>Ga0172368_10000086_pt1 | contig 117929 bp, 90 predicted proteins | sample Lak11m_FD_114540 | JGI IMG/M metagenome (GOLD analysis project Ga0172368, IMG submission 114540) | Freshwater microbial communities from Kabuno Bay, South-Kivu, Congo - kab_022012_11m | ecosystem: Environmental > Aquatic > Freshwater > Lake | place: Democratic Republic of the Congo: South-Kivu...
ATTTATATTGGACTGAACGTTTCGCCCCTGTCTGAAGTAATCGGTAAAGTTTTTGACACATCTATTTGAATAGATGATTGTGTTAAACTAACCCCAGCACATCAAAAAAAGATTTTGCCAAAAACTTGACTTTTTTATTTCATTGTCATATATTTGCATAGAAATAGTCTAAATAAAAAGTAGCTCAATATGAAAAATAATCTTATTCAGTATTTTGTTGTAACCATGTGGCTTACATTGTTTATAAACGACAATTCCTTTGCAGTCAAGCATATTGTTCAGGTAGCCAATTTTTCATTTGCTCCGGCCAGTGTCAACGTGAATGTCGGCGACACTATGCGGTGGGTTTGGATCTCCGGAGTCCATACGACGACTTCAAGTACCTTACCGGCAGGGGCTGCTATCTGGGATGCGCCGATAACAAGTGCAGTACAAAGCTTTGAATATAAAGTTACGGTCGCAGGGGTCCATAATTATTATTGCAAGATACATCCGGTCTCCATGATCGCTTCCTTTACGGCTACCGCGGTTCCTCCTCCACCCTTTATAACTGTCCTGTCTCCCGATGGAGGAGAAGACTGGATGCAGGGTACCTCTCAGGATATTACCTGGAGTGACAATGTTTCGGAAGATGTGAAGATCGACCTGTATAAGAACGGAAGTTTCTTTCAGGCGATCATCGCGGCCACCCCTTCAACCGGCCTCTATTCCTGGGCCATACCGGGGAACCAACAAACTGCAGCAGACTATAAAATAAGGATTACCAGCGTGACAAACAACCTGGTACTGGATGAAAGCGGCAATAATTTTACCATATCGCAAAATGTTCCGGCGATGAGGAGCCTTCAGAATATGACCATTGCCAACGGACAGGCCGACTGTTTCGATGCAACGCAAACGATCTCCGTTGCCGGTGGCGGAACCAATGTGGTCGTCCAGAACGGTGGCAGTGTTATTCTGATTGCCGGACAAAACATTTTAATGCTTCCGGGTACTGTCGTCGAACCAGGAGGCATGATGCATGCATACATTACGACCAATGGCCAATACTGCGGCTCCCCTCCTCCCGCGATTGTCAATGCAACGGGCGACAATAACCGACCGGCCGGTTCAATTACCCCGCTGTTTAAAATTTATCCCAACCCGGCTTCGGGAGCTTTCAATCTGAAATTCATAGATGATCCGGGATCCTCGACCGGTTACCTGGAAATTTATGGAATGTCAGGAGCTAAAATCCTCACAGGGTCACTGGAAGGGGACGGAATGCACAGGATATCTGTGTCAGGTATGCCGGCAGGTATATATCAGGTCAGGGTGATCTCGGGAAACCGGTCCGGAACAGAAAAACTTATCCTGCTGCCCTGATAGGAGCCGGCTTTCCGGGCTGAATTTAAATTCCCCTGGATTTTTTTACCGGACATTTTTTCGTCGGGATATTAACTCACCTCGAAAAGTTGAGCCCACTCCGAAAAGTAATTTCGATGCGAATCTCATGAATGCTTTTCGGAGTGGACTCAAAGTTAAATATTTATATCCCGGGATAATTTAAAAATTTTTAATTTTACCTTCATTCGTTTTTGGGTTAGTCTTTACACCCGGGGACAAATGAAAGAGTGAACTCAATCACAGACATACCGCTGTTTTTACGGGATCCGTTCTTAAAAATCATCATGTCATGAAAAGGTCCGGGAATTCGGTTCTGGTACTGCTGTTTTTAGTACTGCTGTTCTTTGGAAATAAAACAATCTGCGCCCAGAAAATCAATCTGGATGATACAACTGCCACTTTACCCGACACGTTATTCCGGGAGTTGGACGAGGTGGTCATCACCGCTACCAGGGTATCACAACGGATCATTGATATCCCCTATTCCGTGGTGCGGTTAAATTATACGAATTATAAATATGACCGGAAGATCGGTTCCAATGATATGCTCTCATCGGTTCCCGGGTTGTTCCTGCAATCGCGTTATGGCGATCATGATGTAAGGTTCTCCATCAGGGGATTTGGCAGCAGGTCGAACTCCGGCGTAAGGGGTATCCGGATATTGCTGGATGATATTCCGGAGTCGGAACCGGATGGACAAACCCGGCTGGAGGCGCTCGATTTTAATTCCATTGGCCGGATTGAAATCGTTAAAGGGAATGCTTCCTCGCTTTATACAAACGCTCCGGGCGGTGTTGCCAATTTCATCAATGATATCGATTTCGACCGGTCATCGGTGATCCAGTTCAACCAGTTCGGATCATTCGGATTGCATAAAAACGGATTTAAAGCCGCTGTAAAAACCGATAAATACCGCCTGCTGACTACTTACAGTTATGTCAATTATGATGGTTACAGGCAACATAATAATGAAAACTGGCACATCCTGAACATGGTGGTTGAAACCACTCCTTCGGCTCATACAAAACTTTCCATTCTCGGTTACTTTGTCGATGGAATCATCAAACTACCGGGATCATTAACCAAAGAGGAATTTGAACAGGATCCGTGGCAGGCCGATCAACGCTCCATTGACCGGGACGAAAAACGAATCACCACAAAGGGAAGGATGGGCATCAGGTATGACGCGACTTTCGGGGGCAACCTGAACAATGAAATCGAAGTGACGGCGTATGGCACAATCAAGTTTTTTGATCGAACTGCCAAGGATTACAGGATCATAAACAGGTATGGTCTGGGGATTGGCGCCAGGTATATTAACAAATTACTGATCGGATCCCGGCATAATGAATTTTCGGTTGGTGGCGATCTCTTTACACAACCTGCAAGGATTGAATATTACGAGAACATCGATGGAGCGAAAGGCGATCAGATCTTGCAGATTGAAAGTGAAGACATTATCAACAAGGGATTTTACCTTTCCGATAATTTTGAAATCCTGAAGGAAAAGATGTTTGTATTGCTGACCGGCAGATATGACAATATAGATTATGACCAGACAGAAGAAACCCTGCCGGCCCGTACCGATAAAAGATCATTCAATGCCTTTACCCCGAAGTTGGCGCTCAATTACAAATTAACCCCGATGGTTGCCCTCTACACCTCATTTGGATGGAGTTTTGACGCACCTGCCGCCAACGAAATGGGAAGTGCCGATCCGGCATATCTTTTCAACCAGGATATCAACCCCCAGGAATCGCAAAATTTTGAATTGGGGCTCAAAGGGAGCCGGTTCAGGTGGGACGAGGATTTTTTCAAAAGGATCTTGTATGAATTGACTTTCTTCAACATTCGTATCGGCAATGAAATTATACCTTATGAAGTACTGGGAGAAGTATATTATAGAAATGCAGCCAAAACCAATCGCCTGGGTATTGAATTGGGAGCACAATTAGAGATATTCACAGGACTGAACCTGGGACTGACCTATACCTGGTCGCGTTTCAGATACCTTAACTATCAGGCAACAACCATAGAGGCCGACACGACCGGAGCACTTATTGAAACGGATAAGGATTTTTCAGGGAACATTGTACCGAGTGTCCCGGAAAATAATGCATTTCTCTCACTCGCTTATTCCAGGGCCCTAAACAAACAGTTCAATATTTTCGCGAAGTTAAGTTACCAGGGTATCAGCGGTCTTTGGGTGGATGATGAAAACACGGATAAAACAAAAGCCTATAACCTGCTGAACGGCTTGGTGGGTGTTGATATGAGGTTTGGAAAGTTCAACGTCATGGCCTCCGGTGGAGCCAATAACCTCTTCAATGAGATCTATGTCGGGTTTACCAATACCAATTCGGCCAACAAACGCTTTTACGAAGCAGGCGCACCGAGGGATTATTTTGTTTCGCTGAATTTTGGATATACCTTTTGAACGATCATCCGCTTTGGCCCGGCGACGACCTTTGTTTGTCCGGCATTGACGACCTGAAGCACATACAAATAAATCCCTTCCGTCAGATTTGCAGCATCGAACATTATTTCATGATCCCCGGAAGATACCGGTGAGTTTATCAGTGAGACAACTTCCTTACCGAAAATATTGTAAACCTTCAGTTGAAGAGATGTTACTGATTGGTGGTTTCCGGGTTTATTTACACCCGCTGATGGAACCATGTACCTGATGGAGGTAAATCTATTGGCAGGATTGGGCTTGTTCTGGTAAAGGACGTACTCCGTTTGTGGCAACGGAATGGGTTGCACGGAAGGGATCACCCGGGGCCTGAATTTCAGTACGGCTCCCTCTTTGCCGACCGCGAACCCATGCAGGGAATCGGGGAAGGTAACGTCGTAGATCGCGGTTGAATCGGTCGATGGGATCTCTGTCCACGTTGCAGCTCCGTCAAGGCTGTAGATCAACTTGCGCCTTGGACCAAGCGGCGCCCATACTTCATGGTCATTCAGGAAATCAAGGTCATAAGCATTCCCCTGGATAACAAGTTCCTCATAGGACCAGTTCTCACCGCCATCGGAAGTGCGGATCATGCCGACCCCATAGCCAAAATCGGGATCTCCGCCGGCCCCGATCACATTCACCGAGTCGTACAAGTGCAACCCGTGGACTTCATCGGCAGGAGCTTGCGACGGATCTATGGCGTACCACATCTCTCCCCCGTTGGAGGTATGCCAGGTCACCCCTGCAATGTCGAACATTCCTCCGCTGGCATAACCATATTGTTCATTATAAAACTGTATGCTCAGCACCGGAAAGAAGGCAAGGATGCTGGTATCGATCGCTGCCTGTGTCCAACTCGCCCCTCCGTCGGTGGTCCTGACCAGCGCGTGAGGCTGTCCTCCCATCCAGCCATTCAATGAATCCCTGAAGAGGATACAGGTCATGAATATGTTTTCAACGGGGTAAGGCTGGCTGATCCAATTAGCCCCACCGTCGTTAGTCCTGAGCATAACGGTGCCAAACGGGAGGGTGGTGAAATTGAACATGGAACCCCATCCCTGGTTCCGGTCGAGGAAAAACACATCCTGAACCTCATGGGTCGAATGGGTATCCTGTTTCAACCAGGTTAGCCCCCCGTCGGTCGTATGGAAAATAAGACCTGAATCACCGGCGATCCAACCGTAGAGACTATCCACGAAACAAACGGATTTTAAAAACTGATTTGTCGGAAGATAGATACGCTCCCAGGTTCCCTGCGCAGATGAACTGACAGGAACCAGGGACAGCAATAACAATAAGGATATTCCAGTGTAATCTTTAACCGATACCATAAAGTTAGATGAAAGATAATTTCAAAAATACAAATTAAATAAGTCGTAACTATTTACCCCCTCAAAGGTAATTCATAAATTTGAGAAATAGAATGCAATGGATTGAGGTTGTTTTTGATTGCAGTGTCTATGACATAAGGGAAGCAATAATCAAGGTGACTGCTTTACTCTGAAGAGTCCAGAACCATCCTTTTTGTCCATTGATTTTCATTCCGGTTTCATCACCTCCATTTGTTTTGCAGGTTTTGACTTTCTCGCGAATCAGTTCATAGGCAGGTTTGGCTTTGGCAGCAGCCCGATTGATCATATCAACCAAGGTGCCCGAGCTGATGGGGACATTAATACAGTCCTGAAAAATTCAGTTAACCGGTCGAATGGAAAAAACTGTCGTATATTCAGCCGTGAATAATCGTGACTGGGTGGGATTGAACTATTTCGGCTGTTTTTACGATTTTCCAGCAGGTCAAGACGGGCAGTCAAATTTGCAATAATTTTTGCCTGCTCTTCAATTATCCGATTTAACCGCTTTATTTCTTTCCAGGGATTAAGCATACTGTTGTCACCTGACAAAGAAACAACACAAAACAGAAAATTCTATGGTACCATAGAAGATTAAATGAACAATCGAAAGTTAATAACCCCTGAGGTCATCAGGGGGTGAATAGTTACAATGATTTTATAGTTAAAGTTAAAATGTGCACCAAACTGTGCACGGGTTTTCACGTGTATCAATTCATATCCATTTCACTATCTGTTGCTTAATATTAAATTCCTTCCCTCTCACCATTACACATTTGTATATTTGCAGGTACACGAAAATTATTTAACGATGCACAAAATTTAACGTACCTTGCCCGATACTTTGGGACTGGTCATGATTATTGTCATTCATGCTGCTAACATCCATGATAGTGTTGGAGCAAGAGCAGTAATGCAGTCTTTGAAGGATAAATATTTCACAGGAATTGTGAAAATTTTTGCCGATGGAGGTTATATGGGTGAGTTGATTGAATGGGTACGGATTCAATTTCCATGGACCTTGGATATTGTGAAAAGAACAGAAGAGCATACCTTTAAAGTCTTGCCCAAAAGATGGATTGTCGAACGAACTTTTGCCTGGATCTCTTTTCATCGAAGGTTGTCCAAAGATTATAAAAGATTGCCCGAATCTGGTAAGGCATTTATCCAGCTATCCATGATTCGGTTAATGGTTAATCGAATTTCTAAATGAATTTTAAACAGTCTCTAAATGTACAACCCATAATTGAGCAGGCTGTCCAGGCGGCAAAAGCGACGTGGAGAGCCACTCACACCACTACTGTGCGACAAGAAGTCGATTATAATAATAAACATCCCGATGGCGCCTTAAAGCGCTTCCACGATTCTCTGCGTATGTTCGGCAATGACAAGTTCCTCATTGGTCGGGATTGCCATGACCTTTACTTTTGAGCCTGGTTTACTCAACAGCGCTTCCTTGCTCCTGACCCCGGCATTTTTCTCCCGGTCAAATTCCAATCCCATGTATTCAAGGTCGGAACAGCATAATTCTCTGGTTACAGGATCATTTTCCCCGATCCCTCCTGTAAATATGAGCAGATCAAGTCCGCCAAGGGCAGCGGAATATGCCCCAATATATTTCTTCACCCGGTAACGGAACATGTCAAGCCCGAGAATGGCTCTTTCATTGCCGTTTTTTGCCTCTTTCTCTATCTCCCTCATGTCGGAAGAAACGCCGGTGATCCCAAGCATCCCGCTGTGTTTGTTCACCAGCGTGTTGGCAACAGCTATATTCAGCTCCTCTTTTTCCATCACGAAGGTGAGAACGCCGAGATCCATATCACCGGAACGGGTACCCATGATCAGCCCTTCCACGGGAGTCAGCCCCATCGAGGTGTCGATCGATTTGCCGTTCTTAATGGCCGCCATCGATGTGCCGTTTCCAAGGTGACAGGTGATAATTTTCATGGATTCCACGCTGACCCCGAGAATCTCGCAGGCCCGGCGTGCCACATAGTAATGGCTGGTGCCGTGAAATCCATAACGGCGGATGCCATATTTTTTATAGAGTGAATACGGGATGGCATACATGTAGGCGCGGGGAGGCATAGTCTGGTGAAAAGCCGTGTCGAATACAGCGACCTGGGGTACACCGGGCAACATATGTTGCATGGCCAGAACCCCCTTTAAGTTGGCCGGATTGTGCAGCGGGGCCAGCGGTATGCATGCCTTGAAATCTTTGATCGTCTCCGAGGTGATCAAACTGCTTTCCTGAAAACGTTCCCCCCCGTGTACCATTCTGTGTCCTACGGCATCGATCTCCGATAAGCTGCTGAGGCAACCATGCTCCTTGCTGATCAGTACCCCCAGAACATATTCGATACCGGTTTGATGATCAATTACTTCACCTTCAAGTTTTACCTTATCGCCATTCTCCTTCTCATGTCTTAAAAACGAGCCTTTCAATCCCACTTTTTCAACAATACCCTTCGCGAACAGCCGTTGGTTTTCAATGTCGAACAATTGATATTTAATGGAAGAACTGCCGCAGTTTAAAACCAGAATATTCATAGTGCTTTTTTTTTCACCCCTGATATCCCGTGATCACGGTTCCAACAAGCCGGAGAGACTGGAAACCAGGGTGGATTTATTAACAAAAAGTATCTTCAACAATTTTATTTCCATCAGAATCATATTCATAAAATCCGATCCCGCTCTCCCTGCCGAACCTGTTGGCGCGTACGAGTTTCTTGATCATCGGGGAGGCAATATAACGTGAGGATCCGAATTCACTGTAGAGGTTTTCCATCCAGCGAACAATTTTGTCCAGTCCTACTTTATCGGCAAACTCAAATGGTCCCAGGGGCATGTTGAAACAGGCACGCAGGGTCAGATCGATGTTTTCCATGGAACTGACGCCTTCCATCAGTGTCTCGCATGCCTCGTTCAATAAAACAACGAAAAGCCTGACACTCACCAGGCCGGGGGATTCGAGTACCGGAATCGATATTTTTTCAAGCAATTTCACAAACTTTATTACCTTTTCATAGGCCTCATTGGTTGTATGCAGGCCTTTCGCCAACTCCACAACGCTGGCGCCGGGCGCCGTCGTGGATATGTGCAGACTGACGCATCGCTCCTTATGTTTAAGTCCGGATGACAATTCGGTGACAATGATGGTGGAGGAATTCGTGGCGATGATGCACTCCTTGCTTACCTCTTTTTCAATGTTTAAAAAAACCTCCTTTCTCATTTCAAACCCTGATTGACCATGTTTTGATTTAATGGTTTCAATAACCAGTTCACAGTCATGAAAATCCTGGTACAACAGAGTCCCCTTTATCCTTGAAAGGATCGCAGTTTTTTCACCAGGGGTCAGTCCCCAGTGATTTATTTGTTCATCCAGCTCTTTCCTGATCTCCTCAAATGAATGTTGGACCAGCAGGGCACTAAGTTCAAGAAATACAACCTCAATTCCATGTTTCGATGCAGTAATCGCAAGTTCCTGCCCGACACTGCCGCACCCGACAATTCCGATCTTTGAAAATAGTACTTTCGGGCGCGATTCTTTACTGAGTCCATATTTTTCAATGGGCTCCACGATCATTTCAGCCATAATTATTTTTTATGAAAACTATTGTTAAAAACCACTTCCTATGTCCCACGTCCCATGTCCTTCATCCCGCCTACTCCCAGCATCTTCTCATTGAATGCATCCTCCCCGGTCTGTTCAATACCAGCGATCATCCGGGTCGTGACCGATACAACATACTCTTTTTGCTTCCGGAAGTGGATGAACATCGCCGCGAGATTCACAGCAGGTTCAATGCCTCTTGGATTACGGAAAATAACTGTGAAGAACATTTTCCAGTAAAAAATTCCGGTAACACCTGAAAATCCGGCCTTTTTACAAACTCTCAAAAACGAACGCATGTATATGAGCCATGTTTTGAAATCCGGTTTGTGTTTATAATCCGTTTTGACATTCAATCCCGTGTAAATAACCCGTTTATAATAGTATGAAGGGTTGAATATAGTTTCAATGATCCGGATATAATTTTTCAGAATGGTGGTGCGCGACGTCAGCGTCCGGAAGTTCAACCCGCTGGTCATCTGATCAATATCGTTATCCGTTACCGATTTGGAATGGTTCAGGAATAACCTTTTTTCCTGTTCAAGCCTTCGGGTAAGTTGCGTGTTCGGCAAGGCATAGAGCAGACCGATCATCGCCATGCAAATGCCCGAATCCTGAATGGAGTCGATCATCTGATCGGCAATCTGTTCACGGTCACTGTCAAATCCAAGGATATAACCTCCGTTGCTGACCATTCCGTATGACATGATCTTCATCACGGCATGGTCAATGGATTTACTTACATTCTGGTTTTTATTGTTCAGCGCAAGCGTATCATTATCAGGTGTTTCTATACCCAGGAATACGTACCTGAAATCGGCATCCTTCATGAGTTGAAGCAATTCATCATCATCGGCAAGGTTGACAGATGCCTCGGTGGTAAAATAGAATGGATAATTCCGTGCTTTCGTCCAGGTGATGATCTCACGCAAAAGTTCCTTGACCTTTTTCTTGTTGCCGATAAAGTTGTCGTCGACCATATCAATATGTCCACGGTAACCCAGGTCATAAAGTGTCTGCAATTCGCTGATGACCTGATCGTTGGTCTTGAACCGCGGAACGCGGCCGTACAATTCGATGACATCACAAAACTCGCAGTTGAACGGACATCCCCGGATGAACTGCAACCCGATCATAATGTAATCTGAGAACCGGATCAGGTCATAACGGGGGATCACTGCCTTTAGCATATCAGCCCTGTCGGGGGAGCAGTATTTTCCTCTTTTTACACCGTTCTTCAAATCTTCCAGGAACAAAGGAATACTCATCTCTCCCTCACCGAGGACAAGGTAATCAGCCTTTTCGTAAAGCTCGGGCTGGGAAGAGGGATCAGGCCCGCCAACCACCACAACGGCGCCTAGGTCATGTGCCCGGGTGATCAGGTCGAGCATGCTGTTTTGTTGCGGGAGCATTCCCCCGATACAAACCAGATCGGCCCACTGAAGATCTTCATCGAACAACGGCTCAACGTTTTCATCGATCAGTCTGAACTGCCAGTGTTGTGGTAAAAGTGCTGCAACGGTAAGCAATCCAAGCGGAGCGGCCGGGTACTTTTTTCCAACCATTTCGCATACTTCCTGATAATTCCAGAAACTATACGCCGAAAATTTGGTCTGTACCAGCAAACATTTCGTTACTCCGTCGTGCAAATCCGCCATAAAACAAATAACTCACAAAAACGTGCAAAGGTAAGAATAAATGAAGTAATTTGCGAACAGTGAGGCGTGAAGGAATTTGAAACCTTTTCAGGTATTTTGCGTCAAATCCGGCGAATTTTCCTTGCATGAATTCTCATCTTGGCTTCCTCTACGCGTTAATGATCAGGATGACCCTCGTGTTGCCTGTCTTTTCGTTCGTTACCATGGACTTACGGGGTTCAGTACCGCCCGTGCCGCGATTGGTGGAGCAGGTCCCGGTCCCTGCCGGTTCGATAAGCTGCACCCAGGGAAATTTCACGGGGGTGACCATCCCGTTAAAACGGGCCGGCCGGCTGCTTTTAATCGAAGCCAGCATCGGCAACATCAGTGGCAACTTCATACTCGATACCGGCTCGTCAGGCCTGGTGCTGAATAAAACCTATTTCCGGAGTTCATTGACCATTGATGATGAGGAAGGCGGAGGGGTGACCGGTTCCACGTCAGGGGTTTCCCGCATGATCGTGAAACGCCTGGTGGTTAGCGGGTTGACCTATATTAATCTTTCTGCCGACGTTGTATCACTGGGTCATATCGAAAACAGAAGGGGGGTGAAAATCCTGGGACTTTTTGGCTTGTGCCTGTTCAAGAATATGGAAGTTGTGATCGACCTGCCCAACAATGAATTGCAACTCTTCAAACTGGATAAAAACGGGCACCGGCTTGGTTCTCCTGCACCGGTAGTGAAATACGATATCATCCGGAAAATTGAGGTGTACCGGAATATCGTGTTCGTTCAGGTATCTATTGGAGGAAAAATTCTTGATTTCTGCCTCGATACCGGGGCCGAATCCAATGTGTTGAGTATTGATGCCAATAAAAAAATATTGTCCACGGTAACCATTACACGGCGATCGAGTCTCAGCGGAATTGGCGAAACTACTGGAGAAGTTCTTTATGGTACGCTCACCGAATTTTCAATGGGTAACCGGCAACTGATCCCTATGGAAACCATTGTATGCAGTCTGACCGCCATGTCGCAGAAATATGGCTATCCCATCGATGGGATGCTGGGATTTGATTTTTTCGCGAAGGGCAAAATTTATATTAATTTAGTAAAAAAAGAGATGGGTATTTGCCTTGCAAAGGAGGATAAGAAATGAAAAACTGGCGTACATGGATAGTTGTGATCCTCCTGCTGGTAATGGCACCGGTTTCCTATGCCCAGTTTGACCCGAAAAAAGTTTGCCGTATTGAAGACGGCAGCCCGGTCTTCACTCTTGATAAACGGTGGAGCGCCTCTCAGCGTAAGGAAATTGCCCGTATATTTAACCTTGACAGCACACTTCTGTCCAACGCGTTTGAGTTGAAACCGGTGATTAACGATAGTGGTAATGTATGGAAGACAAACAAACTTGATGCATACCATATTGAATTAAGAAGGGATCTGGAAAAATCCGCGGGTAACAAGAATATCAATGAAAAAATTTTCTTATTGGATGACCAATGGATAAAACTCCCGCCGGCAGGATATCCGGAGTCGCCTCCATTCGGTGTAAACCGGTTTACGCGCAACACCATCGTCCAGCTTCCGGGCAACTGGCTGCGATTATTCCTGCCGGGTCAAAAAAACGCTAAAAAGGTTTGTTTGTCGGGATCATTCAATGCCTGGAGTACCATACAAACACCAATGCAGGCGTGTGATTCAGGCTGGACGGTCACCATTCGCCTGAAGCCCGGCAAATATTCCTACAAGTTCATTATCGACGGGAAATGGGTCAACGATTCCTTCAACAGACTTCGTGAAAACGATGGCAATCACGGATACAATAACGTCTTTTACTGCTACAATTACAGGTTTACGCTGGGCGGTTATCCCGATGCACGTAAGGTGATGGTGGCCGGAAGCTTTAATGACTGGAATGACTCGGAACTGAGGATGATCCGGTTCCGGGGAAGTTGGGTACTGCCCATGTTTCTGAAGGAAGGCACCCATGCTTATAAATTCATCGTGGATGGCGAATGGATCACCGATCCTGCCAACAAAGTAACAAGGCCAGATGGCCGGGGCAATTTAAATTCATTCCTCGGAGTTGGCGATACGCTTTTTTTCACCCTGAAGGGATATCCCGGGGCGAAAAAAGTGATCGTAAGCGGAGATTTCAATGCATGGAACCAGGAGGAGTTGTCCATGAATAAAACCCGGGAAGGCTGGCAACTGCCTTATGTGCTTGCTTCGGGAAACTATGAATATAAATTCATTGTCGATGGTGAGTGGATCGCCGATCCGTCAAACCCGTATACCGTCGGCGAAGGCAACACCATCAATTCATACCTGGCAGTAAAACCAAACTACTGGTTCAGGCTGGAACAACATTCCGATGCCGATAAGGCGATCGTAACCGGAAGTTTCAATAACTGGAGCCTTCACGATTACCGGATGGAGATGCGCCAGGGGACATGGTGGTTCCCGGTCGCCCTGAAGCCCGGAAAGTATACCTATAAGTTTATCGTCGACAACAAATGGATCCTTGACCCCTCCAACGACCTCTGGGAAGAGAATGAATACGGAACAGGGAATTCGGTTCTATGGATCGAACCATAGACGGGATCCTGGTTGTTAGGTTGCAAAGAAGATGATGAAACAGGGACTGCCCCATCTATACAAGGAACGATCATTGGCACAGGATATCAAAAAAAAAACGGAGACCTTACATATGTCCGTGGAATAATGTATATCTTTGACTGGTTATTCCGGAGGTAACCCTGTTTATATCGTAAAAGCCGGTTTTACACCAAATCAATCATTATAGAAGATAAATATACTATTAATCAAAGAATTATGAGAAATTCAAGATCAAACCTGATACTGGCCATATCTTTTTTAACGGGCCTGTTGAGCTGGTCCCTTTCAGCGATGGCTCAGATCCCGAATCTTCCTGCATCGCCGGCTTCCTGGTCGATCGTGGCTACTTATACCATACCGGGGAAAGCATCGGGACTGGCGTGGGACGGGACCTATATTTATTTCGGGATATATGGTTCAAACGGCAGTAATGTTCACCGGTTCAATCCGGCCGATGGTACCAATACGCTTCAATGTGTAGGTCCTTTCGATGATGCTTTCGGCCTGACCTACGAAGCCCCGAACCTTGTAACGATCAGTCAGCCATCAAGTTCGGCTCTCCCGGCCGTTGCCATGAAATTCACCCTTGCCGGATCCCAGGTTTCCACCATCACCCTGCCGAACCATTACATGTCGGGCATTGCCCACGATAACGGGAGTTACTGGGTGTGTACCTACTATCCCGACCCGGGAACGGTATACCACATCAACAGTTCAGGAACGATCCTGTCGCAATTTGTTCCGCCCAATACACAGCCATGGGACATTTGCATGCAGGGAAATGATCTCTGGATTGCCGATTATTACGGGAATATGCTTTATAAAGTTTCCACGACAGGAACGGTTTTGGAGAGCCACGCCTCACAAATACTGAAACCTTCCGGTATCGTTTACGATGGAACCTACCTTTGGTATTGTGCCGGCGAGCTCAGCTCCAACAGTACCTTGTATAAGATTGATTTACAAGGTTCAGGAACGCCTGTGATTACGGTGCCGGTCACCTCCCATGATTACGGTACAGTTACAACGGGTAATTCGTCAACCTGGAACTGCCAGGTCCAGAATACCGGTACCGCGAACCTGGTTCTCAACAGCCTGGGCATCCAGGCCGGACAACCTGTTTCCACGACCATGACATTCCCGGTTACGATCCTCCCCGGCGGATCTTTAAACCTGCCAATCATTTACAGTCCGGTAGTTCCCGGACCGCTGAATACAGAAGTTTACATCAATTCAAGCGATCCCGTTCATCCCACCATTACCGTTCAGCTTACGGGTAATGCCGTTATCGGTGGAGCGCACATCAACATCACCGATACTACACACAATTGGGGAGACCGCCGCAAGGGTGCCTATTCCCGGTGGTTACTGCCGGTGAACAACAATGGCAGCTCGAATCTTGTAATAACCGGGCTTGACCTGTCAGATACGACTTTTATCCTCGATGAGTCTGTCATCCTGCCTGTTACACTTCTGCCTTTGCAAACAACCTGGATTGGTTTGTGGTTTCACCCCGGCGCAGGAGAGTCCTACTCAGGAACCCTCAGCATTACATCCAACGATATCACTCAAAATCCGTTCATCGTTCATTTGCAGGGAACAGGAGTTGATACCGTTTACCCGGTCGGCAGACCACTTTGGACCTATTTCATTACCGGCTCTTCCGATAACAGCCCGAAAGGGATCAGACCGCTTGCAGACATCACCGGAGATGGAGTTGACGATGTCGTTATTTCTGCCGAAGATAATTTTATACGCTGCCTGAATGGCAACTCCTCGGTCGATGCGGATCTGATGTGGTCGACCGAGTTTTATTCAGGTAATGTTTATAACCAGAATTCACTCGGTACGATCAACGACATTAACAATGATGGATATGAGGATGTCATTGCCGGAACGACCGGTGGCGACCGCTCTATCCGTGCACTGTCGGGAAAGACAGGTTTGCCGTTGTGGCGGTATGATACCCATGCATTCGGAGGCGGAGGCTGGGTGTACCAGGTTGAAATGAAGTATGATTACAACAACGATGGATCCATTGACGTGCTGGCCTGTGCCGGCGACGATGGGAACCTGACCGGTCCGAGGCGTGTTTTCTGTCTGAACGGAATTACCGGACAGCCGATCTGGATTTGTCCCACCGAGGGAGCAGTATTTTCTGTTATCGGTGTTGAGGATTTCACGGGCGATGGCAAGCCCGATGCGGTAGCAGGTGCTACGAATGCCAGCCAGGCTCAGTCCAGGGTCTATGGGATCAACGGGGTTACAGGCGCCATCATGTGGACCAATATCCCAGCGGGTTCATCCGTTTGGGCATTGATGCAGATCGACGATTTTACCGGTGACGGAATTAAAGACGTGGCATCCGGGGATTATTCGGGTTATGTTTACTTTCATAACATCGTCACGGGGATGAGGGAAAAAACGACACTGGTACAGTCTAATGTCCTGATCCTCCGGTTTGAAGATATGGGAGATGTGAACAAAGACGGTCATCCCGATTTTCTGGTTGCGCACAGTGGCGCTAAAGGAGTGATGATCAACGGTCATGATGCCTCGATCCTGTGGCAACAGTCCCTGGTTGATAAATCATGGAATGTGACCAACATGGGCGATATCACCTGGGATGGTTCCAATGATGCCGCGATCGGGACCCTTTATGTTGATAACCGCACCTATTTTATGGATGGCAGCAATGGCGAAACGCTGAAGGAACTTAACAGCAATACCCCGATCGATGCCCTGGATGCAATTCCTGATATAGTCGGCGACAACAGTATGGAACTGGTCGTGGGGGGCCGAAATGGCGGGGTAGTCTGTCTTTCAGGTGGCTATGATTCCACCCTGATATCAGTTCCCGGCATGGAAAACCTGCTTGCCCGTTCAGCCTTTGTATTTCCGAACCCATGTGACGATCTGCTGCATGTGGTCGTTAACCTGCCACGGAGTTCAGATGTGAATCTAACGGTTACCGGAATTACCGGCAGGCTTGTTTATACCTCATCACACGAAAATGTGAGCGCCGGACGACGGGTGTTTGATCTGAAACGCGCACAATTCAATGGCGATACCACCGGCGGTTTGTATATCATCGCCGTGGAGACGGCAGAGGGGGTGCAGCATCTGAAGGTGATGTTCAGAAACTGATTTTATTTAATGGGGATCGGTTTACATGGTGGAAACCACACGGAAGCCGATGTTGAAGTGGCGATGGCCGGGAAAATAATTGTACCGGAATGCCGAGCGGCAGATTTGGGCAAAATTGCGCCATCCGCCACCACGGAAAACACGGAATGTACCTGAAGCGGCGCCCCGGGGATTGGTTTGCGAAGCCTCCGGGTAATCGCCAAACCAGTCGTTGCACCACTCCCATACGTTGCCATGCATATCGTACAATCCCCACGCGTTAGGTGCATAGCTGCCAACGGGCATTGTCATTGCAATGAATTCACCCTTTAAGTTATTGTTATAAGGATAATTACCGTTATAATTAGCCTGTGTGGCCGAAAGGTTCTCACCAGTATTGAATGGCGTCGTTGTTCCGGCCCGGCATGCATACTCCCATTCAGCTTCTGTGGGTAAGCGGCTCCCCATCCAATCGGCAAAGGCTTTGGCATCATCCCAGCTGACATGGATCACCGGACGTTTGTTCCTTCCCCAACCTTCATCATACGGTTTTTCCCTTCCTGTAGCCTCACAGAAAAGGTCGTACTGTAAAAAAGTGATCTCAAATTTGCTCATTTTAAAGGCGCTCAATGTCACAAGATGCTGTGTTTCATTCGATTTTCGATCTGTTTCCCCCGGGGGGCTCCCCATTAAAAAAGTACCGGCCGGAATGTCGACCCATTCAATTACTGGTTTTTGCACCCCCGAAGTGTTGGTTTTTTCGTCGTTGTTTTTCATGTGTATATTCATTTGATAATAATATTGTTTTAATGAAGCTTATGCTTTATGGTCTCTTGAAATTGCGTAAAACAAACGAAAAGTAAACCAAAAGAACTCCGAAGAGCATGGCAAATCCACCAATGATTTTAACGATGAAGAGTGCCCACTGGAAAGGATTGAATAACAGGGACGCCCCAAGGGCAATGGTCAGTAAGCCATTAAGCATCAGTAGGTTTTTATTTGGAAGATCTCCTTTATAGTTCACGATGATCACCAATTGGATGATCCCCATGATGATGGCCCAGACCCCGATCATAATCAAAAACAATGAGATCGAAGCCTGCGGAAAGGAGATCAGTGCCAAACCGATGGCCATGGCAACAATGGATTCAACCAGCATCATCGCACCGGCCTTGTCCCGCCTGAGGTTATTAATTCCCATTACAAGCATGATAATACCGAAAGCGAGCATGACGATCCCGAAATAGAGGAGGATCGTTTTGATTACCTCTGCCTTGAAAAAGAGTATCAGGATGCCGAAGAGTATAAAAATGCATCCATTGACCGCCAAAAACCACCAGTTTTTAAATCGTCTTGTTTCCATAATTCAAAGATGTTAAATGTGTCGGATCGTTTTATATAGGAGTCACTGGTAAAGGAATCTTTTGATGCTTTTTTTCGGGGTCTTCTCGAATTCAACCGGTACGATTGTATGATCGGCAACGCGGATATACTTTGGCAAGTGGTGGTTCAGGTCATGAATGTAGCCCTTGAAAATCATATCCAGTTCGTCTTTTTTATGACCGGCCTTTTCCATGGCATCGTAATCCGGGTAGATCAGGGCGATCAATTTGTTATCACGCTCGATCACCAGCGATTCCATCACCATGAAGCGGTTGTTTAACATCGACTCGATCTCTTCCGGGTAGATGTTTTTGCCGGAGGGGCCCAGGATCATACTCTTGCTGCGCCCTTTGATATAAATATTTCCCTTATGGTCGATGATCCCCAGATCGCCGGAATGGAGCCATCCCGTCTCGTCGATCACTGCTTTGGTTGCCTCTACATTCTTGTAATACCCCAGCATGACATGGTTCCCTCGTATGAGGATCTCGCCTGAACGTGAATAAGGATCGGGTGAATCGATGCGAACCTCCAGTTCGTCGACCGCTCGTCCGGAAGCGCCAGGTTGTGTGGTCTTCCAGGAGGCATAGGAGATGAGCGGACCGCATTCGGTCATACCATATCCCACGGTAAAAGGAAAGTTCATTTTTTTAAAGAACTTTTCAGCCTGGGCATTGAACGGTGCGCCCCCGATCACCAGTTCCCTGAAATTACCACCGAAAACCCCTACCATTTTTTCTCTGATCTTCTTATAAATCAGGGCGTTGATGACGGGGATCCTGATAAGGGTATTCACAACTGGTTTCCGAAGGGCAGGCAGTATCTGTGATTTGTAAATTTTTTCGATGATAAGCGGAACGGAAAGGATCAGCGCCGGGCGGATCTCCTGGAAGGCCTGCATGATGATCTTTGGCGAAGGGGTCTTGGTCAGAAAGGTGATGTCACATCCCAGGGTGAAGGGAAAAAGAAACTCAAAAGCACACCCGTAAGTATGGGCCAGGGGTAAAAATGACAAAATTTTGTCCCTCGGATCAAGAGGCATGTTCCTGTGAGCATAAAGGATGTTACCAAGAAGGCTCTTATGCTGAAGAACTACTCCTTTTGAAAACCCGGTGGTGCCGGAGGTGTAACTGATCACGGCAATATCGTCGGGAAGGGAGGAGGGAAAACGGATCATGTCGGGAGTTATGCGGGATGCGGGATCCGGGATGCGGGATCCGGGATCCGGAATTGTTTCATTCGTCAGCGATTTGTTCCGGGTGAAAAGGATGGCGTCATCCTGGATTTTCAGGATGAGATCCAGAAGTGGCATGGCATCCGGATCAAGATCCCTGAAAATGCTGTCTTCCACGAAAAGCAAACGTGAATCAGAATGGGTGACGATGTCATGGATATCCCCGGGTTTGAAATCGGGAAGTATGGGTACGATCACGGCCCCATAGGTCACCGTTGCCAGATAGATCATGCACCAGTGCGATGAATTCTTCCCCAGCAGTGCCACATGATCACCTTTCTGCATGCCAGATGCTTTGAAAATTTCATGGATCTTTAAAATCCGTTCACCGATCTGCTTATAGGTATATGATTCACCGCCGTAATCAGAAAGAGCGGTAAGATCCCAGTTGTCGCGGATAGCAGTTTCAAAAACAGCGATCAGGTTTGTGATTTTAATGCTCATTTTTTTGTAGTTGGACATGCTAAGTTCCGAAAATTTCCTTTATTTTTTTAACTTTTCGGGAAAATCGTTGTTTTGTCCGGTGAAATAATCAAAAAAACCGACATAAAATTAAATATTTAGTTGACAAACTAATAATATAGTTGTATATTTGTACATCGTTATTTCGCCACTTAAACACAATGACTTATGGCAACCCGGAAAAACACAACCGGTTCTCCCGCACCTCTTACACGGGCAGAAGAGGAGGTCATGCAGATCCTTTGGAAGATAGAAAAAGGAATGGTACATGACCTTCTTAAAAATTTCCCGGCGCCGAAACCGGCTTATAATACGGTATCGACCATTGTCCGCATCCTTGAGCAAAAAGGATTCGTGGGACATAAGGCATATGGCCGTACCCACGAATATTTCCCGGTGATCAGCAAGAAGGATTATACCAAATCGTCTTTCAGGGGCTTCATGACCAATTATTTCGGCAATTCCTACAAGTCGCTGGCCTCGTTTTTTGCCACCGAGGAGAAGCTGACGATACGGGAACTTGAAGATATCCAGAAGACCATTGATGAGGAGATTACAAAACAGAAGGAGGGAAAACCATGAATACGTTCCTGATATATCTTGCCGGGTCCACCCTCTGCATTTCGGTCCTTTACGCCATCTACTGGCTATTCCTCCGACAGGAAACCTTTTTTCAGGTGAACCGCTTTTACCTGTTGTCGGTGTTGCTCTTCTCAATGCTGGTTCCATTGTTGCCCCTTCGCTGGATACCCTCAGATCCGATGGCATCTATTGTGGTCCTGCTTGAACCAGTGATAATTACTCCGGCAAAAGTAGACCAGACCATACAGGCACACCTGCGATGGATAGAAATAGGTGGGGTGGTTTACTTCACAGGGATCCTTGTTTTTCTTCTCCGGTTCATGTTGCAACTGATCCAGCTTTACCGGATCACACGGCGTTTCGGGATAAGGGATCACTTCGGTCACAAAGTGGTCTCTGTTGATCGTGGTTATTCCCCTTTTTCCTTCTTTAACCTGGTTTATATCAATGAGGAGGAGATTCCCGGGGGTAGTTTGCCAACCATCCTGGAACATGAACGGATCCATATCAGGCAAATCCATAGTTTGGATATGATCCTGGTTGAAGTCGTTTCCATCCTGCAATGGTATAATCCCATAGTTTGGCTGGCCGGCCGGGAAATGAAAAGAATCCATGAATACCTGGCTGATGAAGGCGTTCTGCAGAACGGGGTCAGCCGCTCCATATACCAGCAAATGATCCTGAATGAAACCATGGGCATTCAGGTCAATAACCTGACCAACAATTTTAATGTTTCATTACTAAAAAAACGAATAGCTATGATGACAAAATCGAAATCGAAAACATGGGCGAAAAGCAAAGTGCTTTTTGCCCTGCCTGCAATGCTGGTTTTGGGTTTGATATTTACTGCGGGTTCCTACAGTAATTTTACTGCAGTGAATGCACCCGGTACCAGCACATATACCCAGGCGGATCTACTCCCTGATCCGGGCCTAGTCATACAGGATATGCCAAATACAAAGCCACAAGTTAAAAAAGACGAACCCCAGAAAACAGAAAAGGCTGCAAGAATTAACCTGGATAAAATGCCTGGCTATGCCGGTGGAGAAGAGGCCAGAATAAAATTCCTGATTGAAAATATCAAATATCCGGAGGCTGCAGTGAAAAACAAAATACAGGGTAAGGTATTTGTAACGTTCATTGTCAGGGCTGATGGATCCATCACAGATGCTAAAATTATCAGGGGTATCGGCGGTGGATGTGACGAAGAAGCCTTGCGTGTGGTAAAACTCATGCCCAAATGGATTCCCGGCGAACTAAAGGGCAAACCGGTTGATGCCGAGTTTGTATTACCCATCAAATTTGCTCTCGACTCGAAAGAAAAATAGTGAAATAGTGAAATGGTGAAATAGTGATTGCTTTAGTTTTCACAATTTCACCATTTCACCTATTATTATTTTTGTCCAGAAATTCAATCAGCATCCTGTTAAATGCCTCCGGATGCGTTTCCATGGGCATGTGCCTTGCATCGGGGATCACTTTTAATTCCATGGAGGGAACAGCCCGTTTAAGCTTTTTGGCATTTTTCAATCTGATCGTCCGGTCTTTTTTACCCCAGATGGCCAAAACAGGCAACCGGTTCAATCCCCTGACATCAAGATCACGGATTTCATTGGAATTAGCCAGAAGGTTCACGACGGTTTCAGCGGTACCATCGATCTGCAATGGCTCCCAGTACCCGTTCACCGTAAGCGTATCGGGCAGAAACCCGTAGGTGCCCTTCAGTTCCCGCCGGAAGTTGTTGAAGGAGAGGTAGCTGTGTTCGGTATAGGATAGAAGAAGTTTTTTATATACCGGGTGGTTAACAAGGCCGACCACACTCAGGTTCACATTTTCGTTTTTAATAAAGATCATCCCGTCAACGATCGTGAGGGTTTTCGTCCGTTCGGGATTTGTCAGCGCCACGGCTTCAGCAGTACCTCCACCCATTGAATGGCCGACGATGTTCCATTTTGAAGTGTCCTGCCGGTCGATCATGCTTAAAAGCTCCCAGATCATTCGTGCCCTGTTACTTTGCGACTGGTTTACCTTTGCCGATCGTTCGCTGTATCCGAATCCGGGCAGGTCAACGGCGACTACCAGATAACCTGCATGGACCAGCGCATCATAATTGTTTCTCCAGCAAAATGTCGATCCGCAGAAACCATGAATAAGCAACACCTTCCCCCTGTGATTTTTATCCTCTCCATTCCAGGTGCGGTAATGGATACGCAATGAATCTATCAGGGCAAAATGGCTGTTTTCAAATGGCCTGGTTGGGATTTCACCTTCATGTGGCCCGGCCGCTGACATAAAAGGTGCTAACAGAAAGAGCAACAATCTTAATTGTCGCATAGGATACGATTTTTAACAAAATTCGGATTTTTTTCAGGAATGTAGCGCCCATTCCCTTATTTATACGAATTCTAACAATCAGTTTCAGTGATACAAACGTGTTATTTGTAATGACCTCATCCCCTGCACCCCTTCTCATTCAAGGAGAAGGGGAGGGGATTGAGGTTTTTTGAATTTTGGTATCTTTGCAGTATGGATAAGAAGAATAATCATTATTTGCCAATTTGGTTTGCAGTGATCCTGATCGGAGGAATTTTATTGGGTATTTTTTTAGCGAAAAGGACTGGAAATTTCAGCATTTTACCAGGGAACAGCGACAAAGTAGGGGAAGTGATCGGCTATGTGGAGGACAATTATGTGGATACACTTAACCGGAAAGTCCTGCAGGAGAAAGCGATCACCGGTCTGCTTGAAAAACTTGACCCGCATTCGGTCTATATTTCTGCCGAGGAATTTCACGATGCCAATGATCCGTTGCTTGGAAGTTTTGAAGGGATCGGTGTACAATTCCGCCTTGAAAACGATACTGTCACCGTGATCAACCCGGTAGCGGGAGGTCCTTCAGAAAAACTTGGCATACGTGCTGGCGACCGGATCGTGAAGGTGGATGGGAAAAATGTCGCAGGGATACGGATATCCAACAACGATGTCATGCGCAAACTGAAGGGCCCCAAAGGAACCGAGGTCAGGGTGACCATCTTCAGAAGAGGCGTGCATGGTTTACTTGATTTTACCATTACCCGGGATGTGATCCCAACATACAGCCTCGACATTGCTTACATGCCGGAACCGGGGATAGGATATATCCGCCTTAATAATTTTTCAGCTACAACCCATGAAGAGGTTCACAATTCCCTGGAAGCCCTTAAAAGCAAGGGAATGAAAAAACTGATACTCGATCTGCGGGGCAATGGCGGAGGCTATCTGAAAGCTGCGATTGATGTTTCCGACGAATTTTTAGGGTCGGGTGAACTGATTGTTTATACCGAAGGAATGCACCATAAACGCGAAGTTGCCAAAGCCACCGCGGATGGTTTATTTGAAAAGGGTGATCTCGTGATCCTTGTGGATGAGGGAACTGCTTCGGCGGCCGAAATCGTTTCGGGGGCAGTCCAGGACCATGACCGGGGTATGATCGTCGGACGACGATCGTTCGGAAAAGGACTTGTGCAGGAACAGCTTGATTTTAAAGACGGGAGCGCACTCAGGCTTACGGTTGCCAGGTATTACACGCCCACCGGCCGTTGCATCCAGAAGTCCTACAAAAATGGATTGGAAACGTACAACAATGATTATTACCACCGTTTCATGAACGGGGAACTGGAGCATCCCGATTCAATCAAGTTTCCGGATTCACTGAAATTCACGACTCCCAAAGGCAGAACGGTTTATGGCGGAGGTGGCATCATGCCCGACATTTTTATTCCGATGGAGAAGGATTCAGCGATGCAGTATTATAACCAGGTCATCAACAAAGGACTGGTATTCCAGTTCGCCTTCGATTACACCGACAGGAACAGGGCACGTCTGATGCAATTCAAGACCGTTGACCGGTTCGTCAAAGGATTCATCATCACCGATGCGATCTATCGAGACTTTTTGCAATATGCCGATCAGAAAGGAGTGAAATATACGGGGAAAGATCTCACAAAATCAGACCGGTTCGTAAAGATCATGTTGAAAGCCTATGTTGGCCGCAATTTGCTTGATAACGATGGATTTTTCCCGATTTTAAATACCATCGATCCCGGGTTTTTAAAAGCGATCGACCTCATGAACAAAGACCAAACCAAATTTTAACTATTTTTGATACATGCATTTTGATTTTGCATTTTACATTACGCATTTTGTATTTTTTTATCTGAGTATTAACCTTTAACATTAAGTATTATGACACACGAACTTCCCAAGCTTCCTTATGCAATGGATGCACTGGAACCTTATATTTCAAAGCGGACCATTGAATTTCATTATGGAAAGCATCATCAGGCTTATGTAAATAACCTGAATAAACTGATTGTCGGAACAGAATTCGAAAATGTCCCGCTTGAAACCATTGTCAAAAAGGCCGGTGCAGGTATTTTCAACAATGGCGCCCAGGTATGGAACCACACTTTTTACTGGAACTGCATGAAACCGCGGGGTGGTGGAGACCCTTCCGGCGCTCTCGCCGGGGCCATCACAAAGAATTTCGGATCTTTGGCAGAGTTCAAGGAGAAATTCTCGGCAGCCGCTGCAACTTTATTCGGTTCGGGATGGGCCTGGCTGATCAAAAAAGAGGATGGAAGCCTTGAGATCGTCCAGGAAAGTAATGCCGGCAATCCCCTGAAATACGGAGCTGTTCCATTGCTTACCTGCGATGTATGGGAACACGCCTACTACCTCGACAAGCAGAACCTCCGTCCCGACTATATTGCAGACTTCTGGAAGCTGGTTGACTGGAATGCAGTGGAGGGACGTCTTTAGCGCCATCATGCACCTGACTCCCGCCTTTGGATACCTCACCCCCCTGACCCCCTCTCCTCAAGGAGAGGGGGAGATAGCTTATTCCTGGTAAACGGTACTCCCCTCTCACCTTCGAGGCTATTCTTTATACACATTTATTGTCAAACCTATTAACAATGGGCTGTTGGAAGATATATGAGCCGGGAGGTATTATCTGTAATGAAAAGTCCGATCATTGTGGAAAACAAGCGATATGGATTTTATCCGGCACATTGTGAACGAATCGCGGGATATAGATTTTTGAATAATACGGGAGTTACCAAAGAGGATCTTATCAAGGCCTTACAATATCATTGTTGAAAACTGCCAGACACTTCACCTTTATTTACGACGTGAAAGCGATATATACCAGCTCTGGGGTTCGAATCTGCCCCGGGGTTCATACCAGTTAATTTTTTTTTAACATTATTCTCAGATATTTAGTTAAATTCATATATTTACGCCCAGGAAAGTAGCCGGTATCCGTACTCCCCGCTAAGAGGTTGATATAGTTATCTAAACCGGAATAAAACAAGTGTGTATGGTTGTTTATTCTATCGACAAAAAGAACACAGACCTGCCTTTACACCTGACCATCCTGCTATTTACATTCTTTTACCTGCCACTTCGGGGCCAGATAATTGATTCATCAAACCTGGTTATTCCACATCCGGGGTGCAGTATTATTTCATTTACCACATCCGACGATATTGCCAATTCCCTGGTTACCGGGGATGACGGAACCATATTGGTTTCGGGGTATGCAAATTCCAGGTTTACGCTTTTCAAGGTCGGTTCAGAGGGCCGTCTGATCAATTCGTTCGGTACGGGAGGAATGGTAGTGACTGAACTGAAAGGCGGTGAAGATCTGCTTTCGTCCGTCCTGGTGTTGCCCGACAACAAGATACTGGTATCGGGAAGTGCATATAATGGTTTGCACAATGACTTTGCCATGCTGAAGTTCCTGCCACAGGGGGTCATCGATACCTCGTTCGGAAAGAAAGGGATATTTTTATTGCCGGCAAAGGGAGGAAATATTATTACCGGTTCAATGGCGCTTCAGTCCGACGGGAAAATTGTTATTGTCGGAAGTTCTTCTGATGGAAATTACGATGAATTCGCACTTGTTAGGATTACTCCCGGGTGTATTCCAGATCCTTCTTTCGGTAAAAACGGCCTGGTACATACGGATGTCCGGTACGGGGATGACAGAATCAGTGATATCGCGGTTCAGCGCGATGGAAAGCTCGTTGTTGCCGGAACATCAACCACGAAATTAGCAGTGGCCAGGTATCTCAGCAATGGAGTTCTTGACCCTTCGTTTGGCATTAACGGGATAACACTCACATCGGTCAACGACTGCGAAGATATTGCCGAGGCTATCGTGCTGCAGCATGATGGCAAGATCGTTGTGGCCGTAAGCGCATTCAACGGGGATAGTTTTGATTTCGCGCTTGTACGGTATACCTCCCGTGGCAAAGCTGACCCGTCGTTTGGGAAGAATGGAATTGTAATTACCAGCCTTGGCGATGGTGATGATAAAGTTTCGGACCTGATACTACAGCCTGACGGCAAATTTGTGGCCGGAGGAAGCAGCTTTAACGGGCACACGGACGATTTTGCCCTGGTCAGGTTCAATAACGACGGGACCCTTGACAAAGGTTTCGGCAAAGACGGTATCGTTATCACTTCTATTCAAAAAGGAGACGAACATATTTACAGTCTCGGGCTCCAGAAGGACCTTAAAATTGTGGGAGCAGGGAATACCAATAACGGATACAACAACGATTTCATCATCCTTAGATTTATGCCCGACGGCAGCCTGGATACTGGTTTCGGACAATAAGCTCTATGATCAAGAAAATATTCAACAGGCGTACAGTTATCGATCTGATCATTTACCTGGGCATTCCCCTGGTCATCTGGAACAGTTGCAGGGGAATTCTGGGTGATTATCCCGCGATGCTTGCTTCTACCGTTCCCGGTATTGTATACACTCTGTTTACATTTATCAGGGAGAAGCAATACAGCCTCACAGGTTTGTTCTTTATCTCGACCATGCTCCTTGGAAGTATCATGGATGTTTATTCCAAAACCGCCTATCTGATGCTTTGGAATGATGTTTATATCAATATTGTGCTGGTGATTTTCTGGTGTTTTACCATGCTCATCCGCAGACCCATGGTAATGTATTTTTTTATTGACTATGCCTACCTGCACGGAATTCCCAAGGAAAACACAAAACAATTGTATAAGGAGATGCCTTTTTTCAGGTATTTCATGTTGCTTACCGGCTTCCAGGCTCTCCAAGATTCCTCGGACATCATTCTTAGGATATGGCTTATAAACGAATTTGGTGTCAACGGGTTCAATACCATCAAAACGATATCCCAGATCTGGGGCACAGCCACCATGGCTCTTTTTATTTATTTCATTTTTCAGATCATCGGCAGAATACAACGGCATACCGAAAATCAACATAATCAAACATCACAAAGTCCCATTGAATTAATCCAAAAACCTATCAAAATGGAAAAGAAAAATTACTCAAAGCCCCCCTTGCCGCCGGCAACACCTAAAACCCCTGTAACGCCCGGGACCCCGGTAACTCCGGGAACTCCCGGCACCCCTCAAACACCCGAAACTGCTGCTGCTCCCGGCACACCGGGGCAGGCGGCTTCTCCCGGAGGTCAGTCTGAGACTGCTTCAGCTTCCCCGGCCCCTTCCGGTGAGAATAAGAAAGCCGGAAAAATGCCCCCTATGCCTGCCTTCCCAAACTTAAGTGTATCTACGAATATGCAAGGCACCACCAGGATGCCTGACGTCTCTCTGAAGCAATTCAAAATGAGCAAGTTCTTTGAAGAACAAATGGAACATCACAGGAAGCATCACCTGCTGCCCAATGGCGACTGCAAGCCTCACCTCAAGGAACAGGGGTGGAAATACTATTTGAAGTTCAGGGGAGAATAAACCCTTTTTATTATTTAGTCAGGGCGTTTTACAGCCCGCCTTCTCTGTTTTACGTTAAACAATATTTTCTGGTATGGATAAGGCAGAAAAAAGAAAAGCATCGCCTGAGGGCGGGAATCCTGAGGAAATAAACCGGATGTTAAAAATTACCCGTCCGCGTTACTGGATTTCCCTTTCCGCTTTAGGGGTACTTACACTTGTCACAGTGTTATGGGGATTCTTCGGAAGCATCCCGCAGAAGATAGACGGGCTGGGTGAGATCATCAGCGATAAAGGGCTTCACGGGATCATAGCGCTTTATGCCGGAGGTGTTGAGGAAGTTAATTTTGAATTAGGCGAAAAGGTGGATGCCGGAGATATCATGCTGCATCTTCTTCAGCCCCAGTTAAGGCATCAGCTTGTCGAACTCAATGCCCAACTTGACGTACTCAGGCTGCAGGATTCTCTTCTTTCCAACAGGGATGTTTTGGATTATCCGAACAAAATGCGGTTTTATGAGCTGGAGGAGATAAGACTGAAGAAGGAATTGACGCAATTAGAGGATCAGATCGGTTTTCTGCAGCTTAAACTGGATCAGCAACAGGATCTTTGGGATAAAGGTCTTGCCACCAGAGAAAATTACGTGGATGCTAAAAATCAGCTTTCCGACGCCCATAACCAGAGAACACAAACAGAGCAGTCGGTTAAAACCAATCAGCTTGACCAGCAATCCTGGAAATATGACCGTGAGTACAAGCAGGAAGACTACAGAGGGCAGATCCAGATCATGAAGAAGAAAATTCAGGATCTTCAGGATGATTATGACCGGCAGACGATCATCCGCAGTCCGGTAACAGGAATCATTGTTGATAAATCGGTCAGCGGCGGGGATTTTGTCAATGCAGGCACGCGGATGATGGTGGTTGAAGACCTGGGTAACGAAAAAAACCATCTGCTTGACCTGTTTATTCCGTTTAATTCCAATGCCGTTGTCGAGCCTGGCATGGAAGCGATGATTGAACCCTTCACTGTGAATCACAACCTTTATGGCTGGCTGATGGGTGTTGTTACAGAAGTCAATCATTTTGTTTCAAATACCAATTCAATTGTTGACGAACTGAACAACCCGGATCTTGTAGCGTTGATCCAGCAGCAGGGGCCAACTTACAGGGTCAAGATTTACCTTCTTCCTGACTCCAAAACCAAGAGTGGATTCATGTGGTCAAACAAAACCGGACCTCCCTATACCATCAATACAGGTACTCTTTGCCGTGCATCGGTCCTGGTGAAGAAAAAACCACCCATCGACTTTATAATTCCGGTGCTTAAATCCTATTTTGAATAGATCAGGAATCAAAACCGAAACTTTGTCATGAGCAGCGATCACGTTAAAAAGAGGGTGCCGGTCCTCCTTCAGATCGGGGAGAACGAATCAGGTCCTGTTGCCCTGAGCATGGTTTTGTCATATTACCATTGCCGGCCTGCAAAGGATGCTCTGAACCAGGAATGCGGGGTTTCCGACAATTCTAAAATTCCGATTGAAAGGCTGATGAAGGTTGCCAGGGCGCATAACTTCAAATCGGATATCCTGCAAGATGGCATTGACGAACTGAAATCACTAAGGTTTCCTGCAATAATCGGGACCAGAGATGGGAATTTCAGCGTACTTACAGGTTATACAACTGATAATTTCCTGCTGAACAACACAAGGGAAGGGCCGCAGAAGATCACTCCTTCCGACTTCGGGCGGGTATTCAACGGAAATGTACTTATCATGGAGCCCGGGCCTGATTTCAAACCCGACAAGAAGCAGTATGGATTTACCGGTAAAATCTGGAGCCGTATCAAACCAAGCCGGTATGACCTCCTGTTCGTTTTGATTTGCGGTGCGATACTGGTGATACCGGCTGTTATTTTGGCCGGGCTGAACAAACTGTTTTTCGACGACATTATCAATCTGAATCAGACCAGGTATTTCAAACCTATGCTGTTGTTTATTGCAGGCTTGTTCTTCTTTAACGGAATACTGACATTCCTTCAACAAAAGGTGCTGGTCAAAATCGAACTCCGGATGGCCATTGTCGAGTCATCACGTCTCTTATTGCATATCCTGAAGCTGCCCATGCGTTTTTTCATGACGAGACAGCCCGGTGAGATTTTCAAAAGAGTGCAGTTGAACGATGATCTGGCAACACTCCTGTCAACCGACCTCGCGTTAACCATTTCCAACATGATCACCGTAATACTTTATGCTCTGGTCATGATCCAGTATAACTTCCTGCTGACGCTGATCGGAGTAACTGTGATCCTTGTTAACCTGGTTGTTCTAAGGATCATTTCCGAAAAAAGATCTACACTGAACCAGCTTTTATTTGAAAGAAATCAGCGAACTTTCAGCACCGCGGGTGTGGGACTTGAACAGATAGAAACCATCAAGGCCACCGGTTCCGAGAATGATTTTTACAGCCTCTGGTCGGGAAGTCTTTCCAATGCCGTGGTCTATGACCAGAGGCTTAATGTGACATCCAACCTTCTGGATGCCCTTCCTGATTTTCTGTCCAATCTCAACAACATCATTTTACTGACTCTCGGCGGATTACTCGTCATATACGGAGACATGACCATCGGTATTTTTATAGCATTTCAAAGCCTGATGTTGAATTTCACGGGCCCGGTTAAATCGGTTATGTCCATGGGAAGTAACCTTCAGGTTGCCAAAAGCAATCTGACTACTATTCAGGACGCTTTGTCAACCACCGAGGACATATACTTTAAAGCATCGGTCAGTGACGATCCCGCGTCCATCAGTCCCGGGTCGTCAAAACTTCAGGGTTTTCTTGAATTTAAAAACGTGACTTTCGGATATGACCGCTTTGCCGAACCCCTGATAGCCGGGTTTTCACTTCATGTGGAGCCCGGGAAAAGAATTGCACTGGTAGGCGGTTCCGGTTCCGGCAAATCTACCCTGGCCAAACTTGTCGCCGGTCTTTACCATCCCTGGGAAGGAGAGATCCTGTTCGACGGACGGCCCAGAACCGACTTTCCTCAGGATGTGATCAGAAATTCCGTTTCCCTGGTCGACCAGGAGATATTCCTTTTTAAAGGTACCGTAAACGAAAACATCACGATGTGGAATAATACGATTCCCGTTCCCGACATCATACAATCGACAAAGGACGCATGCATTCACGACATTATCTCCTCACGGCCCGGCGGATATAACGGGATACTGATCAACGCGGGAAATAACCTGAGCGGGGGGCAGAGGCAACGTATCGAAATTGCAAGAGCCCTTGTTGTGAATCCTGCCATTCTGGTTATGGACGAAGCCACGAGCGCTCTGGATGCCAATACTGAGAAGATCATCGACAACAACATTCGCCGCCGCGGATGCACAAACCTTATCATAGCTCACCGTCTCAGCACTATCCGCGATTGTGACGAGATCATTGTGATGGATAAGGGAAAAGTTGTTCAGCGCGGCACTCATGATGAAATGATCAGAGATCAGCAGGGCCTTTATTTCAAACTTGTTAACCTGAACTGATATGGACGGACAGAATATCGCTTCGTATTATGATCAGACTGTTCAGTTGCCGGGCAACAAAGTCCTTGATCTGGTTAGTGAAAAGAAGAAAGCCTTTTATCTGGATGAAGGAGAAGCTGATGTTTTTTATGTGGAAAATCTTCCTTCAGGACCAGGCCGCAGGATTTTCCTTTTCAGGGTCAGCAGCCCGTTCCTGATACCTTCATTCAATCCTGAAGAAACCTTCTCGGTGGTGATCAGCGCGCTGATCTCATCCAGGATCGGCATTATTGAAAGTGAACCGCTGACAAGGCTTTTTACGGAAAGACCCGATTATTCGGCCAAACTGACGGAACTTTGGTTTCTGGCCTTAAACGGTGCCTTGAGCAGTTTCGGGACCAAGCCCTTTTCTGACGGAACAGACCATATAACAGAATCCCTTCCCGGGCCCGACTTGCCGGCCTCCTTCTTCGGGTTCAACAACGAGGTCGTCCCGTTATTGAAGAAACTTTTTACCGAAACCGTTAAAACTGAGCTCGCGCATGTAAAGGATACGTATTCGTTCCGGCAGAACGCCATCAGCAGTGCATTTGCAGGATTCAATTCAATCATCACCGGAAAATCAACTGACTCTTTATTAACAGGACCGGCTGAAGGTTCCGGTACTTCAGCCCCGGTCACAAAGAAGAATCTGCTGCTTCAGACCTGTCAACTGATAGGGAAATCGGAACGGATAGAGTTTGTTGATCCGGGTAACCGTATCAGCGGGAAACATGATCTGCTCTGGAATATACTCAGGGCTTCCAATATCCGGTCGCGGCAGGTAGTCCTTGAGAAGGATTGGTGGACCAACAATTCGGGCTCCATGCTTGGTTACCTTAAAGAAGACCATACCCCCGTGGGTCTGATTGCAAAGGGCACCACGGGATATTGGATGATAGATCTCAGCAACAGGACAAAAGAAGTGGTTCATGCCGGGGTATGCAGTAAACTCGAAAGCATGGCCTGGAGTTTCATCACCCCTTTCCCCAGGGGCAATCTCACAGGAAAGGACCTTCTCAGGTTTGCCCTGCATTTTACATATCGTGACATTATCACTTTCCTGCTCATCGGAATCGTCGGGGCCCTTATGGCATTGATAATTCCGGTAGTGGGCGGGTACATTTTCAATACGGTCATACCGGGGGGAAACACCGGGGAACTCTGGCAAATCGGTGCCATTATGGTCATCTGCGTGATCACCATCGGGCTGTTGAATTTTGCAAAATCCATCGCTGTTCTGAGAATGGCCGGGAAGGCAGGTTACAAATTGCAATCGGCCCTCTGGGACAGGATACTTTCTCTTAAAGTGGATTTCTTCAGGAATTACACTCCCGGCAATCTTGCCGAGAGAAGCATGGGTATTGAAAGGATTCGCGACACCCTTTCCACTACGGTGCTTGGCGCGATCATTTCGGGCATTTTTTCGGTGTTCTACCTGGCCCTGCTATTCTTTTACGATTTAAAACTGGCCCTGCTCGCACTGGTTCTGGGTCTGGTGGTGGCCGGGTTCACGCTTACGATCAGCCTTCTGGCATACAAGCATGTAGTCTTCATGCGAAGGATGGACGCGATGATCTCGGGATTCCTGCTGATGGCCATCAGGGGGATCAACAAGATCAGGGTTACTGGCAGTAAGGAAAAGGTCTTCTCGCTATGGGCAGAACGGTATTCACAGCAAAAAGACCATTACCGGCAGAAACGCAATCTCCTGATCGTTGCAAGTATATTCACGGTCACCTTCCCCGTATTGGCATCCATGCTTATTTTCATCAGGGTATACGACATTTTTACATCGGGATTACCGGGGTTCGGTATAGGTGATTTTGTGGCCTTTAACAGCGCCTACCTGAGCTTCCAGGGGGCACTCATACAAACATTCATGGTCACTGTGCCTCTGCTCAACATCAACCCTACCTACCAGCTTTTCAAGCCAATTCTCGAGGCTGAGACAGAAGATATGAACGAGAAACTCGATCCCGGTGAACTCACGGGAAATATTGAGATCTCCAACCTGAGTTTTAAATATGCCGATGCCCCTGACTGTAGTCTGAAAGACATAACTCTCAACATATCTCCCGGACAATTCGTGGCTTTTACAGGAAGTTCCGGTTCAGGAAAATCAACTCTCATCAGGATTTTATTAGGATTTGAATATTATAATGTCGGCAGTATCCTGTTCGACAAAAAAGAGTTGAAGGGACTCGATATCCGGGCTGTGAGGGACCAGTTGGGGGTGGTACTTCAGAATTCCAGGATTATGCAGGGGACAGTGTTGTATAACATCACAGGCTCTTCGGCCTATACCGAAGAAGAAGCCTGGGCTGCAGCGGAAATGGCCGGCTGTGCAAAGGAAATTGAGGCCCTGCCGAATAAAATGCAGACCATCCTTCCTCCCGGGGGTGATACTCTGTCGGGCGGGCAGCAGCAAAGGATCATCATAGCCAGGGCGCTCATCAGGAACCCGAGCATCCTGATCTTTGACGAAGCAACCTCTGCCCTTGACAATGAGACTCAGCAAATTGTAAGCCTGAGCATTGACAAGCTGAAAGCAACCCGGATCGTGATCGCTCACCGCCTGAGCACCATCATCAATGCCGACAGGATTTTTGTCCTTGACCAGGGCAGGCTTATTGAACAAGGAACTTACGCGGAACTCGTGGAAAAGAAAGGATTCTTCGCCGAACTTACCAGGAGACAGCTTGCCTGACCATGAAGTGAGATCAGAAAGAGGAAGGTGAAGTATTAAGATTTTAAGAAATGAAAAAGATTATTTTCTTTTTTGTCCTGTTTGCCGCCGGTGTCCTGTCATCTGCAGGCCAGGAAGCATTTAATTATGATTCGCTGTCGAGGCTCCGTGTACTGGAATACGGACTCCGGGCCAATTTTGATATCCGGCTTAAAAAGCAGATGGTCGACGAGAGTCAGAGTAAGAAACTGAGTATGAAAGGCGCTTTCAACCCGTCGCTGACGCTCACCGGTTACGGGTTTTACGGCACTGATCCTACCGAGACCTTTCTTGATTCTTATTACTTCAACGGACAGTTCCTGCTGCCAACGCGAATGGGGGCAAAATTCTACACAGGATTCAAGTTGTCGACCATGACAGAAATTATTTCAGGAGTCCCGGATTTTTATCCAAGCACCAACATGTCCATCAATGCGTCGGGAATGTGGGCAGGGGTCACCATGCCCATTCTTCGCGATTTTGGAAAATACAATACCAACAATGTGAACTACCAAACGAGCATCATCCTGAGTCAGGCGCAAACTGTGGCCTTCACTGATGAAGTATGTTCTTTTATCAGGAATACACTCACTTCCTATTATGCTGTTTACCTGCGTCTCACAATATACAAGATCCTCCGGGAAGCTGAAAAGGATGCGCGGGAATACCTAAACGATATAGGAGCCATGATCGATGCCGAGCAAATCCCGCGATCGGAAATATACCGGGCAAAAGCTTACGAGTCAAACATCAACCAGCAATATGCCGATGCGAGGAACCAGATACACAATTCGCTTTATGAACTTGTTACAAGCATCGGAGGGAAAGCTACCCTTACACACAGGGGCGATCCTGTCATTCTTGATTCGTTGCCCGACCCGGCAGTTTTCCCATGGGAACCTTACGCCGCTTATGTCTTCGCCAACACCGACACCCTGATCTCACAAACATATTATATAAAAAGCCAGGAATTAGCCACTACCGCGAGTATGATCCAGATGAAGGCAGCGAAATTCAATAAACGAAACCAGCTCGATTTTGACCTCCGCTATTACTATTTCGGAACTACGGCCTATCAGCCTGTTTCCGACTTCAACAAGACTTTCACAAGCGGAAGCCCCGGTTCATCGGTAAACCTGACACTCTCCTACAAGCTGCCATTTTCAAATGATCAGCAAAAAGGCGATTACCTGAGCAAACTCTCGGAATATGAAATGAATAAGACGCAGCTTGCCAAGGTGAGATTCGATGCGAAAATGCAGGTATACCAGTTGCTTAGCGACATGGGAAACCTTATCCCGCTGTATAAGAGACAAATGGAACTTGTGTCGCTTGAAAGAAAGACATACGAAAATGAGGCCCAGAAGTTCAGGATGGGGAACTCGACCCAGATCAATGTGATCAACAGTTATATGGATTACAACAGTTCCCTGCTGAATCTGGAAAACGCAAGGCAGATAATCCTGTCAAAGGTGATCCTTTTAAAATACCTGATCGGGGAATTCCCTACCAATCCTGAACAGCTTGTCAAATATAATCCCTGGGATTTTTCAATAAAATAATTTTGTAACCGGCAAGAAGAGATTGAAGAACAGTGAAACAATTTATTCCAATACATCAGGAAATACAGTTTCATGCGGAAACCAGGCCCGGTGATATTGCTTTGAACCATGACGGTGAGATCCTCACATTCGCTAATCTCGAATCCTGTGCATCCGCCATGGCCGCCCTCCTCCATGAAAATGGGACCGGCCCCGGAAAATGCGTGGGAATATATATGGCGCCATCCCTGCGGATGGCAATCTGCCTGTTAGCCGTCCTGAAGTCGGGCGCAGCCTATATCCCGCTTTCACCTGCTTACCCTGAAGAACGAATCCGCTATATCCTTGAAGATGCCGGCGCCCATCTGCTCATTTCAGATCCGGACTTTCCGCTGCTCCGCGGTCCTGAAAAAACGAAACATTTATCTCCGGATTGGAACCTTGTTACAGATCCTTTAAGACAGAGAAAGTTCGAAGCAGTACATACCGGTAAGACAGACCTTGCCTACATTCTTTACACCTCGGGATCCACGGGGAATCCCAAAGGAGTGATGATCGGACATGGTAACCTTTCCTATTACGTTCATTGGTTCAGGGAAAAGGTCATGAGTCAAACCGCTGCCGCCCTGCCTTTAACATCCTCTTTTATTTTTGCTGCCGCCATAACCCAGTTCTATTCGACTTTGCTTGCCGGCAAAACCCTGCATATCCTCGATCCATTGCTGATCAGGCAACCTTCGGCATTAATGGAATGGTATAGCAGTAACCCTGGACACGGTATCTACTGCGTACCCACGTTATGGGCGGAGATACTGAATTTTTTAAGGTCAACTGAGGGTTGCGCACCGGGGATCAATCCACCTTCCGTAGTCTGTCTCTCCGGAGAGGCTGTGACCGATCGATTGATTGAAGCTACCTTTGACCGCCTTCCGGATATCCAGTTGTGGAACCTCTACGGCCCCACCGAAGCTACCGCCAATATCACTGCAGGGAGACTGTACCCCGGTGAAAAATCGCATATCGGAAGTCCGCTTGATGGCACCAGGGTGTTCATTACAGATGAGAACCTCCGGCCCGTGAAACAGGGCGAAGCGGGAGAACTCCTTGCCTGCGGGGACGGAATTGCACGGGGATATCTTAATCTTCCGGAACTTACAGCATCCGCTTTCATCCGCCGGGGAATGAACGGGGAAAAGGAACTCCGGCTTTACCGGACAGGTGATATCGTAAGAGAGGATGCCGGCGGTAAATTGAATTTTATCGGCAGAAAGGACCAGCAGGTAAAGATAAGGGGATACCGTATTGAACTTTCCGGGATTGAACTTGCACTTTTGGAAATACCTTCCGTAAAACATGCTGCTGTAAAAGTTCTGGAGAATGGCGGCGAATCCGGGGCGCTGGTTGCCTGCGTGATGTTCCGCGAAAATGAATCCATGAGCATTCGGCACCTGAGATCGGCTTTGGGCAGAACACTTGCTGATTTTATGATCCCTGAAAGATTTATCATTCTTGACCGTTTTCCACTTCTGCCAAACGGAAAAACCGACCGCCGGTCGCTTCCCATGCCCGGATCGGAAAGGCCCGAACTGGGTTACCCTGCTGTGACTGCTGTAACTGTAAAGGAAAAGGCCATGGCGAGGATATGGGAAGAAATCCTTGGCATTGAGGGAATCGGAATGGAAGATAATTTTTTCGATCTCGGGGGAAATTCTCTTAAAGCCAATGCACTTTCGATAAAAATCAGGTCAGCGATGGATGGAGAGGTCTACCTCCGTACATTATTCGAACATCCGACACCTGCCGGACTGCTGCAGATAATTGCTGACAGGGGAGAAACCACCGGGGGTGGATCCTGTTTACAGGTGGCTGACGGGATTGCAAGCGGGAACCATTTATGGTCAGCGAATAATATTTCCGAGAACCAGAAGGCCTTATGGTTCCTTCAGCATGCTGAGCCTGGGCTATGCACTTACAATATCTTTTATTCCGTCACGCTGGACGGACCTCTTGATGTGGATTGCCTCAGAGATGTATTAGGCAGGATCGTAGATGAAAATCCAGGACTCACTTCCGCTTTCCGGCCAGGATCTGATTCAACAGTTGAGATGTTTGAGACCAGGGGGGAGAGGCAACCCGGGGAGGCCGTTTCAGTAAATGTTCAGGATACCATAAGCCGGGAAACTGCAACGGAGCTGGCAGGGATTGAGGCTTCAAAGCCATTTGACCTGAGCCGGGGATGTCCTTTCAGATTCAGACTTTACCGGACCGGAAAGGATTCACATTTCCTGGCGCTGACCGTTCACCATATCGTGTTTGACGGTTTGTCGTTCGGTAATTTCCTTATCCGGCTGAAGGAATTATACAGTGAGGCGATAACTGATCAGGGGCCGGCCCGGGCGCACCGGTTGGCCTCTGCCGGAATATACCAAAACCAGGAGCGTGTCTACCTGCAAAGCGAGGCTTACCAATCCGACAGGACATACTGGAAGAACCTCCTCGACGGAGTTCCTGCATTTTTTGAAATTCCGACAGACTATATTCGACCTGAAGAAATGTCGCAAGCCGGAGGACAGGTAAGAATAATGATTGACGAGGGACTCACCGGACGACTGAAAGTATTCAGCGACAAGTCGGGGGTCACCATGTTCATGACCTGCCTGGCTGCATTTTCAGTTCTGCTTTACCGGCATTCCGGGCGTCCCGATTTTTTGATAGCCACCCCTGTTGCGAATAGAAATGATGCCAGGTACATGGATTCCTTGGGATTTTATGTCAACACCATGCTGTTCAGGACCGCGATTGAGCCATCCTGCAATTTTAATGACTGGCTTACCAGGGTCAAAGAACAAATCCTTGACAGCCTTTCCCATTCGCGCTTTCCGCTCAACCATCTTACCGGACTCATCCGGGCCGACAGGATTCCCGGAGTCAATCCTTTTTTTCAGGTCATGTTCGCATTCCATGAAACAGGATGGGATCTAACAACTTCAGGTTCCCTGAAAATCAAAGGAAGGGAAGAATTCACCGGGTTTTCAAAATTCGACCTGTATACCGAAATCTTCAGCAGCAGCACTGAGACTGAACTTGTGTTTACCTATTCAGCCGCTCTTTACCGCCGGGAAACGGTGGAAGTGCTTGCCCGTCATTTAGTACAGCTCTTGTCTTCGGTTTGCGAAACAGCAGGGGATCAACTTTCGGATCTCAGGATGATGACAACATCCGAGTACAAAAAAGTAATATATGGCTGGAACAATACCCTGCATCCTGTAAACCCGGGAGATACGGTTCCGGCGATGATCTTCCGGCAGATCAGCCTTACACCCGAACATATTGCCCTTGTTTCCAGGGTAAACAGTTATACCTACCGGGAGATGGGAGAAAAGGCCTCCGGAATTGCAGGAGCCTTGCAAAAGATGGGTATTGGTAAGTCAGATCCGGTCGGGATTCATCTGGATAATTCCCCTGAAATGGTTCTTTGTATCCTGGCGTTATTCATCACAGGCGCCGTATACATACCTCTGGATCCCTGTTATCCCGAAAAGCGTTTGCGTTATATTGTGGAGAAAACCGGCATCAAACTGGTTATCTCCGGCGAGGATTGGGGAGAAAGACAGGTAAGCTTCCCGGCCCGGTTCGTCCCGGCTGAAGAACTGCAGAAATCATCTGTTTCGGCCGTTGATGCTCAAATCAACTGCAGTTCGCAGGATATAGCCTACATCATGTTCACTTCAGGGTCAACCGGAAATCCAAAAGGTGTGGTGATCAAACATGGCAGCCTGATCAATTTTCTGCTCTGGATGAAAGACGAACTTTCATTCGGCACGGGTGATTCTTTTCTTTCAACGACCTCCATCAATTTCGATATTTCACTGTTGGAGTTGTTTACTCCGTTGATAAGCGGAGGCAGGCTGGTACTTGAAAGAAGGTCAGAATTGCAGGCGCCTGAAAATGTGGAGGCTATCTTAAATGAAATGAGCGTAAACACGGTGCAGTTCGTTCCTTCGGGATGGAAAGCCCTTTGTGATGCAGGAGTGCCTTCGAGGGTTCAATCTCTTAAAACGATGATATCGGGAGGGGAAAAGCTCTCCAGGAACCTGCAGGATCAGATCCTGTCCCAGTCATCTGCCTCGTTGCTGAACCTGTATGGCCCCACCGAAGCCACCGTGTACGTGTCTGGTTGGCGTTGTGAAAGAAACAGCAGGCTTCGTGTGGTCCCGATCGGGAGGCCTGTTTACAACGCGGCATTTTATATTCTCAACAGTGATCTGAGTCCGGTCCCGACAGGGATACCGGGAGAAGCCTGGCTTGGAGGAAGCATTCTGGCCGAAGGGTATTATCAAGATGACATACAAACCGCATCCTGCTTCCTGCCGGATCCTTTTTCGACTGTGCCCGGTGCCAGGATGTACAGGACAGGGGATCTTTGCCGTTTTCTTGCCGATGGTACCATTGAATTCCTCGGTCGTACCGATCAACAGGTTAAAGTAAGGGGATTCAGGATAGAGCCGGGTGAAGTTGAATCGACCATTCTTCGTTTTAAAGGCGTTTCCAGGGCAGTGGTCCGGGTGCAGGAACATGGGGAGGATGACATTCGCCTTACAGCTTTCATCGTGCCATCAGGTCCTGAAGGCATTGATGAATATGCCTTGAAGGAGTTCCTCAGGGTGCATTTGCCGGGTTATATGATTCCGGGTCATCTTATAACAGCCCCTGCCATACCGACCCTGCCCAACGGCAAAACCGATTTCAAATCTCTTCTGAAGATGAGGCCGTCGCCACCGGCGATACCTAAGTTCATCAGCGAAAGGATGAATGAAACCGAAGAACATCTCACCGGCATCTGGAAAGATCTCCTGGGTCACGATGCCTTTACCGCTACCGACAATTTCTTTGAAGTCGGAGGGCACTCCCTGTTGCTGGTCAGGATGAGAGACCAGATAGCGGAAAAGATGAAGGAGGAAGTGAGCATTGTCGATCTGTTTCATTATCCTACCATCAGGAGTATTGCGGTTTTCCTGAGGAAGAAGCTTGCCGGCCATGATCTCTCCGAAATTGAGAAAAGAGTGGCGGCCAGGAATAAAAGCATCAGACAACAAACAAGCAAAAGATTATTTCGCGGTAAGAACCTTTAATAACGACATTGCAATGAGCGAAAGCGGATCAAACAACATGGAAGGCCGGATAGCCATCATCGGGATGGACTGCCGTTTGCCGGGTGCAGCAAATACAGGCGAGTACTGGCAGAATCTGATAAATGGATCAGAGACCCTGAGTATTTTCAGCGACGAGGAGTTGATCGCTTCGGGGGTTGATCCGGGAGTTTTCAGTCAGCCCGGATATATCAGGAACCGGGGCATCATCGGTGGCGCCGAATTCTTTGATGCGGAATTTTTCGGTGTTACCCCCCGCGATGCCGAACTGATGGATCCCCAGCAGAGGATTTTTCTGGAGTGTGCATGGCATGCCCTGGAAGATGCCGGGGTTGATCCTTACAAAACACGGGAAAGGATCGGAGTTTTCGGAGGCACCGGAACTCCGCTTCATCTCATTGAAACTATGGAGAATCCCTGGGTAAGGAAGAACGCCAGCGGAGCATCCATTGTAACCAGCAATGACAAGGACTATGTAACTACCAGGGTGTCGTACAAACTCAATCTCACCGGGCCAAGCGTGAATGTGCAGTGTGCCTGTTCAACTTCACTTGTTGCAGTGGTCACGGGGGTAAACAGTCTCATCAACTATCAGAGTGACCTGATCCTTGCAGGGGGTGCGACGATCGAACTGCCCGAAAAACATGGATATCTTTACCAGGCAGGCGGTATGGAATCTGCCGACGGGCATTGCAAAGCGTTTGACAAGGATGCAAACGGCACTGTCTTCAGCAGGGGATGCGGGGTGGTGGTGCTGAAACGACTGGAGGATGCAGTCAGGGACAGGAATAATATTTACGCCGTCATACTCGGAGGTGCGATCAATAATGACGGAAATAAAAAAGCCGGGTTTACGGCTCCTTCCGTTGAAGGACAAATTGAAGTGATCACTGAAGCGCTGGCCATTTCGGAAGTATCAGCCGACACGATCACTTACGTGGAAGCCCATGGAACGGCAACGCCGGTGGGAGATCCTATCGAGGTAACATCACTTTCGGAATCTTTCAGGAGACATACACAACGCAGGCAATTCTGTGCCCTGGGATCAGTAAAGACCAACATTGGCCATACCGATATAGCCTCCGGGGCTGCAAGTCTTATAAAAACTGCACTTTGCCTGAAACACCGGAAAATCCCCGCCAGCCTTCACTTTCATGAAGCAAACCCGAAAATAGATTTTCCAGGCAGCCCTTTTTATGTGAATACCCGGTTAACGGAATGGCAATCAGGTAACGGAACTCCTCTCAGGGCGCTGGTAAATGCTTTCGGTGTCGGAGGGACGAATGCCTGCCTGGTACTTGAGGAAGCACCGGCAACCGAGCCGGTTAAAGCCGATCTGCCCTGCGATCTGCTGCTGGTTTCGGGCCGGAGTGCCAATGCCGTGTCTCAGGCCCGGTCGGCAATCAGGGATTTTCTTGAATCTGATCCCGCTGCCGATCCTTTTGGCATTGCCTTCACCTCGCGCTATGGCCGTCACCATTTTTTGAACCGCGCAGCTATCCCGTTCAGGAACAGGGAAGAATTGATTTCACAACTGGGTACAGGAACATCCTTTTCAATAAGGAATGACAACCGCAAACCTGTGGTGTTTATGTTCCCGGGCCAGGGGAACCAGTATATCCGGATGGGTCTGTCCTTATATGAAAACAATTCTGTTTTCAGAAATACCATTGATGAATGTTCCGGGATCCTGCAGAATGAACTTGGTTTGGATATAAGGCGCATATTGTTTCCATCCCCGGAAGAAGAATTAAATGCCGCCGGAAAGATCAATGAAACCTGGATCACCCAGCCTGTCCTCTTTATGGTGAGCTATGCTCAGGCTAAGCTTTTGATGTCCATTGGAATTGAACCTGACATGCTTATAGGCCACAGTGTAGGGGAGTATGTTGCAGCCACCATCGCGGGAGTGTTCTCACTCCACGATGCACTCAAAGCCGTTGCCCGCAGGGGCCGGCTCATCCAGGATCTGCCGGGAGGGGCCATGCTGGCTGTATTAATGCCCGAAGAGAAGCTCAATCCTTTACTTCCGGCGGGACTTGAAATTGCCGTTGTGAACAGCCCCGGATTATGTGTTGTCTCAGGACCGACTGAAATCATTGACCGGTTTTCGGAAGAACTTGACAAAATAAAAACCTTCAATAAAAAGATCCCTACCTCCCACGCGTTTCATTCGGCAATGATGGATCCTATGCTGCCGGCGTTTGCTGATTTTTTCGGACAGGTCAGCTTGTCGGCGCCGGTTATACCCATCGCTTCCACGGTGACTGGACAGTGGTTGGAGCACGGACAGGCCACGAATCCCGATTTCTGGGTAAATCATGTGAGGAAAACCGTGCGTTTCGGCGATGCCGCCCGGTTGTGTCTTGACGGCATACCTGCAGTCTTTATTGAATCGGGACCGGGTCAGAGCCTTGAATCAGCCGTTAAACGGCAACTTACAAAAGACAGTGAGCACTCCGTAATAAGTACTATTCCAGCGGTTGAAAACAAAACCGAAGGCCTCTTATACCAGTTTGCAGCAATCGGACAGGTATGGGCCTCGGGAGGTAAAGTGAACTGGGAATTGTTTGACCGCCGGGAAGGACGGCTGGTTTCCTATCCACTTTATCCTTACGAGCGCAAGCCTTATATGATCGATTTCAGCAGGAAGGAAGGTGTAAAAACCAAAGAGGATAATAAAAAGAAACCCGATACCGGTCAGTGGTTTTATATCCCGGGATGGAAACGAACTCCTCCTGCCGCCTTCATACCATCCAACGCGATGGCCGATCCCGGGTCGGAGAGAGAAAAAGTCTGCTGGCTTCTCTTTGCCGATCAGGAAGGATTGTGCGGAGAAGTTGCCGGCCAACTCGACCGGTCAGGTGAAAAAGTATTCATAATAAATAAAGGTGCCGCTTTTGAAAGAACAGAGAATGTTTTCACCCTCGATGCCGCGCAGCCGGGCCATTTTTCCAGGCTCGTAACAGAGCTGAAGTCGGCCGGTCTTGAGCCCCGACATATAGTTTTTGCATGGAATTACGGACAGGCTCCTGCCAAAGGGCACCTTGAACCGGGGAAAGCTGACCAGATAGCGCAAGACCAATTTTACGGACCTATGTACCTGGAACAGGCCCTTATCGGGGGCAGCATTGTGAAGGATGTGTTCATGCTGTTCGTGGTCAGCCATCTGTATAATGTTACTGGAGAAGAGGTATTGGCCCCTGAAAGAGCTTTGCTTGCAGGACCGGCAAGAGTCATCGGGCAGGAGCATGCCGGAATGATAGGAAGGTTGGCTGATCTCCCGCCGGTGAACGGCACAGAAGACGCATCCGGATTAGCGGCAGCCGTGATCAGCGAATGCAGATGTGCCGCCGATGAGACCGTGATTGCATACAGGAACGGGATCAGGTGGACCGAAGATTATTGCATGGTCTTTCCCGCGGAAGATGGGAAGACTCGAATGAACCTGGTTGATAACGGGGTTTACCTGATCACCGGCGGAGTAAGCGGTGTTGGGATGGAATTAGCTAAATATATCGCCTCTACCGTGAAATGCACCCTGGTACTCACCCATCGCTCACCTCTCCCACCCCGTGCTGAATGGGAACAGTTATCTGTCTCCGGCATACAGGATGTTACATCCGTAAGGATCAGGAACATCATGGAACTGGAATCCCTGGGCGCAAACGTGGTTCTTGGATGCCTGGATGCAGCAGATGAAAAAGAAAGCCGGGCTCTGGTTGCGGAAACAGAGAAGAAATACGGAGAAGTGAAAGGGATCCTTCATTCAGCCGGAATGCCCGGTGCGGGTGTGATTGCATTAAAAGATAAGGAAACAGCCGACCTGGTGGTAAAATCCAAGCTCCACGGAACTCTGATCCTTCATGATATCTTTAAAGAACGAAAACTGGATTTCTTCTTCCTATTTTCATCCGTTTCGGCCATTTTCGGGGAAGCAGCCAGGATTGACTATACGGCAGCCAATTCGTTCATGGATTCTTTTGCCCAGTACAGGAAAAAAACCAACAACGACGGCACTGTCTCGATCAACTGGGGACAATGGGGAGTGATCGGCATGGCCGCCAACTGGGAAAAGACCAAGGCCGAGAAGAAACAACTGCTTCACTCCGGTCAGGGATTTTCTCCCAAGGAATCCAGGAACGGGATCCGGATTGAATTCCGGTCGGAAGATTCAGGACAGGAAACCTGGGTGGTAGACCTTGATCCCGAAACCGACTGGGTCCTTTCATCACATCGTTTATCGGGGAAACCTGCTTTCATCGGGATCTCCACACTCGAAATTCTCCAAAAGTACTGCAAAGCAAAACTCCTTGAAGGTTACGTGGTGATCAACACCCTTTCATTCGTCACCCCGCTTATTTATGAGCCGGGTATGAAGCGAATCGTGAGATTGATGGTAAAGCCTTCCGGGGATTCCATGTCATTCAGAATAAGCAGCGCGGAACAAAAGAATGAACGGGGTCGTGAGATATGGATGGATCATGTAAAAGGAGAGTTTTTGCTGTCTGAGGACCGGTCATCCGCAGTCACTGATATCAGCGAGATCAGGGAACGGGCAGGTGAACAGATGGATGAAACACTCCATTTCCTGGAGATCCTCAACGATGAAGGACGGCCGGTACTCAGGTATGACGGGCGCTGGGATTGCAAGCAGAAGTGTTTTTATAATGGAAAGGAATTTCTCACCGGGATATGTCTGAAGGAGGAATTCCGTCAGGACCTGGATCATTTCTCATTTCACCCGGCCATGATCGACGTGGCGACATCCAGCACGATCCCGCTGATCAATCCGGAATTGTACCTTCCATACTCTTATCGCGACATCAGGGCGTACCGCCCGCTGCCGGCACATTTTTGGTCCCATTCGGTTCTCGACGGGAACTGGAAAAAGGAAGACGAGGAGATGAAGTTCGGGGTGTGTCTTTATGATGATGAAGGCAGATTGCTTGTGTCCATCGGTCAGGTCACATTCAAACGCCTTGTGCAAAATTTGGGAAAAGTAAGCCAGGAACCCGTTCCGGAAACTGAAACCAAAGTTTCGGCCGATCCCGGCGTTTATGCAGGAAAGAACGATATCCTTCCACGGGAAGGTGTTGAGGTATTCAAACGACTTCTTGCATTTACGGAATTTCCCCAGGTCGTGATAAACACAACCGACCTGGTGCGAGACATCCTGGAAGAGAGACCTTCGTACAAAAAGAAAGTAAAGAAGGAAAAAGCAGAGGTGAAACAGGAAAGCGGTTCAACCTATGACCGGCCGCAGCTTTCCACACCTTATGAAGCGCCGGCCAATGAAGTGGAGATTGCAGTTTCTGCAATATGGCAGGGAATTCTTGGTATCGACAGGATCGGGGTGAATGATACCTTTATGGAGCTCGGTGGAAATTCGCTCCTGGCCATACAGACCATCTCCAATGTGGCCGACGAATTCGACCTGGAACTCCAGCCTTCTGTGTTCTTCGAAAATCCTACGGTCAGAGGACTTTCCGACAGGATTGTCGCGATGATCATCGATATGAAAGGCGCCGACGAACTGGAGACCATCCTAAAGGAGATCGAAGATGAATCATGACGATCTGCTGAAAAAAATTGCAGGCCTGAGCCCCGCCCGGAAGGAGGCTCTGTTTAAGAAGTTGGGTATCTCTTCGCTTAAACCGGCTGCGGATGAGGGAGCAGGAGAAAAAGAAAACCTTCCTGCATGTGAATGTTTTTCATGTGATTTCGGACCTCCGGGCTCTCTCGGCATCAGTTTCAGAGAAGCGGCAAGCGCTCCTCCCCCTCCGGATTATGTCCAGGTCAGGGCAAAGACCGCCAGCCTGAATTACCGGGATCTGATGATCGCTATGGGACAATATCCGGCGGCCCCGGGAGTGCCTTCCAATATGGGATCTGATTTTGCCGGTATTGTCACGGCTGTGGGCGACGGAGTAAGGGAGTTCAGGATTGGAGATGAGGTGATCGCTCTATCGGCCGGTACCTTCCTTGACGGGAAGGTTCAGCCGGGGAGCCATTTTATAAGCGTATTCAATGTAAACCGGCTGCAACTGGCTCCAAAGCCGGTAACCCTGAGTTTTGAACAGGCGGCCGCGATCCCGACGGTTTATCTCACGGCATTCTCAGCCCTGCTCAGGCTGGGGAGGGTTATCGAAAATGAATCTGTACTGATACATACCGCTACCGGGGGGGTGGGGTTGGCAGCCCTGGAGATTGCCCGTTGGAAAAAAGCCAGGATCTATGCCACGGCAGGCAGCCCTGAGAAAAGGGATTTTTTGAAGAACAAAGGCATTGAAGAGCCGCTGGATTCCCGATCCGCCGCTTTCGCAGGCAGGATCATGGAGCTTACCGGAGGACAGGGAGTGGATGTTGTGCTGAACACGCTTTCGGGTAATGCCATGATCAAAGGCATGGAAATACTCGCCCCGTTCGGTCGCTTTGTACAGATCGATAAAAAAGACATCGCGCTGAATACTCCCTTACCCATGGGTCTGTTCACGAAGGGGATAACGTTCAGCGCACTTGATATATCCCTATACCTTCTGCAGCCCGTCATGTTAAGGGAACAAATGCTGGAGATCATAAGGCTGCACAATGAGAAAATATTCCAACCGCTCCCGCTTAAGACATGGCCCGTAAGCCGCCTTAAAGAGGCTCTCACCGTGATGTCGCGCTCAAAGCATATCGGTAAACTTGTACTGACCTACCCCTTAGGAAAAGATCATGGCGAACGATGAACGCCCGCTTAACGAGAGGCTCTCGGGCCTGAGTCCTGCGCAACTGAAAGCATTGTTGAGGAAAGGTAATGAAAACACCGGCGCCAGGCCCGCGAAGCCCGGGCACATGCCCCGGAACCCGGGGGGTGTGTACCCGCTTTCAAAAGCCCAGGAGAGAATGTGGTTCCTCAATATGTTAGCGGGAGGAGAGGCTGTTTACAACAATCCCGCGGCACTTCGTGTCAAAGGACCGTCGCCCATTAACATATCCACGCTGACCACCAGCCTTGAAATGCTGATAACCAGGCATGAGATACTCAGAACTACCTTCAGGACGGAGAACGGGGTACCTGTACAGGTGATACATCCCCAAGGCAAGGCTTGTATACAATATACCGATCTTCGGAGAATGGCGCCGGCCGACAGGGAAAAAAAGGCAATGGAAGAAGCGCTGGCACACGGAAACAGCTTTATTCCCCTCGACAGCCTTCCGCTGGTGAGGTTCACCGTCCTGCACCTGCAGGACCTTGAATACCTGCTTCTCATCAATCCTCACCATATCATCTCCGATGGATGGTCCAACGCCCTTTTCGCCAAAGAACTCAGCATGACCTATGCCAGCCTGGAATCCGGTGAAAAACCTCCGTTTCCGGCACCTGAATACCAATACGTCGATTTTGTAAAATGGGAGCAGGACTGGATGAGTTCGGCTGCAAGCAACAGCCAGATGGAATTCTGGAGAACCCGGCTGGAACATCTGCCTGAACCCCTGAAACTTCCGCTTGATTTTCCGAGACCGCCGGTAATGAGTTACAGGGGAAGCAGGGAATTCAGTCTCGTCGAAGCCCGGGAAGCCGACCGGTTCAGGAACTTCTGCCGGAATAACGACCTCACCCTTTTCCATCTTCTTTTCGGAACCTTCTCGCTGCTGATGGCGAAATACAGCGGTCAATACGACCTTATCATCGGCATGCCCGTGGCCCGGCGGAACCAGCTCTGGTTTCAGAATACGATGGGACTGTTCATCAACACGCTGCCGGTTCGTCTGCAGATCGATCAAAGCCTGAATGTTGCCGGATTCCTGCACTATATCAAGTCCTGTTCCCGGGAGGCATTGCTCAGGCAGGAACTTCCTTTTGAGAAACTGATCGAAGAAGTCAATCCCGATCGTAACCTGGGCAGTAATCCGGTGTTTCAGGTACATTTCGTACATCAAAACATCCCTTCGCTGTACAGTGTGAAGGGTATGGAGGTAAAACCGGAGAGCATTGACTATTCTCATTCCAAGTTCGACCTGAACTTCTGGGTAGAGGAGGCGAACCGTGAACTGATCCTTTCGGCCACCTATCCTGCCGATATTTTTCTTCCCTCCACGGTTTCGCGTATAATAACCAACTACAGGCTGCTGCTTCAATCCATCACTTCCAATCCTGATACGACCTGTCAGAAGTTGCAGGTTTTCCTGGAAGAACAGCTTTCCGTATTTGAAGGCCCCGGAAGGGATTTCAGGATCGGCGGAGAGTGTTCGTGGCTTACCGCGTTTCGTTCGTGTGTCATGAAATTCCCGGGATATATTGCCGTGCGGGATGTTTCAGCATCCCTAACCTATTCCGGGCTGGATGAGGAATCCGATCGCCTGGCAGCCAAACTCCGGGAAGCGGGGGTAAGTGAGGGCGACCTGGTGGGGCTGCACATGCCGCGTGACCATTCCATGATTGCTGCCATTATTGCTGTTTTCAAATGCGGGGCGGCTTATGTTCCGATGGATCCGGGCTTCCCGGACGAAAGGATTGAGTTCATGGCCAGGGATGCGGGTTTGACCGGAATCATCGGAAAAGAAGGATTCATACCCAGGAATGGTGCTGAAAGGATCAGGTCTGAAAATGATTCCGGTTCCGGAGATCCGGCATATCTGATCTATACATCCGGCACCACGGGAGCGCCTAAAGGTGTTCGTGTGGGTCAGGCGCAGCTCCTTAACTATTCCCTTGCCGTTTGGGAAAGAATGAAACTGGAACCCGGCGATTCTTGTGCCACGGTATCATCCATTGCCTTCGACCTGGGGAACACCTCCATTTTTCCTCCCCTGCTTCAGGGGGCAGAGGTTGTTGTGGTACCTGAAGAATATTCCACCGATGCATCCCTTCTTGCCGGCTGGTTTGCTGTTGCGCCTGTCGATTGCCTGAAGATCGTTCCTTCACACCTGATGAGTTTGCTTTCTTCAGGGAAGGCAGATCTCATTCTCCCGAAAAAACTGCTCATCACAGGCGGCGAGAAATGTACGGCTTCCATTGCCGCAAGGGTGAGATCTCTTTCGCCTGATCTCAGGATGATCAACCATTACGGCCCTACCGAAGCAACCGTCGGAGCGCTTACCTGGGAACTGCCTCTGGAATCTCCGCTTAAACCACCCCCGGATGGGGATACTTTTCCGATCGGTTTTGCATTGTCCAATACCCGGGTCTATATTGCCGATCCTCAGATGAACCTTCTGCCAAAAGGCGCCGGGGGGGAAATCCTGCTCGGAGGCCGGCAAATAGCCGCTGGTTATCATGACCGGCCTGACATGACCTTTGAAAAATTTCCCGAAGATCCGCGGCATCCCGGAGAGAGGTTATACCGGACTGGCGACCTGGGTAAGATGTGCCCCGACGGTTCAGTGATCTTTCTTGGCAGGAAGGACGATCAGGTTAAAGTAAGAGGATACCGGGTGGAGATCAGGGAAGTGGAGCAAATCATGGAACAACATGCAGCCGTTGCCAGGGCGGTTGCCGTGTTGACTGAGGCAAACGACGGGGTGAGTTCACTGAATGCCGTGATCATACTGTCGGATGGCGCTTCATATCCCGGACCGGAATACCGGAACTGGCTGTCGCAAAGGCTTCCGTCGTATATGATCCCCTCGCTGATCCGGGTGGCGGAAAGCCTTCCCCTTACTAATAACGGGAAGGTGGACATGAAGCGTCTGAGGATATTGTTCGGAGAAAATTCCGTCAGCGGATCCGGGGCCGTGGCTCCCAGGGATATCACCGAACTCAGACTGCTCAGGCTTTTCGAAGAAGTGCTCGGAAAGTCCTCCTTCGGGATCACCGATTCATTTTTCGACCTGGGAGGACATTCATTGCTTGCCATCCGCCTTTTCTCGGGCATCGAAAGAGAGTTCGGGATCCATATGCCGCTGGCAGCACTTTTCACCCATAGCAGTGTAAAAGCCTTGGCAGAGGCGGTAAGGAGTGAAGGTATCCTGGTTAAAGAGACTTCCCTGGTCAGTATCAGGGCCGGTACGGGCGTGAAAAAACTCTACCTGGTACATCCCGCGGGAGGTAATGTGCTTTGCTATTTTGAACTGGCGAAGGAACTTCCCGCGGAGATCACGGTTTATGGTCTGCAAGCCTCCGGCCTCAGCGGCAAAACCCTGAACAGCGTGTCGGATATGGCGCGGTTCTATCTCGGGGAGATTGAACAAAGCGAAAACCCCGCCGACATGATCTTTGGAGGCTGGTCGATGGGAGCGCTGGTTGCCTTTGAAATGGCCAGGCAGGTGAAACACGTACTCGGTAACAGTCCGGGCCTGCTGATCATTGACCAGGCTGCACCTTCGGCAATAGAAAATAAGGTGATAAAACAACAACCAGATCCGGTGAACAGATTGTTGGCTTTTGCCGGGAAAGTGGCCATTCTGGTCGGCAAGCCTCTTGGGATAAGCGAATCCGACCTGAGAGACAAAGAACCGGTAGCGCAATCAGAAATTTTTATGGAGGTTTTCATCCGGGTCGGCCTGGTTCCCGGAGATATGAAAGTGAACCAGTTCCACGGTTACCTGGAAACGATGATCCGTCACAATGAGATCACATCCGAATGCAGGGCAGGTATCCATGACGGGCCCGCGTTGCTGGTCAGAGCCAGTGAAACTCCGGAAATGCCGGGGTTGGCCGGGGATTCTGTCGGGCGCGCTCCCGACCTGGGTTGGGGAAATTATATTCCCGGCAAGCTGGTGATCAGAGACATTCCCGGAAATCATGTTTCGGTGATGACTCAACCCTTGGTGAAGGGTGTTGCATCTTCACTCGAAAAATGGCTTGCCCCTGAGTATGAACCTCCGCAAGAAAAGGAAGAACGATGACAGTACCGCATGGTTCATTCGTTTCATCGGCCTGTATCGGGGCCGGTCACGACCGGCAGTTTGCTGGAATGGCGGTGTTGCCCGTCATACCTGGTGTTCCTGCAGATGAGGAACTCACCGCTTTGCTTCATCCCGAGGAGAAGAAAAAATCTACCGGTTACGCGTTGGAGAAACCCCGGAGATCCTTTATTTATGGCAGGATTGCGGCAAAGCTTGCCATGCTCAGGGTATTCCCTGATGTGAAGGCGCAGGATATCAATATCGTGAACAATGACATGGGGCAGCCTTTCCCCGAATGGCCGGGCAGCGGATATTCGGTTTCCATCTCACATTCGGAATCTCATGCCGCCGGACTGGTATTTCCTGCTACACTGCCGATGGGGATTGACATTGAAATCCCTGACATCAGGAACCGGAACATTATTCCTTCCATATTAAGCCATGATGAACTGGAACCATTGTCCGCCGCGAAGGATCCCCTTGAATTTCTGCATCTGCTGTGGACGGCAAAAGAAGCGGCCGGCAAGGCCAACGGACAGGGATTCAGACTTCCGCCCAAAGTCTATGAAATAAACTCTGTGACCTTTCATAACAAAGGTGATATACTATACTTCCTCAGCCGGTTCAGCCGGCTTGAAAGTCTCCGGGCACTTTCAACGATCATGGACGGGGCAGTGCTGTCAGTCGCATTTCCTTCCCATCCCGGTCTTGCCGAAGTGGTGTTGCAACTTTTCCGGGGCGGGGAAAGCGTGACATGAAGGCGTGACATGAAGGCGTCACATGAAGGCGTCACGACCATCACGACCATCTCACGTCACGCGTCACGCGTTTCAATTATCAGATAATGAAGCATTTCATCGCGAAAACTACTCCACCGTCACCGACTTGGCCAGGTTGCGTGGCTGGTCGACGTTGCAGTTGCGCATGACCGCGATATGATACGATAGCAGTTGCAGCGGGATTGTCGCCAGTAAGGGGACCAGCATCTCTTCGGTGTCGGGGATCTCAATGCAATGGTCGGCAAGTTGTTTGACTGATTCATCGCCTTCTGTGACGATTGCAATGATCTTGCCTTTACGGGCCTTGACCTCCTCGATGTTGCTGATCACCTTTTCATAGATCCCGCGGCGGGTGGCTATGAAGACTACCGGCATGTGTTCGTCGATCAGGGCGATCGGTCCATGTTTCATTTCAGCAGCAGGGTATCCTTCCGCGTGTACGTATGAGATCTCCTTAAGTTTCAGGGCTCCCTCCAGGGCGACCGGGAAATTATATCCACGGCCCAGATAAAGAGAGTTCTTCACATCTTTATAGATGGTTGCAATGTCCCTGATCTTTTCATTCAGTTTCAGGATCCGTTCCACCTTGGCAGGGATGGAATCAAGTTCCAGTAGTATTTGCCGGAATCGTGAACCGGGAAGGGTTCCTTTCTTCTGGGCCAGGAGCAATCCCAATAGCGTAAGTACTGCAACCTGGGCGGTGAATGCTTTGGTAGAAGCAACGCCGATCTCCGGACCGGCATGAGTATAAACCCCGGCATGAGTGGCACGTGCAATGGAAGAACCCACCACGTTGCAAATCCCCAGCACCGTGGCACCTTTAGACCTGGCCAGGCCGATCGCGGCTAATGTATCAGCAGTTTCCCCGGATTGAGAGATGGCGATGACAATATCATCTTCATTCAGGACCGGATTGCGGTAGCGGAACTCCGAAGAATATTCCACCTCGACGGGAATGCGGGCCAGGTCTTCTATCAGGTACTCTCCAACCAGTCCGGCATGCCATGAAGTGCCGCATGCAACGATAATGATCCTTTTGGCATTCAGGATCTTCTGTTCATAATCACGGATCCCGCCCAGGGTGACGATCCCCAGGTCGACATGCAAACGACCCCTCATGGAATCGGTGATCGAACGGGGTTGTTCATAGATCTCCTTCAGCATGAAGTGCTCAAAGCCACCTTTTTCTATTTCACTCAGACTCAGCACGAGTTTTTGAATGTAAGGAGACTGACTTTGGTTCCTGATGGTCTTTATTTTTAATTCTTTACCGCGCTCGATGATGGCTATTTCTTCATCGTTCATGTAAACGACATTATCCGTATATTCAATTAGCGGTGTTGCATCAGATGCAACAAAAAACTCACCTTTGCCGATCCCGATCACCATAGGGCTTCCCTTGCGGGCGGCAATGATCTTATCGGGAAACTCTTTGGCCAGGATCACGATGGCATAAGCGCCAATAACCTGGTTGAGTGCAATACGCACTGCATCTTCAACCGCTGCATTCTCGCTGATCATAATATCTTCGATCAGATGTACCAGTACTTCCGTATCGGTTTCACTGGTAAAAATGTATCCGCGGTTTTTCAGTTCGCTGCGAAGTACCGAATAATTCTCGATGATCCCGTTGTGGATGATCGCGATGGTCTTTGTTTGCGAGAAATGCGGGTGAGCATTGATGGTACTGGGTTCACCATGGGTAGCCCACCGGGTGTGCGCCATTCCGATGGTACCGGAGATATTTTGTCCTTTAACATGCTCTTCAAGGTCAGATACCTTGCCTTTGCATTTGAAAATTCGGATATCATGATTCAACAGACATATTCCTGCGCTGTCGTAACCGCGGTACTCAAGCCGGTGCAATCCCTTGATCAGGATGGGGTAAGCTTCGCGGGGGCCAATATAAGCAACTATTCCACACATCGCTTTTTTTTTAATTCAACACGGTATAGGTCATCTTCAGTTGGAAAGAATTGCTGTTAACACCCGGAACCAGTGGTTTTGTGCCATACAGCATGATCCGGTTCGGGGTAACATAACTGTTTACCGGTGTATTCACCATCAGGTAGAGGTCAAAGTGAGTTGAGTAAGCATTTTGCATTATATTTTGCATATGCTGTGTCAGGCGGAAGAAATAGGAACCGTTTTTCTTGTCATAAGTGCCTCCAAAATAGGCGGAACCTTCATTATCATCCACAAGGTACCCGATCCTCCCCGCGCTGTCCTGCCGTATCATGACCAGTGAAAGGGGCGGCGAGAAAGTGGTGTCATTTTCCATGTTTTTAAATTGAAGCACCGCATCATTTACGGCAATTATTTTTCCTTTGCTGAATTCGTCCATAAAGGGAAATTTCAGTTTAATTTTAACGCCACCCATTCCCTGGAGGAACAATTTGTTGGCTCCCTGCGCCGAATCATGGTTAAGGATCTGACGTTTAAGATCTTCGCCGGCATACAGGTAACCATGATGGTCAAAATGTAAAAACCGTGCGCAACCCTGGTGGATCAGCATGTCATAATAAAGCGAGTCATTCTGAGGATTATTTCCGTCATGAAAATAAACAACCAGTTTCGACATCTCGTTGCTGATTGAAAAATTCAACATGGCTCCTCCGTTATTCACAGGGGAGGCGGTCACATAAAGACCCTTGAAAAATTTGACAAAATTGGCATTGGATGCCAGCACATCATCCGGTGCTTCAAGAATTTTCCTGCCCAGGTAATTTGTCAGCGTGCTCAGGTTGATGCGAAGGTGAGCAGGAATTTTTTCTGAATAAACTAAAATGCTGTCGGTAAGGTTTGGAACAAAATCCTGATCGGCAAGCAGTGTTGGATAGGCCGCTATCTGTTGGTTTGAAAAATACAGGCTATCGTAATGCAGATCATCGCTGAGCTCATATACTTTCACATTCTGCCGTGTCAGTGTGTCCCCGTAAAAACTGTTATAAGATAACATCAGGACCAGCGAATCGAGTACCGGTTTGTTGCCGAAGTCGATCCCGTCGGATGAAAGTAGAAGCTGCGTAAAAAAACCGCCGGTCGTCTTGCCAAATACAGGGTCCATCATGGAACCCATCACGAGTGAAGATACTTTATCTGTACGGACTGAATCCTGCAGCACCGAAAAAGCTTCGACGGTGCAAGTATCGGTTGATTTGACATTCAGTGTGTCACTTGGAGGAAGCAGGTCAAATCCGATTTCATACGGATCTTTTTTACAGGAGAACAAGGCCAGGATAAGCATTAAACCGGCTAACCAGGAAACCGGAAGTTTTGAAAGGGGAAAGTTCAATTGATTTGATTTAGTTGCCGTTAGTCCACTGTTACCGGATCGTTCACAATCACCTCTTCATAAAAATCGTTGTAGGCATCAATATAACGATCCATGCTTTGATATTCAAGACATGGCTTATCGACCTCTTTAAGATAACTGACCAATTCAGGGTTGATTTTAGGTGCCCCGATGATCACACCGTCCGAAAAATCGATTGCCGCCTTGATCACATTAACGTAATTCGGCGTTTTATAGTGTCTGAGATCTTTGGAAGAAATCCCTTCAAGTTTAATTTTAGCGGCAAAATCCTTGTGCATGTGTTCTTCAAAATCATCGTCATATATTGAAAAGATAACTTTGGTGTCGCTGAACAGGGGATTATCACAATACGCCTTTTTAATATAAATCGGAACCAGGCTTGTCATCCACCCGTGACAATGAACCACATCTGGTCCCCACCCCAGTTTTTTTACTGTTTCAAGAACCCCGCGAGAAAAAAAGATGGCACGTTCATCATTGTCGGCAAAGAATTTATTGTTTTTATCATGCAATATATATTTCCGCTGAAAATAATCCTCATTGTCAATGAAATATATCTGCATGCGTGCCTGCTGAATGGAGGCCACCTTAATGATCAGCGGGTGATCGGTATCATCGATGATCAGGTTCATTCCTGATAAACGGATCACTTCATGAAGCTGATTACGACGTTCATTGATACTGCCGAAACGTGGCATAAATGTACGGATCTCCCTGCCTTTTTCCTGGATACCCTGTGGCAGGTAACGGCCGATCGTTCCCATCGGACTTTCCTTCAGATATGGCGTGATCTCTTGTGCAACAAACAAAACTTTCGCTTTTTCCATGGTTTTCCCTCTCGCTTTTGACCCTATTTGAAATCTTTTGCAAAGATACTAAAAATTTTCCGGATAATTTCCAAACAAAAAGTGTAAAATAATGATTTATATCGGATTATAATTTTATTAATGCTTTTCTGAAAAAAAAATGAGATCCGGTGTATTACCTTTTGCCCTTTTCCCTGATTAAGCAAGAAAACTAAATTAAACCAGGGAGGAAAGTGAGATGGACTGATTTGATAAAGCGAAAGGAAGCCGGGGACCGGCGTTTTTTTCAGGTAGTGGGTTGTACTTCCAAAATATTACAACAAACCGGATCTGGTCGCCGGAATAACGACCGGTAATTATAAAAATTCAAGGCCATGAAAACAATTAGCAAAACCGCATTTCTGATGATAAGCATTTTACTGTGTAACAGTATTTTTTCTGCAAAATTCTCCACCATTCCGTTGTTTCCGATACATGTTGTGTTTTCAGCGAAATCTTACTGGGATGGTGAGACAAAATCATGCATCCCAAGAGAAAAGGGAGGATGTTGCCACATCTGGCTGGAGGGAATGGTACCCGGGCCCGGTGAGATCTCCGGAGAAATGGTGCTGGTAAGAGGCAAAGTCATTCAACTGACTGTTTCAAGGATCAAGGGTATGAACAAGGAAACACATATGAGGTTTTTCTCCGAGGGTTTTTTTACCCTGGATGGACCCATCACATTTGATCCGGACATTCTGTTCAAACTCGGGTTGAGGGATAGTTATGTGGTCCCCGCTGGAAAATATCCCTATTCGATGAATGGCGACGTGATTACAATTACGTTCAAATAATTAATCCGGTCCGGCCGCTCAAAAGACCGGAAATTCTTCACCGCAAAGACGCAAAGACGCGAATAACAAAGAAATGACAAATTATTTTTTTGCGTCTTTACGTCTTAGCGGTTATTATCTCTTATGAATCAGTTTATTAATACTAAACTCCAATGAACATGAAACCAATACGTCTTTTATTATACCTGCTTTTACTGAGTTTTACCAGTTGCATCACCATTGTGAAATGGAGATATGGCATCACGAACCCTAAAGAACAGACTCCTGAAAAGCTAATTGCTTTTCTTGAAAAACATAAATATCCCGACAGTTGTCAGTACATTTTTAGCGACTCCGCATCCTGTTTTAAGACCATCAGAAATCCGGTTTTCCGGAAGAAAATGTTCAGCCATATGATCTTTGATTCCGGGGGGACACTTCTAAAACGGGATACGGCGGCGTGCCAGTGGTCGGGCTATGATGTTATAAAATCACTGAATCCTGATTCCGCGTATGTCGGACTTAATGGGGTACAGTTGGATGAGATCCTCGGTCATATCCAACCGACAGGTTCAAAACCGGAACCTGATGCCATCAGTGTTGATCATGATTTTACCGTCATTGTTACCTGGGCGAAATTCCTGGGCACATACAACTCGAGGCTCTTTGAATTAGCGGGTGCTGTTCAGCAGAATAGAACTGCCAGGATCCGGATGATCTGGCTTAACCTCGATATGCAGGAAAGCTGGAATTTGACCAGTGAACAGAAAATGGAAATCAGATAAGCCGGTTTCTCAATTTCAAAGCAGTCACGGAGGACATAGTTCATTACAAACATTCAGCGGATGCAGATTTCAGCGATGTGGGGAGGAATTGTATTGCTTTGTTCACTGTTTCTGCAGATAAATGGGGCCGGTCAGAGTTTGATTTGGAAGGATACCATGATCCTGGTTACATTGGCTCATCCGGCAGATTCAGGTATTTCCAACATCATTTACCGGCTGGGTCATGACCTTGAATATTCGGTTTCCGGCACCGCCCTTCTTTACTCAAACTGGCAGAAGGGAAACGGCAACAACAATATTTCGCTGTTGCATCATCTGAAATACCGTTCACAAATTACCAACGACAAGAATTTCTGCATCCTCAATTCGTTCTCTCATGATTTGGGGATCCAGTATTTCTTTGACAGCACGTCGCGGTTTCAACCTGATGAGAACACCCTGATTACCAGGGTCGAGGTCAGGATCGGAGAAAAGTTTAACTTCACTTTTTTTTCAAACCTGACCACACGCATGTTTGATTCGTATGTCATTACGACTACTCAGACAGGAAATCTGATGAAAGCTCTCAACGCCTCTTTTCTGACTCCCATGCTTTGGACATTTTCAACCGGGTTCGCACGGGTCTTTCAGGATTTTGGCACAATCAGCCTGGGAGTATCCGCGGCAAAGCTGACCTGGATCCGGAACAACGAAGTCTATAGCCAACAGGAGATCAATGATTTTTATGGGGTCCCAAAAGGGAAGAAGCATATTTTCGAATATGGACTCAGTATGCATGTCCTGGTAGATAAAAGGTTTCTGAACCGGGTTCAATGGAATTGCGATTTACTGATCTTTAAAGATTATACGGAACCCTTTGACCTTGTGATGAAAAACCTCATCGGGATCCGGCTCACAAAATTCTTAAAAACGAGTTTGCAAACACGACTGTTCTATGAAAAGGAGGTAAGCAAAAACATTCAGCTTGAGAACCTGGTCTCTCTGGGATTTTATTTCAATCTTTGATTTGTGAAATAATTAACAATGTGGTCGGTTTTGAATTGGTAAATTAAGTAATTTTACCGCTCCCAAACTCGTCCTGCTATGTTTAAGATCTTAAAGCATCCTATCCTGGATATTCCTGCCAATCAGCAATCTTCGTTTTTATTCGCGGGGAAGCAAATCACCGGCGACCATGGATTCACCATCGCGGCAGCCCTTCACCAGGCGGGTTATCCGGTTCACAGCCACAGTCTGAACAACCGCGAACGTAGCCTGGAATGCGGTATCGGCAAATGCGGCGCCTGTGAAATGCTCGTCGACGGGCAAGTCAGGCGTATCTGTATAACTTTGATTGACGGCGTAAGGGAAGTGAAGGAGATACCAGTTGGTCATACCCCCTGCAAGATGCCGGTTGAAAAAGAAACCTCGCTGAAAGTGTATAGAACCGCCGTGGCCATCATAGGCGCGGGACCGGCAGGACTAGCTGCCCGCGAAGAACTTAACAAACATCGGGTTTCAAATATCGTAATTGACAACAACGACAAAACGGGCGGACAGTTCCTCATGCAGACGCACCAGTTTTTCTTCTTCGAGAAGGAGCAGAAATTCGGGGGCATGCGTGGGTTTGATATTGCCAGAACGTTGGCCGGTGATGACCATGAAGGTATATTCCTGAATTCAACGGTATGGGACATCCTTGAAGGGGGGCGGATCGCGGTGAAAAATATACGCACCGGGGAAATTTATTTTGTCGATGCCCGATACCTGATCGTGGCAACCGGAGCCGTTCCTTTTATGCCCGCGTTTGAAAACGATGACCTTCCGGGGGTGTACACTGCGGCGGTTGTACAGAAGATGATGAACCAGGAACTGACGTTGCTTGGCAAAAACGTACTGACGGTCGGAGCAGGGAACATAGGTTACCTCACTTCTTATCAGCTCATGCAGGCCGGCACTCACGTCAGGGCCATCCTAGAGGCGATGCCCTTCGAAGGAGGATTCCCTGTTCAGGCTAACCGGGTAAGGAGGCTGGGGATCCCGGTCCTCACTTCCCATATGCTGCTGAAGGCCATTCCCAACTCAGAGCACAACGGGATCACAGGTGCGGTGGTGGCCGGATGTAAGGATTTTAAACCAATTCCGGGAACAGAAAAGATCCTTGACGGTATTGATGCCATCAATATATGTACCGGCCTGGTCCAGGATGACCAGTTGCTGATCAAGGGTAATGAGATCTTTGGCCGCCGGTGTTTTGGAGCCGGCGACGCCATCCGGATCGGGGAGGGTACCAGTGCAGTACTCCGTGGCAGGCAGGCGGCGTATGACGTATTACAGGAGATGGACGAACGGTATGATTATGATGACTATCTCGCCCTGTCGAAAGAGTATATCGATTCGCAGCAGCACCCCGTCAGGGTCCTCCGGGAACCGGCCCTGCCCGGCATGGAACGTATGAACGAAAAGGGGTTCGTACTCATCGACTGCCTTTATGGTTTTGCCTGTAATCCCTGTGCCTTTGCCTGCCGGCATGGTGCGATCACCAAATCATCGACCAGCACCGTACCGGAAATCGATTTCGCGAAGTGCATCGGATGTATGGATTGTGTATACCAATGCCCGGGACTGGCGATTTTTGGTTACGATATTAAAAAAGACCGGATCTTTCTGCCCATCGAATATGAGGTGGTTGAGAAATCTGAGTGTTACCTGGTCGACAACATGGGGGTAAAACTCGGGGAGGGCATCGTGGAAAAGATCCTGCGAAAACCCAATAAGACCAACATTGCCCGGATCCGTTCCATGACGATCCATGGCGAAGAGCTAACCCAGGTGCGCGGATTCATTGTCAGGGAAAATTTTCCGGGCCCGCTAAAATTCAAACCTTATACCCTGGTGCCAAAGGAGACCACCTATGTATGTCATTGCGATGATGTGACCCTGGATGAGGTGCTTGAAACCATCGGCGACCGGAAATTCATTTCGGTGGATGAGGTAAAGCACACCACCCGTCTTGGCATGGGTGCCTGCCGTGGAAAACGCTGCATCAAGCGGTTGAAGACAATGCTTTACGGATCGGGGATATCCATTGTCGGAGAACCGGCCCCGCGCGGCCCGTTGTCAAACCAGGTGACCATGGGCGAACTCTATCCGCGGTCGATACATGAACAGGTGATCACAGGCGTGAACGGACGGAAACCGGAAAAGATCAGGGTGAGATCGCTGGTCGCCGGCGGAGGCATCGGCGGGAGTGCGTTGTTTCGTTATCTCAGCGAAGCCGGGATGAAACCGGTGCTGCTCAATCATGGCCGGGGAGCATCGTGGCGGAATATCGCCGGCGGCCGGCCAAACTTCTCGGTACCGGAACTATCTGATATTGCAACCCATAACCACGAAATTTTCAAAGAGCTTCAGCAGGTTCACAATATTGATTACCGGCCGATCAACTATGTTACCTTTGCCCATGATGAGACGATGTGCCGTGCGTTGATCGAATCGATGGCATGGTCGGATGCCTTTATGGTCGATCCCCGGGATTTTGCCGGGGAGATCTCCCCGCATATTAACCCGGACCTGACCAGTTACCTGTCGGCGCTGGTTACCCGTGATTGCTGGCAGGCTACCCCGGGTCGCGTCATAGACCTGATACGCAGGATAGGAATTGACAAAGGCGGAAAAGTGGAGGAGGATTGCCAACTGATCGATGTGAATAAAGTGGATGGATCGTATATTCTACTAGTTCAGAACCACCAGCACCAGTACATCGAATACGAAACAAAAATTTTTATCAATGCCATGGGTCCTGAGGGAGGGACGTTTGCCGGAAAGCTGAACATCGAAACAGGACTTTTTCCTGTGAGGCACCAGGCCTTCATCACCCGCCGGTTGCCCATGTTTGGCAAGGATGGCCATCCTTTGCCCATGCTTATTGACCGCAGGCGATACAAACGATTCAGCGCTGTTTACGGTCAGCAATTAGCCGAAACGGGACAGATCATCGGTTGCGCATCGCCGGCCATTGAACCATTGGAGGCTGATAAAAACATCCGGATCAACTCACAGGATTTCATTGAAATTGTTTCGGAGGTCTTTACAAACTGGATACCCGAACTTTCTTCGGCCGGGTTTCAGGCAGTCTGGGCCGGTTATTACGTTGAACCACGCATGATCATTGATCCGGAACTCGGACTCTTCCTGGGATTGCGTGGCCAGGGCTTCATGCTGGGTCAGTATCTTGCAAAACTCTATGTAGACAAACTCCTTGGAAAACCAACGCCATCGTACTTCGACAGGTTGAAACTGGCTGGTGACGGGATGTTGGAGAAAGCATTCAAGTAAACAGGCGGACAAGCGGACAGGCGGACCGTCCCCTCGGTCCCTTGGTCCCTTGGTCCCTTGGTCCCTTGGTCCCTCGGTCCCTCGGTCCCTCGGTCCCCCGTCCCCCCGTCTACCCCCTGACAAACAACGCCTTAATAATATGCGTCGCCATTTTAGGATTTTCCTTCAGCCGGCGGGTTGAATAACCGAACCATTCTTTTCCGAAGGGAACATAAACGCGCATGATATGTCCCTTGTCAACGATCGATCTCCTCAGATCAGGGGTGACCCCGTATAACATCTGGAATTCAAACATGTTCCCGGGAACATGATATTTTTCGATCAGTTTATACGCGCCTTCCACCAGCATCTTATCGTGGGTTGCAATGCCGGCATAGATCCCCTGCTGAAACATAAATTCCAGGTCTTCAAGATAATGCTGATTGATCTCCTGATATTTTTTGTAGGCAATGGCTTCAGGTTCTTCATAGATGCCTTTGCACAACCGGAAGTTCAGCGGAGATCCGTTAGGGTTAAAGCCTTTCATGTCCCTGATGTCCTGTAATGTCCGTTTCATATAGGCTTGTAATACCAACCCGGTGTTCCCGGGAAATTCACCGTGTAACTGGTTGAACAGGTCAATTTCAAGGTCTGTACATTGCGAATCCTCCATGTCGATCCTTACAAAATTCCCAAAGGAAGCCGATTTGGCCACAATTTCACGGATGTTCCTGTAACAGGCCCGCGGATCGATCAGTAAACCGAAGCTGGTAGGCTTGAGGGAATAATTCCCGTCAATTTTTTCCTGTTCCACCCTTTCGATTATCTGCAGGTAGGTTTCTTTATTCGCGGTTGCTTCATCGAGCCTGGTGATGAATTCTCCCAGGAGGTCGATCGTGATCTTGATCTTCTGAGCATTTAAAGCACGGCAGACACGAATTGCATCGTCAATCGTTTCACCGGCAATATATTTGCTGGAAAATAACCACACCAGCTTTTTGGGCATCAGAGGGAGCATTTTTGTAATCAAATGGTTGATCATAAGCGCATCTGGGTTAAATTTCAATTGACTTGTACAAAGATAGAAGGAAATGGTAGTGTCTCAGTTTGAAAAATAAAATACTTGACTGGACAAGGATTGTTTCTTATCTTTGAAAAAACTTTTCTTTATGGCGAAGATACAAAGATCGGCGGACGTGAACAAACGAGCCAAGCAGATCGTTGACCTGGCAACCGGTGAGATTCAGGAGCCGGTGTCAACAAAGAACCCGGCAGCGGTTGAACTGGGGCGGTTAGGAGGACTGAAGGGCGGCAAGGCCAGGGCTGAAGCACTCAGCCCGGAACGGCGAAAGGAGATCGCGAAGAAGGCAGTGGAAAGCAGATGGAAAAAAAAGGAAGAGGGGCAGTAAGCCCCAATTGGTATATTTAATGATTACCTAATTCATGACGCAAATCGAAGAATAATAATCTAAATACTCCTTTGGGACCAATAACAAAGAATATCCGGGGGGAATATTTAATTTGTGGAGTTTTTTGTTTAATGACATTTCCCGACTTACTGACAGTAACTTTGGAATCTGAAAGATTATTTTCGGTATAAACACCAAATTGCCCTATTGGGGGCATCATTCCTTTTGAGGTGTTCTTGTCTAATTTTAATAATTCTTTTGTTAGATTCATTAATAGTGGACTGGGATTTTCGACAATGTGGTAATTTAATTCAGGTTGGCCATCACCATCTATGCTCTTTATTGGAATACTACAAATTTTTTTAATTCGTTCAAAGTACGCATTAAATTCCTTTTTTGTAAGCGCATTATTATTAAAACAATATTTTGTCCCCTTATTGGAAATATCCCTGTAATCAAAACTCGGATGATTGTATCTAATTTCTGGCGGAACAAGGTCGTCTATCCTGATGCCAGAATCAATGGAAGGTAATTCTATTTTCCTCGGGACTGCCATTCCGTTAATTTGCGCGAATAGTAATCCCGCATGGCTGAATGATGAATTGGATTAGAACTGGATTGAAATTCCTTTACTCCTAATCTTGCATTATTCCAAGGATCTTCAGAGTGTGTCAAATGAACCAACGAGAATGTTGGAATAGATCCATATTTTTGCAAGACTGCACGAATAAGATTTATCTGTTTGGGAGATAAACCTAATTGTGTTTCTTTTGTCATTAAATCATTATCAATATTTTTAAAACTGGTATTTATTTTAATATTACCAATAGAATACTTTTTGTAAATGTTGTAAACGCTACGATAAACGGGCCCGTTTGCCCACGCCTCAGGTTCTTCACTAAATAGTGGGTCTCCATTAAAATAAACCAAGTGCCAGGCTTGGATATAATAAAGTATCTTTTGCAGTTTTAAATTAGTAATTGCTTCGTTTTTTGCACCAAAATAGTAAATGCAATATTCAGCAATTTCTTTTGCGGTTTTCATTGACAGTTTTATTCTTTGGCTTTTTCGCATCAAATATATAAAAAATATTGATATAATGTTGTTTTTAACTTAAAATTTTCATTATATAGTGATTATGGGATTAAAGTACAAATTTACAATAATTGTACCACAATAGCAAATGTTAAATTTCGCATAAACTGAACATTATGCATGACAAGTCAAGTATGAAGTTGTATATTTTCAGGGTAAAACTTTGCAGATATGAACGTTCTACCATTTGAAAAGAGAGTGCAGATAGCACACCTACTCATTGAGGGTAACAGCCTCCGGGCAATAACCAGGCTTACCGGCGTTTCGATTAACACCGTGACCAAGTTACTTGTTGACCTGGGGGCTGCTTGTCAGAAGTACCACAATGAGAACGTGACCGGTGTAAAGTCCAGGCGTGTCCAGTGTGATGAGATATGGAGTTTTGTATATGCCAAGCAAAGGAACCTCCCGAAAGGTAAGGACGGCGGAGATATCTGGACATGGGTAGGGATAGATGCAGATACCAAGCTGGCCATGTCCTGGTTGGTGGGAGCAAGGGAAACCGAGACGGCTACGGCATTCATGGAGGACGTTGCCTACCGATTAAAGAACCGGGTGCAACTGACAACTGATGGATACAAGACCTACCTGGATGCTGTTTCGGAAACATTCAGAGGTAATGTTGATTTCGCCCAGTTGATCAAGATGTACGATAACGACAACACCCCGTCCCATGAGAAGAGATACAGCTCTGGTATCTGCACTGGGACCATTAAGAATGTCATTATCGGGAATCCTGAAGATAAGTACATTTCTACCAGCTACATTGAACGGCAGAATCTTACCATGAGGATGCATATACGCCGGTTCACCAGGCTTACCAATGGATTTTCAATGAAGGTCGAGAATCATTGCTTCGCCATTGCCCTGCACTTCATGTATTACAACTACTGTAAGATTCACATGACCCTCCTGGTTACTCCGGCGATGGAAGCGGGATTGACAAAGGATATCATGGAACTTGAAGACTTGGTAATGTTAAAGATATAATTGTCATAATTCACAATAATAAAGCCGGTTAGATTGTACCGGCTTTTTGTTTTCTTACATTTGTTTAATAATTAAATAAAACAAAACTATGGAAACAAGTCTTGCTATTATTAGCATCATTGCTATCGTTATTGGTCCAATAGCCGCAGTTTACGTCGGGGAATACCTACAGGATAGAAAAAAGAAATATGATGCTAAAATGAATCTGTTTTTGAATCTGATGGCCCACAGAGGAGATCAAGTGTGTAGGGATTTTGTGAGATCATTAAATCTTGTTGAGGTTGTTTTTTATGATTGTCCGAAAGTTCTTGAATGCTTACGAAAGCATTTTGAGAACCTTCATAGCAATGGGTTAATAAATCCTGTTGAGACACGCCGGTCATCATGGTTGGAGTTGGCTGCGTCGATTGCAAAAGCTCTTCATTACACTGAGTTGCGCCAGACGGATCTTGAAAGGTATTACATCCCCCAAGTTCAGGTTGATCGAAGTTTAATCGAGAACAACACGCTTCACGAACTGTATTCTTTTTTGCAAAACGGAAACGAATTCTTTAAATTATTGAGAGACGAAACTCAAAAAAGGTCCGAAAAATTATCGCATGAAAACTGATCATAGTGGGTTTATTTATTTTGGTTTTTTTCAAACTGAGACACTACCAAGGAAATGGGTATTTGGTATTCATCAAATTAATTTTTAATTTTGCAGGCTTTTTCAGGGGAATCATGAATCATCCGGATCAATATCAAATTGCGTTCAGTGGATTGAGTTCAGGAACGCACCTGTTCGATTTTCAGATCGGTGACAGGTTCTTTGAACTAGTTGAAGACAAGGAGATCACAGGCGGGCAGGTATCGATGAAGGTGACGATGGTCAGGGAGGAGCGAATGATGGACCTTCACCTGGAGATCAGCGGCAAGGTGAGGGTAACATGCGATCGTTGCAATGAGTTGATGGATGTTGAGGTGAAAGGAAATGAGCGGTTGATCGTCAAGCTGGGAGATCATTATTATGAAGAAAGTGAAGATGTACAGGTTATTCCTGACTCATCGCACCAATTCGATCTGAGCCCGTTCCTGTATGAGTACATCCATTTGTTGTTACCTGTCCGGAGGATTCATCCGGAAGATGAAAATGGGAATAGCCAATGTGACCCTGAGATTTTAAAAAAACTAAAGGAGCTGAGTGAGACTCATATACAAGATCCAAGGTGGGAAGTCCTTGGCCGGCTAAAAAAAAATCGTAAATCGTAAATCATCAACTCGTAAATAATTAAATTATGCCACATCCTAAACATAAAATTTCAACGACCCGCAGGGATAAGAGAAGAACGCATGACAAAGCAGTCGCCCGCACCACCATTATTTGTTCACATTGCGGAGCGCCGGTCGTGTACCACCGGGTTTGTCTTGAATGCGGTTATTACCGTGGTAAACAAGCCATTGTGAAGGCCTCCGCGGAATAGTTTTTTCACCTAAATAGCTGCCAATGAAAATCGGTCTGGATGTTTTAGGAGGTGATTTTGCTCCGAAAGCTACGATACACGGTGCCATCCTGGCGCAAAAGGAACTTCCCGACACTGATCAAATAGTTTTGATTGGTGACCAGGAAGGTATTTTAGCCTTTTTGAAGGAGGAGAATGTAAGCCCCGGAAAGTTTGAGATCGTGGATGCTCCCGACCTGATCGAAATGGATGAACAGCCGACCAAAGCGTTGGTGAACAAGCCGAATTCCAGCATTTCGGTGGGTTTCAGGATGTTGAAACACAAAGAGATCCAGGCATTTGCCGGAGCAGGCAGCAGCGGAGCCATGATGGTCGGTTCGATATACAGTGTGAATACCATCCAGGGAATTATAAGGCCAAGTACACCGGCATATATTCCAAAGGAAAATGGCGGTTCATCGGTGCTCATTGACGTGGGTACCAATCCCGATGCAAAACCCGATGTGATGTACCAGTTCGGCATGCTGGGCTCCCTTTTTGCCGAACATGTATTTCATGTGAAGAAACCCAGGGTTGGTCTGCTTAATATTGGTTCTGAAGAAAAAAAAGGGAGTCTGACTACCCAATCAGCCTTTCAGTTGATGAAGGATTCCAAAGATTTTCATTTTGTCGGTAATGTGGAAGGGCGTGAACTGTTCCGTGACAATGTGGATGTGATCGTGTGCGACGGCTTTGTCGGCAACATCGTGCTAAAACAGGTCGAAGCCATGTACCGTGTCCTGGTAAAAAGGGGGATCAGAGATAGTTACCTTGACCGTTTTAACTATGAAACTTACGGCGGAACCCCGATCCTTGGAGTTAATTCGACCGTGATTGTCGGGCATGGGATATCCAATGCCAACGCCATCCGCAAAATGATCCTGATGGCCAAAGAGGTGCATGATGCCAAACTTTCTGCAAAAATAAAGCATGCACTCGAACAATATTCTCTAAACAATATTTAAAAAGTCATGGCAAAACTCAGAGCGAAGATTTCTGGGATCCATGGATGGGTCCCTCCTTATATATTGACCAATAAGGAGTTGGAAACCATGGTGGAGACCACTGATGAATGGATCATGACACGCACCGGTATCCGCGAACGTCATATCCTGAAAGGTGAAGGGTTGGGAACTTCCGACATGGGCGCCGAAGCAGTAAAAGGATTGCTTGAGAAGACCGGTACAAAACCCGAAGAGATTGATCTGTTAATTTGCGCAACCGTCACTCCCGACATGATGTTCCCCGCTACCGCCAACATCATCAGCGACAAAACCGGACTCCAGAATGCTTTCAGCTTTGACATCAATGCTGCATGTTCAGGTTTGCTATTTACCCTGATCACCGCTTCAAAATATATTGAAACGGGGATGTTCAAAAAGGTGATCGTGGTTGGTGCAGATAAAATGTCAGGGATCACCGATTACACTGCCCGCGAAACCTGCGTCTTATTCGGGGATGCTGCAGGCGCACTGCTGCTTGAACCCACCACCGGTGAAGAGGGGATCATGGATTCCATTGCCGGAACGGACGGTTCGGGCAGAACATACCTGCACATGAAGGCGGGAGGTTCTTTAAAGCCGGCATCCTATGAGACAGTGGATGCCAAAGAGCATTTTATTTATCAGGAGGGCCAACCGGTTTTTAAATTTGCCGTGACCCGCATGGCAGATGTTTCGGCAGAGATCATGGAACGGAACAACCTCACTGCTGACGATATTGCCTTCCTGGTTCCGCACCAGGCCAATTTGCGGATCATTGATGCAACTGCCCGCCGCATGGGCATCGGCAAGGATAAAGTAATGATCAACATCGACCGTTACGGTAACACCACCGATGCTACCATTCCATTATGCCTCTGGGAATGGGAAGATAAACTGAAGAAAGGCGACAACATCATCCTCGCGGCTTTCGGCGGAGGATTCACCTGGGGAAGCATCTGGGTGAAGTGGGCGTATTGATTTAACTCAAAAATCAAAAACAGCGGCTGATAACTGGATTCCGGTGATATTGTTATTGTTTTCCTGGTTTTATTCTTAATATTGCTGATGTATAAAAAACCGGCAAATGCGGAATTTGGTCTCCGGGAAATTTGTTTCCACCCCGTCAATTTATAGGAAGGTATGTCACCGTGCCTCCATCCTGCACGAAAAACCCGAAGAGGCTAACAGCAGTCTGCTTTCACTTTCACGTTTGATGCGGTCGAATGTGATTCAGGCCGATAAGATAACCCGAGATGTGGAGATGCCAGGAAAAACAGGGTTCGACCTTGTCAGTGATTTGAAAAAACTCGATATCTGTCCCTGCATCATTTTTCAGACCGCCTTCCTTTTACAATTCGACACTTTGCTATAATAATACCCTGGTATTGGTTTTTTGTTACAGGGGTGGACTATTTTTATCCGCCAATACAAACGAACAATGGCAGGTAAAAGCAAAAGAGATACTCATTAATCTGACTGATATGAAAACAATCCGATTTTCAGCAATAATCCTTTTTGTTCTGGTTATAATGATTTCAGCTTATAACCAGAGCTACATTGTGCTCCAGCATGGGTCAAACGTTTCCCAGTTTACAATTCTGGATTCCGCAATAGTCCACGCGCAGAATAGGGATTACATTTATCTGCCGGGGGGAAATTTCACGTTAAACGCCAATATCAACAAAAAGCTTTATATATATGGTGCCGGGCATTATCCAGGTTCGACCTCTGTGAATAATCTCACAAAGATTTTAAACAACTTGACAATTGTTTCCGGAGCTGACTCTGGATTAATTACAGGTGTTTCCTTTACTGGAAACATTACTTTCGGCACATCAACAAGTAACCAGGTAATTCATACTTTTTCATTGATTAGATGTATTCTTTCAGGAAATATTAGTCTATCATCTCCCTTTGTCAGCATGGCGACTGGGAGTTCTGTTTATTAGCCATCAGCCTTGATCCGTTGTCTCTATCCAACGTCTCACAGGGCAGAAGAAAACTTTCCGACCATCATGTTGGATCTTGTCTTCTTCATCAAGGGTCAGCAGATGACCTTCCTTCAAATTGAAGAATTCCATTGCTTCAAGCAACCCTTCAATTTCACGGGATTTATTGTCGGATGTAAGGTTACTGCATACCTGGATCGCATTGGTGATGGTTCCTTCTTCGCGGATGATAAAATCACATTCCTTTTTATTCCTGAAATAGAAGACTTCCTTATATTTCCGGCGAAGCACATTGAAGACAAGATTTTCCAGCATTCTGCCGGTATCCGATGAGAAGGACAGAGAATTGGCAATAACCAGCCCGTTGTCGATGGCATACACTTTTTTGGGATGATAGGCCTGCTTTTTCAGGGAGTAATCGAACCTGCTGATGCTGAACAACAGGTAACATTCTTCAAAATAAGACAAATATTCGATCACTGTCGAAACAGCACCCAGGTTGAATGTTTTCCTGAGCGAATGGTAGGAAAATTCCTTGCCAAGATTGCTCATCAGATAGACAGCCATTTCCTTCAATGATTTAACATTCCGTATCCCCCGGCGAACGGCAATATCCCGGATCAGGATATCGGTCATCAGGTTTTGATGATATTCCCGTTTCTGGTTTTCAAGAAATTCCGGAAATCCACCATCCACAAGATAATTTGAAAAGGAACCGTCATCGGGTTCAATTTCAAAGTAGGTTAGGTACTCTTCGTAGGAAAAAGGAAAAAGTTCTGAATCCAGGTGCCGTCCAGTCAGATGTGTTCCCAGTTCCCTGCTCAGAAGATGAGCATTCGAACCGGTTATGATCACCTTTTTCCGCTGATCCAGTTTCTGGCGGATGAACAACTCCCATCCTGTGATGTTCTGTATTTCATCAAAAAAGTAATAATCATGGTCCCCGAATTCCTCCCTGAAAACTTCTTCTGCCTTTTCGAAATCGCCCGGCTCAAAATCCGTCAGCCGCAGATCCTCAAATGACATGAAATAAAACCCTGCGGTTTGATGCATCAGTTGACGAAGCAGGGTGCTTTTACCACACCGTCTTACACCGGTAATCACCAAGGCTTGCCTGGAATTCAGGTCGATCCCGGCAATGGCTGTCCTGTGCACTGATGCTTCGTCCAATTTCAGAGCCTGAAATTGTTCAAGTAAAATTGTCCGGAGGTCTTCCTTCCTGATCATTGTATGATTGTTTGTTGCAAAACTACAAATTTGTTTGTTGCCAACAAACAAATTATTTTTTCAATAATATCGGGGAAATCTCTCGCTTCACCCACCGATCCGGCAGTTACGCTACAACTTTATTAATGCTTCACGAGTTTCGCGTGGTAAACGACGGTTCCTGCGGGAAAGGCAAGAAGGTAGATGCCTGAAGGTAGGGACCGGATATCCAGGGTGACGACGGAGCCTTCACGGGTCATACCAGGCTGATACCGGACACCGGAAACCGATACGACCATGATGTTCTCATTCCCTGGGGCAAGCCCTCCGGGAATTTCAATCGTGCACATATCCGATGCAGGGTTCGGGATAATAGTGAGCTGCCCGGATTCCGCGGCCGGTCCGGCCATCCCCACCGGGTTCCCCCAGATTTCGTAAGCATACTCCGGATGATCGATGAACGGGTTGCGGTTATGCTGGATGCCGTATAAGGCGTTGTTGCGGTCCAGCTCTTTTGTTGAAACCGGATCAACGCTGCCCCAGTGGAGCATCATCTGCAAAGCCCAGGGCTTGAGTTGCGACTTGTTTGTCATATCGGTGATGTTCCAGCCCGAATCCTCGGTATAATAACGGGTTGACATATAAAAATATGTCCGGGCAAAATCTCCTTTGTACTCATCACGGGGTTCAAACACGGTTCCGGAATAGCCGGGCCAGTTACAGGTGCCTAATTTACAGCCATTCTGGGAGATCCAGCTGGTGGATGAAACTGTGCCATAAGGATAATTGCCACGCTTGCCATTGACGTAACCATCGGTGGGATAGATGTGGAACATGTCGGAGTACATAGGCGAAGCATCGTTAAACCAACTCTTCGGCCACGAGTGTTCCCGGTTGAAACAATCGCCCTCCCCACCGTAATTTCCGCATTCGTCCCCCGCGTTGTAGTGATAAACATATGGAGGCGTACCCCCCGGGATATCGGAATACATGTCCCAGACAACACTGCCCGGCCTTGCATCGGTGGTTGGAAAAAAACCAGGAATCCCGCTGTAGGAAATTACCGTATGACCCTTTATGATATTATGAAGTGCAGACTGTAACTCAACACCAGACTTTCCATAGGCATGATCATAATAACCGGGAGGGATCTGGGTAAAAACCTGGATTATAAAAAATGAAAAGGGTACTATTAGAACTGTTCGGACACAATACCAAAAATGGAAAGATTTTTTCAATAGGATATATTTTCCGCAAAGGTACAAAAAAGGGAAAGCCCGGTTGATTTTACCGGAACGCAATCCACACCAGCCTGATCCCTATGCCAATTGCCACACCGATCAGAAGGAAGGATACAAGTTTTTGCTTCACCGGTACCTGGTGTCCTACAAATCCATCCATCACTTCGATATTCTGATTGAACTGAAGGGCGCCCTGCAGGTCACGGATCCGGGCGAATATTTCATTCTGACTCTTATTCAGATTATTCAGGCTGGCAACGGCACCGGCTTCAGGGCTCTTCTGATTTTTCAGAAAATAGATCTTCAGGGAATCAAAGTAACCCATCTGTTTTTGAAGCAACTCAAGTTCGTTATGATAGTTCTGAACATTCAGTTTTAACCTTTCCCTCACGAAAGGAGGCCCGTTGATATAACCAACCAGGGACTTCTGAAGATCAGGCAGGACAGATTCATCGTATACTTCGACAACGATATAGAACGGAACTTTCTGGGTGCTGACATCTTTGATCAGGGGCTCGTTGTTGATGTTCCTGCTGTCGATCCGACGGATTTTCTTTACCTGTTCCTCGCTCAATCCAAGTACACCGGCCAGGGCCGTATATTGTCCATTGCTGCGTAATTGCTCAAGTTTGTAAAGCATATCAGCATAGATCTTCTTTTCAAGCTGAGCATAGGAGACGGTCATCTCGGCCTGGATGGTCCGCCTTTGCATCAAGGCGTAAAGACATCCCAGGGCACCGAATGCCACCCCGAAGATCAACAGGTAAATCAGATGTTTTTTCAGCAGTTTTTTAAAACTTAAAAACATAGCACTGAAAAATCCCGCACCTTCACCCGCCTGACTGCTTAATGCTGCCCATACTTTTTTCCCCTCTTCCTTTGAATCATTGTAATTCCTGATATTTTCCATAGCCTTTGATGTTGATCAAATGAATCTGAAATTCACCGCTAATATACTGCATCCTGATAAAAGTTCACTCTTCTGATGCCGGGGAATGAAAAAATTGTAATATTGTGATAAAGATCGGAGAACACATTATGAAGCACGGAGAAGGATATTACCTCATGCTGCCATACATGGTCATCTACTTTTTTTTCAACAGTTTTCTGTTACCTGAAGGATTGTTGTATACTACCCTGCTTTGCCCGGTCCTGCTGTATATCCTTTATAAATGTCGATCGGTTTCTCCATCTCCGGCATGGTTGCTGTTGCTTCTTATTCCCATTCCTTTTCACTGGATCCATGGTGTGGATACCCGAACTTACCTGATTTCCACCGTATTGGTATTCACAGCAGTAATTTTCTTAATGACGATGCTCGTCCTTTATAAAAAATATTGCAGCGCGATCCCTGATCTGTTCAGAACGATTTTGATCATGAACGCGATACTGACCGGAATGGCTTTGATCATCTTTCCCATCGTACAGATAAGAGGCTGGATGTGGTACACGGTTCCGGTTTCGGCCGGAATCGAGTCATGGTCGCGGTTAAAGTTATTTACCTATGAGTCGTCCTACTATGCCCTGATCATGATCCCGGTCTTCATGTACTTCCTTTTCAGGGTCATATTTGGTCAGATCAGGCATCCTTTGCTCATCACCATCGGATGTATCTTACCGCTTGTTTTGTCGTTGTCATTTGGTGTGATCGGGGCTGTTCTCCTCGCTTTTTTCATTACGCTTGTGATCTATTGGAAATACCTGCCGGTACTGTTTCACAGGGTGTTTTTCCTGGGTGGTACGATCGCCGTGGCCCTGCTGATCGTGAACATACTGACCTGGTCAGGCAATCCTGTCCTGGTACGGCTGGAAAATATCATGCAGGGAAAAGATACCAGCGCCATGGGACGTTTGGTCTATTCATTCATGTTTGCAAAGGAAATGGCGATGCAACATGGATGGCTGTTTGGCGTGGGGCCCGGACAAATAAAGATCCTGGCGCATGATCTTATCGTGAACCATTACCAGTACCATGGATCGGTAGCTGAACTTGTAAGGATCCCCAATGCAGTTGCCGAATTATTCGCCACTTACGGGATATATGGGATCCTGCTGAAGCTGTTCCTTGAGATCTATTTTTTTATAAAGCGAAGGATTTTTGTCAACGTTTTTGCATTTAGCCTGTTCATCTTCATGTTTGTTTATCAGTTTACCGGCAGTTTCATCGTCAATGCAGCGGAATTAGGGGCCTGGGCCTTGATTTTCGGTACCCGGTTCACCGAATTCGAACTCTCATCCGGGAAGTGGGGAAAGGAACAAACACCATGACACTGAAGGTTGCATTCATCGTGAGGTCTACCTTCGATACCGTAAAGGGAGGTGACACGCTCCAGGTAATCTGTACAGCCCGCGAACTGAAAAAGCTGGATGTGGAAGCAGATATTAAAAAGGCATCGGATCATATTGATTACAGCCGGTACGATCTTTTGCACCTTTTCAACCTGATCAGGCCTGCCGATCACCTTGTCCATATAGACAGGTCGGCCCTGCCTTATGTACTGAGCACGATATATCTTGATTATTCAGGTTTTGATACCCGGGGCAGGGGGCAACCATCCGGATTCCTGTTCCGTCTCACGGGAAAACACAATGCTGAATATCTTAAAACCTGGTACCGGATTCTTAAAAATCAGGACAAAATGGTAAGCTGGTCTTACCTGACAGGTCATCAGCGGGCAGTGCGGAAAGTGCTGAAGGGAGCCCGGTTGCTGTTGCCAAATTCACGGTCGGAACAATACCGGTTGATGGCTGATTTCGGTATGCAAAAGGAGTTCAGGATCATCCCAAATGGCATTGATACACAGATTTTTAAGGTTCTTCCCGAAGTAGAGCGTAGAGAAAACCAGATTCTTTGTGTGGGCCAGATCTACGGACTGAAGAACCAGCATCGCCTCATCGAAGCAACGCGTAACATGAATGTGAAACTGGTGATCATCGGGAAACCTCCGCCTAATCATAAGGGTTACTTTGAATACTGTAAAAAGATCGCCCACCGCAATGTTGAATTTCATGGTTTTATGCCCCAGGAATCATTGGTTCGTTATTATGCACAATCAAAGGTCCATGCACTGCCAAGCTGGTTCGAAACCACCGGATTGAGTTCATTGGAGGCAGGCGCCATGGGATGTAACCTGGTTGTGGGAACCGGAGGAGATACGCATGACTATTTCCATGAGCATGCTTCTTATTGTGATGCCCAGGATTTATTATGCATTCAAAAGGCTCTGGAAACAGAATTGCAGAAAAAAAACTCTCACGATTTCCGTGATTATATCATGATGCATTATACCTGGGAAGTCGCAGCACGCGAAACCCGCAAAGCCTACCTTCAAGCGCTTGGTCATGAAGGATAAACTTCTTATTGGCATCATCGGAACACGGGGAATCCCAAACAGGTATGGAGGATTTGAGGGATTTGCCGAGCAGGTTTCAGGGAGGCTGGTCCGCCTTGGCCATCAGGTTACGGTATATTGCCCGCGTGACCAGCAGTACCATGAAGAGACCCTGAATGGCGTACATCTTAGTTTTCAGTACAATCCTGAGTCACTCATCGGAACAACCGGGCAATTCTTTTACGACCTGAATTGCAACCTGCATGCCCGAAGCCAACCCTACGATGTGATCCTGCATCTTGGCTATACCAGCGATTCCGTTTGGTCACGGTGGTGGAGCAGCCATGCCAGGCATCTGACCAACATGGACGGAATGGAATGGAAACGGTCAAAATATAATCCCGCGGTAAAGTCTTTCCTCAAACAGGCAGAGAAATGGGCCGCAAGCCGCAGTACCATGCTGATCGCCGATTCGATGGCCATTCTTGAATACCTTGAATCAAAATATGCAACACACATTCGCTACATCTCCTATGGTGCCGAAATCCCCGGTTCTTTCGATCCGGGGGTTTGTATGGAATCCGGCCTGGAACAATATGCTTACAACCTGATGATTGCACGGCTGGAACCCGAAAACAACATTGAAATGGCGGTTGAAGCCACTTTACGGGGGAAATCACCCATTCCGTTGCTTATCTTTGGCAATGAAACGAAGCATGGTGACCGGCTGAAAAAAAAGTACCGGAATGAACCTATGATCCTGTTCCGGAAGGCAAGCTACGAGGACACGAAGCTGAATTCTCTCCGTCATTTTTCAAGGTATTTTATTCACGGACATTCAGCCGGCGGAACAAATCCCTCCCTCCTGGAAGCCATGGCATGCGAATGCAGGATCTTTGCACATGATAATCCATTCAACCGGAACGTACTTGATGACAATGGTTTTTATTACCAGGATACTTTACAGCTTGCCGGTCTGCTCGATCAGCCCTGGTCGCATGATAAGTACCGCCTTTATACCAAAAACAATTTGAATTCGATCAGGAACAAACACAATTGGGACTTCATCACAAATGAATATGAAAGCGCTTTTTATCAGGCACTTGAATTCTAAACTTGCAGAGCAAACGGCCTGGTTCCTTGTCTGGTTCAGCCTTCCGTTTTCTCTCAGACTGAACAGCTTCAGTCTCATTCTGATTTTTTTCATCATTCTGACCACCTTCATAAAGAAACCTTATTTCCCTGACCGCCGGAAGATATGGTACCTGGTTTTTCCCATTATTTTTTTTCTGTGGCATGCCAAAGATCTGGCAAGCTTTCATCCGTTTATACCAGTATGGAAGGAGACGGAAAAAATGCTTTCCTTCCTGGTGATCCCGGTCCTCTTTGCCCTGACAAAAATCAGGAGGGAATCCTTTACCAAGGCAGCTATGTACGGATTTGTCTCCGCCCTGGTGATCGGCGGAGTTATCATGCTGGTGGCTGGCGCCATCAGGTTTGTTCATACCGGGGACTTCGGTGAATTTACCTATCACAACCTGGCAGCACCCATCCCGACAGGCGCCATCTATTTCAGTTTTTATCTGATATTTGCCCTGTTTAAACTGGATGATCCCCAATGGTTGGAGGACCGGCCGGGATTGAAATTTGTCATTGCAGGCTTCTTCATATTTCTAATACTGCTGTCAGCTTCCAGGCTGATGATCGGTATAGGGCTGCCTCTTCTGGCATGGCATTACAGGCTGATCATAAGCGGAATATGGAGGACCCATAAAATTGTGATCGTCTTCCTGATCCTTCTGATCGTGCTTGGATCGGTCCCTTTTTTTAAAAGGGCTCAAATGTTGATCCATCCAAATCTTGAATTGGTCAGGTCGGAAGATTTCAGAAATTCTCCCGAGCCGAACGGACTCAATTTGAGGCTGACCTTCTGGAAGTTTGGTATGGAAATACTGAAGGAACATCATGCCTGGTTTACGGGTGTCGGGATTGACCGGTCACAGAGGCTGTTGAATGAGAAAATAATTCAATATGGCATGTATACCGGCACCCGGAAGGGAACCGATACCGGTTATCTCAATTATAATTTTCATAATCAGTTTATTGAAACTTTCGTGAGAGTCGGCGTACCGGGATTGGTAATTTTATTCCTGATACTTATTAACTTTGCAATTGCTTCCGGGGACAACCTTTTTGCCCCTGCCGTGTTTATATGGATAATTATCGGTTTCTTTTTAACGGAATCGGTACTGCAAAGGCAGGCTGGGATCGTATTCTTTTGTCTTGTTTATTCTGCCTGTTTTACCGGGGAAAATAAAATGATCAAAACAAATGGGCAATATTGAAACAGGGATCTTAACATCACCCTCTATCTCAGAAGGAGTCCAGACTTCCATTAACAGTCCGGTTTCGCGTTTTGCCAAACGCCTGATGGATGTAATTCTGGCCATGTTAATGATACTTTTCATAGCGCCCTGGTTGTTTGTGGTGATCGTCGTGGTCATAGTTATTGATTCAAGAGGCAACCCGATCTTCGTGCAAAAACGGACCGGCCGCGACCTTAAAACTTTCTATTGCCTGAAATTCAGGACCATGGTCATCAACCAGGACAGCCACAGGATCCAGGTTCAGCTTAACGACAGCCGGATCACCCGGGTAGGAAGATTTTTAAGAAAATACCATATCGACGAACTTCCCCAGGTTTTTAATGTTCTGGAAGGATCAATGAGCATTGTCGGGCCAAGACCGCATATGTTGCGTCAGAATGTTCAGTTTTCCAGGTTGACGCCTGAATATCATTTGCGGCATATTGTAAAACCCGGGATGACAGGATTGGCACAGGTAAGAGGTTTTCATGGGATGGTACACACTACCGATGATTTTTATTACCGGCTGAATTCGGACCTGGAATATATACAGAACTGGTCATTGCTTACCGATCTCCGGATTTTCGTTCAGACCACACTTCAAATCATTTTTCATCTGTGATGCCGGAAAACGGAAACAGCGACCCCATCACTGCAGGGATCCGGAGAACGCTTGAATATTTCGAATTATTCAATTATCCGTTGCTGCCGGCTGAAATTCACCGGTTCCATCCTCTGGATTGCAGTGTTGAAGAAATCCTGACAACTCTCGAAATTATGCAAACCGGCGGCACTGTTTTTTGTTCCCGGGATGGATTTTATACCATTTCAAAACATGAATCGTGGTCGGATAAAAGAACAGCTGGAAATATCAGGGCACAGGCTTTACTTTCCCGTTCCGGGAGGTTTACCCGCATCATCAGTTCGTTCCCGTTTGTCGACGCCATCGCCATCTCTGGCTCCCTTTCAAAATTTTACGCAGGTAAAAATGCCGACATTGATTACTTCATCATCACGGCAAGGAACAGGTTGTGGATCGCGAGAAGTTTGTTACATCTGTTCAAGAAGCTGACTTTCATCGCGGGGTATCAGCACTATTTTTGCATGAACTATTTTATTGATACCGAGGCGTTTGTCCTGACGGATAAAAACATTTACACGGCCATTGAACTTGCCACTATGATCCCGGTTTATGGTCAGGATAAAGTGGTGGGGATGATGAAGTTGAATACCTGGCTCCGGGATTATCTTCCCAACGATACCGGTTCCCTGAATCCGGACTACCTCGAATCCGCCCGGCCAGAGCGGATCAAACACCTTGCCGAACGGGTGATCAATACGTTGAATCCCGAAAAACTAAACATCTTCCTGATGCGACTGACCGATCGCAAATGGCGCGCGAAATGGAGCCGGAAGGGATTTCCGATGGCAGACTACAACAGGGCATTTCATACTTCGTTGCACATATCGAAAAACCATCCGGCCGATTTCCAGAAACGTATCTTGCTCGCCCTGGGGGACAATGCCGGGCTGACAGCGAACTAAGATGAGAAACGTAGTCATCATCGGTAGTTCCGGGTTTCTTGGATCGGCAGTAACGAAAGAGTTGATCACGAACGGATTTCAGGTCTATGCCACAAAAAATAAACGGACTGTGCCCCGGGAACCTGGTTTGACAGTGATCGAAGGGGGGATTAAAAGTCTGACCACCCGCACCCTGGACCGGATCAGTCCGGTGGCGATCTTTCATTGCGCCCGGCCGGTCGTACCCCGTTTGAGGCGATGGGGCAGGATCTTCGCTGCACGGAAAGCCATGCGATACAACCGCTTCCTGTTGTCACAAATTGCTGCAACCCGTTACAGACCCGTGCTCATTTTTGCATCTGGAAGCCTTGTCTACGGCAACAGTGATGCGCCGCGAACCGAAGACGCACCTTTAAATCCGATCAGTTATTCCAGGCAATATCATCATGGCGAAGATCCTGTTTTACGTGCGGCAGGTGAAAAGAAGACAAAAGTCCTGCTTTTGCGATTTCCCTGGCTTATGGGCAATGGCTCCTGGTTTTCATGGTTTTACCTGAAGCCTTTGAGAAAACAAAAACTTGTACCACTCTTTGGTGATGGCAACAATAAAATGTCACTGATCAGCGTGACAGATGCAGCCATGCTGATGGTGAAGTATTACCTGGCTGATCTGCCAGGTGGTGTTTACAATGTTTTTTCACCCAATGTATTTACGCAAAAAGTATTTGCTGAAGCCGTCGCCGGCCATTTTGGAGGATCAGTGACCGCATACAGGGACATTTTTCCGCGGGGAGTCGAAAAAGCAGTATCCGAAGCATTTACCTCGAACATCCTGTTTCAATCCAGGCATTCAGAACTGCTTGAAAACCATGTTTTTCAAACCCTGGAACAAATGCTGGATGAAATCAGAACCATCTAAACCGCAGAGTAACGCGGAGAAAACTTTGCGTGACTTTGCGGTTTTCCTTTGCGCGACTTCGCGGTTTTCCTTTGCCATGCTTCGCGTTTTCGCGGTGAAAGAGAAAATACGATCGAACTCAACTAACCCTGAACACGAACAAAGTATACTCTCCTGTTGCCCATAGCGGAGTATGCTGTAATTTCTGATCAAGCCTCCACAACCGCTCCGCCTCTTGTGGACTATTTCTGATTTTGTGATCGTTATACCAGGCAGGATAAAAAATGCTATACCCTTTCCTTTCTAACAGGGTGAAATTGCAAAATGCTTTCCTTATGCGTGCCGGACTGTAACAATGGGAAGGGAGATGGCGTGCAACCGAGTACCCGCTCCACACCTTGCCCAAGCGGGCGAAAGCCGTGTGGAAATTGAGTTTGACCGATTGTACAAGGAGTTCACGCAAATACCATTTATTCACGAAGGTAACCACGGCTATTCCCCCCGGGTTAAGCAGCAACCTGATTGCCGAAGCAGTATCATCAAGACTTTCAACGGTATTCAGCGCACCAAAGTACACGTAAACCAGGTCAAAACTGTTTTTTCCGAACTCTTTAACCAGGTGCCGTTCATCGCTTCTGAAAACCTGTACATTCAGCAATTGATCGCGGTTGATGCGGGCACGGGTCAATTCCACCATGTTCTCGGAGATATCCACGGCGGTGAATTGACTTTCAGGAAACCGGGTTGCGAACCAATGGACGTCGAAACCCGGTCCACAGCCTATTTCCAGCGCCCGGGAGAACGGGTAACGGAGCGTGATGTTCCTGAAATCATTCCGGATACGTTCCAGGCTTTGGTTACCATCGGCCCTTGACTCAAAACCCAGGAGTGCATCCTCGTTGTAATAGGATTCGACGTTGGAGTAATAGGAGTTTGTCTTCATCAAAAGGACATTTACATCTGATAAACAGGAATTTAAAGGCAAAGGTACAATTTTTTGTCCCACCTGTCAGACCCCACCCTAAATCCCTCCCCAAAAAGGCAGGGACTTATTTCCCCTTCCCTTTTTGGGGAAGGGGTCAGGTGGATGGGGTCAGAACCTGAACATTTTTTCCCAAAAAACAGTATTACCTTTTCTCTTTTTCCGGATTAAGCAGCAGTGTATCTATAACAAATAATTGCTTTATGAAGAGCAATTTTCCGGACAGTCATCATCGTCGTTCACTTCGTCTGAAAGGCCATGATTATTCCAGCGATGGACTTTATTTTATTACCATTTGCACAAAAGACCGGCAGCATTATTTCGGAACGATTTCGGAAAGGGAAATGATCCTGAATGAAATCGGCAAGTCTGCGGAAATGTTTTTAAAGGAATTGTCAAAACATTTTAACCATGCCATTGTTGACGAATATGTGATCATGCCAAATCATGTTCATTTAATATTGGTTCTGAATGAAAAACGGAAATTTGCCAATGATGCGGATATGATTGGCATTGTGATCAAACATGATACCGGGCCATGCCATGGTGTGGGGCCATGCCATGGTGTAGGGCCATGCCATGGTGTAGGGCCATGCCATGGTGTAGGGCCATGCCATGGCATGGCCCTACGGGCAACCGGCGATGGCATTGTGGGTACACGCCATGGCGTGTACCCACAGCCTGGCATGTCCCCTTCTGCCAACCAATTTGGAAATCCCGTTTCCGGTTCTGTTTCGGTCATGATCAATCAATATAAAGGTACCGTGAAACGTTGGTGCAACACAAATGGTCATGAATTTTTTCGATGGCAATCGCGTTTTTATGACCATATTATCAGGAATGACAAGTCCTATTGCAACATTGTAAACTATATACGTAATAATCCCAGACAATGGATGAAAGATAAGTTTTACCCGAAATGAACAACAAAGTTTCTTTGAAAACTCCCTGGGAAATTCGCAGGTCTTAAAGCAACTCCGCACTGAAATCTATTCCCGGATCGAATCTCATCTGTTCGATAAAACTGATTTTAACGAGGGGATCCCTGTTTTGAGCTGATGACAACAACGGGAATTTCATAAACCTGAACATCTTTTTTCCTTGAACCGTATTACCTTTTCTCTTTTTCCGGATACAGCAAAAAATGAAACATTTTTAAAAGCGAAATCCATGGACGAAAAACAAATTCATATTTGTCCGACAACCCCATGGAGTAATTAAAAGAAATTTTTGTAATTTTGCACGCCTTTTTAATGTACAGTCGTTGAAAGGGTCGATCGCTCTGTAAACAATGCCCCGTTGCATTCTGAACGTTAAATGATGCGTAAGCGCTACAAGGAATACAAAAATCTCGACCTGACAAGGATTGGCGATGAAATCCACTCCTACTGGCTGGAGCATGGCACTTTCGAAAAGAGCCTGGAACTCACCCAAGGCAAGCCGCCTTATGTCTTTTATGAAGGCCCCCCCTCTGCCAATGGTATTCCCGGGATCCACCATGTGATGGCACGGACCATCAAGGATATTTTCTGCCGGTACAAGACCATGAAGGGATTCTTTGTCAACCGGAAAGCAGGCTGGGATACCCACGGGCTTCCCATCGAAATCGGGGTGGAGAAAAAACTGGGCATCACAAAGGAGGATATCGGGAAATCAATCTCCATCGAAGCATATAATAAGGAATGCCGTACGGAGGTCATGAAATACAAGGACCTCTGGGATGACCTGACCCTCCGGATGGGCTACTGGCTGAATCTCGATGATCCTTATATTACTTATGAAAACAAATACATCGAAAGCGTTTGGTACCTGCTCGGGAAATTGTACGAAAAAGGATTGCTTTACAAAGGATACACCATTCAACCCTATTCCCCCGCTGCAGGGACCGGGCTCAGCACGCATGAACTGAACCAGCCCGGCACCTATAAAATGGTGAAGGATAATACCGTGGTGGCGCAGTTTAAGTTGATACGGGATAAGGGATCGGAATTTCTTTTCAACGATCTGTTCGGTGAATTATATATCCTCGCGTGGACGACCACTCCATGGACCCTGCCCTCGAACACCGGGCTGGCCATGGGGAAAGAGATCTCCTATGTACTGGTCAAGACCTTTAATCCCTACACCTTTACCGAGCAAACCGTCGTGCTCGCGAAGGAATTACTACACCAATATTTTCCTGAGAAGAACAGCCAGCTTGAGATGGAGAGCTATCATGAAGGCGATAAGCACATTCCATACCAGGTCGTAGCGGAATTTAAAGGCCGGGATTTTGAAGGGATCCGTTTCGAACAATTGCTTCCCTACGCCCAGCCTGAAGACGGCGATCCCTTCCGGGTCGTTTTGGGTGATTTTGTGACCACCGAAGATGGTACCGGTATCGTACACATCGCCCCGAGTTTTGGCGCCGACGACTTTCGCGTAGGCCGTCAATATGGCCTGGGATCACTAACCCTTGTTGATAAACAGGGAAGATTTACAGAGCAGATGGGCGAGTTCGCCGGCCGTTTTGTGAAACCGGAATACGATGACGATTGCATGTCCGGCAAATGCCCTCCGGTGGACATCGACATCATTGTTAAACTGAAACACGAGAACAAGGCCTTCAGGGCAGAGAAATACGAACATTCCTACCCGCATTGCTGGCGGACCGACAAACCTATCCTCTACTACCCTCTCGATTCCTGGTTTATCCGCACGACGGCTTACAAGGATGAGATGATCGCCCTCAACAAAACCATCAACTGGAAACCGGAATCAACCGGTACAGGACGGTTCGGTAACTGGCTCGAAAATCTGGTCGACTGGAACCTTTCCCGCTCGAGGTTCTGGGGCACACCGCTGCCGATCTGGAGAACCGCCGATGATAAACAGGAGATCTGCATCGGTTCGGTGGCCCAACTGAAAGAAGAGATCAACAAAGCTGTTAAAGCCGGTGTGATGAAGACCAATCCTCTGGAAAAATACAACCCGGGAGAGACAACCGATGAGAACTATCATTCATTTGACCTGCACCGCCCGTTTGTCGACGACATCATCCTGGTTGCAAATGACGGAATGCCGATGTACCGGGAAGCCGACCTGATCGATGTCTGGTTCGATTCCGGTGCCATGCCATACGCGCAGTATCATTATCCTTTTGAACAGACCCGGAAACTGGAGAGTTATTTCCCGGCCGATTTCATTGCTGAAGGAGTTGACCAGACCCGAGGATGGTTCTTTACCCTGCATGCCATCGCCGTCATGTTATTCGGCAGTGTTTCTTACAAAACCTGTGTTTCCAATGGACTTGTGCTCGATAAGAACGGAAACAAGATGTCGAAGAGGCTTGGCAATGCCGTTGATCCGTTTGAGACCATTAACAAATACGGCCCTGACGCGACGCGCTGGTACCTGATCACCAATTCGCAACCATGGGATAATCTGAAATTTGACCTTGAAGGGATTGAGGAAATCCGCCGGAAATTCTTCGGGACGCTTTATAATACCTATGCATTTTATTCACTGTATGCCAACATTGATGGATTCTGCTATAAAGAACCGGAAATTGCCATTGGCGAGCGGCCCGAAATTGACCGCTGGATCTTGTCGGAGCTGAATACACTGATCAGGGTGGCTGATGATTGCTATGCCGATTATGAACCAACCAAGGCCGGTCGCGCAATCTCCGATTTTGTGGATGCACACCTGAGCAACTGGTATGTTCGCCTGTGCCGGCGCCGTTTCTGGAAAGGTGATTACTCACCCGATAAAATTTCAGCCTACCAGACCCTGTACCGTTGCCTGGAGGTGATCGCGCAATTGGCAGCTCCCATTGCCCCCTTTTTTGCCGAACGACTGTTTGTCGACCTGAATGTTGTGACCGGCAGATATCAGGTTGATTCGGTACATCTGACCGGATTTCCCGTTGCCGACCCTTCGTTGATCGATAAAGATCTGGAAGAACGGATGGAACTGGCGCAAAAGATCGCCTCGATGGTTCTGTCAATCAGGAAATCAACCAAATTGCGCGTTCGTCAACCGTTGAACAAGGTGTTGATACCTGTCATGAATGAACACCTGACTGCCCAGATCGAGGCAGTAAAAAACCTTATTTTGTCGGAGGTGAATGTGAAGGAACTGGAATACATCACCGACACCGCGGGTATCCTGGTTAAAAAATTGAGACCCGACTTTAAAAAACTGGGTCCCCGCTATGGTAAATTGATGAAACAATTAGCCGCGGCGGTGACTTCCATTACCCAGCAACAGATCAATACCCTTGAAAAGGAGGGTAGTCTCGCCATTACATTAGATGGGCAGCAGGTTGAATTGTTGCTGGATGATGTGGAGGTCCTCTCGGAAGACATTCCGGGGTGGCAGGTTGCCAGTATGGGAACACTGACGGTTGCCCTTGATATAACCCTCACCCCCGAGCTGCTCCAGGAGGGCCTTGCCAGGGAAGTGATCAACAGAATTCAGAACCTGAGAAAGGATAAAGGATTCGGGGTGACAGACAAAATTAACGTAAAATTCCAGTCACAGGCTGATATTGATGAAGCCGTGCATCGTAATATTTTCTATATTTGCTCGGAAATTTTGGCTCAATCATTCGACATTGTAGATGCGATTGAGGGATCTGAAAAAACATCCATTGAAATCACTGATAAAATTTCAACATTTATTGAAATTAATAGGGTTGACTAACAAACTTGAATTATGAAAAAGGCAACAGGAACAACACAGATAGAAAAAAACCGGTATTCTGACGAGGAACTGGAGGAGTTCAAACAGATCATCCTGAAGAAACTGGAAAAGGCGCACAACGACCTGAAATTGCTTACGGAATCGTATACGAACGGCAATGAGCATGATATCAGCGATACGTCCCCGACATTCAAGGTGCTCGAAGAAGGTTACCAGGTGTTTTCAAAGGAAGAGAACAGCAAGTTCGCCGCCCGGCAGGAAAAATTTATTAAATCGCTCGAGAATGCACTGATCAGGATTGAGAACAAGACTTACGGGATCTGCAGGGTCACCGGCAAGCTGATCCCTGCCGACCGCCTTCGCAGTGTACCTCATGCTACCTTAAGTATCGAAGCCAAGCGTATGCAGGTTGCCGCACCGGTTATTGCCCGTCCCATCGATCCCGATCTGGAATAACCTTTCCTGCAACATCGCTCCATTTGAAAAAAGCTGCGTTTATTGTCTTAGTGATCCTGGTGTTGGACCAGGCGCTGAAATTTTGGATCAAAACCAGTTTCTACATAGGAGAAAGCCATTCCGTGCTGGGCCATTGGTTCTTTCTTCATTTTACCGAAAATGAAGGTATGGCTTTCGGCATGAAACTGGGAGGCAATAATGGGAAACTGTTGCTGAGTCTCTTCAGGATCTGTGCCGTTGTCATCATTGCCTGGTGGCTTTACAGGGTTACCCGCAAAGGCGCGAATAACCTCCTTATCTTTTGTATTTCGCTCATCATGGCAGGTGCGCTGGGAAATATCATCGACAGCGCCTTTTACGGGATCATTTTCAATGAAAGCACCTACATGCAGGTTGCCACGTTCCTTCCTGAGGATGGCGGATACGGAACATTCTTACATGGAAAAGTCGTGGATATGCTTTATTTCCCGATCATTGAATCACATTATCCATCCTGGATGCCGTTCTGGGGAGACGAAGAATTTATCTTTTTCCGTCCGGTGTTCAATATCGCCGATTCGTCGATCACCACCGGCGTTCTGATCCTGATCTTTTTTCAGAAAAAAGTCTTCGGCTATATTTCAACCACATCTACCTGACTCTTAACGGTCTTCCCACACGCAACGTTGTTGTCGGTTTGATCTTGTTCATGGCGCAGATCTCTTTTACCGAAGTCCCGTATTTACGAGCCAGTTTGCCCAGGGTATCGCCGTTTTTGATCTTAACAACCTTGGAATTGGCCACGAAATCGCTAGGGTAGAAAACGCGTTTTGTTACAGGAAATGTATTTGCAATAAGTTTTTGGTTTTCAAAGTCGATCATCCGGAGTGGATCAAGCGGGACGTCCTTATACCGCACCTCAAAGTGCAGATGTGGCCCTCGGCTGCGACCGGTAGAGCCACCCAGGGCAATATGATCGCCCGATTTAACCACTTCATTTACCCTGACATTGATCCTGGACAGATGACCGTAATAGGTTTCAAGGCCATTGTAATGCCGTATGATGACCAGGTTGCCAAATCCTCCCCGGTTATATTTAGCATATCGGACAACCCCATCGAATGCTGCGCTGATGGAGTCTCCCTTACATAATTTGATATCCAGACCTTTATGAGAATAGGTAAATCCCCGGAAAAGTTTACCGTAAAACGGCAGGGTAAATATTCTTTCTGAACAAGTCAGCCTGATCAGGGTATCGCGCAGTGAATCAGGCGGTATGCGATATGCAAAAATCTGGTCGTTGATCCATTGCGCCGTAAACAAACCCGTGGAATCATCCTCCTGGCTCATCATCACCGGTTCATCCTGAAGGTATTCCCATGTGAAATTTTTGTACAGGACAGCAGTTCCTTTTGGCGTTTCAACGGTGTCGATGATGGCATCTGCATTCCGCTGGGCAAGGGAGAAATGAGGGAAAAGCGGGATAACAAAAATCACCAACAGCCACAATTTTAACAACTTCATAGGCAAAATGTAAGGTTATTACAATTAACAAACTCCAAAAATACGGGAAAATTTTCCCGTATCAAACATTTAATCAACCGGATATTTTATCTTTGCATAAATTATTAAGCCATATCATGCAAGTGAAGAATAACGGAAAAATCTCTCAAATCATTGGGCCGGTAATAGACGTGGTCTTTGATGAAGATGCCAAACTTCCCAATATTTATGATGCCCTTGAGGTGTCCAATGAAAAAGGGGACGTGATCGTGCTCGAATGCCAGTACGACGTCGGAGAACAGACGATGCGTACCGTTGCCATGGATTCCACCGACGGATTGCGACGGGGGATGGAGGTGATCGCGAAGGGGCATCCGATCTCGATGCCGGTCGGCGATATGGTACGCGGACGACTGTTCAATGTGATCGGGAAGCCTATTGATGGATTAGGGCCTGTTTCAGAAGAAAAAGTATATGCCATTCACCGTGACCCGCCAAAATTTGATACACTCAGCACTACCAAGGAGGTGCTTTTCACCGGGATCAAGGTCATCGACCTGATCGAGCCCTATTCCAAGGGTGGCAAGATCGGTTTGTTTGGCGGAGCAGGTGTCGGTAAAACGGTCATCATTATGGAACTCATCAACAACATCGCCAAGAAATATGCCGGATTATCGGTATTTGGCGGTGTCGGCGAACGTACCCGTGAGGGAAATGACCTTCTTCGTGAAATGATCGAATCAGGCGTAATCCGGTATGGCAAAGAATTCCAGGAAGATATGGAAAAGGGAGGCTGGGACTTGTCGAAAGTCGACCATGAAGAACTTCTGAAATCGCAGGCCACGCTTGTTTTCGGACAGATGAACGAACCTCCCGGCGCACGTGCCCGCGTTGCCCTTTCAGGTCTTACGATGGCCGAATATTTCCGCGATGGTGATGAAAAATCAGGCGGGCGCGACATCCTGTTTTTCATCGACAATATATTCCGGTTCACGCAGGCAGGTTCTGAAGTTTCAGCATTGCTGGGGCGTATGCCATCGGCCGTTGGCTACCAGCCGACACTTGCTTCTGAGATGGGGATCATGCAGGAACGCATTACTTCGACCAAGCGCGGTTCAATCACCTCGGTACAGGCTGTTTACGTTCCCGCCGACGATTTAACCGACCCTGCCCCGGCCACCACCTTCGCCCATCTTGATGCGACAACGGTGCTCAGCCGAAAAATATCTGAACTGGGAATTTATCCGGCGGTGGATCCGCTTGATTCAACATCACGCATCCTTACGCCTGACGTGGTTGGCGACGAGCATTACAACACAGCCCAGCGGGTAAAACGTATCCTTCAGCGGTACAAAGAACTTCAGGACATCATCGCCATCCTCGGGATGGATGAATTGTCGGACGAGGACAAACTGGTGGTTTCACGGGCCCGGCGTGTGCAACGCTTCCTGTCGCAACCATTTTTCGTTGCCACGCAGTTTACAGGAATTCCGGGTGCATTCGTGAACATCGAAGATACGATCAAAGGCTTTAATATGATCATGGACGGAGCGGTGGACGAATACCCGGAATCGGCCTTCAGTATGGTCGGCACCATCGAAGAGGCCATTGAAAAAGGGAAGAAGATGGTCGCGGAAAGCAGGTAGGAGCAATGAGCAATGAACAATGAGCAATGAGCAATAACAATGAGGGTTGAGATTATTACACCGGATTCAACTATATTTACAGGCGACAATGTCGCGTTGGTTCAATTACCAGGTATTGACGGATCGTTTGAGGTGTTGAACAACCATGCCCCATTGATCTCTGTACTCAAAGAGGGTAAGATTAAAGTGATCAATAAGGGAGAAAAAGAAGAGCTTTTTTTTGATATAAAGGGCGGGGTTATCGAGGTGGTAAATAATAAGGTGTTGATATTGGCAGAGTAGGTTGAGGTAATCCGATGTATATTCGTTACGCCTTCATATTTAAAACCCGGCCTTGAATCAGTTCTTATTATATATTAACCTAAAACCAAACCCCATGAAAACATCTGTACAAAGAATTCTGAGCATTGCATTATTCCTTTTAGTGCCGATCTTCATGATCGCTCAAGCCGTTCCCAGAGAAATGGTCGTTATGGAAATCGGAACCGGTACCTGGTGTACCTATTGCCCCGGCGCTGCAATGGGCGCTGATGATTGTCTTGAAAACGGTTGCAGAGTTGCCGTTATCGAAAATCATAACGGGGATCCGTTCACCAATGTCTATTCCAACTCACGTAATTCCTATTATGGTATCACAGGTTACCCTACAGCCGTGTTTGACGGGGTGTCGGCTGTGGTGGGTGGAAGCCACACGGTCAGCATGTACCCTTCCTACCTGCCAAAATACAATGCCAGGATCGCTGTCCAGGCAAACATTCAGATGGCGATAGATGTGACTCATACCGGGCTGGATTATACCGCAATAATTACCATCAACAAAGTGGGTTCCCTGACCCCCGCGAATTTCAAGTTGCATTATTTTGTCACGGTTTCCAATATCCAGTATAACTGGCAGGGACAGACGCACCTGGAACATGTGAATGCATTAATGGTCCCGGATCAGAACGGCACCGATATCAGTTTTACCAGTGGTGACACACAGGTAATAACCCTGAATTATTCCCTTGACCCTACCTGGGCGGTCGAAGATTGTGAATTTATTGCTTTCGTACAGGATGCTACCACATCCAAGGAGGTTTTTAATGGTATAAAAAGAGGAGCGATCGACCTGACCCTGGAATATTCGGCCAGTGAAACCCAGATCATCAAGAACCAGGCTGTGACTTTTACAAATAATACAACGGGAGGTTACATTGGCGTTCCGGAGACCTATTCCTGGTCATTCCCGGGGGCGACCCCTTCAACCTCAACTGAGAAAGATCCTGTCGTGACTTATACCCAGGTGGGTACTTTTGATGTTACATTGATCGTTGACCGGGGAGGCCAGATCGATACCCTTGTAAAACCAGGCTATATAACTGTCAGCGCTCCGGTTGGTATTGACCCCGCGAAACAAAATGTTTCCCTGATCTCACCGAATCCCAGCAACGGTAATTTTAAAATTACCATGGAAGGCCTTTATGACATGACGGTCCTGGATGTTCTTGGGAATGTTGTTTATTCAAGAACCGCTAACTTCGGAAGTATGAATTTCGACATCAATCTTCCGGCCGGTACCTATTTTGTGAATATTCAATCTGACGGCAATAAAAAGATCCTGAAATTGCTTGTGAATTAACCGGTATTAATACCAAATCCTTTCAGGGACCAAATCCGGGTAGCAGCTGTACACCTGTAATATTATCATGGTCCGTTAATAGAACATCAACCTGTTGTCTGTGATCTTTGCGGTCTTTTCCAGGGCGGTATACATGTTGCCGGATACCCGTTGATTGAAGTTCTGGGCTTGTTGCATTTTCTCATAGGAAAAATCTTCCTTTCCCGGGGCTTCAATCACCTCATTGATAAAGAGGAAATAGGCGCCATAATTGCCTGTAAGCGGACCAAGCAGTTCTCCTTTTTTAGCTGTGAACAACGTCCCGACAATTTCCGGTTCCCGGCCGACGTTCGAACGGGCAGCTCCTGAAAATGTAACCATGGAGGTGTCTAATTTGGTATTCAACTTGAATGCCAGAGCGGTGATGTCTTTGCTGCTGGCCAGTTCCTTTTTCATTGTCTCAGCCAGGATGTCGATCTTTTTCTGGTTTTTAACCGATGGTTCAATCCTGGGTTTAATGTCTTTGAGTTGCTGTTGCCCTTTTTCTGAAATACTTTTAAGAACAGCGATCCCATATTTTCCTGACAGATCGAAAACCGGGCTTACCTCGCCGACCTTGGTGTTTTCAGCAAAGGCCCAGCGTACCATTTCACGGGCAGATGGCAGTCCCATGATGGAATTGTCCATCACCCTGACGTTTGGAGCAGACCGTTTCTGAAGTCCTTTAGCGACGGCAGCCTTCTCAAACGCATCAGGCGTTTTGTTTTGTCCGGCAAAAGCGCTGGCGACCATATAGGTGTCCTGGAAAGTCTGGTTGCTTGGTGCGATGATCCTGCTGATCACGGCGGCTTTCACCTTCAGAACCGGGGCGGATTTCTCGACAAGCATAAACAGGGAATAACCGATACGGGTTTCAACAACCTTCATTTCATTGGGTTTCAATTCCATTCCTGCCTTAAAGAAGGGATCAAAATTGGGATTTCCATCCTGAAACCATTTCAGGTCACCGCCATCGTCTTTCGCGGTGGGATAATCGGAATATTTACGTGCGGCTTCGGCAAAAGTCTGCGGGCTCTTTTTGAGTGCTGCCATGAGGCTGTCGATTTTTGCCTTGGCCTCCTCTTTTGTACGCTTGATGTTTTCGTTCCCGGTTCCTTCAAAGGCAAACAGGATCTGGGAGCCTTTCATGGAGTCGGGGCGTTCCTGCATGTCAATTAATTTGGCCATATACCAGGCATTGTTGAATTCAAACGGCGGGAATACTGCACCCGGCTTGGAGGCAAATAACAGGGTGTCGAGCTGGGCCGGGAAAGTGCCCTTTTTCACATAGGTGGTATCGGCTTTCACATCGGAGTTGGCATTCGTGAATGTCATCGGATCAAGGCTTGATTGAAAATCCTTATAAAGCAGCGCCACGTCTTCGGCAGTTTTTTTCCGGTCAAGATCAGATGCTTTGACTTCCACCAAAACGTAGTCAATATCACGGGAAGCCTCTTCCATGTAAAAGTAAATTTTATTTTTATCATAGAACTTCTGATAGTCAGCATCGGTAAGTTTGATGGCGCTATCGGAGATTGATTTCGTTTCGGGGGCTACCGTCAGTACTTTAAGCGCCTTCGACTGGTTGATAAAATCTTTCTTCAGGAACGATTTCGGCACATAATATCCCTTTGTAAGCAGGTTGTTGAATTTGGTCTCCTGGCGGTCATCCTTGATGGCTTTCTCGAACTGAAGCCATTGATTTTTGGCTTTAGGCTCCATTTTTTCAAGGTTTTTAAGATAGTTCAGAACCACTGAAGGGTTGTACTGACCGGTTGCCGGATCCTTAAAATACTGCAGGATCAGGCGGTGTGGTTGTTTACCCTGGATCTGGTCAAAAAGTTCTTCGGCAGAAACAGTCAGACCCAGTTCCTCATATTCTTCGCCCATCAGGAGCTCCTTCACCGTCATGGTCCAGGTACTCTGACGAAGCTGATAGGTTTCCTGATCAGTGATCTTATCAGTACCTGAATTCTCCTTCTGAATTTCAAGGTTCTTTTCAACTTTGTTGTTGAATTCTGCGTAAGGAATGCTCTCACCGTTCACCGTGCCAATGTCGTTTGACCCCCTGTTCGATTTCTTGCTGAAGTCTCCGATCACAAAGGCTGCAATTGCGACACCCACAATGATGACAACAAGCCCTGAGTGTTTCCTGATTTTTCCAATAATCGCCATGCTACAATATTTTTAATTTAAAACAGGGTGCAAAAGTATAGATAATTCACGAAACAACAAAGCATTGCAGTCCATAAATATGTACAATTTCATTCAGATGGAATCTTTTTTTACAACCAGTTCACCGGTGGGATCCTGGATGGTATAGTGGGTGAAGGATTCATTCGACTCCATCCTGGTGCCATACAGGATCTGGTCAGGCCTGGTGATCTTTACCTTCACATCAGACCTTATCCTGTGTTTGTCTTCATCCCAGATCAGATGTTCGGTGTTGAGTTGTTCATTTTTCTTTTCATTTCGTACGACCACATTGCCCCAGGCTTCCATGATATGGGCACGTTCTTTTCTGATGCCATGATTCCCCGTAACGGTAGAGGTGACCTGCTGAACCGAGTCGAACATGTATAGTTTAAACCCGTCGGGGAATTCAAGAAAAGGAATTTCGCCGGTATAACGATTCATCAGGGGACTGGTTAGCCGTGCCTGCAGGATACCGGAATCGCTGAACAACACTTCAATATTCTTAGCCGACATCACGGGATCGTCTTCATGCATTCGGATGTCATCGTTCGGCTGCGGGGACTTACTGCACGAAATCATGAAAAATAAGGCAGTCAGCAGGAAACCGGCGGTAATCCGTATAAAGTTAAGTGGATTCAAGGCTAAAAGTACTTACGCTTGACAAACCATCGTTCATAAATGGTGAATCCGACAACGATTTTAAAATAACTTTCACGTATAAGATGTTGCGTGGTCGTACCTCTTACACCATATTGTGCCCCGAGATTCAGCATCGTTTTCATACCCGGCAACGGAAGTCCGACGCCAAAGGTAATGGCATATTCGTTGAGGTCCTGGCCCCGAAGATGAAGGTAGGTCTTGCCATAAGTAAAACCTAACCGGTAACGGACCCGCGCAAGGAAGTTGTTATAATTGTCATTGTCAGGGATGATTTCCCCGCCGATATTGATCTGCCAACTGTTTACAAGGGAATCGCTTAAACCGAACGCCCTGAATTTTTCCCAGTTTTGCCATTTGTAATCGGCGCCGATGATCCACTTCTCGGCTTTTTCAAATGAAATCCCGCTGCCGAGCATCATGGGGATGATGATCCGTCCTTTGTACCCTGTCGTTTCGACAAGTGTATCCCGTGGTGATTCAACCCCCGAGGATGATACCAGAAAAGTCGAAGCAAAAATATCGGTTTTTGACGCCATGCTTAGCGTAGGAGAGTAAACAAGCCCAAGGTTCATGGAGATATCATTGTTTATTTTTGCCCTGTACTGTGCGCCGAAGCTATAGTAAAGATCATTCATGGTCACATGGTAAACCTCTTTGAAGTTCAAGGCATAAACTGAGTCGGGGAACAGTACCAATGCCTCACGGTCCATACTGCCAAACAGGTAGGAGATATTGGCGCCCACCGAGAAATTTTTCAGGAGTCTGATTGAATTCCCCCAGAATAACCGGCTTATCCCGCCGGAACCGGTATAAAGGCGGGCAACAGTTCCGGAATTCGGATACTCTTCATAATTTGCCACATTGTAACCCACATCGCTGAAAGGGATAAGTCCTACGCTTGTTTTCCACCATTTGTTGACAGGCATCCCGAAGAGCAGGTATCCAAGGGATGCATAAGTACGGTTCACGTTCTGAAGGTCTGATTTCAGATTGACAAATTCGCCGTTGAGGCCCCCTTCAAAAACAAATGAAAGAGAATCAAATGCACTGTATGAAGCGGGATTGGCGTAATTGACATGATGCGGACTGCGTAACCCGATGCCAAGCTGCCCCATGGAAAGGTTCCAGGCATTGTTGTTGTCGGACAGGTCACCAATGCCGAAGCGGGAATAGGGTGAAACGATCCGGATCTGGGAGAACAGGATCAGATGAAGAAAAAGCAGGCATACAATGAGCGGGAGTCGCAGTCTATCAGGCTTTATTGACATTAAACGAGAGAATTTGTTGTAAACCGTGTATAACGATATTCGGGAGTGCAAAGATGCTAATTTTTAGCCGTTTGACAAAATAATTCAGGTCCCCGCCGCTCAGAATGATCTTCAAACCGGGATACTTTTCCTGGTAACCGTGAGAAATGCCCTCAATTTCGGCAACCATTCCATTGATCACGCCGGATAAAATGCTCTTACGCGTATTGGTCCCCACGAGTTCGACTTGCTCCTGGTAACTTAATAACGGAAGCTTGTCGGTAAAAGTATGCAGGGCGGTGAACCGCATCTGCATCCCGGGAGAGATGGCCCCTCCAAGATATTCCCCCTTCTCATTGACAAAGTCAAATGTAAGTGCAGTTCCGGCATTGATGATCAGGACATTCGACCAGGGAAAAGCATGTGCCCCCCCAACCGCGGCAGCGAGCCGGTCTTTTCCGAGGGAGTGACCTGTGCCGTACCTGTTTATCACAGGCAACGGCGTATGTTCATCCAACGCGATAAACAACAGCTTTTGACGCAGGTATTCCGGAATATCAGCAGCGTGTTCAACGACCGATGACAAAATGCAGGAGGTAATCCCGGGATGTGCCTCCATGAATTGAATGATCATCGCCTTTGAGATTTCGTCATGTTGCTGAACCAGCAGTAACTCACCTGCATCAAACAGCGCCAGTTTTTTCTGTGTATTCCCGAAGTCGAGGATCAGGTTCATGGTTTGGTCAGCCAGATCGGAATACCGATCTTCAGGGCAATTAAAATTGAAATTACAATTACGGAGGACCACGCGACCCATTTCCAGTAAATTTTTACGGGCTTTTCACGGCTGTCGAAATGGAGACTGTCGAAACGGGCAGCGCGGGACGGAAGGGGAAGCAGTAGAAAAAATATTGAAAAGTTAAGCAGGATAAGCGACGGATCAAACACCGGTATCTGCAACGCGATCGTAATGATCGTTCCGATGATAAAGGGAAGAATTGCCTGGCTCACTATAAAAGGCATCCTGTTGCGGTCATTCAGGTTATTCAGGTACATCCTCGCCGAATAGAAAAACTGTACCGAGAACACGTATCCAATAATCACCAGTGACAGGAAGGCAAATACAGAGAACAGAAAATCAAATAGATACGTATTAAAGGCATACCATATAACATACCCGAATCTCCTGTGAAAGAGGAATGAATACAGCATCCCGCTGAAAAAATAGGAAATGCTGTGATACATGGTCCAGAGCAGGAACAACCGGATTGACCAGGATAATCGTTTTCTGATCTTTTGTTTCTCAGTGGTTTCTGGTGTTTTATGCATTCGTTGAACCTGCAACTCGAGTTCCTTATGCCGCTGGACACGCCGGTGACGGCGACGCTGTTTTTTTGTCACGAACCGCAACCGTTTGAAAAAACCAGGCCCCTTCAGATTCTGTGCGAACGGAATGGAGGTCAGAAAGGTGATCAGGAGCGCAAAAAGTGCAGGAACGGAAAAAACGATGATCACCATCTCCTCAGTCCAATTCCAGTAGCGGATATGAAAATCGACAAACGTGTAATTCAGAGTTGTGCTGATGTCGCAAAACCATGAGGTAATTCCGGTGACGAGGTGTGTGAAAAAGTGGATCAGGAAGAAGGAGAGGAGGTACAGAACGGCCGAATTCAGAGTAATGATCAGGTACTTTGAAGTAAAGACCAGCGAATATTTCTCACGCAGGAGACGGAAATAATTTTTTATTCTTTTTGAAATTGGCGGAAGGTGAGATTTTGCCGGGCGTCTGCGTTTGATCCTGATCCCCCGTTCCCTGGATTTTTTTAACCAGTACCTGAACCGCATGGACAGGGGAGGTCGTTTATGCCGCCTGCCTGTACTGCGGTGTTCATCCCTGATGCGGCGAAATTCGTGTCTGATCGCTCGTTTGATTCTCCGGAAAAAGGATGGCCTCATAATTTGGAATCTGTGAAAATGACAAATATAAATAATCTTCAACAGCAACCATAATTTATCAGATAATTGTATTATTTTTGTACCCTCATTTGAGGATGGCGTCGTAGCTCAGATGGTAGAGCAGAGGACTGAAAATCCTTGTGTCACTGGTTCAATTCCAGTCGATGCCACGGATAAAACAATGAAAAGCCTTGAACCCGTGTACGTTCAGGGCTTTTTCATTGTTCGTTATCGCACTTTTAAAAGAGCCAATTCATGTACGCGGTAAATATGATGGATGTGAAAGTAAAGCAGATTGAGAGCAATACGGCGTAGGAAACATTGTTCGCTTTCACTGCGTTATTATTGTTGTCGGCAATTTTTTTTTTACATAATAAATCCAAGGTAATTTTCCTTGTTAATAATCTGAAAATTTGAACCATACTCCCCGCTCCAACTTACAGGAATTCTTGTTTTCGATTTACCGGATTTTATTTCGTACGCGAAATATTCCTCGATAATTTCTTCCACATAATCAATTTCGGTCCCGGAATAGGTTCGCCAAAAATAGCAATTGACATTCTTCTGATTGTACAATAAATATTTCCGTCGTTCAGCAATGATAAAGTTTTCCCATAAAACGCCGGTATCGTTTCGGTCGTTAAGAAATTTCATGTTGTCAATCAATATATTACGGATGCCTGTATCGTAAAAATAGTACTTTTGAGATTTACTAATCTCTTTTCTCGGATTATGACTAAACGACGGAAGCTTGAAGATCACAAAAGATTGTTCAAGTAAAAAAAGATACCTTTCTACCGTGTCTCGATTCATTCCCAATTTAGTGCCAAGTTCATGAATTGAAACCTGTGATCCAATCTGATATGCCAATAACTTCAATAAATCCCTGATCTTAAGCGGGTATTTAATCATCTCCAGCTCCAGAATGTCCTTAAAAATAAATGAAGAAGATATATCACGCAGATATTCTTCTTTTTCGAAGTGGTTCACGGTAGTAATGACTTCGGGATAGGACCCGAAAATTATACGTTCTTCAAGCTGGTCATTCAATTCGAAGGGATTATAAATTCCGGCAAGTTCACCCATGGAAACAGGTAATAATGTGAAGACTTTTTTTCGACCGGCCAGCGATTCCGATACACGTCCGGCCAGCAGAAAGGAGGAAGATCCTGTTACAAGTATCTTTAATTCCGGCAATTCATCATGAAGTATTTTAAGGTTAATTCCAATTTCAGGAATTCGCTGTCCCTCATCAATAAATAACAATTCATACCCTGCCACCAGCGATCGGAGTTTACCTAAATCCCTGCTTGATAAAACATCGATATACTTTGATTGATCAGCATTGATAATCAGGGTTTTCAATCCAATCTCCTGAATAATGTGTTTTGATAGTGTTGTTTTTCCTGCTTGCCTGGGGCCATAGATCATAACAACTTTGTTGAGTTGTTTCAAATCACTGAGTATCTTTGTTTTTATCAAACGATTGATTTCCATGAATGTGGTATAATACGTGCAAATATATTAATATTTATGGTTGACCGCAAATATTGAGGCTAATATTTGCGATGATGTACCTTTTTGGGATTCCGGTTTAATCCAAAAAATAATATTTTTTTAACCAGATTCTATAAATGGGGTCAAGGAAAACACCTTTCCCCCCGACTGTGTCTATTATCTCCTTATCGGTCAATGCCTTTTTTATCCTGCTGACATTTGCTGATGTTCCAAGCTGGTATTTGTGGATGGTCTCTTTTGAACTGAATCGGGTTTCTTCTTTGATCAATGCCCTGAGATAATTCACTTGTGTAGTGCTCAGTGATTCTGTCAGATTTTGAAATAAAAGACTAAGCTGCAATGTAAGTGAATCCAGCGATTGATCAATTTCCAGATCGGTCATTTTTCTATTGCATCGCAACCAGCACAATTGTGCCAGTTGCTGAACATAATAAGGATGATTGTCTACCAGTACCGCAATCCGGCTGGATTGCTCCGGGTCGATCTTTTTGCCGGTTGCCAGAAACCGTCCGGTAATATATTTCTCCCAGTCTTTAGTGGTAATTTTTTCAATGAGCATGAGATCCCCGAATTTATAAAAAGGCATGGATGGTGATGTAAATACCTGCAATAACATGTGACGTTTACTTCCAAACAGGCAATAAGATACATCCTGGTGTAGTTGCCAGTGAGATCGCAGTTGTTTTTGAAAAGCTATGGTATCGTTATAAAATCCGATATTCTGAAATTCATCTATGCAGACGATTATTTTCCATCCTTTTGATTTTGCAATTTGTTGCGGAAGATCCAGTATTTCGCCGGGTTGTTTCTTGACCTCACTCCAATTCAATCCAAGGGAAAAATCCTGAAAATGATCAGGAGAGAAACTGATTGTTGGAATCCATTCTTTGAAAAATTCTTTTGTGAATGAAATAATTTCCTGAAGTTTTGTGGTAGTGCCCCTGATAACCTGTTCTGCCAGATTGCGGAAAAAATCTTCTTCAGACCTGACATTGAAAAGGTCTATGGAAATTATCTTTATTTTCTTATTCTCCTCCATGATCACACGTGAGGCTTTTTCTACCAGGGATGACTTTCCCCATCGGCGTGGAGATATCATGATCGTGTTGATACCGGATTTGAAATTGCGTTTCAAACGGAGGATCTCTTCCGTCCTGTTGGTGAAATCATTCCCCAAAGCCAGTTTCCCGAAGATAAAAGGTGTTTCCATGATATGATTATTTTTACAAAGATAGCTAACCGATCTGTAACTAACAAATATGTTACTAATCAAATTGTAATATTTGACGTTTGTCAATTAATATTACAATCCTGAATCTTAAATCATTCGGGGTTTTTCTTTGACAGACCTTCCAGGTTTTCAAAACCTGGAAGGTCTTTATGCCTGTTCATTTTCAGCCTATCGTGAAATAAAAGCTTGCCCCTTCATTAACTTTTCCTTCTGCCCAGATCCTTCCATGATGTCGTTCAATGATTCGCTGTGTCAATGCAAGGCCCACACCGGTACCTTCAAATTCTTTGCTTGAATGCAACCGTTGAAATACACCAAATAGTTGTTCATAATACTGCATGTCAAATCCTACACCATTGTCCCTGATATAATAAATTACCTCATCGTTTGAAATCAGGTGACCGATTTCAATGATTGGATCCTGTTTACGGGATGAAAATTTATGCGCATTCCAGATAAGGTTTTTCCAGACTTCTTTCAACAAAGCAGGATCTCCCGTTGTACCCGGTATGGGATGAACATTTATGGTATAATTCGTCATAGTTCCCGCTTCTGCTATCTCTTTTAATACATCGTTTACAATTTGTTCCATATTAATCGGGGAGGTTATCATCACCTGGAGCTTCATCCGGGAAAACGTGAGCAAATCATCGATCAGATGCCCCATTTTCTTCGCATTTTCGGTGACGACATCAAGTAAATGGATTGCTTCAGGATCCAGGCTGGCTCCATAATCTTCGTTAAGGATCCCGACGAAGCCATCAATGGCTCTTAGCGGGGCACGGAGGTCATGTGATACTGAATATGCAAATGCTTCCAGTTCTTTGTTAGCGGCTTCCAGTTGAGCGGTTCGTATAGCGACTCGTTGTTCGAGTTCCTGATTGAGTTTGTAAACCTCTTCTTCAGCTCGTTTGCGTTTGGTGATGTCTCTTGTAACTGTTAGGATCCCGGTCGGGATGGATTGACTGTCCCGTAAAAATGATGCGACAAGTTCAACCCAGATCACCGAACCATTTTTAGTAACTTCTTCAAGTTCAAGCAAAACAGTTCTGGAGGGATCGCTTATTCCGGTCGACTCCAATTCCATTTGCTGTGCAAATATGTTCCTGACTTTTTGCAAAGATCCGGGAGTCAAGATCTGATCCAGTGATTGTGTCAATACCTCCTGAACCGAATATCCGCGAAGCTTGAACACGGATGGACTGACATAAACCGTATTCAGGTTGAGATCCAGTACTGCTATCGTATCAGCGGTATTTTCAGCAATAATACGATATCGCTCTTCGCTTTCTTTAAGATCACGCAATACCAGTAAACTGGTGAGAGAATCGGTAAGACGCCTGCCGATATCCCGGAACAACTTCTTCTCTTCCTTTGTCCAGACCCTCGGGTAGGAGCATTGGTGGAGACCGAACACCCAGGGTTTGCCCATCCTGGGATAAAGAGCAACCATCATCATGGACTTAACATTAAATTGCCCGGCACTCACCTTGTTTATGGGTTTGTCGGACCCTGCCAGGTAAACTACCGGTTCAACAGATTCCAGGGCCTCCCGTAAATTCCGGGCCATATCCGGGGGCATAGGGACATCCTTATTTAATATCCCGGCGCCAGGGTATCCGGGTTTGGTAATTTCCATGGGAACCCGGAAAAAAGGTGCATCCGGGTCGCATGGATAGAAGAGCCAGGTCCGGTCGCAATCAAATATTGATAAAATTGTTTCCAACGTATTGGTCATCATTTGATTGATATCATTAGCACCCAGTATCGCCCCGTTGACCTGCTCCATACTTTGAAGGAATTTGAGATGACTCAGGCGTTCTTCCTCCAGTATCTTGCGATCGGTGATATCGCGGCCAATGGCGATGGCTCCGATGATGTTGCCTGAATTATTCCGTTCCGCAACAAAAAGGACATGGTGGGTACGGAATTCTCCCTCAAGATTTGGTACGTTAATTTCCACTTCGCCTGACTGACCGCTTTGTATGACATACTGCAATTTAGTTTGATATTGCTCCATACCAATCGGATTTGTTGAAACGGATTCCATTGGTGTTTTGCCAATAATGGATGATGTCACCGAATTCACTCTTTCTTCCAACCGATGATTTACATAGACCGCCTTTCCATTCATATCATAACGAATGATAATATCCGGTGAGCTTTCTGCCAGTGAACGAAATTTTTGTTCGCTTTCAATATGCTGAAGTGTTGCCTGCTCCCGTTTTGTTTCTGAGTCCATGTATTCCAGTGCAAATGAAATGTCCTTTGCCATTTCGTCAAGCAGCTTTATGTCGGTTTCGTGGAAAAAATCAGTTTCATCAGAGCAGATGTTAATGGCGCCTACCACTTTGTCATATACTTTCAGGGAAAATGAGGCAATCGATTTGTAGCCCGTGGGTCCTTTACTTCTTTCTTCGTCACCCAGATCAGGGTTGATTTTTTCCAGGTAATCACTGGAAACTCCATGTGAAGCGACAATCTCAACCTTATTCGTCCGGAAGTTAATCATGCCGATCCGGGCCATCCTGAATTTACCATGTTCAATTACTATCCGGCAAGCCTCATCAAACAGTTCTTTGGTTTCGTGGATTCTGATGATCGCCTGGTTTATGTTGCTGAGAACCGCGTATATCCTGTTCAGTTTTAATATTTGTTCTTCGGTTTGCTTGCGTTGGGTAATATCGCGGGAAGTGGTCATTACACCGGTGACATTACCTTCCCGGTCAAACTCCGGAGATGCGTAAACATTGTACCAGTAATCAATATTGTCGGCCTTTGGCCAGATAATATCGGCCGTTTCTGCCATACCACTCGTAAGTACTCTTTGGATCAGTTCCTGTAAAGCCAATGCACTTGATGGCGGCAGGGGCGAGTACTGTATCGGGGAAGTTGCAAGCAATTCAGGTTCAGGCATCCCGGCTACTTTAAGGTATTTCGGATTAACATAAATCCGCTGACAATCCCGATCGTATCGTGCAATAATATCGGGTGAATTCTCAACCAGCGTACGAAACATTTTTTGTCCTTCGAAGAACACTTTTTCTTTTTCCCGTAATGCCTGCTCGTTTTGTTTCCGTTCAGTAATGTCACGAATAAGGGCCAGGTTATATGCCTGACCCTCGCATTCAAAATAATTGGCATTGACCTCAACTGGAAAAATCCGGCCGTCCTTGGTTTTATGTCTTGCTTCAAATATGAGGGATCCTTTTTTCTTAAGGTCTTTCCAGTGGCCTGTCCACCGGTTGATCGGATAATCAGGATCAATATCCGGAACCCTAAGATTTAACAGTTCATCCCGGGTATAACCAAGAATACGGTAAGCATTTTCGTTTACATAATGGAACCGGGCATTCTCATCAACCAGGTAAGCCGCTTCTTGAACTTTATTCATTGCAAAGTTCATCAGTTCGAATCCTGCTAACTTTTGACCATGAATTCCGTTTATTCCTGGGCGCTTTTTCATTTTAATTCAATTATTTCATGCAATATACAAAAAAACAAAATATGTGTTTATCAATCCTACGCAAGAGCCATGCACATTTGAATAAGTTCCTGGTACAATGGTGATCAATTATTAATAAACCAACAAAATACAGGATGTTACCGGTTGTCTGCTGAAAAAGTGTAATTTCGTTGGTTCCAATTTAATGGAACGGCTATAATAAATCATTGCCGCGACAGCTTACAAAATGGAAAACTCAAGTTTTGTTTTATTAAGTTATAAGTAATGAAATATCAGGAAGTTAAAAATTACATCAACGGGCAGTTCGTTACATGCAGCAATAAGCGGTTGGATGTTGACAGCCCGTTGACAGGCGCTGTTATTTCCACGGTCCCGTTATCAACGTATCAGGATGTGGACCTGGCTGTGACCGCTGCTGAAAAAGCATTCCCGGCATGGTCGGGGATGACCTCGAAAATGCGTTCACAGATTTTATATGCCTACCGGCAAATTGTCGAACAAAATACGGAAAACCTCGCCGCCATTATTCATGATGAAAATGGTAAAACCATGGATGAGGCCATTGCCGAAGTGCGTAAAAGCATCGAACTTACGGAATTTGCCTGTTCCATCCCGCAAATGGCTGTCGGCGAAGTGCTTGAAGTAAGTGTAGGCGTGGAGTGCCGCCTTGAATATGCACCACTTGGGGTGGTAGCCTGCATCAACCCGTTCAATTTTCCGCACATGGTACCCCACTGGACAGTGCCAAATGCAATCGCCCTGGGAAATTGCATGGTCATAAAGCCTTCGGAAATGACACCGGTAACTGCCATGAAAATAGCGGAAATGTTAAAACAGGCAGGTTTGCCCGACGGTGTTTTTAACGTGGTGAACGGAGCAAAAGAAGTGGTAGAGGCCATTTGCGATCACCCCGGCATACAGGCAGTCTCATTCGTTGGTTCGACACCTGTGGCGCAAATAGTTTACCGCCGTGCTACCTCAACGTTGAAACGCTGCCTGGCACTGGGTGGCGCGAAAAATCATCTGATCGTCTTGCCAGACGCGGATCTGGAGCTTTCAGCCACTGATATCGCCGCTTCCATGTGCGGTTTCGCCGGACAGCGTTGCATGGCTGCATCTGTAATGATCGCGGTTGGAAATGTAAACCCGGTAATTGAACGGCTTTGTACCGAAGCTTCAAAATTTATTCCCGGCCGGATGATGCCACCGGTCATATCAAAAAAATCAAGGGAAAACCTGGTTCATTACATCGGGGAGGCAGAAAAAAAAGGAGCCAGGATCCTGGTTGACGGCCGCAAATTTTCTGTTGATGAAAATTCCGATGCAAACGGGTATTACCTTGGCCCAACCATTATCGACTGGCGGGATACCGGTATGAAAATGCCCGACAGTGAAGTTTTCGGACCTGTTTTCGAAATAATTTCTGCAAAAAGCGTGGAAGAGGCCATTTCAATTCAGCACGAAAGCCCTTTCGGGAATGCGGCGTCAGCCTTTACACAAAACGGAGGCATTGCCAAAATGGTCGCACAACAGGCCAGTGCAGGAATGATCGGCATCAATATCGGCGTCCCCGTTCCGCGAGAGCCGTTTTCGTTTGGCGGATGGAATTCCTCCAAATTCGGCAGCGGGGATATCACAGGGAAAAGTTCACTTGGTTTCTGGTCACAATATAAGAAAGTGACATCCAAGTGGGCAAAACAGGAAATTACGGATTGGATGAGTTGATTCAATGGACAATTGACAATTGACAATTGACAATGGACAATGAGGTTACACTTTAGAAATTATTAATTTCGATAAAATGACCGAAAGACAGCAAATTGTAAAAAACAACCTGGATTATACTTTTTTTTCATGGTCAAAACAGGCAGGATTAAATCCGATAGCCGTAAAATCGGCCAAAGGCATATATTTCAATGATTATGACGGGAAAAAATATATTGATTTTTCGTCGCAGTTGATGAATGCAAACATCGGGCACGGACATCCCATGGTAATTGAAGCAATAAAAAAACAAGCGGAGGAACTGCCGTTTGTGACATGCTCAATGGCGACCAATGTGAGGGGGGAACTGGGAAAGAAACTTGCCGAGATCACGCCCGGAAGCCTGAAGAAAACACTTTTTACGCTTGGCGGGTCCGAAGCGGTTGAAAATGCCATAAAACTGGCGCGTTTATATACTGGCCGCCACAAGATCATTTCACATTACCGTTCGTACCACGGGGCAACTTACGGCGCCGTTTCTGTTGGCGGCGATCCCAGAAAATTTCAGTTCGACGATCAGAGTGTGCCAAACATCGTGCATGTCGAAAATCCTTACTTCTACCGTTGTCCATGGAATAGTGCAACCATGGAGGAATGCGGCGAAAGGGCCGCGGCAAATCTGGAGAGGGTCATCCGGTTTGAAAATCCCAAAGGCATTGCGGCCATCCTGATTGAAGGTGAATCAGGAAGTTCGGGCTGTATAAAGTACCCGCCTTTTTACTGGAAAAGAGTCAAGGAGATTGCAGACAGGTACGGGATCCTGTTAATTGATGACGAAGTCATGAGCGGGTTCGGGCGCACGGGCAAATGGTTTGGGATCGACCATCACGAAGTCACGCCCGATATCATGTGCGTTGCAAAGGGTCTCACCTCAGGTTATGCTCCGCTTGGAGGGGTAATCGTGAAAGAGGAAATTGCAGCTTATTTCAATGAGGAGCCGCTTCCCCTGGGATTGACCTATTCGGCGCATGCCCTCGGTTGTGCGGCTGCCCTGGCATGCATCCGGGTTTATGAGGATGAAAAATTAATTGAAAATGCCGCTTTGATGGGAATATACCTGGAGGGGAAGATGGAAAAACTCTCTGAAAAACATCCATCCATTGGCGATTTTCGCAACACGGGCTTGCTCGGCGTGATAGAACTGGTAAAGAACCGTGAAACCAGGGAGCCGCTTACCCCCTGGAATGCCGCAGCGACGGAAATGGAACCGGCCAACAGGATGTCGGCCAAACTGCGTGAACTGGGACTTTTCACCTTCATCCGCTGGAATTGGATATTTTTAGCTCCGCCATTGATCATTAACAAGAGCCAGATTGACGAAGGACTTGATATCATCGAAAAAGCAGTGGAGATTGCAGATGAATATTATAAAAATTAAAAATGCAAACATATGTCAATACTGATAAAAAACGGCAGGATCATTACAGCCACAGATGATTATATCGCTGATATTTATATCGAAGGAGAGACGGTCGCCACGATCGGTAAAAATTTGAACATGACCGCCGGTACGATCATCGATGCTTCGGGAAAACTGGTCATCCCCGGTGGCATTGACCCGCATGTTCATTTGGAAATGCCCTTCATGGGTGCCTTTTCGAGCGACAATTACGAAACCGGGACCCTGGCTGCCCTTCATGGCGGTACCACGACGGTGATTGATTTTGTGATCCAGTCGCAGGGAAAACTGCTTTATGATGCTTTACGGGAATGGCAGGGTCGTGCGAACGGAAATGTATATTGCGACTACGCGTTTCACATGGCCGTGACCGATTTTAATCCTACCACTCAGCACGAAATAAAAGATCTGATTGAAAAAGAGGGAATCACATCGTTCAAAACCTTCATGGCTTACAAGGGAGCCCTGATGATTGACGACCGCCAGATGGTTGGACTGATGAATGAAGTGAAAAAGCACGGTGGTATTGTGACGGTACATGCCACGAATGGCGACATGATCGATTACCTGGTGGTAAAAAATAAAACCGCCGGGAATTTGTCTCCCATTTATCATTATTTATCCCAGCCTGAAATAACTGAATCTGAGGCAACCGGCAGGTTCATAGATATGGCCTGGCAAACCGGATCGAATGCCTATGTCGTTCACATGACCTGCGAAGGCGCCCTGAACAAAGTGAGGGACGCTCAGAAACGCAATCAGAAGGTGTTCGTGGAAACATGTATTCAGTACCTTGTGCTCGATGCCTCCGTGTATGACCGTGGATTTGAAAGCGCAAAATGGGTGATGAGCCCCCCCGTACGTGAGATCAAGGACCAGAAGGCATTGTGGGCGGCCATCGACCAGGGTATTGTTCAAACGCTGGCCACCGACCATTGCCCTTTCATGTGGGATGATAAGCGTAAGGGCGAAAATGATTTTACGAAAATCCCGAACGGAGCGCCGGGAATCGAACACCGGATGGAGCTGATCTACTCGGAAGGGGTGAAAAAAGAGAAGATCAGCCTGAATAAAATGGCAGATATTACTTCGGCATCACCGGCAAAAATATTCGGGATGTTCCCGAAAAAAGGAACCATCGCGGTTGGTTCCGATGCCGATATTGTCATTTTTAATACGGATAAAAAACATATACTTTCAGCATCCACCCATCATCATCACTGTGATTATTCTGCCTACGAAGGTCATGAAGTGACCGGGAAGGCGGAAACAGTCATCCTGCGCGGAAAAGTGGCCATCGATCACGGCAGTGTGAAGATCAGTAAGGGTTACGGAGAATTTATTAAAAGATCAACCTTAACCAATATATTGTAAAAAAGCAATCACCATAAAGTTCCTTTCCAGGAAAGGATTACGTCGCGAACTTTGTGCAAAATCGTGAACTTTGTGGTTTAAAATTAAATAATCATGGCACGAAAAATCAAATCAGGATTGATCCAGATGTCCGTTCCGAAATCGGAAGGCGAAGGCAGCATCGCCGAAATACAGGAAGCGATGGTCCAAAAGCATCTTCCTTTCATCGAAAATGCAGGAAAGCAGGGAGTACAGATCCTGTGTTTACAGGAGATATTCAATGGCCCCTATTTTTGCCCCGGTCAGAATAATGAATGGTACAAGGCAGCCGAACCGGTTCCCGGAAAAACAACGGAGCTGATGCAGGAACTGGCAAAAAAATTCGATATGGCCATCATCGTTCCGGTTTATGAACAGGAAATGCCGGGAATACTATACAATACGGCCGTGGTGATCGATGCCGGCGGCGCCATCCTCGGAAAATACAGAAAAAACCATATTCCGCAGGTTGCTCCCGGATTTTATGAGAAATATTTTTTCAAACCCGGGAACCTGGGTTATCCGGTATTTCAGACAAAATTTGCAAAAGTGGGAGTTTATATCTGCTACGACCGCCATTTCCCCGAAGGCGCCAGGGAGTTGGGATTGAACGGAGCCGAAATTGTGTACAATCCGTCAGCCACGGTGGCAGGCCTTTCACAATATCTATGGAAACTGGAACAACCTGCCCATGCAGCCGCTAACGGATATTTTATGGGTTGTATCAACCGGGTAGGCGTTGAAAAACCATGGAATATCGGTAAATTTTACGGATCATCCTATTTTGTCGACCCGCGCGGACAAATATTTGCACAGGCATCCGAAGACAATGATGAACTGCTGGTTGCTGAATTTGACCTGGACATGATCGATGAAGTTCGTTCGGTATGGCAGTTCTATCGCGACAGACGGCCGGAAACGTATATACGGACTGTGGAACTATAATTGACAATTGACAATTGACAATTGACAATGGATAATGGACAATGGACAACTGACAATGGACAATTAACTAGATAATATTTTGAAGGAAAATATTGTAAAAATAAAGTCGTTTGATTTTGCTTTACGGATCGTTAAGATGTATCAGTTTTTAGTGAATGAAAAAAAAGAATTCGTGTTAAGCAAGCAACTTTTGCGTTCGGGCACATCAATAGGTGCAAATGTCAGAGAAGCTGAGCAAGCAGAAAGTAAAGCTGACTTTATCCATAAAACATAAATTTCCCTAAAAGAAGCAAATGAAACCGAATATTGGATTGAATTACTTTTCAAAGCTGATTATATAGATGAATGTCAATTTAATTCAATCACACTGGATTTAAAAGAAATTTTGAAACTATTAACAGCTATCATAAAATCAAGTAAGAATAAATAACAATTGTCAATTGTCAATTGTCAATTGTCAATTATTAAAAATATGGTTGAACCGGAAAAAAAGAAAGATGTGCCTGATGTCGGGCAGCTTTTTAAGCAGATAAAGCCGCTGATGAACAAATCAGAGGCCTACTATGAAAGTTCAAGGTGCCTGTTTTGTTATCAGGCCCCATGTACACTGGCATGCCCGACCTCTATAGATATTCCGCTGTTTATCCGGCAAATAAATAACGGGAACTTAATTGGTGCGGCAAAAACGATCTACCAGTCCAATTACCTGGGAAATACCTGCGGCAAAGTTTGTCCCACCGAGGTTCTTTGTGAAGGAGCCTGTGTTTTTACCAAGGTGAATATTAAACCCCTGGATATTGGCAGATTGCAGAATTTCGCGACGGACCATGCCATCCTTACCCATCAGAAATTTTTCGAAGCTCCCGGTTTTAATGGAAAATCGGTTGCCGTCATCGGGGCGGGCCCGGCCGGTATTTCCTGTGCATGCCGGTTACGGTCTGAAGGATACAAAGTCGATGTGTATGAGGCGCGGAATAATCCTTCTGGCCTGGCTTTACACGGCGTTGCGCCATACAAGATCACGAACGAAGAGGCGCTGATGGAGGTTGAATTTCTGAGAGCGCAATTTGGTTTTAATGTTTTTTATAATAAACGCATTTCAGGCAAAGAAGACATTGAACATCTGGAAGCCGGCTACGACGCTATCTTTCTGGGCATTGGCCTGGGAAATTCGGCCGAAATAAAAATCAAAGGGGAGGGGAAACAGAATTGTACGGGGGCGACCGGATTCATTGAGCAGATCAAAACAGGACCGATCGAAAAGTTGACTGCAAAAAGAGTCATCGTCCTCGGCGGAGGCAATACAGCCATGGATGCTGCGTCAGAATCGGCCAGATTGGGAGCCGGAAAGGTTATCCTGGCATACCGGAGGTCGGCAGCCGAGATGAAGGCTTACTATTTCGAATACGATCTGGCAAAAGTGGCAGGGGTTGAAGGTATTTTTAACATTGCCCCGGTCGAAATTGTCGGTGAACGCGCCGTTGAAGGGGTGAAATTTATCAGGACTGAAACCGTGGATGGAAAGCTTAGAAATATTCCCGGGAGCGAATTCGTCATACCCTGCGACCTGGTCATTAAGGCGACCGGACAGTTGAAACAAACATCGTTAATGGCTCATATTTCAGGATTAAAGGTTGATAAGGACGGGCGGATCACCATTGATGAAGCGACCGGTCAGACAACCAATCCAAAATATTTTGCAGGTGGCGATGCGGTGAACGGCGGGGCAGAGGTCGTAAATGCTTCAGCCGAAGGAAAATTCGCGGGGAGCGGAATTCATGAGTTTTTATCGAACAAGTCATAACAATATTAACAAGAGATCTTTATGGCTGATCTTAAAATTAATTTTGCCGGCATCAAATCGCCGAATCCATTTTGGCTGGCATCCGGGCCTCCGACAAATTCGGGCTATCAGATCATGAAGGCATTTGACCAGGGATGGGGCGGCGCCGTATGGAAAACGCTCGGTGTTCCGGTCGTCAATGTTTCAAGCCGGTATGGCGCAATCAACCATCGCGGGAACAGGCTAGTTGGTTTCAACAATATTGAACTCATCACCGACCGCCGGTTGTGCGATAACCTGCGTGAAATGGAGGAAGTTAAAAAATATTTTCCCGGCCACGCGGTGATCGCATCATTGATGGTACAAACAAGGGAGGAATGGCAGCAGATCGTCCGAGACGTTCAGAATGCCGGGGCCGATGGTATTGAACTGAATTTTGGCTGTCCGCACGGGATGTGCGAAAGAGGGATGGGATCGGCGGTGGGTCAGGAGCCCGCCGTGCTTGAAATGATCACCCGATGGGTCATGGAGGTGGCGACGATCCCGGTAATCGTGAAACTCACCCCGAATATTTCCGACATTACCGAACCCGCGCAGGCAGCCCGCCGGGCAGGAGCAAATGCCATTTCGCTGATCAATACCATCCAGAGCCTGATCGGAGTTGATATCGACAATTTCGTTACCTACCCGGTGGTGGATGGTCACAGCTCGAACGGGGGATATTGCGGACCCGCGGTAAAGCCGATCGCGCTCAACATGGTAAAAAATTGCGCGCAGCACCCATTGATCCGGATACCCGTCTCCGGTATCGGGGGAATAGAAAATTGGCGCGACGCGGTGGAATTTATGTTGTTAGGCGCATCCAGCGTGCAGGTGTGCACAGCCGTGATGCATTATGGCTTTGGAATTATCCGCGATCTGAATTCAGGTCTGGAGCAGTACATGCGCTCGCATGGATTCTCGACCATTGATCAGTTTATCGGGAAAGCGCTTCCGAACGTGAAGCACTGGGAGGAGCTCAATCTGAACTATAGCATTAAAGCAGCCATCGACGAATCAAAATGCATCGGTTGTCAGCTTTGTTACATTGCCTGCGAGGACGGAGCGCACCAGGCCATTGAACTGAACGAAGATAAAAGCAACAGAACGCCCCGGATCATAGAAGAAAATTGTGTCGGTTGTAATTTATGTGCCCTGATATGTCCCGTGGAAAACTGCATCACCATGGTTCGCAGAGACGATGGCAGCCAGAAGACTACCTGGAAGCAACGCACGGATGCCGGCCATGTTCCGGTCTCGTTCGATGATGAATTAGCCGGGGGACTCGGGCATTCTATACCCAATCCGCCCGAAGCGCTGAGAAAATGAATTGGGTTATTTGCTTCTTGCCCTGTGCCACAAAATATTGTGCATCGCTCTGAAAAAATATTTCAGATCGGTCGTAAAATGGTGTTTCTCATAAGCTGTCAGATATTCCATCTCATTTTTCTGGACATCTTCAAGGGTCATCGGCGTCGGATATTGAGCATAAAAAGGAGGGATAAGGCCGGGTTTATATTTTAACCGTTTTTGCTGAAGTTCTTCGGAATAAAGGCTAAAATAATGTCTGCTCAGCGGTCTAACGCCCACAAATTTCATATCGCCTTTCAGGACGTTCAGGAGCATGGGAATTTCGTCAAGCCAGAATTTCCGCAACAGCCGACCCATCGTTGTCACCCTGAAATCGTTCCTGAACTTTCCACCTTCGCCTAATTGGTAGTTGTCATACACGTAACATTGAACATATTCAGCATAAGCGTGCATGGTCCGAAGCTTATATACGTTGAATTCCTTCCCTTGCCTGCCGATCCTGCGGAGGTGAATAAAAATACCATAAGTGGGATCCGTATCGAAAAACGGCGCCCTGACTTTACATGTCTTCCAGTAAAGCAGGTTCCCGATGGTTTTTTCCTCCAGGATCTCAAATCCGCAGGAGTAGAGTCGACCAAGGATTTCGGTACGTGAAATCACCCTGTTCTTCCCCCCGGTGATAAGAAAATAGAGTTTGTTGGTCAGGGAGAGTTTCGGAAAAACCCTGTGCAACATGAAATCGACGGTATAGACCATATAATTGATCACGGGAGGGAACCTGGCCAGGATACGTTTTTTACGAAGCCAATAGGTCTCGCCGCATCCGATGAAGAAGCCACCCGCGGGGAGTTTTGTATTGACGGTCTCGAAAAATTTGTTGATCCGCTGAAGGTTGTTGATACGGTGAAGGTTGACTACCGTGACAAAAAATCCCGGCGGAAGGTTGATGATGTTGAAACGGGAATCGGTTGATACGATCAGGTTTTTCGGGTCGTTGATATCCACATGTTTGCTGATCCATTTGAAGGCTTTTTCGCCGGCTTCCTCGGTCATGGATTCGCGGAGTATCCCGGAGTCGGGAGGAACTGAAAAGGACTCTGGCACCGTGACCGCGGCGTGATTCCCGTTCATTATTTCAGGGATATCGAGCCCGATCCAGTCCTGTATAAATACCGATCGCTTGATTGACACATAGATCAGCCCGGTGATCAGTTCAAAAAAGGTGATGACAGCAAGCGTCCCGAAGAGAATAAACCGGGAGAAGAAAGAAAGCTGGAGCAGAACCAGGAGGATGGTAGTGACCGAGAGAATGACGAAGTTGGAGAACAGCACTGAAAAAAAAACCTCCCGTTGATTGCTGCGTTCCCCGATCCGGAATTTCCGTGTGATCAGCGAGAGCAAAATCCAGACCGGCGGAAATATGATAAATGCGAAGAGATACGATCCGTCACGATTGTTGAAATTAACGCCATCATGGATAAAGGCTATAAGGAGGATGCACACGACCACGAGGCACAGGTCGTACACAGCGAAGATGATCCGGGTCCTGTTTACAGGGTTCATCTGATCAGGTTAAAACGATAACTGAGGGTTCCGGTGAAAGAATCGAAATTTATAGTGCCGGCAGTAACGACCAGGTATCTGAAGCAGATAAATCGCATTCCTGCATTGATGGTGGCGCCATCATAGTCGAAAAGCAGGTTCATCCATTTCAGTTTGTCGATGTTGAGTGAAAAGCCACCGAAAGGCCCGATGAATTCATTGTTCTCCCATATTACATTGCTGGTGCCCCAGCCGGCCGTGGTCCCGACGTCGAGATGCAGTTTCTTCAGGTGAAAATTCTTGGTCACCACAAGATACGAAGCTCCGAAATGCCTGGCTTCACCGCTTTCGATCGAGGTAAGTACATCATGAAAACCAAGTGCTACCGCCGGCACATATTTTTTTTCTTTCAGCAACCGGAACCGGATGGTTGGAACCCGGTCGACCACATGATTCGTACCCGAAGGCACATTCAGTTGCCGGGTAACCCGCAGGTCAACTTCTACCCACGACAGGAAAGTAAGGCTGGCATATACTGCAACGGCATCATAGTTGAATTTAGAATAAGAGAGATGTTGACGTGGAAGAAAACTTGTACCAAAAAGCAAAGAACCATCTTCATAGAACGTGGCAACAGGAATCCTCACATACCCCGGTATCCCGGAATCCGACTGAGATCTGACTGAAAATGTGGTTGATAGAATTAAAAAGCAGACCAGTAAAACAACCCTACTTCCCCCCGCCTCCCTGGTCATGAACATATTCATATCCACTGGCCGGAACATATACCTGTTTTACAATGGTACCATTAACAGCCACTCCCTGGATGGTTGTGGTCATTGGCATCGTGGCTGTTGTATAACTCACTTTGGGAACCCAGCGGTAATAACCGGCGGTCTTTACCTGCGCGAGTGAATCAGGTTTGGAACCGATATAATTGAATGTCAATGTAGTAACATCGTTAAAGCTGGCCCTGGTCCCGTTGATGCGCGTATTCTGCGAGGCGATGTTTTTCAGGTATGAAAGGGAAATGGTTTCCAGGGTGAAGCCGGAATATTCATTCTTTGCCGTGTAACTCAGATCAATGGCCGACTGGTTCGGGTCGAGCGGCATCACGACAGCGGCGGTGCTGCTGCCAGCTGATTCTGTAAACGTGCCGGCAATGCCTAATGAATAGGTGCCAAAGGCGGTTGTTTGCATCGTGGCCATATTTGTTGCATGGTCCACCTGTGCAAGGGTTCCTGTATTTTCCCATGTATTGGCTTCGAAATTATACCGCATCAAAGGCAGATTGTCAACCGCCGGGTTGGTAAAGGGCAAAGCAAAGAGGATCTCCAATTCCTTTGCGGCAACGGTGCCGGCAGGACCCAGGTTCACGGTGCAGAGATTCAGCGTGTTGGCCGGTGCATAGCCGGGTACGTCGATCCCGGTAAAACGGGTGAAGGTCACATTAACGTTTCCGGTGAAGGCACCCGCAGGGACGATCAGGGTGGTTTGACTGCCCGGGACAAGACACTCGGGATCAGCCATCATAATACTACCCCCGGATGAACCGACGGGAACAGCATCCGCCAATGGGCTCAGCACGATGGCATTTACCATGGCTGCATCTTTTGTAATGGTCGCCGTGGCGAAACCAAAGCCATAACCATTGGCCATGACCCGTACATCATAGTTCCCGCTGCCGATGGTACTGCAACTGACTTTATACTGGCCATTCGCATCGGTGGTGAGAACGGTTTGTCCGGCAAAATATACCTGGGCATTGGCAATCCCGGTATGTGTACCCGAATTGATCACACTGCCTTTTAGCCAAAATTCACCGTTTGGTTGTTGAGGGTCGGTCGTATCAGATGCTTTTTTGCAGCTTTCGGTAAAAAGGAGCAGACAGAAAACCGGCAGAAGGAAGAATAAACTCGTGTACCTGATGTTCGTTTTCATGACTTATAGAAATTAAATAATTAAAAATCACGAGGTTAATAAAATTTACCTGTAAAAATGAGATTCAAAGATAAAACTTTTTTCCTGAATTGATACCGGTCATGAGAAATAATTTCATTTTTTTAATAAATTAAAATCTGTTTCCCTAATTGTTTCCTTATATAATCCGGATTCATGTTGAACATCCATTCCTCCGTGGCGCTGCCGGTGGTGAACATCCGGCCCTGTGATGGCAGCCCTTTTGCACGGTATTCCCAGGGAACATAGGATGCCGGCCTTACCCGTACCCGGTTTTTCGTGCCATATTTCCGGGGAGGCAGGGGAACGATGAAATTGAATCCCCCGTTCAGGATCCCGTCGGTCTGCATCGCGAAGAATCCGATCGAGATCTCTCCGAACCGCCGGGTTACATCCGCCCGCCAGCCCTGGTCCAGTCCGATAAATCCGCCGTATCCCGCGCCGATGGTAAGGTCCTGCCTCGCGAACCGCCAGGAGGCATCGCAAAACCAGGTAACGACATCAACCGGAGTATAGGTAAACGTACCTTCCAGTACCTGTATCCGGCCGGTATATCCGAGGGAGGCGCCGACGGACATTTTCCCGTTAAACCAGAACTTGCGTGCCTCCCCCTCCAGGCCATAACGGTTCCGGGTGAAATAACCTGCACTCACGGAGGTGAAGATCTGGTATGGCAGCCGGAAAGTCTGGCTCAGAACTACGAGTCCCGGGCGGATGGTTTTGCCTTCGGTGTCGCCGATCAGGTTGTTGTACACCGGGAAGATCATTTGGCCGGTGAAGGACAATCCCCGGGTGAACGCGATCTGTACGGCGGGAACCACGTTGAACTGGATCTCCAGGGGATGGACATAATTCCCGAACTGTGCCTTCAGTTGCGGGCTGACGCTGAAATCGAATTTGATGAAAGATGGATTTTCCGGTTGCAACCGGCCAACCGATGCACGGTATCCGTGATCGGAGAGCAGGGCGACCACAGAATCTGAAAACCCGGCGGAGGTTATCCGGCCGGCCAGGAGATCATCGTATTGTTTCCGGGAAACGATCACGGTTGTCACCGGTATTCCGGTATGCAACAGGGTAACCGAAACACTCGCACCGGAATCGACCAATGGCATGACCTGATTCAGTATCCCGGCAACCGCCCGCGGTTCCCATCGCCATACGCGGTTTTCCAGTCCTATGAACAGCGTGTCGTTTCGTTGAGTTACCCGAACATTTTCATAGCCATTTTTTACGACCACCCTGGAAATTTCTTCACTCCTGCCACCGGCGGATGTCTGGCCATGGATTGTAAATACAGGGAAAACGATGACGACAAGCAGACAAGCGGACAGGTGGACAAGGGGACAAGTGGACAAGTGGACAAGGGGACAAGCGGACGAGCGGACAAACAAGTGGATGTATGGTCGTATGTACATGTGGACGGGTGGGTAACTTGATTGTATTGTGGTTAATATTTTTGATCAGGATTGTTGTTTCAGCCATGCGTTTTTTATGATTTACCGCGCGTTTTTGAAACCAGATAGGTGAAATGTTACAATTGTAGTAAAACGTTGGATATTTTTTGTTTTAATTCAGGTATCCTGTCCTTTATTGCGTTCCATATAATATCATAGTCGATTCCAAAATATTCATGAACCAAAACATTTCTGACACTTTTGAGGATTGACCATTCAACTTCGGAAAACCGCAACTGGGTTTCTTCAGTAATTCCGGTTGATGCTTCACCTATGATCTCGAACAACTTTATTAATGCGAGTCGGAGTTTGAAGTCATCATGATACTGTTGATAGGATAGGTTTTGAGTAAATTCAAGAATTGAATCTATTGAGTCCAGAATATGGAGTAATCGTTCCTTATCACTGATTTTGTTTTTCATAAATCAGGATTTTATCTCTTTCAATATAAGGACTTATACGAGGAGA
>Ga0172368_10000088_pt1 | contig 117446 bp, 118 predicted proteins | sample Lak11m_FD_114540 | JGI IMG/M metagenome (GOLD analysis project Ga0172368, IMG submission 114540) | Freshwater microbial communities from Kabuno Bay, South-Kivu, Congo - kab_022012_11m | ecosystem: Environmental > Aquatic > Freshwater > Lake | place: Democratic Republic of the Congo...
CGAAGAAATAGAGTTATTACACAAGTTTAGAAACCTATCATGGACCATCAGAAATACCCCAGATCACTTTTTGAACGAAGCTTTTGCTAGGTTAATTAGGATAGACACCTTATATCAAAGATATATAACTACGGAGAAAAAAGCTTACTCAATTGATTTGGAATTAATGGATCTGTTGATTCTAGATGCGGAAAATTTTTACTACCAAGCATTCAGACTAATATGTTGCCTAGAAAATGTTCCAGGATTCGGGAAGCTACGGGGAAAGTTCCTTGAAATTACCAGAATAAGAAATGCACTAATAGAACATTCTGGAAGACAAACTGAACCATTATCTGCAACATATAGTATGTCTAGAGACGCAGGCATTCAGATAAAACCACAGACCAAAGCACAAACATACTATCACGACCAGGGAATTAATAACAATATGCTAACGTTTAAAAACACCTTAAATAAAGAAATTCGAAGGGCTATAGCTAAAGCTGACCAATTACACAAAACATGAGACAGCGTAAATTAAAGAGGTAAAATAATATAAATGAATAGGAATCAAAAATTAGATAACAGAAAAGAAGAATTACTTAGTAGAACAGCCGAGATATTTAATATTACGAGAGAGGAAACTCTTACACTTTTTACTCCTCACAAATCCTGTGTAGTTATAACAGACGAATATGCAAAGGGTTTTTGTAATAAAAATGTGCTGTTGGGCAACTTACAACCCCTTGAATGGGATAAAAATACATTTGTTATTCTTGGAAATAAAGATATATTTACTAAATCCGAAGAATTTAGAACTGGAAAGATATACATTCAAAATGCCTCCAGTTTGTTACCTGTGGTTGCATTAGATGCAAAACCGGGAGAACTTGTTTTAGACATGTGTGCCGCACCAGGGGGAAAAACTATCCAAATATCAAAAAAGGCAGTAGATGAAGTGTCTCTTATTGTTAATGATGAAAACCCCACTAGAGTAAACGCTATGAAACGATTATTTTCTACATATAACGTCCCTATACAAGGATACTATACACAACCAGCACAATATTTAAGCAAGCATCTTCCCCTAGGATACTTTGACAAAATACTATTAGATGCACCCTGCAGCGGGGAAGGTTTAATAGATATTAAAGATATAAATACTTTAGGATACTGGAACACGAAAAAGATAAAAAGGTTGAATAAACTACAAAAAAGCATGATAGCTGAAGCATATAAACTACTAAAACCTGAGGGAATACTTGTCTACTCTACATGTACAATGGCACCAGAAGAAAACGAAGAAGTTATATCTTGGGCATTAGATAATTTAGAGGGACTAAGTGTACAAGAAATTGGCATAGAAAATATAGATAGTACAACATCCGGAATAACTAAGTGGAAAGAAAAAGCACTAAATACATCGTGTAGTAGATGTATAAGAGTAAAACCAAATGAAATTATGGAAGCTTTTTTTGTTTGCAAGATGAAAAAACAGCTATAATTTTTGTATGTTAAAAAACAGTAAACTGGATTACTTATTCAAAGTTACAAAACCAACTAAAACTATTTATATGTTATTGCCCTTATTAGGTAGTTTTTTGGTAGGTAATCTACTTACGCCTAATTTAGGGTATATAGTAGTACACACTATCGTCTTTGGTATCTTCTATGGGGGAATATATATACTGAATGACTTGATAGACTACCAATACGATAAAAAGGATCCCATAAAGAAAGAACGAATGATATCCTCCGGAAAGATAACAATAACAGAAGGAATACTAATGACGATACTGCTAATGGGGTTTGGTCTGGGAGTATCTTACTACACAAATATAAGAATGTTTTGGTGTTTATTAATACTAGTGCTAATAAATATTATTTATGATGTATTTACTAAGAAATTCCCATATATAGACTCATTTTGGATTGGTAGTACTGCAATATTAAAAATAGCAGTAGGAATGGTACTACTTAATCCAATATCGATACTTAGGGAGTATACCTTATTCTTTATAATGATCTACCTACTTGGTAGCTCCTTAGGCTTAGAAAAAAAGATTAGAGAACTACACAAAGGACAAAAGAGGCATTTCTATTTGGGTAAATATACATTTAAGGGAATAGACTTTGTTCAAAAAGCAGTATTGGGAATAATGATTATATTATTGCCGTTATCAAACAAGACAGACTTAATACTAAATATCCTGTTAGTACTAATATATGCAACGTGGTTATATATAGTAAAAAAGTCTGATATTAAGAATCATATCTACGAGTTTGGTGAAAACTTTAGTCAGGGTTATGTAAAAGACGTTTGATATACATGTTTATATCTTTCCACGTTTTAGCAATATAAACATTAGGTAGATCTAAGTTTGGGTCTGTATTTGGGGAGAATAATATAAATTTCTTTCTGGGTAATTTTTGCGATAAATACTCTATAACATTGATATCGTCATCAATATGAATATCTAATGATTTATTAATCATATTTTCATACTTGCATTCCCACGATGATACATTTTTTAGATTGAATAAATATTCAGAAAAGATACCAATATATCCCCAACGACGGAGAAAAGATATGGCGGGGCCCTTTGTTACGGAACCTCTTGAAGTAGATAGAAAAAAGGAGATATGATAGTCCTCTTTCAATTTTGTAAGTACTTCTAAAGATCCCGGAATAGGACTTTTTACTAATTGAGATAGGTACGTAAAAAAAGCATAAGTCTTGAGGAATAATTTATGTTTCTTTACTTGTTTTTTACCCGATGTATCAAACCAAATCCTGTTTAGGAATAAGGAAATCAAAACCCCGTCAAAGTCTATACCAATATTTAATCTTTTGTTCATCTATTACAGTATACCAATTCAAGCGTATACTTTTACATATATGCCCAAGGAACACGCTGACGATATCTTACACATGTCTTCTAAAAAAGCCTTAATGCATAGGGTACCGTGGTTGTTGATTGGATTGTTTGGAGGTATCCTATCCGCAAAAATAGTCGAAAACTTTGAGAGAACCCTAGAAAAAAACCTTATCTTGGCTGCTTTTATACCCCTGATTGTATATATGGCAGATGCAGTGGGCACCCAAATGGAAGCATTTATAATAAGAGATCTAGCACTACATCCTAGGATAAAATTTAATAAATACCTGATCAAACAGGTACTCATTGTAGCAACCATTGGATTGCTCTTAAGCACTGTACTATTTATTACTAGCATAATCCTATACCAATCCATGGGAATAGCTCTGACATTATCCCTTGCTCTTTTTTTAGCCATAATATCCTCTGTAGTTACAGGACTACTTATCCCCTATTTATTTGAAAAAACTCGACTAGACCCCGCAAATGCTAGCGGACCAATAGCCACAATAGTACAAGATATACTTAGTGTTACCATTTACTTTCTAATAGCTTCCAAAATACTGTAATTTAGCTACAATAAAGATAGTATGTTGCAAGTATATTATCGGAATGTAAAGGAAAAAACTTTAAAAAATATTCCAGAGATTAAAAAAGGATGCTGGATATATTTAGAAGAACCCACTCCAGAGGAATTAAAGTTTCTAACCAACAATCTAGGTTTAGAGAAACCCCTTATAAAAGACGCATTAGATCCATATGAAGTACCACGTATAGAAAGAGAAGATGAAAACATATACATACTTACAAGGTACGCTACAAAACATAATGACTTGGCACATACAGCACCCTTATTAATTATCATACATACCGATTACTTTATAACGGTTACTAAAGAACGAATAAACTGTCTAGATAGATTCTTTGATGGATTCTTGGATTTTTCTACAACACAAAAGACTAAATTCCTAATTCAAATGTTTTTACAACTTATAGAGGACTATCAGGAACATATAAACGAAATAACCCGAAGTATAAGGACCACCAGCACATATTTGGAAACTATAGAGAACAAAGATATTGTGAGAATGGTAACTTATGAAAAAATATTGAATGATTTCTTAGGGGCGCTAATACCTACAAACATTATATTGAGCAATATAATGACAGGTAAACACCTTAAGGTGTTCCACGAGGATAAAGATCTAGTAGAAGATCTATCCATAAGTACAAATCAACTTATTGAAATGTGTAAATCTAGCATGAAATATATAACTAATATAAGGGAATCCTATTCAACAATAATGTCTAATAACTTGAATAAGATAATGAAACTTCTCACATCCCTCACAGTAATACTAACAATACCTACAATGGTATATAGTTTCTTTGGTATGAATGTAGCCTTGCCATTCCAAGAACACCCTTTAGCCCATATATTGGTATTAGCAGGAACAATAGGGGTTAGTCTTGTATTAGCTATAATATTTTTAGTTAAAGGTTTGTTTTAATCAAAATTTACTTCTTCTTTTAGCGTGTATATTTCTTTATCACCGGTATCAAAGTATATTCTCATTAATAGTTCACCTAATAATCCAGTCATAAACAGTTGTACGCCTAAGATTAAGAATAAAACACCAACAGTTAAAAGAGGTCTATTACCAATAGATTCTCCTAAATAGAATTTCACAAAGGTTAAGTAGACACCAATTACTGCACCTAAAAAGAATAATCCCACACCTACAGAACCAAACAGTCTCCCCGGCATAAGATTATACGGTTTCTTAGACATAGAAACTAGGAATTTTAAAGAGAAGAGATCAAAGAAAACTTTAAAAGTCCTACTTAAAGATCCATAAGCAGAGGTACCATAAACTCTATCTTTGTATTTGACTTCAATTTCTGTAATTTTATCTGTAAATAATCCACAATATGCTGCAAAATATCTATGCATTTCCCCATACATATGTAAATTCTTTATTACAAAACGCTTAAAACCTTTAAGTCCGGAACCATTATCTTTTAATCTAACTCCTGTAACTTTAACTATTAACTCATTAGCAATATGAGAGGGTATTGTACGTAAAAAGGAAGTGGCTTTTCCTGTCCACCTGCCAACACGATGTGTATTTACTACGTCATAACCATCATCTAACTTTTCTACTACACGCAGTATCTCTTTTGGGTCTATTTCAATGTCAGATGAATATGTTAAGACATAATCACCTTTAGAATGATCAAACCCATTTTGATAGGCTTGAGTCATACCCATATTTTTGCCATGTCTTAGTAATTTAACTTTTTTATCATCAGCAATATTAAGCAATTCTTCCCACGTCTTATCCTTAGACCCATCTTCTATAAATATAAGCTCATAATCAAATGTAGCGTCTTCTAGAGTAGTTTTTAATGCTTTGTATACTAACGGAATATTCTTCTCTTCGTTGTAACAGGGTATAACAATAGATACTAATTTTTTCTTACTCATAGTAGTCCTTTTTTGTAATTTTCTTCTTGTTGCATATACCAATCATAAAAAACTTTAATACTGTCTCTTATTGGCGTATTTGGATTATACCCTATCATAGCCTTGGCTTTATCTACATTGGCATAGGTTATCTCCATTTCACCTTTTCTAGCGGGCATTATCTTAGAGTTGACTTTTTTACCTGTAACCTCCTCTACAGCGGAAATAAGCTCACCTAAAGTAACGGGATTTGAATTACCTAAATTAAATATCTCGTATTTGAATGGATTTTCCATAACATAAAGCATTGCATCTAGCATATGGCCAATATAACAATAATCCCTCTTCGTATCATTTAAATCCTGGTATACAGGAAACTCTGTACCATATTCACAAGATCTAATCAGTTTAGATAAAGCTAGATCTGGTCTCATACGTTTACCCTGTGGATTAAATATCCTAAATACAGTAACAGGTAATCCAAAATTGGATGAATAAGTTTTTAACATTAATTCACCTGCATATTTTGTTACAGGATACGGAGACTTAGGGTCTGTTATAGGCATTGTTTCCACAAATGGTACGTTATTAGAGCCATACACAGAAGATGTTGAAGTATATATAAAGGATTTAATCTTATACTTAACGCCCATTTCGGCCATTATAGTGGTACCTCCAACGTTTGTTTGAACATAAATATCGGGGTGATCTATTGAGTAGGTAACACCTGCCCAAGCAGCAAGATGAACAATTGTATCCGGTAACTCTGTAGAGAATATATTATCCAAAGCTTCTCTATCTAGGATAGAGATCCTATACAATTTGAAATTCGGATTGTCTTTAAATTCTTTAATGTTGTATTCTTTTACAGCAGGACTGTAGTATTCGTTGAAATTATCTATCCCTATTACGGTATGACCTTTTGATAAAAGATATTCGGAAAGATTAGAACCAAAAAATCCGGCAACACCTGTTATTAATATTTTCATATGCGTATATTATAGCTACTTTTCTACAACAAACAAAACGTAGCGCCCATAAGTAGTACCATATAAAAACTCAGAATAGGATTCCTCATGGAGGATTTTCCATTTATTCTTCTTGATATGTGATCTCCAGTCTTCAGGTGTTCTATAAGTATGTGGATATAATTCAAAGTTGGTAACAGCATCATTAACGGATACAATGAATTGCTCCAAGCTATTTCTATAGGTATCTTCAATAAAAACTACTCTCTTTGATACTCGCATAGCTTCAGATAGCACCTTGTAAGCATCATCACAATGATGAAGTACATGAATTATTAGAGCAGTATCAAATTGATTATTCTTAAACTCAAAACTTTTTCCATCATAGATTAGAGGAGTAACATCGGAGAAAAAAGATTTATCTGCAATATCTACACCCTTCATTTTGTAACCTTTATCCTTCAAATATTTAAAAAGTCCTCCAGATCCAACACCAATATCTAACAAGTTCTCCCCTACGATATGTTTTTTAATACGGTTATAAATAGATACATTCTTTTTATCAATATGGGAAACAATAAGTTTATCTAAAAAAGATCGGTGTTTTGGCTTTATTTTATTTATGAATTTAGTTATTGGAAATGGCATATCAATAGCCTAATAAGTATATCAATAATTTATAAATTAGGGAGTTGAATATTAGGTTCCCCACCATAGTCGGGAATATATTTTTTCTCATTACCTAGATACCAGTTCAAGACTTCTGCGATAATAATACCTGTCTTTATACCAGTAAAAGATCCCGGACCAGTATTGGGTATAACCTCGAGGATATCCTTGTCTAGGGATAAACCGTTCCTATCTAAAATAGAGTCTACCGAAGACACAACATCTATATCACCCACAGTTTCATCTACAACATTATTCTGTTTCTTAAGTATAACTCTCTTTTCATTACGCTTAGTCGTGTCTAACTCAATGATATATTCTTTAGACATATTTTCCTTTCGTTTTCACTAGCATAAGAAAAGTGTAGTTCTTTAACTTTATATTTAGATAGTATATTATTAGCAACCTCTGGCCACTCAATTAATTTGATAGAAATATCCTCCAGTATTTCTTTAAGACCCATATCTAAAACATCTTCCAATGAAGTTAATCTATATAAGTCAAAATGATTAACTACGGTATTTTCATTCTTATATACTCTATGTATTACAAAGGTTGGGCTTTGAACTCTGGTACTTATACCCAAAGCTTCTACAAAATACCTAGTGAAAGTGGTTTTCCCACTACCCAAATCCCCGTATAGGGATACTATATCACCCGGCTTTATATCCCTGGCTATTTGTTCAGCCAATCTTTTAGTTTCTTCGGTAGAATGTACTGTAATTTCCATAAAATTAACCCTGCTAATAAAGCACCAATACTATCTGTGTATATATCAAAAAAAGAGGCGGATCGCAAAGGGGTCAACATCTGATGAAGTTCATCTACGACACCAAAGATTGCTGTAAGTAATACAGCTACAATAATGTCTTTATATCCTTTGAAATAGACAAAACAAAGGAGAAAAAACATTATAGAATGACCACTAATATGTAAGGGTTCGCTACCTAACCCAGCATCTGTGAGAGTTTTACCTGGTATAGAAGATAGCATAGACACAAATAGCATTATTGTAATTGCAGGAAACCACCTAAATTTAGACATAACATTGCTATTCTATCATTTTTAAGAGGTTTTCATTGAGCTTAGAAATATAATTACCATAGACAGAAGAGCTACTCCATAGAGTATAAGCAGGGCTAGTGGATACTTTACCTAGCTTAATATCTTGAAATTCAAAGGTTATTATCTCTTTAGGCTTTTCTAAACGAATGTTATCAAGGGGAGTAACCCTTATATAAGGGTTTGTGGGAGAATACAAAATTTTTAATGAATTACTAATAACTAAAAGATAAAGGAGGTATTTATGCATACCTCACTATTCCCTTTATCGGGAGAAAGTACAATATAATTATATCTAGTAACAATAGGATTATCTAAGATGCCAATACAAAGTCATATACCCATCGTCATGGAATATGAAAACACCATTACCCCCATCCCCTAAACAGTTTCGACAAAAGTATGCCTCCCCATCATCAGCAGCATAGATGCTAGTGCCAGAAGATCCATACATATCATAAGCAGGGTGAGGCTTACCTCCATAAAACCTACTTGACCAACAGGTAACACCAAAGCCTTGAGATATAGTAGGATTGGCAATAGGCCACTTCCAATATCCCTTACCCGTTTCCTTTTTACCAGGGGATTCGCAACCAGTATTCCAATATACATTTTTTGCTTCCAACACTGTCTTAGGATCTACATAATTACTGTAGTACCAATTCCACCCTTCTATTTCACTAAAGGAAGAGTATTTATAGACACCAAAGTGCAAATGCTCTCCAAAAGAATATCCAGAATTACCCTGGTATCCAATTAAATCTCCCTTTTTTACCTTCTCCCCATTTTGACGACTCAATACACTAACAGCCCCAGATATCTGATCTAGTTCTTTTTGAGCAGCAGAAAGTAGGTTAGTGTATTTTGTTTCATCGTTTTGGGTTAATTCCAAAAGTTTCTGTTTCTCGTATTTTTGGTTATCTAGTTGAGACTTATAAGCATCTAAATTAGCTTTTTCATTAACTAATTGTGTCTTCAGGTCCTCTTCCTCTTTCTTTTTATCTTCAAATATATTCTTTTGATTATCGTAACTCTTCTTTGTATTTTCCATTTCATCTAGTAATTTTTTATCCTGTAATTCTACTTGTTTCAGGTACTCCGTCTTTTGTACTAAAGAATTGAACGTGGAGGAACCAAATAATACCAATATAGGGTTTACATCTCTGCTCTTGTATCTCTCTCGTATTCGGTTACTCAAAAGATTCTTTTGATAACCAATAGATCCTGAGAGCTTTCCAATACGCACTTTAAGATCTTCTATCTCCTTAGTGAGTTTTTCTATTTTATCTTGAGTCTTTGTAATACTATTCTTTGAACTCTCAATCTTTAATTCGGTTAAACCTATTTGAGTATCCATGTACTCAACTTCATTGGTTAAACTACTCGCACGATCTTTTAGCTCAGAGATCTTTTTTGTATAAGCATCTATTTTAGATTGAATATCTGACGCATCTTGTGCAAAAACAAAAGATACGGCAAGACACATTACTATACTAAATAAGAGAATATTTCTTTTAAACATCAGTATTTAAGATATTTTTTAAGAGCACTGGAACTTCCAAAGTACCCAAGTAATCCACCAAAGACCATTAATAGCAAACATACCATTATGGAAAATACTATTGGGTTTATACTGACGCCATATACCAAACCCAAAAGTACCCCATCTCTCATAAATCCATTTAAGAATGCGATTGTGGATATAATTATTAAGAGTACTCCAGCAATACCAGAGGATATTAGACCAAATAGCATGCCCTGATATACAAAAGGGTTTCTAACATAGGCATCCGAAGCACCCACAAGTTTTAGAACAGATAATTCCATTCCTTTGGCATTAATTGTGGACTTAAGCGTATACAAAATTATGGAGTAAGAGATAAATACAAAAACTAAAAGGAGAATAAATCCCCCAATGTACAAGACATTACTCCAAAATTTGAAGCTATCCACAACATCTTTGAAAAATCTAATATCCTCTACTCCATCTACCGCGGAAAATTCGGTATTTATCGGAGACAAGTCCTTGATATTTTTAGTACGTATTTCTAAACTGGCAGGTAAAATATTTTCAGAGATAGATTCCAATAATACAGGTTCATTTTTATTGATTTCAGAGAATATTCTAAAGGCAGCTGCTTTAGAAACATAATTAATAGAGTCTATTCTGGAATCATTGAGGTATTTATCTCGTAACCCTAAAATATTTGCTTCAGAAAAATCATCTTTGAAAAATATAGTAAGCTGTGCTTGACTCTCCAAATAACGTATTGCTGTTTGAGATACTGTAATCAAAGAGATAAAGAAGCCTAAGATCAAAAAAGTAACAATCATGATAAACATATTAGATAAACTTAGAAACTTCTCCCTCTTTATATTATCTATAGATCTTTTTAGTGTTTTTTTATTAAATTTAAGCACGATATTTACCTCCCTTTTTATCAGATACCACTTTACCTTTTTCTAAACGAATAACTCTGCGTTTAGATTTATCAACTAACTGTTCGTTATGTGTAGTCATAATTATAGTAGTACCTAAAGAATTTATCTTATCCAATATCTTTAGCACCTCTTCAGCGGCATCCGGGTCAATCATGCCTGTGGGTTCATCTAATACTAAAACTACGGGTTCATGTGCCAGAGCTCTAGCAATAGAAACACGCTGCTTTTCTCCCCCGGATAAATGATTTGGATATACATGTTGTTTATCGGACAAGCCTACCATATTTAAAACATTGGGAACAACATTTTTTATATCTTGCTCACTAGTTTCTACCACCTCTAAAGCAATTGCTACGTTCTCATAAACATCTCTAGTTTCTAATAGTCTAAAGTCTTGAAAAACAACACCAATTTTTCTTCTAAGAAGAGATAGTTCCTCATAAGGAACTGAAGACAAGTCATTACCCTCAAAGACAATTTCCCCTAGAGTTGGTTTTTCCTCTCTGATTAATAGTTCTATTAAAGTGGATTTCCCAGCACCAGAATGCCCTACTATAAAAACAAACTCTCCCTTGTCCACAGTAATGCTCACATCGTCTAAAGCATTAAAGTTATCGTAAGTTTTTGTTAGATGTTTAAATTCAATTTGATGTGTCATTTTGTATTATTACCTCCTTAACCACAATTACATTTGGACTTCCATCTTCACTTTTTAAAAACTCTCCACGAATTTTTACATGGAGACCCTCTACTATCTGAAGTCTGGAGTCATTTGATCTTAATAGAGCAATAGATTTATTAGCAGAATCTAAGAGTTCGTAAGACACAGTATTACCTACTTTACCTACATAAGAAACTTTACCTTCAAACATTGTTGGTGCAGGAGTTTCTTTTTGAACTGTAACACTAGGTTCATCTTTAATTAATGTTAGGTTTGTAAACTTAGGAAATATGAGTAGAGATAACCCTAATACCACAATTACGAGCGAGGAAAAAAACAGATTAGGATACTTAGATCTAAAATTTAAAAAGGATTCATATAGATTTAAGAGCAGTGATTCCATAGTTAAAGTAATTATAGCTTAACATGCAATTAAAAATAAATGTCTTAACAAAAATCGAGGAAAACAGAAAAACAACATTTTATTTCATACAACCAGAATCTAAGATAATCTTACCCATTGATGTTGGAGAAATTGTCATAGATAACACGTACATCAGGACTCTAAATGCATTTGAAATTAGTATAGAAAGTATTCATGTTTACTTGTATTTAGAAGGTGTGTATTACGTATATTTACGAATCCACGGTATTCAAAAGAGTTTTGATATAAATACCACATTACAAAACGCCTTATGTATACTTGAATGCGTAAAAACCATAGATATTTATATCGAAACAGAAATACTGGAACATGAAGGGATAAAAATAACTAAAGAGATGTTAACTAGTTACTTAGATACTTAGAAACATTAGCATTATGTTCTTCTAGAGTTGTTGCGAAATGGGTTGCACCACTTTCGTCATTTATATAAAAATAGTAATCAGAAGTTACATGGTTAACTACAGCTTTTAGAGCAGAGATACTTATACTAGATATAGGTTTGGGAGGGATACCTAAGTTCTTTCTTGTATTGTACGGATTATCCACATTAAGATCTGTCAGGGTCAAGTCTCGTTTCCACCAATCAATTATCTTGAAGTCCTCTTTACCGGAACAAGCTAGAGTCTGAGTGTTACAAGTATTATCCTTATTAGCAACAACATATTGAGTAGTAGCATCGGCTTCTAGTTTCATGCCTTCTTTCCATCTTTTTATCAAAATACCTGCCACTATTGCCCTATCATCATTATTTGCAGCTTCTCTTTCAACAATAGATGCAAATATTACAGCCTCCTCCGCAGTTAATCCTGCCTTAGATAGATACTCATCGGATAATAAATCTCTAGTCTTTTCATCAAAAACACCTCTTAAATGATCAACCATTTCTTTAGCTGTTATATTGGAATTGAATATATAAGTATCAGGAAATAGATATCCCTCTAAATCTTTGGCATAAGAGATAAATTCATTGTAGTCAATATTTGGAAATTCTAGGGATGCTTTCCTAGCAAATTCTTCGATTCTCCAGCCCTCCAAAAAGGTTATGCTGTTATCTAAGGTACCATGTTGTAATTGTTCTACAAGTTTCTTTATAGAGGTACCTGCGGGAATAGTATATAAACCTGCTTGAATATTCCTATCTAATTTATTGCTGACTGCATAAAAGTTGAAAAGAAGTTTTGAATTTATAGCTCCTGCATCGTACAAATTATCTGCAATATCAGAAACTAAGTCCCCTTTCTTTATCTCAAAGGTTACTTCTTTTGAAGTTTGAGAGGGCCTGTTTAATGCAAAGTTGTAATACCAATAACCAAGGGGAGGGATAACACCCAAAAGAAGTATTAATAAAGATAATATCAGTATAAATTTATTCTTTGGTGTTAAGACATGAAACTTATTTGGATCTAATTGGTCACCCATGACGTAATGATAACATACGATTATATCTATAAATATAACCCATAGAAATGTTATAATAGCAATGTAGGAAAGTGGTTGGTCGCTCCACTCTGTGGAGAGGAAAGTCCGGACTACATAGAGCAAGGAACGGAACGTAAGTTCCGACGGGAAACCGCTGGTGTTTCTATACGAAAGATATAGGAAACAAATAGTGAATAAACATTATTTGAGAGCAACAGAGACGAGCTTTTAACTAAACTAGCAATAGCATGTTAAGAGAGTGAAACGGGCAATCCCACCTGTAGCAACCCACGAAAATGCCTTTTAGTTGGCTCGACTAGGCGTAAAGATGGGGCATAGATAGATGACCAACGAAAAACAGAATCCGGCTTACTACTTTCCTACAGTGTATAAATTAACGATCTACATCTAAGACTAATTTCTTAATCAAGATATAGCCAATCATCATTATGGGTACCGCTAGTACAGCTCCCATTATTCCGAAGAATTCACTACCGATTAATAGTGCAAATAGTATTACCAAAGGACTAAACCCAGATACTTTCTGCATAACTTTAGGAACAAGTATATTGTTTTCTAATTGTTGTATTAGAGTAAACAATACTATTACACCAAATCCTTTTACAGGAGAAATGGAAAAACCAATAACACCGGCAAGAACCGCAGACATAATAGGACCAATCATAGGAACAAATTCTAAGAGACCGGACACTAAACCAAGTGCAGGAGCGTAATCTATACCTAAGATAAAGAGTCCTGCAAAGGACACAACACCAACAGCCAACATTAAGAATAATTGCCCTTTTATCCAAGCGCTAATATTATTCTCTATATCAGTCATAATATCTAAAGCACGATCTTGTGCCCTATGGGATAACAAGGAAAATGCTTTCTCTTTTATATTTGGCCAATCTAAGGATATATAAATGGAGATAATTAATAAACTAAATAAAGTGGTAATATTCTGAAAGATAGATACTGTGGTAGAAATAACACCACCAGATACATCACTTAATTGAGCAACTGTATCTGTAACATATTTTTCTAATCCCCCATCAACATTTAAACCATTAAGAAAATGGGACAGTCCAAATACTAGTTTCTTTATTTGAAGAAGAATGGGAGGTAATCCAATTGTTAAGATAGCAATAAAAGTAATAACAATCAGAAGGTATGTAAATATTACAGCAGTACCTCTTGTAATAGGGCCATTCATGAATTTTTGTTTGCTCACATACAAAATAACAGGTTCTACAGAGATAACTATAAGTAATGCAACAAGTAATATGCCAAAAACAGTACCTAATCTATAAAGAACATAACCTGCTAAGGCAAGTAAAAAGGTAAAAACTACAGCACGTATAGAGATAACTAACTGTTTATCCATTAACTAAATTATATACATTTTGGATATAATCACCAGTACTAATGTCAAACCAACAGATGGATTTATTTCTTTTGAAGTATGTAAGTTGTCTGCGTATATAAGCATGTATATCGTATTTTATTAGTTGCATTGCAGTTGGTTGATCCACTTCTCCAGAGAGAAAGGATATTACTGTCTTGTATACAAGACCTTGTAACTTCAAGGAATTACCAAAACCTAAAGAAAGAAGGTTCTTCACTTCGTTTACTAAACCATTTTTCCAAATAGTATCCACCCACAAATCAGCCCGCTCGTAGAGATAAGAATTAGGTGCAATTAAACCGATGTAGATAAATTCCACATCCTCAAGGTAGGGCAATGGATTTAGATTCTTTTTGTTTCCAATACTGTTTTCTATTGATCTAATCAATCTAACAGGATTATTAATATCAATATGTATGATGGATAGAGCTTCTGCTTTTTTTTGCAACTCCCTAAGGGATAACTTTTCTAAATTAGACCTCAATTCAAAATCTGGTTCAGTGTTAGAAGGAGTAACTCTATTGGTAAATATATCTATATAGAAACCGGTACCACCTACTAAAAATACATTCTTTCCCATATCCAATAGGTCTTTTGCCTTTTCTAACGCAAAAACAGAAAAGTCATAAGCAGAAAAGAATTTATCTGGTGCTACCAAATCATATCCCCAAACAGGGATACCATTCATGATCCAATGACTAGACTGTTTTTCTATCTTAATATCGCTTTTTATGGGTAATTTACCTGTACCTATATCCATATAGGTATACATTTGTCTTGAATCTACTGAAATTATTTCACCGTTGAAATCATTAGCAAGTTTCAGAGCTAAAGAAGTTTTCCCAGAGGAAGTGGGACCAAGGATAATATAGACCTTACTCATCTCTTTACCCCATCGAATTTATTTTCTCTCCAAACCTTGTTTAAATAGGCATGTCTGTATTTCTTTTCCTCAACAGGAACATCATCCTTAAAATTCTTAACGGAATTGGTACCTTTCCTTGGGGAATACATGGATATAAAGGCTACCGCAAAAGACACTCGTTTGAATAATTCCACAGTGCCCATGAATTGATCTCTAGTTTCATTGGGAAAACCAACAATTATATCAGTACCTAATTCAATGTTAGGTCGGATCTGTTTAAGTCTGTCTACCAAATCAAAAAATTCTTCAATAGTGTGTCTTCTATTCATTGATTTTAGTACTTCATTGTTTCCGGACTGAACAGCTATATGAAGGTAGTTAGATACCTTAGGTAAGGAAAATACATCTACCAAATCTTGGGTGAAATCAAAAGGATTAGAAGATATAAACTCAATAAGAGCTATACCAGATATTTCATGTATTTCTCTCAATAAAGAGGCAAAAGGTAGTTTCTGGCTACCATTTATACGTATCTCAGATTTCTCTTTAGGAGTTATCCCCCAAGAGTTAACATTCTGACCACATAAAGTAATGTCCGTTACCCCTTTTGCTACTAATCTATTTATCTCTTTTAATATTTCTTCTTTAGAACGAGATATTTCTTTACCCCTAGCGTAAGGTACAACACAAAAAGAACAAAAGTTATCACACCCATAGGATATGTTTACATAAGCCTTTTTTCCGGGTGTCTTTAGATCTAAGTTATCAACGTCTATCCGCTTGGATACTATATCCATACCTTTTTCTACAAGGTAAGGCATTAAGATATCCGGTAACTCGTTTATTTGAGAAGGACTAATATAAAGATCTACAAAGGATGTTTTCTTCATTAATTCATCTAATTCGTATCTTTTCCTTGTACCTACAGCACTCCCTACAACACAACCAGCTAGTATAACCACAGGTTTTCGACCCGTTTCATTTAGCAATTTGATGGTTTTTCCCATCCCATAAACCTTATCGTCACTCTTTTGCCTTACAGAACATGTGTTTATTATTACAATATCAGCCTTTTCCAACACATCTGTTTCTTCAAACCCCAAGGCCTCTAAAATAGAGCCCATTTTGTTTGAATCTGCCATATTAGCCTGACATCCAAATGTTTTTATTAAGTATGTTTTTGGTTGGTATATAGACACAAAGGTATTATAGCAAGTATAAATAAAAATACGATAAAAACACGGCTATAGGTTGATAAAACACACAAAAAATGGTATTATTCGGCAAATAAGGAGAGACACTCATGTGCACATGGATACTTAGGTGGTTCCCTCCCAGCATGGCTAAGGTGGAACGGGAATGTCCCCGTTGTCATAAACCATGGGGAGATGTAAAAACCAAGAAAATTCCGTATGAGGAACTGAAAGCACTAAATGTGGTCTGTGAAAGCTGCTTTAATGAGCTTTCCGCCAACGAAATTGGTCGCTATGTATCAGCCCTCTTGAAAACGTGGAAACACCTTTCAACGGAAAAGGAAAAAGATATCAGCACTGTTGCCATGTGGGCGATCATGTACATGAAAGGGAAAGTATTGTACCCACCCTTTCAGAGTTCCTTCTTTGAAACCCCGCTGCAAATCGAGTAAGTCCAGGAGAGAGTCTTCGCAGCGCCAATGGCGCTGCGAAGATCTCATCATCTTACCCCATTACCATTATCAATAACTGAATTAGGAATCAATAATACAGGTTTCTCATCATCACTTAACCCTGCTGCAAAGAGCATACCCTGGGATTCTAACCCCATCATTTTCCTTATGGGTAGATTAACCACAAAGGTAGTTTGTTTATTTACCAAATCTTCTGGTGTATACCATTTAGCAATACCACTAAGTATCTGTCTTTTACCCAATTCTCCAAAATCAACCTCTAATTTTATTAGTTTTGTAGAACCTTCTACAGTGGAGGCATTGGTTATAGTACCAACCCTAACGTCTAATTTAACAAAGTCATCATATGCTATTTCTGGCTTTATATCTATCATATCTAGGTATTATACCTAATTTAAATGGGTGGATACAATCTTTTTATTGACTATATAAAGATTTTTCGGTAATATTCCACATGTTATGACTAAAAGAGTTTGGCAGCCAAAAAAGAAAAAAAGAATTAGAAAACACGGCTTTCTGAAAAGAATGTTAACTCCAGGTGGAAGAAATGTATTAAAGAGAAGAAGACTTAAAGGCAGAAAAAGACTCGCCATTACCATATCTTCTAAATAATCCTGTAAAATATATCTGATGTTAAAAAAAGAAATGGGCTTGAAAACTAATTTTGAGTTCAATATTACCCGTAAATATGGGGAATACTATTCTGGACAATATTTTCACATGTATGTACTTAAACCCACTAATTATTCAGGTATTTCAAAGGCAGGCATTGTTACCTCGGTAAAGTTTGATAAGAGGGCAGTAGTAAGGAATAAGATAAGAAGAATGTTTAAACAAGCGATTAAAGAATGGTTAGAGAGTGTAACAACTAAGAGTATTTGGGTAGTTATACATCCTAAAGTTAATTCAAAGGATAAAATGTATGAAGAAATTAGTTCTGATATTACTAAAATTCTACAAAAAGTATCTCTCCCTTGAGAATTACGGCATATATACCTGCAGATTTGAACCATCTTGTTCACTGTATACATATGCTGCAGTGGAAAAATATGGGGTAATTAAGGGTCTGGTGCTTGGAACATGGAGAATACTTAGGTGTAACCCGTTTAGTAGAGGAGGCCATGATCCCGTAAAATAATGGTAAAATGGATAGACTATGTTAGGAACATTATTTGACACAATATTTACAACACCAATACTTAATACCTTAGTAACCCTTTACAAAGTAACGGGAAATCTTGGTATTTCCATAATACTTTTAACCTTGTTAATAAAAGTATTGTTAATACCTGTAATGTCTCCCGTAATGAAGAACATGAAAAAACAGAGGGATCTAAAACCAGAATTAGACGCTATTAAAAAGAAATATCCAGACAAAAAGAAACAAGCTGAAATGCAAATGGAACTATTCAAAAAACATAATATAAATCCTGCTACAGGGTGTGGTACCCAAATACTAATGATCATGGTGCTCATTGCGTTATATAACGTAATAAGGAAGTTCTCGTTAGCCTCGGATATGGCATCTATAAACGCACACCTTTATTTTGAATGGTTAAAACTAGATATTAATCATGCGTTAAATATAAAGTTTCTGTACCTGGACTTAACAAAACCAGATCCATACTACATAATTGCGGTATTATCTGGGATACTTCAATTTATAGCCTCAAAAATGATGCTCCCTAGTATAAAAGAGGGTGAAAAATTGGCTGAAAAAACGCCAGATACCACAGATGATATGGCCTATATGATGCAACAACAATCCGCGTATATGATGCCCTTAATGAATGTTGTTATAGGTATAACATTGCCCGCAGGTACTATGTTATATCTAGTAGTAAGTACTATATTTACAATTGTACAAAATTACTTTATCTATGGTCTAGGGGAACTAAAACCCTATGTAAAAAAGATAAAATCTGTTATAAATACAACCAATGAATAAAAGTCAATTAGAAACCATAATTAGAGAGTTCTTAAATTATATAAAAGTCGATGCTGAATTAGATATCGAACAAGTCGAAGAGAAATTCTACACTATAAGATTAGATGGGGATGACCTTAGTTTTCTTATTGGCTATCATGGTAAGACTTTAGATGCTTTCCAACATCTAGTAAACCTATTTTTATACAAGCAAGCGGCTGATGAAACACACATTAATCTAGATATAAACGGATACAAAGATAATAGAAAAGAGAAACTACAAGAAATAACTAAAAAATACATCGATAAGGTAAGATTTTTCGATAAAGAAATACATATGTCCCCAATGTCCGCATGGGAAAGAAAACAAGTACATTTGTTTATTGGAGAATATCCAGATATTGAAGATGAAAGTATGGGTGAAGGCGAAGAGAGACATATTGTATTAAAAAAGAGAAAATGAAATTTTCTGTAACACAAGAAAAATTATCAAAGGGTCTTCAGATAATATCTAGGGCTATACCAACGAAGGCAACATTGCCTATACTCTCCAATGTTCTTATAGAAGCGAAAGACAACAGTTTATATTTATCTGCGACTAATTTAGAGACGGCTATAAAAACAAATGTTGGTGCATCTATAGAAGAAACTGGCGTAATCGCAATACCAGCAAAATTATTAAAAGAGTTTGTTACCAGTTTACCTGATGGGAACTTATCTGCAGAGTTAAAGGGATATGTCCTTCAATTAAAATCGGATAAAACTAAAACTAAATTCAACGGAATAGATGCACAAGACTACCCCCAATTACCCACTGTAACAAAAGATAGTAAATTTATAGAAATAGAACCTAAATTATTGGAAAAAATTTCCCAGTTAGTAACATTTACGGCAAGCTCTGATGTAACAAAGGGAGTATTCACGGGTGTCTACATGCAATTTGGAAAGGAGTTACTTATTGTAGCCGCTACAGATGGATTTAGATTATCCGAACTGAAAATAAAGATAGAAAATAACCCATTAGAAATGAATATACTTATCCCTGCAAAAACATTTGCAGAGATAGCTAGGATATTTGCTGGATCTGAAGAAAAGGTAAAAATATATCAAAACGAAAAAGATAACTTACTCCTTTTTTCTGCCGAAGACACTTTGGTTGCAACAAGAGTACTAGAGGGACAATATCCAGATTACAAAAGGATAATACCTACGGATAAGATAATGTCCGCAACATTTTCTGCAGAAGACTTTGCAGAGGCAGTAAAGGTAACAAACATATTTGCCAAAGAAGCAAACAACACAATAAAGGTAAAATTTGACCCTGTTGAAAAGACTATCAAGGTATCCTCCCTTGCAGAAACATCTGGAGAAAATGAAAGTGTTATCGAAGCATCCGTAGAAGGAGAATTATTAGAGATAGCTTTTACCTCCAAATACTTAATAGACTTTTTAACCAGTGTGAAAAGCACTACAATAGAGTTCAAAACTAACGGAGCGACATCTCCCGACGTATTAACAACACCAGAGATTGAAAACTTCCTTCATATTTTAATGCCTCTCCAAATATAGATTACTTTAAGGTAAGCGTTCCAGATTGAGGTTTAGATAAATCACTCACAGAATTCAGAATATCATTTGTACTAGGAACACCCTCCGCAGGAGCAGCCATCTTGGGAGCATTACTAATAGTATCAACAGGAGCTTCGCCCATTACAGACGTTACGGGAACCGGAGGAGTTGTTATATCACTAACATTTTCTTGAGGAGTTACAGAACTAATAGGTCTATAAATAGGTTTATTCTTTAACCTATCTTCTCTAACAGAAGATGGTATTTTTCCTTCTTCCCTTAACCTCAATATTTCTTGTGGATTTGTAGTGATTAGATTATGTTCTGCCTCAGAAGCTATGACCTTCATAGCGACGTGATTAGCACCAGCAAAGAATAATCCTTCACCAACATCTGCAGCAAGCAATAATCTCTTTTCACCTTCTGAAAGATAGAATACTTCTGCAACACGTTCTATTGCAGCAGGGTGCTGTTTTAGAAGAATTTGAATAGAGGAGTTTGTAACAATCGCCTTTCCATACTCAGACTTTAAAAAGTCGTCAACATCTTGAGATATTGTGGTTAAACCCAAGTAATACTTTCTAGCTCTCTTTGCTATACCATAAATAAATCTGGCACTGTCTTCATTTTCCATTAAGTACCATGCCTCCTCTACAATTAGTATTCTCTTCTTCAAGTCCCTACGTATTCTTGTCCATACAAAATCTAAGATGATATAGAAGGCAATAGGTCTTAGTGTTTGTTCCAAATTCTTGGTAGAAAATACCGTCATTTTGGTATTGAAGTTGATGTTTGATTGAGAATCAAATATTCCAGCCATAGAACCACGAATAAACTTCTCTAATCTATCTGCCATACCTCTAGCTTCATGTTCTTCACTACCCAAAAGGACCTTGTACAAATCTTCCATGACGGGAGGTTCCATATTCATTTGAGTATCAGGATCCGTAGTAATTCCCTTAATACGATATGTTTCCATTAGGGATCTGTCTAGAATAGCTTCCTCGGTAGGTGTTAAACTACCCATCATAAGCTTTAATAATGTATGCAATGAAAGAAGCTTTTGACCTAATTCATTTTCCCCCTCTACGGCAATACCAGAAAGATCAAAAGGATTTATCTTAGAAGGAGAGTTTGCAGAGAAATCCACGAAATTACCACCAACAGCATCGCACAGGGTTCTGTATTCTTCTTCTGGATCGATAATTAAAACCTCAGCACCAAAGACCATCAACCTCAAAGCTTCTAACTTAACATAATAAGATTTACCAGAACCAGACTTTGCAAATACTACACTGTTAGCATTTTCCATCGAGAAACGATCAAATATTACCAGAGAACCATTGTGTTTATTTATTCCATACATAATACCTTCATCCATTGTTAAATTAGATGAAGTGAATGGGAAAGTAGTAGCCAAGCTTGTTGTATCCATGTTTCTTGTAATTAACAGTTTGTCCATACCCAAAGGTAAAGATGATTGGAAAGATTCTTCCATTTGAAGTGTTGCTGGCTTAGATATTAGTAGCAGAGAACCCAAGGTCGATTCTAATCTGGTAGTAACCTCTTCTAACTCATCTAAGGTAGAAGCAGGTATGGTGATGTAGAAGGAGAATTGGAAGTACTTTTCTACACCTTTTACCAATTGTTCTTGAAGAGCTTTAGCATCGTCTAAAGCTGTTTTTATAACAGGATCTCCAATTCTACCCTTTTCTTGATTAGTTAACATCGTAGCCTCTAACTCTGTTATCTTACGTCGCAAGTCTTCTAAGACTGTTTTAGAGCTTACAGGATAGTAAAAGAAAGATATGTCTAAAGAATGTTCAAAATTAATTATTGGAGACAACCAGTTAGCTCCAACGAATCGGGGATACCCGGAAACAAACAGTGTCCTGTAGTAGTGAGTTCCGATTTTCACATGATTAAAATCTATTTCTATCGCAGAGGGGGCAATAATATCTCTGACATTTATCATTCCTTTGCCTAATTGTTGTGCGGGAGTCTCGTTTTCCGACACCCCAGGAGCAGGCGCGGTCTGTGCAGGTTTTTTGTTTAATAATGTAAATAAGTTAAGCGGCATATTATTCCTCTAAAATTGCTGGGCTAACAATTGCAGATTTGTAATCCTCTATATTAGTTCTAATTCTCTGCCCATGAACCGAAGTGGGATTATACAAATCAAAATATAATTCTACTAGTTCTTGCGTATTTAGTCTTTTAGCTTTTACACCTAATCTATTAAATTCTTTTATAACATGATCGGCGCGAGGCATCAGGTGCGCGCGTGCATCGGCAACAGCTTGCTCTACATTAACGTTAACTCTTTGATTTTGTGTCCCCACTAACTTCGCGATCCAATCAAAAGGTCCGGCGCCAGGTTCTGTGGCAAAGTTTTTACCACCTGCAGATATAACAACAAAGAATTTCTTGTCTAGAACTTCATTTTGCTTAATAACATCTTGAACAAATTTTCTGTATGCCTGAGCCTGCGCTTTCATCAAAGGATCCGTTATTTTACTTTCTACACGTTGTACCTTTTCGACATATTTTGTAATGTCCAATTTTTTAGAACGTACTACAACCTGAACAGGGAATGTAATAGAGTTTAATAACATAGAAAATGCTGATATAAGGGCATCTTGCTCAACTTCAGAGAGTAAATCAAAATTGACAGCGGTAGTACTTAACACAATACTAACAACACCATTCTTTAAAATTACAAAGTCATCTTTAATATCTAAAATATCCAGATGGTCTTGAGTTGTAGCAGTTATTTGAGCAGACATATTATTATTTAATTGTTTCCGATATTTCGTTTTTTTGCAAATTTAATAAACTATCTCCCCAAAAGATCTATTGGGGGTATGACATTGCCCGACACTTCTAGTGAAACAACATCAAAAGTGAAGTTTGTCTTATTACTGGCACTAACTTCAGCAGTGTATCTACCTGAATTTAATGGTGTTGCTAAAAGGAACTGACCTAATTCATTAGTTTTTGTAGCACGTACTGGCTCTCCTCTGGAATTCTTTATAATTAAAACTATATCTGGTAAAGGTTTGCCTAAAGGATCCTTTACAAAACCCCATAATGTATCGGGTTTATTCATCGCAGGAGCATTACTTGCAGTAACCTCTTTTATATCTCTCACGGTAGAACCAGAAGCAACTGTTGGATTTGAAGTAGTAACCTTTTGCATGTCTTGTAATTGAGTACGTAAGTTTTGATATTCTGTGTTTGTTACTTGAAGTTCTTTTTGTAGATCCTGTATCTTATCCGCAAATTTAACAGCATTTGTATTCTTAAGATTACTTATTTCATTTAATAAATCACTTCTTTTCTTCGATAACTTTTCTAAGGTAACCTTTGCAACGTCTAGTTGATTTTCTCTAGATATATTCTCCATGGAAGCAGCAGGTTCAGATATAGGTGCAGGAACAGGAGCAGTAGATACCTGCAAAGGAGTAACTTCTGTTACAGAAGGCGTTAGAGGTGTAGGAGACGCTGTAGCAGTACTAGACTCTGTCCTCTTAGTAGGTTTGATATTTGACTGACGTATTTGGCTTAATAATTGTTGGAGTTTTTCTGTCTTTGCCTCTAAGTCTTCTTCTACATGTGTCTGGTCTTGAGAACCCAAAACTCTTTCACCCCGTATAGGCAGAACCAATTCTCCTTGCGTAGGCAAAAAGCTTGTAAATCTTCTACCGGAGTGTCTATCTGGGGTAATAGGTGCAGGTCTTGATATAGGTATAGCCCCAGACTTAACAATAACAGACGGGGCAGAAAGGTCTCTCATAGGAGGAGGTGTTATGGTCGCAGCAACGCGTTCCTTAACTTGAGATACAGCATCGGCACTAACAATCTTATTAACTAACCCCGCTAAAGATATAGGGATACTTGGTGCAGGCTGCTCTGGTTTTATCTCTACGATATTTTGAGTAGGAGCAGATTCAGGTAATAAATGAGATACTGGCGTAGCAGTAATAGGTGTCTGATCTATTTGTACCGCCGCAACTGCTTCCGCTTGTACAGTAACATCCTTAAAAGCCTCTCGCACCTTCAGGATGTATTCATCTTCATGAATATCTAAAGGATCTCTGGGTAAGTTCTTTTTACTGTAATCTAGAAATTCTTCTAACTTTCTTCTACTGCTTGTGGGAGCCAAAGTTATTAGCTCTTGCTTCACTACGTTTAAACTATCATATAAAAATGCTGTAGGAATAGCAGAGGTTTTTCTCCATACCATTTGAGTAGGACTATAAACACTTTTTATAAAATTTACCAACCATACATCCATACCTCTATCTTGAACGGGTACAAAAGCTAAAGCGAGACCTAAGAGAGCTAAAACAATAGTGATAGGCCACTTAAATAAACCTACCATAACTTGAGCATTAAAATAGGCAAAAAGGCCCAAAACCATAAGGTATGAAAATTGGCGCATGGTTAGATCACCAATAATTTTGAATTCAACATCCATTATATTCTGAGGAACAGCATGATTACGATTAGATTGTGTACTTACATCTTGTATGGCCATAAATTAACGTAATTTAATATGCAATTTTTTATCTGTATTTAGTATATCCGAGAATTTGCTATTAGCACCACCTTCTTTATTAGATAAGTTGGTATCTACAGAATCAACACTCATCCCAAAAGGAGGTACAAAATCAACAACTATGGAATCGTCTTGTGTGCCGGGTTGTTTCTGCCAAAATAAATCATAGGAAACTTTAGATTTACTTAAGTTCAAGGATTCAGGCAAATCATAATCTATAAATATAGATGCTTTTTCTTGTGGATTTAGCGTAAAGAAATATTCAAAATCATCATAGATACCTACATCTGATACTATTACCTTATCTGTTATAGAAACCTTTTCTCCTCCATTGTAGGAAATATAAGCACCTGTGAGTTTAGATCCTTTCTGGACAAGCACCCTTACATAATTTTTATAGGGACCCCCTGGCCAAGCCATATCTTTACCAGTATGGTCATAATTCATAACTAAATTACCACGTAGTAATCCATCGCGTGTTTGAGTAGATACCGTATAAGAGTAATTATTCTTAACATAGTAGTTAGCTTTGGTACCACCTAAGTTAGCATTAACAATATATAAATAATCGGACTCTGTAGGTACTAAATTACCGTTCCAGTTCCTATTAGATAAAAATATGTTTGCAGAATTATTATTAAAGGTGAGCATTAAATGTTTCTCTTCCAATGATTTATATACAGTGTCAATGAGGGGTAATAGTTTATTAGATTCTAAACCAAACACTGTTTCTAATAATTTTCCGCCTAAAACAGTTAAGAATGCTTTTTTATCGGATACCCCCTCTTGATAGTTAAAATCACTATGGTATTGAGCTCGCTCATATAAGTTTGCTGATGTTATTTCTTCGTCATAAGAAGCTAGATACATAGGTCCTAAGGAATCCAATAAATTCTTAACAAAATACAAATCTACTGCAATAACACCATCTGGTTTTATTCCAGTTACTCTAGCGTATAACTCAGAGAAGTCACGAGAAGACATAGTTAAATCTGGAGACCAATTAGAGTTTCTTAAATAGATACGATCCTCCGCCAAGGCATCTGCAATAGGTTTGGGAGGAGCCATTTTTATATTTCTTGCATCTATTTGCCCATCAGGGTTGTATATATCGTCGATATTCAGACCAACAATTTTACCTTTGTCTAAAGTTAAAACACCATATGAACCGATAAATCCCCCTGTAGGTCTTATCTCATTGGAATTCTGGAACCATAAAATATAAGTCTTTGGACTATCCATACCTAATAAAGAATTTATATCCGCAGAAGTGACAGATAAAATCTGAAGATCTGCAGCTAATCTATTCAAATATGTTTCATATTTAGCTAACAGAGGTACTACCTGTCTTGGTAGGTCTTCTTCATTAACATAAGTGAAGTTAGCTTTTGCTAGTTGCATTTCATTGTTGGCAGATATTATATATGTTTGTGCTTTATTCAAAGAATCTTGATCCAGCACATCTGTAGAATCAGGGTGGATTACACTCCAAATATTTTTGTATGGATCTAAGGCAAGAGTTAAGTCACTAGAGCCTTTTATAAAATAACCAACAGATATCAAAGTATTATTTAAAGAACTGTACCCTTCTGAACCCAAAGCAAGAGTATATATCCATTTAGATTTGGAGAAAGAAGACCTAGCTTTTTCTAACTGGCCTTCTGCCTCTTTGCTGTATTTTTGTGCCCCAGACACATCCATCTTATATAAAGACTCTTGCGTTTTTTGAAGTGAATTATAAGCAGATCTAATACCAGAGTTAAAGTTTAACAAAGGAACAACAATGAATATTACCAAAGCAGAAATAAATATTGCTAAAGTAGAAAGGGATATGGCAGGAGATTTAACAAAGAAATCTCTCACAACCTTAACCTTAGAAATATGAGAAGATATATTGGATAAAAAAAGTGAAATCTTATTTTTCTGGCGCTCTACGACAGGCTCTTGGTATTCTTCAAAGGCAACACTCTCATTAGAGAGGACTTTATTCAAAATATCATTAAGACTGTCTTGTTCTGTAATAGGATTAAGAGGACTTATACGTAAGGTTTTCTCTCTTTCTTTATTTACAATCAACTCTTTAGGCTTAAAGGCATGGACATTCACATGATATCCAAAATGCTCCAAGGTACTAATAACGCCCTCTTTTAATGAGTATTCTGGCCACCAATCTAAATCACGTAAATTGCTAGTATCGGTAACCTTAATATCATTTGGATATTCTTTAGCAGAATCCTTAAACTCAATCTCCGTGCGTCTATCTGCTAAATTACGAAGTAAAAAGGCAGTAGTTAATACCTTATGAGAATCCTCCCCGACTAAGGAATAAGTGTTCCCTTTTGTAATAGGATTAAAAAGGGATTTAACAATACCAGCAATGGCATCTTTTATATAAAGGTAGTGCTCTTTCCTGTTTTCATCCCCAAATAAAGTTATATCTTTTCTATGGATTAGATCTCTAAGCATTTCTCCCAAAGCACCACAGGAATCAAGATTCATTTTAGGACCATAAATATATGGCAATCTGACTACACGTACATTAGTACCAAATCTTCTAGAATGTTCCCAAACAACAGCTTCAGCAAACTTTCTAGCCTCCGTAGTCTTAAAGGAACTAGTATCCATTATAGTGTAACCAAACGTTGTAGAAGTGGCTTTTAAAGGGTCGCTATCTTCAAAAACATCTATCGTAGAAAGAAGTAAAAATTTGGCAGAAGAACTGACAGCGAGATCCAAAAGAGCTTTTGTACCTTGAGAATTGACCAGTAGTGTATCAAGATTTAACACAGCCCTATCTACAAAATATCTCTCTAAATCTCCTACATGAATAATGTAGTCAACACTTTCTATTTCTGGAGGAAGTATCCCTGTAGGACTTAATTCAAACAAGGCAAACTTGGGATTTTTGGTGAATTTGGCAACACGATTGTTTTCCAGATTTTGAATAACATCGGCAACAACAACACGAGCACCTTTTTCTAAAAAGGCTTCCGTTAAGTAATAGCCTATAAAACCAGCACCTCCTGATATCAAAACTGTTGGTGCCAATGCAGATTTTTTAATTACATTTTTCTTTAGCATAAAGGCAGTATTCAAATAAATTCTAACTTATTAAGTATACTTTTTTAAGGGAAACTTTTCATAGTATTTATAGGTTAATCAAAGTATGTAAAAATTATCATATGGTAAATAAATCTCTGAAACTTCTTTTTTTATTCAATGGGATTTTTGTCTTAGGTAGTAGTCTTCTCGGCCCTCTGTATGCAATCTACGTAGAACAACTTGATCAAGGTATATTGTCTGTGAGTATATCTTGGACGGTGCTTATCTTAGCTACAACTTTAGTAACATGGGTGCTCTCATTAGTTGGAGATACTATAAAACACAAAAGATATTTAATCGCAGCAGGATATTTAATACGAGTGTTTTGTTGGACAGGCTTTATATTTATTACAAACATTCCTCATCTTCTTGTAATACAGTTTTTCCTAGGGGCAGGCGATGCCTTAGGGGGGGGGCCTGCCTTTGATACCCTCTTTGCGGAGCATTTAGATAAGGGCAAACATTTACAAGATTATTCTGATTGGAAGATAGTATCTAATATAATAACCATGGTTGGAACAATGATAGGGGGATACATAATATATAAATATGGATTTGATTTGGTATTTGTAACAATGGCATTACTAGGGACCCTCTCGTTTATTGGAATAATATATAGTCCTAAAGTAGAAAAAAAGAGGTAATGAATACATTATTTGGTATAATTTTCTTGTGGAACTTAAAGATTTAGTAAAAGTATTTAAAAAACACAAAAGAGATATTTTCATTATATTGGTGATCGGAACAATACTTGGAATTGGATATTATTACACTCCAAAGAAATATTACACAACAGGATCAGTATACATAACAAGAAGGACAGAGGGAGGTCCAGAAGAATACTTTAAGTATGAAGGGTACTACAGTCAACAAGCAGCAAGTGCCTATACAGAAAATGTTATATCTACACTACAAAGTGTAGATTTGCAAAGTCAGCTGTTAGCTAATATGAAAGTAGATGTTACAAGGGTAAATCTTTTGAAGTTAAAGAAAAGCGTAATTGTTAAGAGATCTAGCCCCCAATTAATAACAATTACCATAAAGGGAAATGCACCGGATAAAACACTAGAAACATGGAACGATTTAGTAAATATAACTACTAGTAAATTAGAAGGTATAAATACATCATACGGAGACGGGAGTTTGAAAATTAGTAAAATGAGTGAACCCATTACCACGCAAAATTACTATCCCATATATATATGCGTAGGAACAGGAATGGGACTAGGGTTATTATCTTACATTTTATTATTGATATTTAAAAATTATGAAGGGCATAAATAATATGAAAGGGTACTTATATACGGATGGTGGGGCTAGAGGAAACCCGGGACCTGCCGCATGCGGAGCAATACTTAAAGATGAGAATAGAGCCACTATAGATATAAAAGGGAAATATTTAGGGGAATCTACAAATAATATAGCCGAATACGAAGCATTAATTTTAGGATTAGAGACAGCAAAGAAACATGGTATTACGGAGTTAGAATGTCTTCTAGATAGCGAACTTGTAGTTAAACAGATTAAAGGGATGTACAAGGTCAAAAATGAGGGATTAAAGGGATTATTTTCAAGAGTAAAGGAATTACAAGGAGATTTTGAGAAAATCATCTTTATCCATATAGTCAGGGCATTAAATAGAGAGGCCGATGCGGTAGTAAATAAAGTTTTGGATATGAAAGAAAATGGTTGAAAAGAACCCTAAATACAGAGAAGCTATAAAGAAGACATTACTATACAGCTCTATATTTAGATATCCCTTAACTTACTATCAACTACTAAACTTCCTCATCATAGACCCTCAAAAAGAGATAAATACAAAATCTTTTCAATATGAGTTGGCTAAATTAATAAGAAAACAATACGTAATTGTAGAAGATGAAATGTGTTTCTTGCCTGGAACAAAATATGTAGACTGGACTGAGGGAAAAAGACATGCAAAAGCCTTAATAAAAAAGAATCGGGGCGTATTCAAAATATTGGGAAAAATCCCTTGGGTACATTTTATTGGAATAACCGGATCAGGAGCAGCATACAATTCTGACAAAGAGAGTGATTTAGATATATTTGTTATAACCAGAAGAAACAGGGTATGGTTAACTAGATTAGTATTTGCAATTATCCTAAAAGGTATTCTTAAGAATTATGTAAAAAAGGGAATAGATCCAAATATTTTTATAGATGAAACTCAGTTGGAATGGCCTAAACAGCAACAAAACCTGTATATAGCTAATGAAATAGTAAGAATGCACCCAATAGTCAATAAAGAGAATATGTACTTTAAGTTTTTACATGAGAACAAATGGATAGAAAAACATATGGGAAACTTCAAAACACATTATGTAAACCCCCTTCGAGTTAAGAAAAACAGATTTCAAGGGGAAATACTCTTAAATACAATAGACACCTTACTTATGGCCCTGCAAAGGATATATATGCGTAGGAAAAAAACCAACGAAATAACAAAAAAACACTTCATTCACTTTAATAAAAATGATAGTACCAACCCGATTTTAGAGAAATATCAAGAAAAAACTAGCACTCTATAATACCTATTGACAACCTGTCACTCCCTATTGTAAATTGATAACAGGTATTTAATTTACCTTTGGACAGAAGGTAGAAAGGTATTTTCATGGCAATAGTTAAATGGAACAAATGGACTCCTATATATCCATCAATGTTTAATGATGAGGATTTTTGGCCATCAAATTTACTAGATACTGACAGGGGTATTGATATCTATGAAACAGATGACTCTGTTGTAGTAGAAGCACAGGTTCCTGGTATAAAAGAGGAAGACGTGCAAGTTACCGTGGAAGGTAATATTTTAACAATATCCGCTGAACATGAGGAAAAAGAAGAGGAAAAGGATAAGAAGAAAACTGTATACAAGTCTACAAGACAAACTTCTTTCCATTACTCAACAACCCTACCAAGAATGGTAAATGCTGCAAAAGCCGAAGCTGAAGTAGAAAAAGGTGTTGTAAAGGTAACTATTCCTAAGGCAGAAGAAGAAAAGCCAAAAAAAATAGTTATTAAAAAGAAATAACGAAGCAAATAAGACCAGACAGTAAGCAAAAAGACCGCACAAAGTGCGGTCTTTTCGTAGAGTACTACATCATTCCGGGCATTCCACCCATACCTTGAGGCATTTGTGGTTCTTCTTTTTTAGGTAAATCTGCTACCAAACACTCTGTAGTCAAAATCATAGTGGCAACACTAACAGCATTTTGGAGAGCGCTTCTGGTAACTTTAGCGGGATCAATAATACCTGCTTTTACCATATCTACGTAGTCCATAGCTAAAACATCAAACCCAATGTTTTTGTTTTCTTTAGCTCTGTTCTCTAATTCTCCAAGTATTTTACCCGCGTCTAATCCGGCATTTCTAACAATCAAACTTGTAGGTTTCTCTAAAGCATTAAATAGTATTTTTGCTCCAGTAGATTCATCCCCTTCTAACGATCCTTCTAGGTCTTTTAGAGCAGCCATTATACGAAGGAAAGCAACACCTCCCCCAGGAACAATACCTTCTTCTACAGCAGCTTTTGTAGCATTAACGGCATCTTCAACACGTAATTTCTTTTCTTTCATTTCGGATTCTGTGGCAGCACCCACACTAATAACAGCAACACCCCCAGAAAGTTTAGCTAATCTTTCATGAAGTTTTTCTTTATCATAATCAGACGTGGTGTTTTTTAACTCTCCTTCAATTTGAGATATTCTCTTTTTCAAGTCATCTGTAGAACCCTTGCCCCCTACAATAGTAGTAAGATCTTTACTGGATACAACTCTTTCGGCTCTACCAAGATCATCTATAGTAACTGAATCAAGTTTTCTACCAATATCTTGAGTTATAAAAGTAGCACCTGTTAAGACGGAAATGTCAGTTAACATAGCTTTTCTTCTATCACCAAATCCGGGTGCTTTTATAGCCAATACATTAAATGTACCTCTAAGTTTATTTACTACCAAGGTAGCTAGGGCTTCCCCATCTACATCTTCTGCAATAATAACCAGGTTCTTAGACACCTTTAATAAATTCTCCAGCATTGGCAATAGTTCTTGAAGATTAGATACTTTCTGATCGGTTACTAAAATGTAGGGATCCGCAATTTCAGAAGTCATTTTTTCAGAATCAGATATAAAATAAGCGGATAAATAACCGGTATCAAATTGCATACCCTCTTTGTATTCCAACTCCATTTCCAACCCGCGACCCTCTTCTACTGTTATAACTCCAGTATCTCCCACTTTATCCATAGCTTCTGCAATCAATTTACCTATCTCCGTACTTTGTGCAGATATAGTAGCCACTTGAGATTTTTCCTCTTTAGAGGATATGGATTTAGAAAGTTTTTTTATTTCTTCAACCGCAGTAGCAGTAGCCTTTTCTAAACCTCTTCTAACTATCATTGGATTAGCACCTGCAGAAATATTCTTTAATCCTTCTTCTACTAAAGCTTGTGCTAATACAGTAGCGGTAGTTGTACCATCACCTGCAATATCATTAGTCTTTGAAGAAGCTTCTTTTACCAATTGAGCACCCATATTTTCAAATCTATCTTCTAATTCAATCTCTTTGGCTATAGTTACCCCATCGTTTACGACATGAGGCGCTCCCCAACTTTTTTCTAAAGCTACATTACCACCTTTAGCTCCTAATGTTGTAGACACAGCGTTAGCTAAGGCATCTACACCTGCTTTTAACTTCTTTCTAGCGTTTTCTCCATATATTATTTGTTTTGCCATAATTATTTCTCCACTACGGCTAAGATATCTTCCTCTTTAATGAGGATCATATCTTTACCGTCAACTTTAACTTCTGTGCCCACCCATTTTTTATACATCACAATATCTCCTACCTTAACTTCAAAGGGCAATCGTTCATCCCCATCTTCGTTAAATTTCCCAGGTCCCATTGCTAAAACTTTTCCTTCTTGGGGTTTTTCTTTTACAGTATCTGGTATAACTATTCCAGATGCGGTAGTGGTTTCTCTACCTAAAGGCTCTATCAATATATAATCTCTAATCGGTTTTATATTAGTCATAATTAATTCCTAATTTTATACATCGATAATTTTATAGCACTCAATTACCAGGAGTGTCAATCACTCCGGTTTTAACCTAAAATTACCTGTTTTGATAGCTTTAAGAACATCTTCAATAGTTTGTGTTTCATCAGAGAAGTAGGTAACATTCCTAACAATACTACGTGCACTATGAGCATCTCTTGAGTTTAGATAAGGGAGCCCTAATTTCTTTGCTGCTTTCACCGTCTTACGATTTAGATTTTGGGGTAATATACCGGGGGAAATTTCTAGTGCATCGAAGTTATGTTTAAAAATCGCGCCACGTAAACTCTTATATGGGCCATAGGGATGTGCGGCTACTACTACACCACCCTGTTCATGTATTTTATCAATAGTTTCTTGAATACTTAATCCTCTAGGTATAAGATGTTTTATACCATATCCCAAAATATGACCTCCTTTGGAAGACACTTCAATTCCAGGTATAAGGAGAATATCTAAATTTTTCTCCTCAATCATTTTCTGTACAGCAAAATATGATTCAAAACTATCATGCTCCGTTAAAGAAAGGATCTTAATTCCTCTTTTTACTGCTACTTTTAGGATAGTTTCTACCTTAGCATAAGAATCTAAGATTAAAGGCATATAGGGGAGTTTGTATTTAGAAAAACTGCTATGACAATGAAGTTGCGCCTTTTTTGAGTAACCCATAACAAGTTATTTTAACACAGAGGCTATTTGAACTTGACGTAGACACGTTTTTTCCCTTTACCAATGTTTTCTTGTTTGTATAAAGATATGGGCGATAAATCTCCCGTGTTTTCAACATGGGGACCTCCACAAAATTCTTTGCTTATTGCATTTTCGAAAGAAGAACCCACAAAATAAACTTTAACCTTATCAGGATAGGTTTCATTCTTTATGAAAGACACACCTTTAGTAAGTGCTTGTTCTTTATCCATAACTTCATAAGTAACAGGTAGTTTCTCAGCAATTCTATCATTCACAAACTTTTCGACTTCAATTACTTGCTGATCAGAAAGTTTATCTTCGTGAAAAAAGTCAAATCGTGCTCTTTCGTTTGTTATATTACTACCCGCTTGTGATACATGAGTGCCTAATACCTTTTGTAACCCTGCATTAAGTAAATGAGTGACAGTGTGATATTTAATAACAATATCACTATGATCGGCTAAACCTCCTGTAAACTTACCTTGGGCACCACTCCGGGATTGCGCTTGATGAGATTCTACTAAACTATCAAATTCTTTTAAAAAGTCTTTATCAAAGATAGCTATATTGTTCTCTTTAAGATCTTCTAAACACATTTCTTGAGGATAACCAACGGATTGGTAAAGATCGAATGCAATCTTTGCCCAACCGGATAGGTCATAATTAGGTTTCTTTGAAAGTATCTTACCTATTTGTCTTTGCCCCTCTTCTAAAGTTCTGCTGAACTTTGTTTCTTCCTCTTTAAACATATCTTCGATCAAAGTCTTCTTTTCTTCTAACACAGGGTATAACCAGCTAAATGTTGTAACTACAGAAGATACTAAATTAACGGAGAGATCTTTTTTTATACCTAGTCGTCTACCCGAACGAATCATTCTTCTTAATAACCTTCGAAGTATGTATCCTTGATCTTTATTACTTGGTTCAACCCCGTCCATAGCTAAAAGAACACACACTTTTATGTGATCAGAAACGATTCTCATGGATTTTTTTATCAAATCATTTTCATAATAGCTTTTACCAGATAGTTCTTGAATTTTTTGGATAATAGACCAGAAATTATCTGTCTCAAATAAATCTTTTTTACCTTGTACAACCCAAGCTAATCTTTCTAAACCCCCTCCAAAATCTACATTCTTTTGAGATAACTCTTCCCAACCAGCTTCAGTTTTTTTGTATTGCATAAAAACAGAATTACCTATCTCCAAGAATTCAGTTTCATTATCTACAGGGTTTTTCCCTTGAGAAACAAAATCTCCTTCTCCTAAGTAGTAGTGTATTTCACTATCAGGACCGCCTAGTTCTCCTATAGCATCACCTCTTTGCCACCAGTTTTCTTTTTTACCAAAGGCAAACACATTCTTTCCTTCTGCCAAATCCGCGCCATACTTTTCAAAAATACCCTTTAATATAGATATGGATTCATCATCTTTAGGAGCATATTGATCACCAACAAATACAGTAGCTACAACCTTATTAATATCCAAACCCAAATGTTCAATCAAAAACTCATATACCCAAGGTAACTGCTCTTTTTTGAAATAGTCACCTAAACTCCAGTTACCAATCATATGAAAACCAAGGGTATGCTTATTATCTCCAACCTCCTCAATATCCTCTAAACGTAGGGCCCTTTGTACATTAACTAATCTTTTACCCACCGCATGTTTCTCACCGGATAAGTAGGGAACTAAAGGAAACATTCCCGAGTTAACAAAGAGTAACGTAGAATCGTTTTCTGGCACTAGTGAAACATTTGGTATCTGATGATGATCCCTGCTTTTATAGAATTCTAAATATTTAGTTAGTATCTCTTTGGTTGACAACATTGATTGCTATTTTACCACTACCATGCTAATTTGGTTATATAGTATGCAAGATCTTTACTCCTTAGGTGAAAACAACAATAAAGGACCCTATACCTCCGTTGCTATATACCTCTTAGGTATATCCATAATGGGTATCATGGTGTTCTTTGGGGGCAGAATAATGACCAATTTTGATAAGCTTAAAGGTCATTCTGCATTAACGATAGACTCATACAATCAACAAGCCGAAGTGTTCATAAATGGTAAAAGCGTGGGTACTACACCCTATGAATCAAAAAGCATAATACCCGGGGAAAACAAAATAACACTTAAAACAAAGGATCAAATGTATGAAACCAAGTTAAACTTCCTTCCTGATACGAGCAGAAATATATACAACGTAGTGGTATTTAGAGATATGGGAATATCAAATGTATTCTCTTCTGGTCAAGAATTTTGGTATGACAAAGATAGTGGAAACACTAAGTTGAAGGTAATCTCAGATCCACCAGGAGCCACAGTATATGTAGACGATGTTGAAGTAGGTAAAACACCTTTTTCCTCCAGTACACTCTCCCTGGGTGAATATAATGTAAAAGTATCCCAAGAGGGGTTTGAAAAACAGGAAATGAAAATTGCTACAGATAAGAACAATACCCTAAACATAAAGGTAAAATTATTCCCCCTACCAACACCTAGTGTGGTAACAAAATTTGAGGGATCGGAGAACTTGTATCAAGCATATACAGATAATGAACCTATTTTAGCTAACACCAAAACCTGGGTAGATGCCATACTGTATTGGAATAGGACTAGGGGAATTACACTTGATGGGGTAGGAGCAAATAAAGAAATTGTATTTGATTACTATATTGACTACAGAGGTAATTTATTTAATAAAGAGGGTAAACCTACTACACAAGATCAAATAAATAAAGTTTCTAGGGGAATTTATTTAGGTAGAGTACAAGATGGGCCAGGTTTAACTGCATTAGCAAAAGAAACCTTTGAAACTCTAACCAATCAGGTAATTACAGCAGGTAAAAAAGCAACTGTATTAGAAACGGGAATGGGTTGGTTAAGAGTTAGAAGTGGGCCTAGTGTAGAAAGCGCAGAAGTGCAAAAGGTAAATGTTGGGCAATCCTATGACGTATTAGACGAACAAAATGGATGGATAAAGCTAAAATTAAACCCTACAACAACAGGGTGGGCTTTAAAAGAGTATCTCTCAATCAAGTAAATCAGGATGCCACTTCAATATATCAGGTCTAAGTTTTTCTATCTCCATTAAACTGGTAGAATAGTCACCCTCCCAACCTAATACTTTTTCATATTTAGCTATATCAACTAATACACCTACATCGGTAGAGTATCTTTTCTTTGTATTGAGAAACATAGCTTTAGTAATTGGAATATAGAAAGGATCTTTAGACGCCAAGAGGTAATAGACATAGAAACTGTTTCTAATGAACCTAGTATCATTAGGATTAATAGACAGCCCAGTAATAAGGTCTAGAAAAGAGGAGGAAAGATTATTCATTTCTGCATAACATTGGGCTCTGTTTTTATAATAAGAGGATTCCTTTGGATTTATACGAATAGCCATATTAAAGTTACTAAGTGCAATATCAAACTCCCCCTTGGAGAGAGCATCCTTTCCATATTTAAAATAAACATCCGCTACAAAAGGTTTTATAAGCGTAAATGCCAAGGATAATGCAAAGATTAAAATGATAAAAACATATATATATCTTTTCATATACTATAATCATACCAATGACAGCATTTAAAGATAAAGTATATGAAATAGTTAAAAGTATCCCTCAAGGTAAAGTGGTAAGCTATGGACAGGTAGCATTATTAGCTGGTATACCAAGAGCAGCAAGACAGGTTGGTTGGGTAATGAGTCAGATAAAAGATAACACTATACCTTGGTGGAGAGTAATAAATAATAAGGGATATATAAGTATAAAGAGTAATGAATATTCAGCATTAGAACAAAAGAAACATTTAGAGGATGAAGGGGTGATAGTAACCAAAGATTTTAGTCTTGATATAAAGAAATATCGATATATACCTGTAAATATTCAAGAACTGCCACCAGAGTCTTTAGATAAACTTTTCAAGTTAATGTAACCCACGAGTAACCAAAATACTAAACTGGTCGAAGTTACAGGCCAACCAAAAATATTAGTAATAAAGAATCCTATAAACACGGGTTTCAAATAATCGGGAGATTTTTTAAAAACTGAGGAAATGAGATAAAGATATGCTAAAAGACCAAAGATACCCAGTTCAACCAGTAATTCCAAATAATAATTATGCGGTCTATTGATTATGTAATCCCATTCGGAAGAATAATTTAATAGAGCATTTCTATAAAAGGGGAATACATATGGAAAAGTTTGAGGACCAATACCAAAGAGCATATTCTTTGGACTTGCCAAAAATATATTTATAGTACCCTTCCAGACCTCTTTACGAATAAATCCGGGATCAGAAATTAAATAAGAATCCTCTGCATATACTGTAAAAGATTCTGTAATAAATCTTTTTACATCGATATAGGTATCATTTACACGGGCACTAAAAAAGGAGAAATTGGTAAATATAATAACTAAGGATATCAGTAATAGGTGCATATATCTTTTTGTATCTCCTTTAGGAAAGAAAAACAGAGATATGAACAAACCCAAGAATCCAGAGAGGGAAAAAGATAACCAAAAAGACATAAAAACAGAGGTGTATAGGATCAGCAATATAATATAGAAAGGTTTAGAAAAAGAGAATTTTTTTGAAACGTAAAGATAAACAATAAGAGGGATAGATAGGAGAAGGTATTGAGCTAACCAATTTGGTTGACCAATAGTGGAATATATTCTTTCTACGTGTGAATATTGGAAAATACCATAAAGAGAAACCAAGAATGTGGAGAATAAAGACAAGGTAAATAATTTATAAAAATCATCTTTAGAAAATATTTCAGAAGATATATAAGATAAAAATACAAAGAATATAAAGGCAATAAGCCCCATAAATCTACTATAGTAACCCCAAATAGATGTATAAACATCTAAAGAAAACAGAGTAGATACAATATAAATTACTAATAATGGAATAACCAAGTTGAAATGTCTAAATTGTAGTTTCTTGTTAAAAAGCAAAAACAAAGAAAATATCAGAGTTCCTAATACGTAAATAAGTGTTATTTTAGGGAATTCAAAAGCCTCTTGGGTAAAAGGTGTAAAGAGGATAGGTACAAAAAATACCAGAATTGCATACATCAAAAACATTGATTTTTTATAAAGATTTTTCATGCTAATATAATAATAACAAGTCTTGCCCATATGTTCTCGAAAATATTACTAAAACTAATTGATCAGGCAATTATTCCCGCTGTATTAGTGGTAGGTACAAGATTAGCTTCTATTGCGTTATTCAGTAATTATTTTGATATAGATTACACCATAAATAAGCAAGGGATAACATTTTCTAATATATCTAATTACGTAATAATAAATTCGTACTCCTTCCTATGCATTGTTGCAATAATAACAGCGGGGGTGTTTGGCGTCCTAATAAACAGTGCACTATTTCATCATGAACATATAAAACCCCATACTACAGCCAAATTATTTGCATTAAAGTTAAGCGGATTAATAAAAAATTCTTACGAAGTGTATACAAAAGCGGCCGTATGGATAACTTATATGTGGCTTCTAACAATATCGGGGGGAATTATGTTCTATTACGATATGATTTACCCTATCGTGTTTTATACTTCCGTAATATTTGCGGTTACATCCACCGTAGTATTGATATTAGATATTGAAACAAAGGTGAATGTTTCTAATACATCCGATTTCATTTTTGATATGGATAGAAAATTCTTGGAGAATAAAAAATGATAAAGAAATTTGGTGTAAATCTATTTCTATTCAGCATATTATTGGGACTATTAATCTTACCTATTACATCCTTCAAACTATTAAAAATACAACAATTAGAGGTACTAGGAACTACAAATATAAGAGAACAATACTTACAGCAAAGAGTAGAAGAGCAAGAGGAAAGAATTAAAGAACTAGAAACACTCCTAGAAGAAGCTAAAGAAACTACTCAAAGCAAAGAGCTATTAGCTGAGTAAAGGTATCAAATATACAATAGTCATTATAGAGGTACCCCACAAGGAAACGGCAACGAACAGCGGTTTATCAGATAAAAGAGCTCTCTCTGGAGATTCCCCTTCGCCTTTTTCATAAATAACATATAGGTAGCGGGCAACACCATAAATAACCAAAGGAATAGTCAACATCATCCACTTAGGACTACTTAGAATAGAAGGTAAAAATGTACCCCATTTATGACCTACCAATTGGGGAGAGTCCTGAAAGGTAAATAAAGAGTATGTTAGTAAGGTATATGAGGCAGACATAGAGATCATACTATCTAACAAAGTATCAGGATAATGTCTAAGGGTTTTTCTTGTATGGGCTTTTTCATCAGAACCCAGGAACTTAATTAGAATAGTTTTTTCAGAGCGTCTTTTACCAAAAGCTAAAAGAAGAGAAACACCAATGGTAGTAAGCACCAACCAAGAGGAAACAGAGGTTTCCGAAGCTAATCCCCCAGCCATGACACGAATAATAAAACCAGAAGCAACTATTAAAGAATCAAGAATGATAACGTTCCTAAAATACAAAGAATAGGATATCTGGATTAGTACATATGCAATTAAGACATATGTGAAAAAATAACCTACAAAGTTTAGAGAATATACCAATGCTAAGGAAATAAAGATAAAAGACATAACCTTGGCTAAAGGTAACGGTAATTTACCCGATGCAATAGGTCTATTTGATTTTATAGGATGCTGCTTATCCTTATCCATATCAACAATATCATTGAAAAAGTAAATTCCGGAGGCTAAAAGACAAAAAGCAACAAAGGCATTGGTAGTATCTAGGAAAACTCCAGGAGCAAATAATCTTCCAGAAAATATGGCAGCAGCATATAAACTTAAATTCTTAAGCCATTGGCGGGGTCTAGCAGTTCTTATTATTTGATAAAGTAAGTTAATCATTAGTCTAATAATACCAAATTAATGGACATTTAACCTGTAACCAAATCCTTTTACACAAGTTATTTTGCTTTTCCCCAATTTTCTCCGCAATCTACTTATGTAAACTTCTACGACATTCGCACGTATATTATCGTAATCACGCCATATCACTAAGCGTAACTTCTCCCTAGAAGCATACTTAGGATAGTAAGACATTAAGAAATGTAACAGATCGTATTCTTTTTTAGATAATTCCAAGGTTTTTCCGTCAATAGAAATTGTGTTTATATCTTGATCCAATGTTAGAGTATTAAGTTTAGGAGTAGAATTTTTCAAGAGGGATTGAAAGCTGGTTATAGGTAATAATAAATGGTCAAACTGAATGTTTATAGGAGCAGCGTACGAATCACAATCATCTAACTGATGTATAAATTTAGTAAATTCCTCGTTATCTTCTAGGTATAGAACCCTCATTTTTTGATCGCATAAAACTCAAATTTAGTAGAACAATTGCAAATGCCACGATACCTACAAGAGCAAACCCTACTTGAAAGGTAAATTTTTCGGCAGTAATCAACCCAATGAGACCAAATACCGCAGTAGTAATCCAATAAAAAGTAGCTATTTTAGAAACACTCCACCCCTTTGCGATTAAGATATGATGTAGATGTCCTCTATCTCCCTTAAGTGGATTTTTCCCTTGGAGTAATCTTCTTAACAAAGTTACTAGTGCATCTAAAAAGGGAATAAGAATTATTAAAATGGAAGTTACTATCTTGCTTTGAGACGAAAAAGATAATACAGCTAATACTAACCCTGCAGACATAGCTCCAAATCCCCACATTATCCTAGATGGATGCCACATCTGACTAACGGTACCAAAAGAGATACCTGCACCAATGATAGCGAGGATAGCAAGCTGTCTATGAAATAAAGTAAGTTCTTTGAATCGAAGAGAAAGTAATGCTACAACAATAAAAGCTATACCTACAATACCAGAGAATTGACCATCAACACCGTTTGACCAGGATAATACATTTAAAAACCATACAATCCAAATAATAGTTAGTATTGAAGATATTAAGTTAAAATTTGCTAAATAGATAAACTGTCCTGTTAACACATGTTGTAGTGGATTTATTATGGTATCAAACTTAATACCAGACATAACAGGAATAGAAACCACACTAGTAAGTAAGAGTAATCTCAGCAAAGGATTTTCTATTATCTTAAATGCTGAGTGGGGATGCGTATTCTGATAATCATCTACATAGCTCAAAATACCCAACAGTATCAGTCCAATGTATAAACCTGTGAGTTTAGAGGTAATACCAACAATTAAAAATGTTAAGAGAATAAATACAAGCGTAAAGTAGATACCACCACCTCTAGCAGATGGGCCACGTAAAAGCATACTGGGATGATTGTGAATACCAGGAACCGTAATAATATCTAAGTTTTTCATTAAACCAATAAACAGTGGTAAAAAGAAGTAGGATATAGCAAATGCCACGAGAAAATAGGGTACTAAAGATATATAATTTGGATTTATAAATGGTTTGTAAGACGCAGAAGAAATACTAAATATACGTAATAGCTCATATGTAGTAAAAACAGTACAGAAACTTACTATTGTGGTTATAACTTCCATAATATATCTAACAAAGTATTTATTTAACAAGGCAATTAGTAATACCCCCAAGATTAAAATCACTAGAGATGTTGCAGGAATAATATAGATATATTTGCTCTGCGCTAATTGATAATCCCCCCAGTAACGGGTATACCATAAGGGTATTTGAGGATTTAAGTACATTTTTCTAAATGAAATATATAGAAACTGAAAGAGTATAACTACAACGTTTAAGGCAACAAAGTCTACCAGCTTATTTCTCGCATGGCGGCTTAACTCAGTGATTATCTCTGTAAAAATTTTACGTAATTTCTTTTTTAATGCTTTCATGATCTAACCTTAGGGGTATGATACAAATCTTTCATACGCTTACCTAACATTAAACGAGTCTGTGCCTCGATAAAAGGGAAAAAAGAAAAAGTTAACATGTTTAGTATTACCAATGGACCTTCCATAAGTCCTAAAAACTTCCTCCAGAGGGGCCATTTTTTAGGCATGGGGCTAGCAAGTTGAAATCTATAATAGGTAGCAGGTACTAAAAATACTAAAGCAATAGTTAAAATATAGCTCATAACATCGGGTAAACTATAAGCAAAAGTAGTCTGTTTCACATCGGGATTTACTAAGGTAACAATACCAAAACCAAAAGTTATCAAAAAAACAATATTTATCAAAATTATTCTACGTTCAATATGCTTTAGGAACCAAGTAACCTTTTTTTGTAAACTAATATGTTTGTTCTTCAAAAATTCTCCCATAGATAATGGGAAATCTATGGCTCCCCAACCCCAACGGACAAGTTGCTTATAAAGACTTTTGTAGGAACCCCAATAAGTACTACCCTGTACGGCATCGGCAGAATAGGGGATAAAATGTGGAATACCATCAAAGTTACCATTTCTAGCAAAAAAAGCTCTCCAGTAGAAAATAGTGTCATCAACACCTAACTGAACATCCCAATAGTCAGCATCAATTAGAGTTTGAAGAGAAGAAGAATAAGAAGAGAATGATGCCTCTGTAGTATGCGTTTTATGGTTACCCCATGAAGATAAAGAACCTAAAGTAATAGCATTTGCTTCTATTCTCATCATGGTAGGAACATCCCAAAGATTATTATTAAACAAATGCACTGCGGTTGAGTAATAATGATAGTCCCTGTTATCACTTGTTAAATAGAGTTCTGTTAATCGGGCGATATATTGGGGGTAAAGAACGTGATCCGCATCAATAGTGCTAAAGATATAATTTCTGAGATTTTCACCATCTTTAATAAGTTGGGCAATTGCATGTTTTGCTCCCCAGGTTCTATTTGCTCCTGCAACACCTACTGCCTCTCCAACAATTCCAGCAGGATGAACAAAATACATAAATTTATGTAGTTTATGTTTATAAGGTTTAACTTCCTCCTCTAACCTTTGTTTCATTTCTTCGGAGTATTTTTCTTCCATGGTATAAATTAAAGTCACCTGAGTAGACGGAAACGTTTGGTTAATAATACCTTCTATAGACGCTTTTACTACCTCCTTGGGTTCATTAACCATAGGTATTAAAATAAAATGCCTAACATCCTTAAGACTTGGAGGTAACGTCTTCTTTTCTGGCAATTTTGTAAAATCTAATGCATTACATTTCGCCAACCAATCTACTTTTATTTCTGCTTTATACCTTCTAAAAGCAAAAAACAACCCGATGGAATGCTTTAAAGATAGATAAAACCAATAGACCGTAAAAAAGGCTAATAGGTACACAATTGCTGGAGGAAAAAACAAACCCAACCAAATGGGAGAAGTTAGTAATGTCCAAGTAGACAAACCCAGAGATATCTCAAAAAATCTTTTTACTAAACCTTCATTTTTTTCTGCAAATTTTGAAATCATAGTGAGATTGATATTAAGTATAGACTATAAATTAAAGAGTTTCGAGGTATTATCATAAGAAAATTTCTCTACGTCTTTAAGATCCAGTCTTCTTACCTCTGCAAACTTCTCAGCCACCATTTTAACATATTTAGAATAATTTACCTCTCCCCGATGCCCTTGTGGGGCCAGATAAGGGGCATCCGTTTCTACTAAGAATTTATCTATGGGCACCTGTCTAATTACATCCAACAAGTATTCCTTTTTTGGATAGGTAATCATTCCAGAGAAAGATAGATAAAACCCCAAATCTAAAACTTGTTTGGCAAAGTCCCAAGTAGAATCAAAACAGTGAATTACACCACGTAACCCTTGTGGTACATACTTGTTTAGCAATTCCAGAACGAATTCATCCCCTTTACGATCGTGGATTATTAGGGGTAAGTCATACTTTATAGCTAGTTTTATTTGTTCTTCAAAAAGGAATACCTGATCTTTTATATCTCTACCACCTTGCCAATTACTAATATCAATACCACATTCACCTATAGCAACTAGTTTCTTATCTTTCTTAACCAAGAAAGTATCTTCAAGGATGGCTAAGGATTCCTTCAAATCTGTATGCATTTCCTCATGGGGGTATATAGCTACACTATAGTAAATAGGATCATACTTCAAAGAGATATCTTTCACTAAATTACTCTCCTTAATACTGGTACCTATGGCTATAAATTTCAAAACACCTTCTTTTTCTGCCTCTCTTATAATATCCTCAACACTCTTTTCGTAATTCTTGTGAGGTATATGACAATGGGGATCTATCAACATATATTAAGCTAACCTCGGAAATAGAGGTGCTTGAGCTACTATTTTAGATTCATTGAATTGACTTTGTATCTTTTTAGCAGCATCAGGTATAAAAGGTTCTATTAACCTAGATAATCTTCTAATTTGAGATACTTCATACTCTAAAACTTCTGCTAGTTTTTTCTCATCAGTTATAGCCCAAGGTTGATTTTCATTTATATGTTTATCTAAGTTAGATAACTCTTTCCAAAGGTTTATTAACGTTAAATCTACTCTATATAAATTAAGTAAGGGTTCAAAAATTGTGTCTTCTAAATCAGCCCCCTCAGTAGAATAAGGGAATGAAATTCCTGACTTTTCAGCTAACTTAGCTATTCTAGCCACAGTGTTACCTAAACCATTGGCAAGGTCTGCATTGTATACCGATTTTAGATGCTCTAGTGATATATCTACATCTTCTGTTACGGGACCATGCTTTAAGAAGTAATAACGGACAGCATCTACACCAAACTTGGAAACTAATTCATCCGGTCTAATCACATTACCTCTAGATTTACTTATCTTTTCTCCATTCAGATTAATGAAACCGTGGACATAAATAGTATCGGGTACTCGGTACCCTGCGCTTTTTAACATTGCAGGCCAAAGGAGGGCATGCCACCGGGCATTATCTTTACCTAAGACATGTACAATTTTGGTATCATCAGACCAAAATCCAGTTTCATTACCCGCAGTAAAATAGTTCACTAAGGCATCAAACCATACATAAAGGACATGCTCAGGGTCATTGGGTACTTCTATACCCCAAGATACTTTGTATTTAGGACGTGTTACAGGTAAATCCTTTAACCCCTGTTCTACAAAGGCGATCATTTCTTTCTTCTTGCCCTCTGGCAACACGAATGCGTCTTTATTTAATAATTCCAATAAGAAATTAGAATATTTTGACCATTTGAAAAAGTAGTTTTCTTCTTGAATCTTTTGTATTTTTCTTGTTGGATGAAGTAAACACTCCCCCTCTTCATTAAGTTCAGACATGGTTTTGTAAGACTCACAACCCTCGCAATAAAGACCTTCATAAGAATCTTTATAGATATCTCCGTTGTCGTAAGCTCTTTTATAAAAATCTATGGCCTGCTTTTTATGATCTTCATCTGTAGTTCTAATAAATCGATCATAAGAAACACTTAATATATCCAATTGTTCCCTGTCTTTTGCAGATATGTCATCAACAAATTCTTTGGGAGTTTTACCCACCTTTTCTGCAGCCCTTTCGTTTGTGGAACCATGTTCATCAGTACCCGTTAGAAAATAAGTGTTTTTATCTCCTAATTTCAATCTGTAAAAACGAGCAATAGCATCTGAAAAAATCTTTTGATAGGAATGACCAACGTGAATCACGTCATTTGTATAATCTATTGCTGTTGTAATAAAGAACTTATTGTGTGTCATTAGAGTGATTTTAGCACAAAATGCTTTATTAATAAGTCAGAAATTAGTACAAGCACAATAAAAAGAGCAATATATACTGCCCATTTGAAATTAGATCTATATACATGTCTTTGGGGAGCATTAATCTTATTCCTTTTTATAAAGAAGATAAGTAAAGATAACGTTAAGGTCAGGGCTAAGAATAATATTAAAAGGAATAAAGAAATAATCAAAATACCTTGAGGAGGAATTCTAAAAAGAATAAACAGAACAATACTCCACAATATAATTACACCTGCAATAACTGAATACAAAAAACTAGGCATACATTAATGATACAATACTCTCATGATAGATTTACCTGCTTTAATCCTAATATTAGCCTCACTTGCAGCCATTACCTACCTAGTAATGAACCAGATAAAATCCATTCGAGAATCCTTAAAAGAGAGTCAAGAAAGCCAAGTATTGATGGAATGGTTAAAGGAGATGAAGTCATCTGTAGATAAAAATTCTGATGTATTAGAAAAACAACTACACAACCAAAGAACAAGCTTAGAAGAAAGGTTAAACCAACAAACAGAACGAATGGATAAACATACTAAATTGATATGGGAAAGATTAACAGAAGCACAAAGAATAATTGGGGATGTTAATAAACAAATAGGGGGCATTGAAGAATTTGGAAAGGATATAAAAGATTTGAGTAATGTATTGAAATCTCCAAAGCTAAGAGGGGGACTAGGAGAACAATTTTTAAACGAGTTGCTAGCAAATGCCCTACCCCATGACTTATTCAAAATACAATATGAGTTCAAAGATGGTAGTAAATGTGACGCTGCGATACTTACAGAAAAGGGAATTATCCCTATAGACTCAAAGTTTTCTTTAGAAAATTTCAGAGCAATGATGACCGCGGAGAGGGAAGAGTTAAGAGAAAAACACAGGAAAGAGTTTGTTAAAGATGTGAAAAAGAGAGTAGATGAAATTGCCACTAAATACTTAAAACCAGATGAAGGAACTACGGAATTCGCTTTAATGTATGTACCATCAGAAACTGTCTATTACGATCTTATTGTTAACAGTGTAGAGGTAGAAGATTATGCACAACAAAAGAACGTTTTTATAACATCTCCCAATACGTTATTTAGTAAACTAAAGATATTTTTATCCGTATACCAACAATTTGAACTACAGAAACATGCAACTGAAATCCTGAAAGCACTGGCATCCATAAAGATAGAAGCAGAAAAGTTTGACGAAGACTTAGGGGTATTAGAAAAACACATATCTAACGCATCTAAAGCCTCTGAAAATGTTAGAAGCAAATACACAAAACTATTCGGAAAGATAGAAAATGTTAACGAAATAGGTAAAGAGGAAAAACCCCTAGAATTAACACAATAACGGAAAACGTCCCTCTCCTTTCATAGATAGAGACGTTTTCGTGTTGGGTGGTTTGGTTTCATCTATGGAAAATGCCCGCTTGGAGCATCTCTTCTTCAGTCAGTGGGCGTAAAAATTCGACAACAGCCCGCAAAAATGAAGAAGATTCCAGCGTACGATGATACCAATGTTTCAAGGTATTCACAGCACGTCTCTCCTTTCTTTGCTGTATTCAGCAATGTATATTATACCTTACTTTACCAATTTAGAAAAATCGCAAACCCTGTATAATCTATACACATGCCAAATATTAATCTAAACCCCAACCAGCAAAAAACAGTAGATTTTGGAAATGGGGCCTTGCTTGTAGTTGCAGGCGCAGGAACCGGTAAAACCAGGGTTATAACAGAGAGAATAAAAAGGTTAATTGAGGCGGATTTCAAAGCTAAAGATATCGCTGCTTTAACTTTTACAGATAAATCTGCGGGGGAAATGCTCGACAGATTGGGAGATGTCATGCCTTTGGGATATGAAGAACCCTGGATATATACATTCCATAGATTCTCAGACCGTATATTACGTTTAGAGGGACTGGAAATTGGATTAGACCCATCATACAAGATAATTTCATACCCGGAACAATGGCTTCTTCTTCGAAAAAACATCTTTAAAATGGATTTGGACTATTTTAGACCTCTAGGTAATCCTACAAAGTTTATTTCTGCAATACTGAAATTCATCTCTCGTCTTCAAGATGAAAATATATCCGTTGGAGATTTTAATAAATTTGCCAAAGAGTATACAGGGGATGTAGATGAAAAGAGAAGATGGGAAGAATTAGCTCATATATATTCAAAATATCAACAATTCAAAATTGAAAAATCAAAGATGGATTTTGGGGATCTGATCCAATGGAATATAAAACTATTTAAAGAAAGACCAAACATCTTAAAGAAATATCAGGAACAATTTAAACACATTTTAGTGGATGAATTCCAAGATACTAACTTTGCACAATATGAATTAATAAAACTATTATGTCCAAAGGAATTGGGAAATAGGTCCTTAGTAGTAGTAGGAGATGATTCCCAGTCTATATATAAGTTTAGAGGAGCCGCTGTTTCAAACATTCTCCAGTTTATGGAAGACTATCCTCAAGCAGAGATGGTAACACTACTGGAAAATTATAGATCTAATCAAAAAATATTAGATGCTGCATATAAATTAATACAAAACAATAACCCGGATACATTGGAGAGTAAGTTAGGAATATCTAAAGAATTAGTATCTAAAGCTACACCATCTAAAGTATCTCCCCAAATATTATCTTTAGAGACTGGAGAAGATGAAATAGAACAAATAATGCTAAAGATAGTAGACACTCTAGAGCAAAATCCCCAATACACATATAAAGATATTGCGATACTAGCAAGAGCTAACTCTCACTTAGAGCCATTTGTATTGGCATTACGAAAGTATAATTTGCCATACCAGTTAGTTGGAAACAGAGGTTTATACGATAGAGACGAAATACGAGATATCATAGCATTACTAAGGATAGTAATTAACCCCATAGATAATATAAGCTTGTACAGAGTATTAAGCATCCCTTCCTTAAATATCTCCCGTGAAACCACAATTAGCATTTTATCGGAAGCTAAAATAAAGAAGGTAAACATGTGGGATATTATTGAGGAATCTACACATGAAGAATTAATTTCTCTTAGAGAGAAGCTTAAAAACATACAAGACAAAATGACAAAATACCAACCCCACGAACTCGTATATGAAATGGTGAAAGATATAAATTACTTAGAAAAATATTTGGAAGAAGAAACTGTAGAAAACCAATTGTGTATACAGAACTTGAATTTGTTTTTAGAAAAGGCCAAAAGATTTGAACAAGAGTATTACGAAGACACACATGAAATACCAACAATAGTAGAATTTATAAACTATATAGAATTAATGATTGAGTCTGGAGACAATCCCGCACAAGCAGAAATAGAAGATATAGATACTATAAATTTGATGACTATACATGCTTCAAAAGGTTTAGAGTTCCCCGTAGTATTTATTGTAAATGTCGTGTCAGATAGATTCCCAACTAAAAACAGAAAAGACGTAATAATGCTACCTGATGAACTTATTAGTGAAACCCTTCCTACAGGGGATGAACATATACAAGAGGAAAGAAGATTATTTTATGTAGCATTAACAAGGGCAAAAGAATACTTGTATGTAACCTTGGCTAAAAATTATGGAGGAACTAGAGACAAAAAACCTAGTGGGTTCTTGGAAGAAACAAAATTGAAGGTATTAGAAATACAAACACCACAGAGGGAAGAAACACAGGGTAATCTTTTTGGGATGTCCTCTGGTTACCGTGACGGTAAAATAGAAAACACTGAAGTGGACCTAGGTAATGTAAGTTTTTCTAAGATAAGTAAATACGAAACATGCCCCTTATCCTACAAATATTCTTATGTATTAAATATTCCTACACCACCTAACGGTGCGTTGAACTTTGGAGTGGCTATACACGACACCTTATATGAATACCACTTGAAGAAATCATTTGGTAAAAACTTGTCTTGGGAAGAATTATTAGAAATATATAAAGGTAAGTGGGTTCCATTGGGATACATGGATAAAGATCACACAAACTTACGATTTGAAAGTGGAGAAAAGTTACTTAGAAACTATTATGAAAAGCATAAAGATGAAAATATTAAACATGTAGGGTTGGAGAAGTGGTTTAACATCAAACTTGGGAGAGAAAAATTTATTGGAAAAATAGACCGCATAGATAAACTGCCCTCGGGTAATGTCGAATTAATAGACTATAAAACAGGATCTTCTAAAGAGCAAAAAGAAATAGATAAAGATGAACAATTAGCTTTTTACACAATTGGGGCACAAGAAGCATTGGGGTTAAAAGTAGAAAAACTAAGCTACTATTACTTAGAAGAAGGTATAAAACTATCTACAATAAGAACACCAGATCAATTGGAAAACACTAGAGAGAAAGCTATAGAAACAGTACAAGAGATGAAAAAGGGAAAGTTTGAACCTAAGGCAGGGATGCATTGTATGTGGTGTGATTACAAAGATATATGTCCTTCGGCCTATAAGGGATAGCTATAGATCTGCCCGCAACAAGCGTACAAAAAACTTGAGTAGTGGATTATAAATTTTTACATAGGGATAAGGATACTTAACAACAGTACCTCCAAACTTTTCCTTGAAGCTGCTAAAACCTGACCAACCCTTTTTGAATATAGGAAACCTAGAATCGTATATACCATCTAAATCCAGATAATTAAATCCTAGTTTCTGGAAATAGAGAAATGATTCCCACATTTGAACAAAACCAGATCGGTTCTTAGAACCCAAGTCAGTAGTGCCACCAAAGATATAAAAAACTACATCATCATAAGACAGATAATATTTCCCCCCACACAAATTAGCGTCCTTATCGTATACAAAAGATAAGTAAGTGTTAGGTTTAAAACAGGAGTTTCTATACAGTAAGTCTTCGAGAGAAGGTGTATAAAAATGTTTTGATTTTGAAGTATATAAGTGGACTTCTTTGTAGAAGATTTCTAATTGTTTCCTGGTAGGATTCCTAATAAATTCTACCTTTGTGTCCTCTCGCTTCCCTCTATTTATTCCATACTTCCCGCTATGAGAAACATTTTCCCACAAGGAATTCTCGCTTGATTTCAATTTTATATAAAGGGCAGAAGGAGGAATAATAGGGGAGCTGTTCTTAACATATCCTAGATTCTCCAATAAAGTAATATCCTGATCTATATTAGGCTCTAATTTTAGAAAGACTATATTTTTCTTCTTGCACTCCTCATCCAACTCCAAAAGGAGTTTATCGTCAAGAGAATTAGGCCTTTGCATCTTTGCAATGTGGAAAAAGAGTATTTTAGTATAAAGAACTAAGGAAGTGTCAGATAAACGGAAGCCCTCCCAGCCAATGTGTTTAAAATATTTCTCCCAAGAAACAGTTTGTCGAATATTAGGAAACATTATCTTAAAAGATTTAGGAGCTTCCATCTTAAAGAATTGGCGGTATTAAATAAGTTGTAAGCAGCATTATTTACTACAAAATCATAAGAATTAATATATTGCACATGCTGTCCACCAAATTTCCTCTTGAAATCAGTAAAACCGTAGTATGGATCTTTTGCATCATTCATGTCATAAGCAGCACCCCACATATCAAAGTATTCACAATCATGCTTTTTACCAAACTGTATGGCTTCCCAACCTATTAACGCATTCGGCTGGATATTACGGTTCTTTGTAGAAGAACCCCCATAGGGATAATAAAGAACATTATCGTAAACAAAAAGCATCCATGCGGCCAAAGGTTCCCCTTCAAATTCAATAATGAGTATGTGAACCATATCTTTATCAAAAGCCTTAATTATTTTTTCAAAGTAGCTTTTAGAACGATAAAAGTACCCCTGCCTTTTAGCGGTATCTACATATAAATCATAGAATATGTCCAAGGAGTTCGAAGATTCTTTTCTAAGGACCGCTCCCTTTTTCTCCGCCAGTTTTATATTGTATCTTTGCTTAGGGTGCATATTTGCTAAAAGGGTATCTAATGAAGGTGTTAAATCTAATATAAAGTTACCTTTTGCAAACTCATCCCTAGGAGATTTTTTACAGTGTTCTTCCAGAAGAGGCGTAGCAGAAGCCTCTTCTGCAGACCCCTTTATAATATTAGGTACATCCAAATGGCAAGCAATACAATTATGTTCCTCTAAAGAGGCTCTTAAGACATCAAAATCAATATCGTCGGGGTTAACTCTAGGGCAATAGGCATAGAACATATTTGTGAAGGGTATGGAGTGTTTGGTATAAAATAGTTTTCCTGCTTTTATTGCCTCTGTCCCATAACTCGATTTAAAATCTGCCCACTGCTTTGTTTGTAATATATGCGTCTTCATATTACGAGTATACCATTGACTAAAAACAATAAATAATATAACTTATACGCAGATAATGAATTTCACCCAAAAGGGTGGGGTACGTTAGGAGAGTACGAGTGAGAGGGGTCTTGCTCGGACTAGTAGGTCCGGGAGATGTAATACATTGCCCGGACTTATTCATATATTTATCTTGAGTTTTCCACTACTTTGTATAATTCCAACCATTTTTCTATTGTTAAATTATGAGGTCTTTCATTTCCGGTCAGTCCAACTTTTTCTAATAATTCCTTCGGAAAAGCTTTATTCAACATCTTCTTTTGATGTTTAAATCCAACGTGTAGAAAGTTTTCGTAACTGGTTATATCCAAAATTCCTGCGGGAAATTCTTTTTCCGTCATGAGAATAATTGCACTATCTACATTAGGTACAGGAGTAAAAGCTCCCCTGTCCACAGTGTCTATATACGTAACCTCATAAAAAGTATTAATAAAAATAGATAAATAATTAGATTTAACTTTTCTTTCTGTCAATTTCTCTGCTACCTCTTTTTGAAGCATCAATACTACTGTTTTAGGTTTATTCGTCATTTTTATCAAATGATGGAGTATAGGAGAAGTTATGTAATAGGGAATCGATCCCAAGAGAACAGTATTTCCCCCCAAGGTAACTACTGTAGACCAATCAAGAAAGTTGGCTAATATTATATGAACATTTGGTAAATCTTGGTATTTGTTTTTAAGTTTAGCAACAAAACGTTCATCTAAATCAATTGCATAGAATGTATTATCATCAGTGAGTCTAGAAACAATCTCTGTAGTAAATACACCGGGTCCCGGACCTATTTCCACAACATAGTCACTCCCTTTTATAGGTAACAAATCTACCATCCTTTTTACAATGTTTTTGTTAGTTAAAAAGTTTTGACCAAGGCTTTTTATTGCTTTTTCCATAGATTAATTATACCCTACGCACATGGAAACATATGTGTGTTTAGAAAATATTAGATCTCTTTTCAATATTGGGGCCATTTTTAGGACCTGTAGCTTTTATGGAATTAATAATGTAATCCTCTTAGGATATTCGGGAAAAGACGCAAAAGGGAACTTACATCAAGAGATATTAAAGACGTCCCTAGGATCAGAGAAAGATCTGGATATTATTATGATGAGTACTGCCAAGGAATTATACAAGTTTGCAAAAGATAAAAGATTGGAAGTAGTTGCTATAGAGCAAACAGCTACCAGCAAGGCCATTCACGAATACGAATTTCCTTCAGGGAGTATTGTAATGTTTGGTAATGAGGCAGAGGGTATAACAAAAGAGTTGTTAGAAAAGGCAGATGCTGTTTTAGAAATAAAAAGAAAAGGAATTCATAATTCTTTAAATGTTACAACTACATGTGGAATAGTTTTAGATATTATTAGTAATCAGTCCAACTAAAAAACCCACTACGAGATTGATCCATATCATCTAAGAAATCATTTACATCTTTTCTGGATACTCTGAAAGGTTTGTAACCACCCTTTATATCTCCTTTTATATCTACTAAAGTGTCCGGTATTTCCTTTAAGAATCTACTTGGAAGATTTACTTGAATATTACCGAAGTACATTCTAGAAGAAGTGTGTGTCAGATATACTCTAGTCATCGCCCGAGTTATTGCCACATAACACAGTCTTCTTTCCTCTTCTAAATCTTCTGTACTTTCCGATGAATTTGAATGCGGAAATAACCCTTCTTCCATACCGATAATGAATACGACAGGAAATTCCAAGCCTTTTGAAGCGTGTACCGTCATAAGAGTTATCGCATTGTAATCATTGCTGTCTACCCTGTTAGAGCTTTCGATTAAAGAAACATTTTCTAGAAACTCAGAAAGATTTGTAAATTTATAGGCAACCGATTTCAATTCATTTATATTTTCTATCCTGTCTAAGTTCTCTTCCTTATTCTCCTCCAACCATTTTATATATTTAGCATCATACAAAGCTGTCTCTAATAACTCCTGTGTTGATAAATTATCTTTAAGGGATATCCATTTACTAATTGGTAATTTAGATTTCTCTTCAATTTCCTCCAAATTCCATTTATTCTTCTTTAACCCTTCTATACCTTTTTGGCCTATACCACGAGGTGGAACATTTATTATTCTCTCCCAAGATACAGTATCTTGATGGTTGTGTATAACTCTAAGATATGCAATTACATCTTTTATTTCTTTTCTGGCATAAAATCTAGTACCTCCAACAATTTTATAAGGGATATTGTTCTTTATTAAATACTCCTCCATATTTCTCGACTGAGCGTTGGTACGATATAAAACTGCAATATCTTTATAATCACTGCCTGCAGATAAGTGATCTAAAATCTGGGATACGACATAATTAGCTTCATCTTTGTCTGTATTACCAAGATAGGAAATAAGTTTTTCTCCCTTACCATTTTGCGTCCAAAGTTCTAATGGAATATGGGAGGTATTGTTCTTAATCAAGTTTGTAGCAGCATCCAGAATATTTTGCGTAGATCTATAGTTTTGATCCAAGTTGTATATAACAGCATCGGGATAATCACGTTGAAAATTTAGGATATTTCTAAAATCCGCTCCACGAAAGGAATAAATTGCCTGAGACATGTCTCCCACAACAAACAAATTACCATGTAATTGAGAAAGCATCTTTGTTAGTACATATTGTGATTTGTTCGTATCCTGGTATTCATCAACTAGAATAAATTTAAACAGTTCCTGATACTTTCTAAGTACCTGGGGTTCTTGTTTAAAAAGATCAATCGTTCTAACAATAAGGTCATCAAAATCCAAGGCATCGTTTTGCTTTAGTCTTTTTTGATACTCAGGATAAATTTTAGCAACAGTTCTTTGAAAATACCCTTGAGCATATTTTTCGTAATTATCTGGAGATACCAATTCCGATTTACTGTTTGAAATAGTTGAAAGAATTGCATGAGGGTTAAATTTCTTGGTATCAATACCAAAATCTTTCATTATCTGTTTTGTAAGCACCTGTTGATCGTCAACATCGTAAATCACAAAGGAAATAGGTATACCAATATGAAACCCATCTTTACGAAGTATTTTGGAACACACAGAATGGAAAGTACCACTCCAAGATAACCCACCTATACCAATGAGTTCAGATACTCTATGTTTTATCTCATTTGCTGCCTTATTGGTAAAGGTTACACAAAGAATATTAAATTCTTCCAAAGGAAATTCACTTAAAAGGTACGCAACCCTGTGGGTTAAAACACGTGTTTTCCCACTACCAGGACCCGCTACAACCAAAGCAGGGCCCTCTTTGTGGGACACCGCTTTTACTTGTTGATCGTTTAGGGAATCAAAGATAAAACTCATCAAGTTATAATATCACGCTTATATATTCAAGCGATCTTTTAACTCGTTAGTAGATTCGTCCATACAAACATTAGCAATAGTTCCTGGGAAATCAATAGGATCCACTTTTCCACACGGTACTATATCTGTTCCCATGTATACAACTTCCCAAGTTTCTCCTTTTGTTCTAGCAAATATAGTTAGATCTCCACCTTCTAAAGTTTTCAAGCTAACTAATACTTTTGCAAACTCCTCATTGTTTTGTATAGCAGTTATATTTATAGCTTTAACTTCTATTTTCTTATCTTCAATAATGTATTTCCTGACCATAGATATCAAAGATCCTTCTGGCACTATGTACTCAGGGGGATTATACATATCACTAATAACCTCGTTAGGGGCACCCTCTGTATCATTTTTTATAGAAACAGAGTAACTATTTCCTAAGTATTTATAACCAAAGGATCCTAGAGTGAATAACACAGAAAAAATAAACAGGGCAATTATTATATATTTCTTTTTCATAGATTAATATTAACAAAAATTATCATCTAGAAACAACCGTTCCAGAGGATTGATTATAGCATTGAGGAATGAGTGTATTAGGAAATGAATACCCAGAAATAGCAGAACAAGAAACTACGCCGTTCTCCACCGCAACAACAGTAAAACTAGTCCCATTGTTATAGGCATAAAAAGTAGCAGGATATCCAGAATTATCAAAATCAACAGCACCCTTTACATAACTACCAGTATTCTGATCTACTACAACAAAAACAGAATCAGTAGATCTATTGTACTTAGAAGCAAAAGCCTCTTTTAGAGGAATAAGTGTAGGATCCACAGTAATTTTTGGTACTTCAACTTTTGGAGCAGGCTCCGTTGAGGGCAAAATTGCTGGGGGGTTGGTGGTAATAACAGGGATAACGCTAGCATTTACTGTAGGTTTAACAATAATAGGACTTTGAGTACCTAACCAATACCACAAACCCACAAATGCTGTAATAATAACAAATAGTTTTGGTGCAACTTTCTTAAACATTGGAATTATAATAACAAGAGCATACAATTAATCAACCAAACGTTATGCGAGTATGATATGATTTATTCGCATGCAGAAAAAATATCGTGCAAACCAGGGCACGATATATTTATTCTCAGTGATTGTGTTAACTTAAAAAGAAAGAAATTTACTATGATGACCTTAATGGATTTTTATGCTGATTGGTGTGGACCATGTAAAATCATGTCCCCCGTTTTTGCCGAATTAGAAAAGGAATATGAAGGCAAAGTGGAATTTAAAAAAGTAGACGTCGAAACTAATGGAGAAATCGCACAACAATATCAAGTAATGAGCATACCTACCTTTATTATCACCAAAAATGGTAAGGAGATGGATAGAAAAGTCGGCGCAATGCCAAAGGAAGTCTTGAAAGACTGGATAGACAGTAATCTCAAATAATGTATCATTAGTATATGACTGCCCGAATAGCCATAAATGGTTTTGGAAGAATTGGTCGTGCTGCATTCAAGATAATGCAAGATCGAACCGATTGTGAAGTTGTAGCAATAAACGATTTAGGTTCTATCTCAAATCTCGCATACTTATTAAAATACGATACTGCTTATGGAAGATATAATAAAGAAATTTCATTTGACGAACATAATTTAATTGTAGATGGTAAAAAAATACCTATACTAGCTGAAAAAGATCCCAATTTATTACCATGGAAAGATTACAATATAGATGTTGTTTTAGAATGCACAGGTTTCTTTGTAAAAGATGACTCTGCTAAAGCACATATAAATGCAGGGGCTAAGGGAGTTGTATTATCTGCACCAGCAAAAGGGGAACATAATACCGTACAAACATTTTTACGAGGGGTTAATGACTCAAATTACCTTGGGCAAGACGTAGTGTCCAATGCATCGTGCACTACAAATTGTATCGCACCCGTAGTAGAAGTAATCAACAGACATTTCAAAATATTAAAATCTGTAATGACTACAGTGCATTCATACACAGCATCTCAAAGCATAGTAGACGGTCCAAACAAAGACTTCAGAGAAGGTAGAGCAGGTGCACATAATATGGTACCTACATCCACAGGGGCAGCCATTGCCACCACTTTAGTAATACCAGAGTTAAAAGGATTATTTGATGGAATATCTGTGAGAGTACCAACTATTGTGGGATCACTATCAGACATGACTTTTGTTGTAGAAAAAAAGACTACTGTTGAAGAGATAAACAAAATATTAGAAGAAGAAGCTAACTCGGATAGATACAAAGGGATACTAGGTGTAACAAGAGAGGCTTTAGTATCTAGCGACATAATAGGTACAACCCAATCTTCAATTGTAGATTTAGAATTAACCAGGGTAATAGATGGGGATTTAGTAAAAATATTGGCTTGGTATGACAACGAATGGGGATACTCCAACAGACTAGTAGAGATGGCACTACTCATGGCAAAATAGTAAAATCTTATTAAGATGAAATATATTCAACATGCTCCTATATCCCAAGGTACTCGAGTGTTTGTCAGATTAGATATTGATGTACCAATAGCCGATGGAAAAATAGGGGAAACGTATAGACTGTATGCGGGACTAGACACTCTTAACTATATTATCCAAAAAGGGGGAATACCTATAATAGCAGGGCATATAGGGCAACCAAAGGGTATATATAACGAGAAACTCAGTACTAAAAACCTACTACCCTATTTTGACCAAAAATTAGGGGCATATAAATTTGAATTACTGGAAAACTTACGCTTTAATCTTGGGGAAGAAAAAAACTCCTTAGCACTGGCAAATGAATTAGCAAAAAATGTAGACATGTACGTAAATGAGAGCTTTGCAACTAGCCATAGACCACATGCCTCTATTATTACAGTACCCACGTTAGTACCTGCCTTTGCAGGTTTAAGGTTACAGAAAGAAATAACTATTTTAGAAAAGGTTAAAAACGAAGCTAAACCACCTTTTGTAGTAATAATTGGGGGAGCTAAATTAGAGAGTAAATTGCCTGTTATAAGTACCTTACTACAAAAAGCGGATAAAGTTTTACTAGGTAGTAAACTAGCATTAGAGTGGGAAGGTGACCAACAAGATAAACTGGTGTTGCCTGTTGATTATGCAACAGATAACAAGGATATTGGAGATAAAACAATTGAATTGTACAGAAGTATCATTAGTACTGCAAGAACAGTATTGTGGGCAGGACCTATGGGAATGTATGAAGACCCCGCATTCATAAAGGGAACTAAGGAAGTGGCACAAGCCATACTTGATAACAAGGGCGTCTGGTCAATACTAGGAGGTGGAGATACTATTGCGTCTTTAGATATACTAGGAATACGTGACCAATTTAGTTTCATATCCACCGGCGGGGGAGCTATGTTAGACTTCTTAGCGGATGGAACATTACCGGGAATAGAGGTCTTAAAATGAGCAAAAAAGAACTAAAAGCACTCTATACAGAAAGGTGTATTGGCTGCGAGATGTGTACAATAGAATGCCAACATCAGTTAAAAAAGACCGGATTAGAAGGTTCTCTTATACGGATATTTAGAAAAAAACAGAAAGAGGGATTAAGTTTTGTGGTAGATATCGATCCGAGAGTAAATCGATTGAATTTGGAAAATATTAAAAATAGTTGTCCACAAGGGGTATTTTCAATTGAGGATTCAGATGAATAATCAAAAAAAAGTTTTAGTAATTGACCTAGAAAATAAGACATTTGAGATAAATACCTTTTCTGATTTAGATCACTATATTGGAGGGGTTGGAATAGGATTAAAGCTATACCAAATGTATGAGGATAAAAACCCCATCATATTCGCAATAGGTCCTTTGAATGGTCTATTCCCCTACGCATCAAAAACCGCAGTAATACTCCAAAACGAAGGTAATATGGAAGATTTGTATCTAGGAGGAAGTTTATCTACAAGAATAAAATTCTTTGGAGTAGACGCAATTTTGCTTTATGGCAAAAGTGAACAGAAGATACAACTAGATATGAAGGATGATCACGTGGCATTCAGATCTGTGGATATACCTCTAGAAGATTTGGGACTACCTGGAAAGAAAGCTACCCTGGACGTGGGAAGAGACAGTCTGGTTCTGGATGACTACTTCACCACAAAGGAAAATATTTTGGGAAAAATGCTCTATAAAATGAACCTTGCAGGAATGGTAGTTACAGGTAATAAAAATATAGAAATAAAAGAATTTGAAAAATATACTGCCATATACAATAGGATACTCCAAAAGAAACAGGATATGACCGTTAGAACATATAGAAACCCATCGTGTTCTGGATGCCCTATGGGATGCAGAAAATCTAAAGAAGGAGAGATTGGGGGGAACATACTACTACACAGTTTAGTTGCTTGTGAGTTTGCCGAGAATATATACTCAGATATAGGTGTGGTTTTTTCATGTCTAAACATATTGGGGTATGAATACACCCATGAAGACATAGAAAATTTACCAAAGTTAATAGAGGAAATATTGAAATGAAATACGTAATAGCTAACTGGAAAATGAATATGACTCTTGAAACCATAAAAAACTGGTTAAACGAATTTGGAAAAATAAGAAAAGATACCGTTAATACAATGATAATTATTTCCCCGTCTGCAATACACTTACCTATTGTAAAGGTATTCGCAGATAACTATTCAAACGTGAAAATAGCTACACAAGATGTGTCGTCAAAAGATATGGGAGCACATACAGGAGAAATTGGGGTAGATCAGATAAAAGAGTTTTGTTCATTTAGTATTGTTGGACACAGCGAATTATTAGAAATAGAGGAAGTTAAAAAAGCAAAAGCTACCAAATGCTTAGATTCGGGTATAACTCCCATAGTTTGTAGTAAAAACCCCGAAGTAGAATGGAAAAAATTGCCTAATACATGTCTATTAGCATGGGAAGATCCTGCTAATATTTCCCAAGGGGGTATCTACAATGAAAAGCCCTTTGATAAGATAGAAAAGGAAATCAGGCTACTGATTGATAACATGGGGTATTATAATGTAATATATGGAGGTTCCGTAAATGAGTCTAATTCTGAAAAACTGGCTAAGATACAAGGATTAAGGGGTGTTTTAGTTGGTAACGCAAGCTTAGACCCAAAAACATTTTGGAAAATTATAGAAAATTTTGAAAACAACTAAGAGGTTAAAGATAAAGTATGGGTGAAAATGAACCTATTTCCAATTCCCAATCAAAAGGCAAAGGATGTATAGGCGTAATAATAGTTTTATTGATTTTAGGAATCTTGGGCTTTCTTTTTAGAGACAAGATTAAATCTGTGTTTAATCCTGTATCCATTGTAGCTACAGTAACATCTACAGAACTAAAAGAGACAAGCGGTAGAACTAATGTATTAATATTAGGATCTGATAGAAGAAGTGATGAGAGCAATTCCAGTGAAAAATCAGACCTAACAGATACTATACTTGTGGCCTCAATTGGAAAGATAGATAAAGATGTCGTCCTTATCTCGTTACCCCGTGATTTATGGGTAGAATGGAAAGACAGTAATGGTATAGAAAGACATTCCAAGATAAATGCCATTTATGCAAGTGATAAAAATGGGGAAAAAGTTCTGATGAAAACTGTAGAAGAAGTATTGGGAATGCCTATCCACTATTATGGTCTTGTTACATTTGATTTATTCCAAGAAGTTATAGATACATTAGGTGGTGTAGATGTAAATGTAGAAAATAGTTTTACAGATTATTCATACCCTGTAGAAGGAAAAGAAGCAGATCCAATAGAGAGCAACAGGTATCAGACCATTCACTTTGACCAGGGGGTACAAAAGATGGATGGGGAAACCGCCTTGAAATATGCTAGATCTAGAAAAGGGGATAATAACGAAGGTACCGACTTTGCACGCGCTAAAAGACAACAAAATGTTATTGAAGCTATAAAAACAAAGGTGTTCTCAGCACAAACATTATTGAATATATCTACCGTAAAAAATTTGTATGATTCATACAAAAATAATGTAGATACAAATGTGGATTTTGGAACAATACAAAGTTTTTACTTACTATCCCAACAGATAAACTTTGATAAGGTCATCTCTGTTGTTCTAGACGATAGAAGTGACGCAGACAAAGGGGGATTACTATACAATCCTACCGATTCAGAACCATACGGGGGTCAATATGTATTGATACCTCTAACCAATGATTACACACAGATACATGCCTATGTTCAAAAATATCTGTATGGAAATCGTTAAAAGATGATATATATCGTCCATGGTGAAAATAATGTTAAATCAAGAGCTCAGATTTCTGGACAACAGAAAAAACTAAACATCCAAACTAGTACAGAACTAACTTTAGAAGATCTAACCATAACAGAGCTAAACGGATATTTAAAATCCAACTCATTATTTGGGGATAAAACACTGGTCGTTATCGATATAACTACTGGAAAAGGCACAGAGGAGCATGTAAAAGCTCTCTCGGAAAAAAGTGATAATACCGTTGTAATAATATATTCAGAAAAAAATATTCCTAAGACTAGTATCTTCTTGAAAAGTGCAGGAGACTTAGGAGCAAAAGTCGTAGAAAATGTAAAAGAACATAATGAAAATATTTTTAAATTTATAGATTGTTTATTTTATAAGAAAAGAAAAGAAACATATGCAGAATACGAAAAGTTAATTTCCGCAGATACAGATTCCTTCTACCTATTCACAATGATACTTTATGGCCTGCGAAGTATGGCAAAGGGGTTCTATAAATCTCCAAGTTTTGAGAGAGGATCTCCTTATACAAAATCCAAAGTACTAGGACAACTAAAGGGTTTTTCAGAACAAGGTGTCTTAGAGTTATATGATAAGTTTTACACATTAGAAAAAGGCTTGAAAACAGGAGAAATACAACCAGAAATCGTGGTTTCAATGGCAATAGAAAACGTGCTAAACTCAAAGTGATGCCCAAGTTCACACCTAAAATTTATGTAAAAGATGAATCTTTCGACCCTATATATAGGTCCAGAGATATACATTTTTATGCTCGAGCCCATATGTTACCAACATTTTTAATGGGTTTAGGAGCTTTAGTTTTAATAACACAGGTAATATTTCCCTTAATGTTTTTTACTACAAATAATAAAATCACTAAACCCGTATCATCTTCTGTTTTGGGTATAGCCAGTGGATTTAGGGATTTTAAGTTTAATGAACTACAAGAGGAATCACAAAGTAAACAACAAGCATCAAATGTACCTACTAACTTTTATATGACAATACCAAAGTTGGGCATTAAAGATGCGGTAGTGGAAACAAACTCTTTGAACTTAAGTCCTGATAACAGTTTAGGTCACTATAATGGATCGTCTCTTCCTGGAGAGGTGGGAAATGCTTTTATATATGGGCACTCTGTATTACCTTGGTTCTATAATCCTAATAACTACAAGACCATTTTCTCTACCATAGATAAATTAAGTACCGGGGATGAAATACTTGTTAAATACAATAACAAAACATACACATATAAAGTGGAAAATCAAAATGTATTGGCTGTTGATGATGTAAAACCGTTGGCAGAAATAAAACCAGGGTATCTTAATGATTCAACTCTGGTTCTTATGACATGCTGGCCAGCAGGAACAAAGTCTAAAAGGCTGTTAGTTAGCGCCGTCTTAGAAAAAAATAATTAATATGCATTTAAAATTCGGAAACAAAAGTATAAAAGTGGAAATAGCTTCTAATATATTTACTCAAACAATAGGATTAATGTTTAGAAAAAGTCTGAGAGAAGATACAGGTATGCTATTTGTATTTCCTGTGGAAAACACTCTATCCTTTTGGATGCTTTTCACCTACATACCGTTGGATATTATTTGGATAAATAAAGATAAAAAGGTAGTAGATATAAAAGAAAATACTGTAACCTGGGATAGCAAGGATAAATTAAAAACATTAATGACTACGTATAATCCTAAGAAACCCGCAAAATATGCCTTAGAAGTGGAAACAGGATTTGTAAAAAAATATAAGATAGAAATAGATAATAAGGTTATTTTTGAATAGTTAGTATTTGTAATATACTTAAAACATGAGTCTTAAACATTTAACACCAAGATCCACCATTTTTACATTAGTAGTAATTATTATTCTCTTTGTTTTAGGGTGGATGATAGCAACAGGATTAACTCCGAAGGAACTGTTACCTAAAAAAGAACCTGAAATAGCACCACCAAGACAAACTGTACAATATCTATATAACTGGTATATGTCTTATAAAGGTAACCCTGTTGATACTGGATCTTATAAATATGTTGAGTATTTAACTTCTGGATTTATTAATGAAATAGATAATAGATCTTTTAAGGGATCATTAAATTATGATCCTTTTGTTTGCCACAATGAAAAACCTTTAGGAGTGTCTATAGTTAAAGAAGATGTAAAAGATAATAATGCCACAATAACAGTGAGTGCTGATTATGGAGAAGATAAAGAAATACCTGTTTACCTAGTATTAGAGGGTAACGAGTGGAAGGTATCTGGTATAGGATGCCCTCAAATAGATGAACAGAAACAGAAAGAAGAAGAAAAGAAGCAGAAAAGAGTTACTCTTTTCTTAACTAATACCTCAATGAATGAAACAGACGACGAAGGATGTGCAAAGGTATACAAGATAGAGAGAGTAGTAGCAGACGATTCCGATCAGCTTACTACAGCAATAAAAGAGTTATTCAAGGGAGTAAACAAAGCAGAAGAAATACAAGGATATACCTCAGTATTTAAACCAGAGACGGAGGAAATGCTAAAGGGTATACAGATAGCAGATAACAAAGTTTATGTGAGTCTAAGGGGATATGAAGAGTTTAAAAAGGTTTTAACACCTTGTGAAATCAAGAGTTTTAATAGTCAGATAAAAGAAACAATAAAATATTATGGATATGATCAAGAAGTAGTTTTTGAGTAATATTTTCAAGAGTAAAAGCAAATAGAATATAGGTAAGGAGTAAAATCCCCTGCGCCTGAAAGGCGCAGGGGATTTTCCATAGTGTTTCACTTGTAGTGAATGGTAATCCCGAGCAGAACCGTATTTGCATCCGGCGCGGAGATTCCAACAGCAACAAGGTTAATAGGCGAGGCATCTGCTACAACCCAGGATAGAAGGTCTACCTGGTATGAGCCATCACCAAAGGTGTACGCGCTGGTCTTTATGACGTTATAAACGCCAAAGGAGTTGGTATATTGCGTAACTCCATCGTACTGACGGAAAGCGAGCCAGGGAAGCGTAGTGCCCACTGGATGCCGAATCAGCACGTAAATAGCGGCAGGGTTCCTCCCAACTTGGGGAGTAACATCGCGCTGTATCATGCCCTGGTCCAAATTTTGCATACCTAGCGCAAAGGGGAAACCCGCTTGGGGCGCTCCGCCAGTATCGCGCAAGGCAATGGAAAAGAGGGCACCATTGCGTACATTCTGAACCGCCAATAGGTCTTGCGACAACACGGCGGCGTTTACTTCATCCGAAGATAACCGGACATTTGAGTCCAACCCCATGAAGTCAAACTGTGGGAAATCGGACGGAGAGTTGCGCCGGTTTTCGATTACAACCATAGGCAACGTGTATTGCCAAGGCTGAGAGACGACCACGGACGCAGTCGAGGTCACTTCGGAAGATACAGAGGGAGCGACTGTGGGAGTATTTTCCACAGGTATTACTACCTGGGTAGGACTCGTTTCCACAGTTTGCGTGAAAGCCTGCGACGGCTCATACGCAGGAGGCGTTGAAGCGCTCGACGAATTGCCACCCGGCAGTGTAGTCAAGGCAACAATGAGAATAGCCAGCGCGCCAAGAGCTAAAGTGACATTCGTCGCAGTGAGCTTGACCTTGGGAGGTTGTTGTTTCATGACAACCTCTCATTACACGGAAACAGGGGCAGGCGCAGGAGGGAGAATACGATTCAACCTGTCTGCGCTCAGGGGCAAAACAACGGCAGTGGTAATTTCAGCAGGAACCTGCCAACGAGCCACCACTTTGTCGTTCACCACCACGGAAATCACCTTTCCGAGCAGAGAAGCGGTGGTTTCAACACCGAACTCCACAGAGGCATCCCCATCTTTGAATTTCAGGGAAGTAGCAGGGATTTCCAGTTCCTCCGGCATACTAATAAGCGCGGAGAACCCATCGGGCAATGTTGCCATGCCTTCCGGGAGACGTACCGTGAGATTGAGTGCGTTAGAGTCACTCATGTGTGCACCTCCAGTTTGTGCAGTTTATTGGATTTTGTTTTTGAAACGAAATGATTCAACGTGCATTTTTATCCACACCTTCATTTTGGTGTAAATGCACGCATTTTATCACGAATATAACCTATAGATCAAATGGGAATATTATTCTTTAGAAGCAGCTTCTTCACCCTCTTCAGGTTTCTTCTCCTGTGTGGCTTCTATCTTAGATAATGCTTCTTCTTCAGAGACTTCTTCTTCAGTTTCTAAAGCCACAGCATAATCTAATTTAATAATCATTGTACCTGCTTCGGGATCAGTAATTTCTACCTTGGATTTATCATAATTTAATTGGTCTACTGTTATACCAGAACCAATTTCAGATAAGGTAGCAACATCAATTTCAAATTTGTGAGGTAAGTCCATTGGTAAAGCTTCTACTTCTATTTCATCGTATAAAGTAATTAAAACAGCTTCTCCACTCTTTATTAAAGCATTATTCTCTTCACCAAGTACCTCTACTGGAATATATGCAGATGTCTTTTCTTTCAAGTTTGGTTTATAGAAACCAACGTGTGTTATTTCATCTCTTACTGGATGATAAGTTACTTCTTTAACTAATACTTTTTCAGTACCATTACCTTCAATATTTACATCAATAAGGGTAGTTTCTCCAGCTTCATTATAAACACGTACAAAATCGTTTTTGTTTATAGTTATATTTAAGGATTCTAATCCCTTACCAAAAATTACCGCTGGTAATAAACCTTCAAATCTTAAGCTTTTTACGGCTTTTCCTGTTTTTTCTCTTTTTTGTGCAATAAGTTCCATAAATTTTCTTTCTTTAAAATAAGATGTAAATCTAAAACATCTTCATAACTAACACTACGTAAGGTAATAAATTTCTTAAATTCAAAACCTTCTAAGTCACTGTTTATAGGTACTGTACCGCTACCTGTAGGGGTGACTGTAACCATACTTGAGGCTCTGCAAGAGGAACAAACAGCATGTGCTACAAAGGAAGATTGAGCCTCAAAAATTGTATCTATATGAGCGCTAGATAAACTGGCACCACATTTTGGACAATTTGTTCCTTGTAGATTTTCTAAAATCTGTTTTTTTCCTAACATTAATGACTCCCGTATTTTACGAACAAAACCTTATTTGGTCAATACTAAAGGGCAATTTCGAATATTTTAGTACCACTCAAGACATACAATTTACTCTCTTTATCGTCAATTGCAATAGCTTTTATATCCTTCCAACCTTCTTGATCTGTATACCTATACTGCTTCACAAACTCACCTTTAGAATTGATTACTACAACGCGTTTATTTACAGAATCTGCAATGTATATATTCTTGAAATCTTCTTTAACTGCAAAGTCGGAAATGTTACCAATAGGTGTCTCTAAACCTGATATTTCAAAGTCTTCTTTTTTACCTGTAGTGTATTTAACAACATTGTTATCTTTAGTGGCTACAAAGATACTATAAGCAATTTGTATCCCTTTATTACCTACAAATTCACTGGATTCTGCCCAAGTAGTAGGGACTAAATTACCTTCTTTTTTAGAATAGCGTACCAACTTAGTATCATCAAAGGAGTAGATAAAGCTACCAAATAAACCAATACCCCAATTTGCTTTAGTAGCATAAGTACTCAGAACAGATAAGTTGGGTATTGAGTAAACAGAAATCTTTCCATCATAACTAAACACTAATTCCCCTTCTTTAGACACTACTGTATTAGTCATACCAGGAAATGTCTCCTCGATGGGTAGGAATTTATAGTCACCTAAAACAGACGTGTACACTTTACCTGAGTTAGAATCTGATACCAATAGTTTATTCTCATAAAGATCTAATCCTGTGGGTTTTATTGTGGCATCAGAGATGACTAAATCAAACAAAGTGTTTTTTACAGTTACTCTCGTAATACCCAACTCTTTATCTTTTGAGAGGTCTTCTGTTTGTACCGCTGGAGCAGTATTAGATACTTTTATTTCATCAGGTACTACCGCGACGACAGGCTCTTCTTTTTTCTTAGGTTTAAACCACTCGCTAAAGTTTATGCTTGTTGTATTAAATAAAGAAAATACCCCAAAAGCAATACCAATTACAGCTACTAAAGCTATCAAAATAATCAGGTTCTTTTTATTAAAAACTACACTTGGCTTATCCATTATTTTTGGCTTGGCTGCAATCAAAGCAGCGGGGGTAACATGAGACGGGTTAAATGTTTGTAGTTTAGTAACCACATTTTCTAAGATACTTTCTACCCCGGGCTTTTTTTGTGCCGCTATATTAGCCATTTCTTTAAGATCTGACTCGGTAAAAGAGGTATCAACAATAAATTTCAAAAGCAAACAAGAGTCTCTATTATCTAAATCCTTCCCAGAAATAGATTTGGTTAATAATACTTCTGGGGGAAACTTTTTTACAAAGCCATTGGTACACAGTATAACTACATCGTCTTCTTTTACGATACCAGAAGAAAAGGAGAAATTACCTTCCCCAGAGGTTTGTATAGATTTTACTTCGTTCAATCTCATTAGATATCCGGAACCTTTACCATATTGGACAACGTAAAACACATTACCCCAAAGTACCGACACTAAAGCATTAAAATCAACACTTGCATCAACAATACTAGCGTTTTGTTGTAATTCTAAGATATTATCTTTTACTATAGATAAAGCTTTTTCGATGGAATGAATAGGGGAAACACTGTCTACATTGTAGTAATTATCAGAAAGAACATCATGAATAACTTTAGAGACTACATCTGTATCAAAACTATTTTCACTGGAAACATCAAATACAGCATAGATATTACCTTTAGATAAAGCTAATTCTTTGCTACCTGGTTCTATTACAACACCAAAGGAGAAGCTATTCTCATGCTCTTTTGCAGCAGGGTTTAGTTTTTGAACTCTTGCGGTTAACTTTTTATTCATGGTCTTACCTCCCCCATTCTATCAAAAAATTAGAAAAAGAGTATAGATACAGCAAAAACAAATAATGAGCTCAAAAAATGTATCCAGGCTATATATCTAAAGAGGGAACTGTATGACGTAGTAAAGCTATCGTTTAAAATACTCACCTGACGAGTTATCAAAAAGGCAAAGAATATATATAACAATTCCAAAAAGATAATAAGTATTTCTATAATATTCCCATAACTTTGAATAATCATATTAATGATGGTGTTGCTTCTTCTTAGCAACCAAGTCAGAAATTATATCTCTAACTTTAGAGGGGTTTAGTATTCCCTCAAATTCAAACTCTCTATTTTCTGCAGCAGTTTGTATATATACATGCCCAATATTAAATAAAATACCTGTTAATCCCTTAACGGTAGATGTAACATCTTCTACACTGTCCAAGGTAGCTTCAGATATCTTTTTGTACATGATTCCATGAAAGTCTACATCCACAATCTTTTTGTCAGAGATAATATAAACATTAAAAAACCAATTTATGAATCTTTGAAAGGCATACCCAAACAGTACCAAATACCAAAAGAGAACAACGGAGAATTTAAAACTAATACCAATATATTTTGGAAGTAAAGGAAAGATGAGAGGGGGAAACAGCAATAAAAGCAACGTACCAAGAATCCAAGGAATATTTAGTATAAAACTCTGTCTAAGAACATAGAGTATTTGTTCATCAGAGTCCTCCCCATGATACGTTATACTCTTAGGATTTTCTAAAAAGGAATCATAAAACATGATATGTAAATTATAACACTCATTATTTCTTTAATATATCAAACAAAGCCTTGGGATCTGGTGAGTATTTTATAGCCACATACCCAGGAGCACGGACGTTAAAAGCTTTTGCAAAGAGTTGAGCATCTACGGAGTAGTCACCCTTATCAGTCTTAAATTTGAGAGTAGAAGTTTGCCCCTTATTAGTATCAAATGTTACTTTCACAATATCTGTAACTTTACTAAATCCCGTGTTCCCATCTGCACTTGCTGCTTTATCTTTCAACTCATCTTTGCTATATGGTTTTCCACTCACGCCATTTATAGGACACTTATTTATAGTTTCTGGTATCACTCTTTCAGTGTTTTTACCTGCTTTTAGCAATACATATGCATTTAATATATCCGCCATTTCCTCACCAGTTAACCAAGGGCTACTTCTACCACAGGTAGAAGAGTTCTTATTATATGTCTGGGTAAACCATGCTTTATAAAACCAAGGGGAACCACCTCTCTTTTCATAAGCGTCATTTGGCCAAGACCCTCCATCCGTATCCCAACCAATACCATTAATCCAACCACCTGTAGTGGAAGAATATTGAGCATTAACATCCCCATCTAAAATCATATTTTCTGTAGCATCCACAGCATCTCTCCAGGGTTTTCTGCTAGATCCACCTATTAAATCTTTATGAAAATATTGGCAATTGGTGTTAGCACAAATGCTAGAGTGCGTTTTAAGGTATCTATAGGCATACGTCCTAGCAGCAATAGCTTGTGCTTTTAAGGCGTCCTCGGGCCAACTTGCAGGCATTTCACCTAACCCATACAAGTATTCCTTCATTGAATAGGTACCAGATCCATCTACTTTAACATCCTTATCGTCTAAACCCTCCTTTGTGGTTACATCCTTTTTATAATAAAATTTCAGAATATCCTCGTAATCCTGACCATCTAAGGCTCTACCTCTAGCACCGTACTGGCTCATACCGTTCCTGTGAGTATACGCCCCATAGCTAAACACGCCAAAGGCGGGACTAAAACCAGGGTTATAACTAGCAGATGTTCGGGAATCATCTGTTTCTACACCCTCACTTAAAGAGGCACTGAAATCCCCTCCCTTTGCTTGTAATATAGCCTGTTGTTTAGAAGACAACTCAGATATTTCCTTTTCTAAATCTGCAAGGTCTCCTTTATAATCGGTTTCTTTAGAAGAAAGGTTGCTCAGTTCCCCAGAAGCCGTATTCTTTTTTGAATCTAAATCCCGTTTCAAAGCTAAGAGAGCATTTTGATTGTCTACCATATCTGCTTTTAATCCTTCTGCCTCTTTTTTATCCTTTTCAAAAGAATCTATCTCCTCGTTAAGACTATAGATAACAGAGGATAAATTATTAGCTACATATTTAGCAATACCATAAGACATACCGTCTAAACTAAAACCAGAAGAGTCAAACGTTAGGAATTTAGCAAACATTTCAATGTCTTTCACCCGATATGTTTTAGCATAATTTCGAAGCACTGTGTTCCTAAGTTGAGTTTTTTCTTCTACAGTACCTTTGCGATCAGATAAATTAGAATTTATTTCTTTAAGATCTTTATTTATTGAGTCTATATCTGCTTGTATTTCAGAAATTTGAGATTGGGTTACACCTAGCTGAGAGGATAGTGAAGCAATCTTTCCCGCTACGCTATTCTTTTTATTTCTAATATCATCTAATTTCTGGGTTGTGGATTTATATTCTGCTTGCTTATCCTCAATCTTTTTTGCGTAACACTCCGCCTTGTCATCTAGGTCAGTTATAGAATCACAACTTACAGCACTTGCGGTAAAAGGGATCACACAAAGCATCACAAAGGTAGAAACTAAAATGTATTTAATTGGGCAAGAAACTTTCATGATTTACTATATTATAGTAGCATTTTTTACTTGTTTAGATGCTATAATTTTATAGTAATGAAGTGGCTTCGAATACTCCTAACTGTAATACTAATTAGTGAAAATGTGCTTATACCCTTTAGCCTAGTTAAGGCAGATGAAGAAACGGAACCTGTTGTTGAAATAAGTTACACTACTAAAGACACATATACCCCCAAAGCAGAAGAATATGTTACTCAAGTAAACAATGCAGCAGTCAATGGTAAAACATATAATTTCTATACATTATCTGGGGTACTAAAAACAGTAAAAGCAATGGAAAAGGGAACAGATAAAAAATATTTTCACACAGGAGACGGTGTTCCGGGATATGTAATACTATCCTACGATAAAATAAACGGACAGAGCTTGTCTTATAAAGACTGGATCGCCGCCACTACTACAAATGAAAATGGCAAGTTTGCAATACCCATAGAAAAAACAAAAAGTGGTGTATACCTTGTAGTTCTTAGACCAATAGAAGATAACAAATTTAGATTTATTACCTCTTATGATGTGAGTTCCTCTATGATTGAACGAGCAAGAGTATATCCGGAGAACGGATTGAATATAGGAGTAATAGAAAAAGTAGATGAACTTAAAGATATAACCGAATATGTAGAAGATCTACCAGACTCTGTAAAAATTTGGGATGATGAAGAATACTGGAGTTGTGGAGACGACAGATCATCTTTCAAGTATAAACATCCAGAGTACTCCCGAGAAACACAGTTCGATCTAAAACTAACAGATGGCCACTACCAAGGTAATATTATCCCGTTAGAGGGGGAGGATTCCTTAGATAGTATTTTGAACGGAAATGATAGTGAACTGGTACCAACACATGCACAAGAACTGTATGAAGATGAGGCTGTAGTAGGAAGAAATGATAGACTGGCAACTAGAAACTACACAGGGGTTATGTCTGCTCTAAGCTTTTTTAACGGGGTACTTAATAGATTTCAACCCACAAGTGATGCCTATAGTGCACCCAACTGCACTGAATTTCTGAATACTAAATATGATAAAACAGGTGATTATAATAAGAATTACTACACATACAATGGAATGTCCGCACTCATGCTACCAAACACAACTAAAGACAAAGTAGAAATGGGAGAAATAGATAGATCAATTTTAGAAAGTACTGTGGCTTGTGCAGAAACAGATGGGACTGAAAAGACATTTGCAGATTTGATAGATGAAGGATATGAAGGATTATTTCAAAATTTTATGCAAGCAGAAGATTTTGAGAAATATATAACCTCCAGAAAATTTCAAGATAAGATTGATAATGATTCGGTAGAGAATAAAGAAAGTGAGGGACAGGCAGAAGAGTTTTCAAGGGTTACCCCCTTTGATGGCACAGAACCCTCAGATGGCAACAGGGGTGAAAGAATGGCAGCACTAAATGCCGACCAAATGATACCTAAAGAAAATGAGACTAAAAGAATATTCAGTGATACTTTAACAGCAGAAGGTGAGGGGGGACCATACAAAACATTCGAAGTACCATACATACAGGGTAAAAGATATCCAATACAAATATATGAACTTGGTCCTTTGAAAGGATTGTGTGAAATTACAGAAGTGGTAAAAGATGGGGAAGAAATGATAAAGAATGAGGTAAGACTAACACATTCTTTGACAGATATGGATGAGGTAGCGGCAGGATATGCCCTGTCTAACACCAGCATGGGTGAAACATACGTAGGACCTCCAATATTTGACTTCTTTGGGGACCCAATAACCATGTCCATATTTAACTTCCTTAGTGATTTAATAACCACTTTTGCGGCATGGGTATCTCCAAGTGAACCAGCAGCCCCAACAACATGCTTATCTAGAGTGGAGGACTCTTCAGAAAAGGTAAGTGAATCAACCTGCGATACACTAAAGAGCACATATGGTGACTTAGCATGCGAAGGTCCCATAGGCACAGGTACTACAGATGCTTCTGGTGCAGAGATAGTGGAATATTACAAGTATAATGAATTCGAGTATACATGTGAGGGTGATGGCCAGTACAAAATAAATGCTATTGCAGAACAAATAGACGAAGGTAATATCGAAATGAAAGGTAATACACCGAATCAAAATACAGAAAATATAAGAGAGGCGATGAGAATAGATGTGGGATGGGGGGGAGAAATACCTTTGTCCATAGGTAAAGGTGCTGCCGAAATATTTGAAGCAACTAATGCAGGTGGAAGTCCTAAACTATTTATTGATCGTGATATAGATAATGCTGCAACAGACACATTGGACTATTCTAGATTCGCTGCCACACTACCCGATGGAACACAAAATAAACCTATGGAATACAAACCCGTGTTGGTTCGCCTTATAGATAGACAAGTTAGAGATGGAAATTCCACATCATCTAATATATATGCAGGTACTAGTGGAGGCGGTGGAGGTACTGGCGGAGGTACTTCTGTAGACATAGATGCCGATTGTGCTCCAGCGGGATCTTTAACATATTTCAACCAAACACAAGGGTCTTGGGCAAGCTATCAATGGGGACCTGATTGCACAATGCTAAACACAGGATGTGGGCCTACATCTGCGGCAATGATAATAAATAAGGTAAACGGGATGAATCCATATGGAGTAGCTACAAGCTACTATCCGGGAGAAGATGCGGGGTGTGATGGAACAGCGGATACACAAGCAGCATCGGCATTCCAAGCAGCTGGGCTTAGTGCGTCTGCTATTGGTACATGTAATGCGGAAGATATAAAGAGTGCACTCTGTGATGGAAATAAGTTAGTAATGCTTGGGGCAGAGTCCTGCAGTACAAGTGACTGTAGCTCTACAATAAAGCACTGGATGTTAGTAGTTGGAACAAGTCAGACTGACAATGCCTTCATCATGATGGACCCTTATTATAGTAGTAACACTTCTCAGAAATTAGATAATTCTAAAAATGGACTGGGAACGCCTTTGTACTATACTGGTAGTGGATATATCTGCGTTATGATAGACGCAACCAATATACCACATTAAATTATATGAACAAAAATAAATATAAAGGATTAAAAATAGCATTTATAGTAGCCCTTATAGGAGTTGTCCTAGTCTTTGTATTTGATAGCGACAAGAAAGTCTTGGACTATGTACCAAACTACACAACCAATAGATATACAAAACCCTTGGAGGAAACAGAAGAACCAAAACAACGAGTATTAACAGAAGAAGAAAAAGCTACTGCAATAACTGCAGGGGCATTACTATCTCAAAAATCAGAAAGTGAAATGCAAAGGGATGAACAATTTGCAAAGTTAAGACATAGCACACCAATAGAAACAGATGACTTTACTATATCTAAATTCAGCTTCAAAACAATGAAGTTTAACATTCTCTTCAAAACAGGAAACACCGACAACAAAAAAATATTTATAGAATGGTTAAAGGCAAACGGATACGGGGACGTAGATACTAACTATTTTCAATATACTAACTAAATACTATTTCTGTATTAGATTTTCAAATAATTTAATGCCACTTTCGGCCTCAGAAAAAGGATTGTTCGGATCAGAGGGGCCGCTTGCCCCGAATAAACCTAGTACTAATCTAAGTATAGTAAAAAACCCAAGTATGATAGCAAACCCTATTATAGAATAGGTTAAGGACCATTTAGCCGCTTCGAATCCTTTTGGATCACCCCAAGCTAAAGCAAGTTTAACACCAGCATAGACTACATAAATAGCAAATATAGCACCAGCAGCGGAAACAGCTAAACTTAAAACACGAGATGCGGGACATAATACACTAGCAATGGAAGTGTTTTCCATATTTTTTAAATCTGAGGGGCACGTAACAGCTAAAGATACAGGAGAGTACAAAACAAATAAGACTGAAAATATTAAAAATAATTTAGTTGCCTGTAATATCTTCATAGTTTGCTCCGGCTGTATTTAAAACTATTTGCTTAAAAGCCCAAGCACCTAATGTAATAACCAACCCAATAATTGCCCATATAATAGCATCTCTACCTTTTTTAGTAGCCTTAGGCTCCCCTTGGCTTAATACCAAAAGTATAACACCGTATCCAGCACATAATAAAGTGGCCGAAACACCTACACCCATTGCTAAATTAAACCCAAACCCCAAAACACTTCCTATAGTATCAAATTTACCAACATCCTCTGCACCGGATTCATTTAGAATAGTCAGTGGATCATATTCAGGATCTGAAATAGAGGCTATAAGCATAAATAAATTAAAAATAATTAAATACCAAAGGAGGATCCTAGGTGGATCCTCCACGAATTACTTGCTATTGAGGTGTTAAATCACCTGCACCGATTTCACTTACGTCAATACCTAAGATATTAGCAACTAATGTTCTTATCAAACCTAGCAACAATAAACCAACGCCACCTATAACGGAATAGGTAAGCCATTGTTGAGCGGATTGAGTTTCTGTCTTTTCACCTCTAGAGGTGACATACTTCATAAATCCTAGTGCTAACATGACGAATACTAAACCCCAACCTACACCAATTAACAAATTGGTAACAAAGGCAAAGATTTGTCCAATGTTAGTGAACTTAGAAGCCAAGGGATTCTGTACGGTAGTATCTAAACCACCTGTTGCAGCAGAAACCTGTATCATTAAACTTTTTAAACCTTCCATGTATTACACCTCCTTATCAATATAATTAAGTATATTGATTAATTTTTAACCTAATAATGAATTAATTATAAGCTTCAAGATCGTTGAAGACAATATAATAAAGATTATTCCTATAATAGCAGCTGTCAAACTTTCTTGAGCAGATTTTACTGCATTTGGATCTCCCTGACTAACCATTAACTCGTATCCAGCTTTTACAATAAAGAATAAACCTATACCAATACCTGCAGGGTATAATATGGAACCTACTGCTTTTAATAAATCTGGAATTGTAACTGGGGGACCTGTATAACCTCCGGCACCACCTATAGGATCTACTGTCTCAGCACATTCCTCTTTAGTAGAGGCTACACAAGAACCCGCTAAACATTCCATAGCATACCCACAACAAGCACCATCTTCCCTACCTACACAATCCCCCTCTGCCTTACATTTACCGTCGGTTTCATCACATATAGAGGTACTGCCCGTACAACAACTAGCCCTGCCTACACAGGTAAGAGTTCCGGCCATGACCTGAGTACATTCAGAGGATTTACACTTATAAGAGCCCCCTACCGCTGTACATGTATAATCAGTTCCACCAGGGTCACAACAACCCACAGGACCCCCATTAACACACGTAGCGTCAGGATCCACACAAGAGGCATCAGGAACACAAGAGCCACCATCACAAGTCTCACCAGCATTACAACCACAAGCATCTGTACAAGAAGTACCCGCTTCCCCTATATTAAAACAACGTCTATCCCCATTAGCTAGTTCAACACTATCCTCACTACCATTAACTAAAGGGCAGCTACCACATCTACTAGCAAAGCCTTTGTATTGACAGGTGGATCCGGGCTTCAAGGGGCCACTAGTACCAGAACAATATTGATAGGTACCTTCCGTTTTACAGGTACCATCTACACATTTTTTATCTTTACTACAACAATCATCAATAGTGGCATTTACCATAGTGCCATCACAGGTACCTCCCGTAGTTACGCACTTTGCACATAAAGTAGAGGCACTATAAACAGGATAACTTGCAGGATCTTTTATAGGATTTAATGTAGAAGCGGCAGTATTTAAACAGGATAATCCGTCAGAACAAAATTTATTTAGAGGAAACCCAGCGTCAGTACCATTTGGGAATCCAGTTCCACAGGCTTGTCCGCTACCAACAAAACAATCAGGGGGATAGCTATTACCCGTAGTAACTTTTGCACAAAAATGTGTCCAATTCCAATCGTCATTCATACAGTACTCATCCGTAGCGCAACCAGTACCGTTAGAACAGATATAATACCCAGTGTTCCCTGTACCTGAGGGAGGTAATTCACATCCACCACTACTATTATCAATACATTCTTTACGAGTACCAATAACAGTACCGCTACCATCTAACTGAGGGACATCTTCACAGGTATAATCGGGACCGAGGCTAGTACAATCCGCATCTGTAGCACATTGACTCTCACAAGAAACCGACTTTTTACATACCCCTATGGTCATATGCTGAGAAACAGAACCTGACGGAGAAAAAGTAGAACAAAAAGGAACAGCACAGCTAGTTATGCCGGGGAATGGATTAGATAAACCCTCTATGGCGATAGGCTCACAAACAGAGTCTGTCGGACAGCTTTTGTAAATCAATACGGAACCAATACCGTCTCCACATTTTGGGGCGGCATTAGCACTTTGCACATAGCATTCATCTGCACAAGGATAGGCAGCATTGGCCGCACATGTTCCAACACGCACAATATTTCCACTGTAATTATGCTCAACGGCAGGACCGGTACAACGTTGTCCAGAGGGACATCCCCCAGGGATACTCCCACCACCACAACGCATCCCGTACATATTATAGTTACATTCATTCCCGGAATAAGTACAATTGTACCCACTAGTATCGCAACTTAGGGCATCTGATTTTTGTAAGGGTAAAAATACAAAATATAAAGCTACTAAATAAAAAAATATCCTATACCTCATATGTAATTAATAGTAACAAATAATTTTTAACTATCCCACTAGTTTATTAAAAACATTTTAGGGAGCTAAATACTGCGTATCCCTTTTCAGAATAGTCTAAGAAGGCACTACTAAAACATTCACTTCCTCCTGCACCACAAGCATAGTGAAGTATCGCCCATTGAGCCTTAGTAGCAGATGCAGGCAGCCCATCTGCATAACCACCCCCTATAGAACCTTTGGGGGATAACCAACTACTACTACACCCACTAACTCCCGCAGCATTTGCCATCTCTTTAAACCTTGCAGCTGTTGCATACGCAGCATCTAAGAAATTACAGGGGTCATATGTTCCTCTTGGCAAAGGTGTAACAGCCGCCACAGCATCAACATGACCTTCAAACCATCCCGGTATCCATTGGAAGGATCCCCTAGCGTCCGAAGAAGATGTACGAGACTCACACTCAGGTAGTAAAGGACCTTCTTCTAAACTCCAGTCACAAACATTATCATATGTCCAGGGCTGTTGGAATTTACCTGCAACATTCTCACTCCAATCCTCGGAATAGAATATTGCAGCAAGGAGAGGAGCAGGAACATCAAAATCATTAGCAGCTGCCTCAATAACAAAAGCTATACCATCTGTAAATGTGGCAGAACCTAATGAATAAGGACTCCAATCAACGGTACCTGAAGGACCACAAACTCCACAAGAACCAACCCCTTCCGCATGCGCTTCAATCTCAGAACAATCTCCTAAAAGAACTCCATCCGTTCTGGAATTATCTACAGGGGTACTACCAGCTACTAAAGAGTCAACAGAGTCGAACAACATTACCAATAGGATAAGAGGCGCAATAACAAAATATAAAAGATACTTTATTAGTCCTCCCATAGTCTCTGTTACATCCTTCATTAAATCCGACATATCAAACTTGTATAACCCTGTTAGGAATTTTTCTCCCCAATCTACAACCTTATTTACTACAACACGTACTGCAACACGTAAGATCTCACCTAACATACCCGTAACAGAATCTAACGCCGCCATAATACCTTGTGTTATACCCTCGGTAATAAGTGTTTTTATGTATACGATAGGCTTTCTAAAGTTAGTAATTAGCCCTACCCATTTGTTTTGTAATAAACTTAAGGATTGAGATAATCTTCGTAAGGCGCCTACATATAATTGGGTTGGATCAGTAGTAGCACTGTTGAAAGATCTAAGGGAGACTGTCTTGAAAAAAGACATAAGCTTTTCATTAACAACAACTTCCCCACTAGAAGAAATGGTTATCCCTAAAAAGGCAGCAAGTCGTTTACCCTCATCTGTCTTTGATAGCCATTCTCTAAACTCACCCATTTGAGAAAGAAGTTTTTCAATAGCCTCTTTGTCGCTTAAAGGCAACGCTTTACCGGATAAAGCAGACTCTAAATCCGTAAGTGTATGCGAATTCAAAATAGAGGAGAATGCAGAGGCATCTAATGTACTGTTTTGGATTAGCTGGCCAATAGCAACAACACCCTTAAGGTGACCACCCCCGCTCATGCCAAAGGCTTTTCCACCAATCGTGACAGAGAATTTATTTTCACCCCAAAGTTTGGTAAGGGGCATTCCCACTTTTTCTTCTAAGGAGTCTATCCATCCTATGGACTTGCCTAGAGCACGTGCGGTTTTTCTACGCTCTGCAGCCTTTTCTGCAATATCAGCATCAAAAGCCAACCCAAAAAAGTGAGTGGGCTTTAACAGATTCTCCACTAGAACATCCTTAACACCCATGTCAAAGGATATAGCAAGTCCAAATCTCTCCTTTACATACTTTTTTACAAAAGGTTCAAAGATACCAGAGGGGCCTTTAACTATTTTAGTGGCCCAATCTCTAGCAGCTTCATTTTCATATCTTTTTCGAGAAATTAAGTATAGTCTTTTGGAATTTTCAAATAATTCAGGGGAGGCACTCCCCGCAAATACTTTACTTAAAGGACCATCTTTGATAAAAACGGACTCCATGAAACGACGAGTAGCAACATCTTCCACACCACCACCAATTGTATTAGTAGTATAGATACTCTTATACTTTTTGAGGAATGCTTGCATCCCCAAGTCTCCATTAACTCCTGCAACTTCGTCTCTCATACGCTGAACAGCTTTAAGATGTTTACCAAAAATGGTGTCAAACTCAGCTACAGCAGCGGGGTCCTTTTCTAATAAAGTTCTAAGGTCATTATGCTGTTTAATTTGCGCATCACATAGTCTCTGAATTTCGGTGGTTACCTCTTGTACCTTAGCAGGGTTTTTCTTATCTAACATTTTTTTAGCTAAGCCCTTGTGTAGTTCCTTAAAAGACCCATCAAACCCCTGTACACTAGTTAAATAGTCAAACTGAGCTCTATATATTAAGGATCCAGAAGAGGGAACATCTGCGGTACTTTTAGTAGCTGCTCTAGCAGTAGATATCGCGGTTTCTATATGCCCATCCACCACAGCTTTTAGAAAATCTGCACGACTTCCTGAATGGGTTTTCAACGTAGCGCCAAGATCGATCAAACCTTGATCTCTAGAGGCATCTAATCCACCACCATCTAGTGCATCAGTAACAGCTTTTATCAACCCCCCTGGTTGAGTTGGATCAGTTCCATACAAAGATGTAACTGCCCATTCTATATTTTCATTTGTTAGTTCAATACTACGAGTAGTCTTTGCTATAGATGAATTTTTTTTATCTATTAATTCTTGTAACTTCGTTTTCCTATCACCTGTAGCTGCTGCATGTTGCGTCTGTAAATCTGCCAGTTCTGTTTTTGCTTTAGTGAGGGATTCTTCCCTTTTTTTACGTTCACCTAAAAGGGCACTTAATCTTTTGGTATACCCCGTTAAAGCATCGTTACCCTGTATATCTAAAAGTCTAGTTTGATTACCCTGGACATCTGCCGCAAACGTAGTATTTAATAAAGTGTTAGCTTGTGCACTAAGGTTATAGTTAACACTATGGTCCCTAAGGGACTGCTTATCTAAAACGTTAAGCAGTTGTGTAGACATGTCAGTGAAAGTAGACTCTCTGTCACCCTCACTCTTTAACATCCCCATGCCCTTAGCAAAAGACTCTTGAACTGCTCCAACTGGGTTACCCGGTGCTACGACAGGACCCTGTCCAACAACATAATAGGTTCCTAAAGATCTATAATCTGCTATACCTTGCGTCATTGTGTCCGTGATACCTCCACCGCCTGTAGTAGAGGTGGCTGCAGGGTCCCTTCCTGTTAAATGTTTCTCTAAAACATTAGCTAACCACCCCGCCTCAGTACCAGTACTGGATAATCTTCCAACACCAACATTTCTACCCTTTATCAAAGGATCCCATACAAAATCACGTTCAATGTTGCTGTCTACATCGCTGAATTTCCATGTTCCATTCTTTATATTGTAGCCAAAGGTACCTTCTACAAGTTTATTCACAAAAGTAGACGCTTCTTTCCCAGGATCTTGAATCCAATCAACAGGGTTTAAGTTAAGACTGAGAGAAACCGAACCAGGGAGATCATTAATATCATCTGCAAATTCGACAGGGATGCTAAGCATGGTAGAATCGGAAGGTCTCTTAACATCTACCTTAAGTGCCTCAATAATAGCATCCGGTGTAGTCATGCCTTTTTTGAAATCTGCCATAAAAGATTTTGGGATACTTGTTATACCACCCGTAATATCTTTTTCTATGGATTTGAAAAAGTCATCATAGAATGCATCAAAATCCTTAAACTCAATAGGCTTACCACCACCATACGGAGTAGCAGCACGCTTTTGTAACGGACCCCCTGGAAAAAAATTCCCTAACATCTCATTTGGAGCTATAACCTTATTTGCCATAAACATCTAAATTTTAGAGTCTTTTTCACCTATTAACAAGGGAACACTATTGAAACATTATCTTTGTTATGTAAAAATATAGTTGCGATGTATAAAAAGTTATTATTACCTCTTTTTCTATTATTAGTAACTGCCAATAGATTGTCTTTTGCAGCAGCAAGCGGATCGCTGGAATGTGTATATGCAGAATCTACCAAGAAAGAATATGCTGAAAACCAAGGTGGCCCAAATTTAGAAACAACTTCCGTATTCGATAATCTTTTCGGGGCAATGGGTTCTTTCTCTCATATTGCGTCAAACGATACTCCTGAAATGTTAGAAAAATGCGGAGCACAAAGATTAAAGGAGGTTTCCACCGATGTTAGTATAAGCTCTTCTTGTGAAGTAGAGGATCCCGCTAGATGTGAAAATATGGGATTCTTGAAACCAACAAATGGATATAAAACAACACACAAGCCAAGTGGTAGCTTATTAGGCATAGCAACTGTCTTAGGTAATGGAGTAAAAGATCCTATACCTCTAAACTTGGCTTACTACGTAAACCAAAATGCCCAAAAGATTCCAGGCTTGAAAAATACAGCTTTAGCCGCTTCTGGAGATGTAAATTACAATGGACCATTCCTGGGAATTATCTATCAATACTGGACAGTAACTAGAAATATTGCTTACTCATTCCTTGCAATAGTAATGTTAGTAGTAGGTGTATTGATAATCACTAGACAAAAGATTGATGCTAAAGCTAGTGTTACAGTTCAACAAGCATTACCCCAGATAATAATAGCTTTAATATTAATCACATTTAGTTATCCAATAGGTGCCGCAGGAGCTTCTATAGCTTTTAATATTAGAGGTAGTATGGATAATATGGCTCAAGATTTGTTTGATGTAGCCGAAGCAATGGATGTACCTACAGCATCTATAGTTAATTTTTGGACAAGCCTTGCGGGGTTTGGAACGGGTATAGTAGCAGAAATCATGGGGTTAGTATCAGTTATAGTAGCCGCCATAATGGGCATACTCGTACTACTAAAGATATTTGGTATATATTTGAAGATGTTATTTGCAACCATTACAGCACCACTATCTTTTGGAATAGGAGCAATACCGGGCAACCAAAGTACAACAATGAACTGGTTTAAACAATATGCTGCATATATGATTAGTATACCCGCTATGAGTTTTGGGGCATGGATTACTTGGGGATTAATAGAAGATATCGGAACAAAAGCAGTTACCGGAAGTGTAGAAGAATGGGGAGGATGGGGTCTTGGGACACTAGCAGCGTTAGTAACACCCGCTATAACATTCTTTGGATATACTTTAGTGCTTAGTATACCTGAAAAAATAGAGGGAATACTCGGAATAAAAGGTAAGAAATAATCACTTACTTACATAGTATAATAATCCCATGTTGTTATCTAAAAACAGAAAAGCGTTATTCAACTACGAAATAGTTGAAAAATATATGGCAGGAGTAGTACTTCATGGATATGAAGTTAAAGCTATACGTGAGGGCAATGTTAATTTTGAAGGCAGCTATATAAAAATAGAAAATGAAGAAGTATTTTTAATTAACCTATACATTGGCAAATATTCCAAACAATCCAAAAACAAGGCAGATACAGACCCTAAAAGGCCTAGAAAACTTATTCTAAAAAAAAGAGAAATACAAGAGATAAACAAAGAAATAGCTCAAAAAGGTAAAACGGCGGTACCTTTAGCATTACTATTGAAAAACAACATGATTAAATTGGAAATAGCGGTAGTAAAAGGTAAAAAAGAATTCGAGAAAAAAGTAACTGCAAAAGATAAACAAATACAAAAAGATCTTGCTATAGAGACAAAAAACTACAACCTTGGTTTGTAAATAATCCTAAAACAAGTTATAATTCTGACATACACATGGGGATGTGTAGGAATTGACTAAAATCAGTTCTTTCTAAGATTGCAAGTCGAAGCGCTAAACTTCGTAAAAAATAGCAAAACTATACATGCCGACAAACAAGTCGCATATGTTGAAGCTCCTGCTTTAGTAGGTGCCTTCGCATAAAACATATCCTTTATTGAGATATGGCGTGTTAGCTTTTTGCTTGGAAGAAACTACGCACGCTTATAAAACCAAGAGGAGGTTGTTCTTAAATCAACCATTTAAGAAGACCAGGAGTGAAAATTCGAACCAGGATGGTTTGCGGAAGACATTTAGGTAAGTTAAACACCTTAGTTTTCTTAAGATAAGTTTTAACTAAGCTTGTAGAAATTTTAGATAGAGATTTTAGGACGGGGGTTCGAATCCCCCCATCTCCACCATATATAAAACAAAAAGAGCCTTTGGCTCTTTTTTTGTTGTCTAAACATATTCTATCTCCAATAGACCCTACTCCCTTTCATTTCTATTTCTGTAGTGTAAAAATCTATACTACAGGATACAAAGTACACATTACTACAGGGTAGTAATGTGTTTCTGGTTGTATTGCAGGGAATTTATATTATGTGGATAACTTATGGAAAACTTATTTAATAAACTATTTCCTTTAAAATGTGTTAATTGTGGAAAGGTAGGAGAAATAATTTGTGATAATTGTTTATATAGTTGTGATCTCTTACCTATCCAATATTGCATCGTATGCGATAAACCCTCGTTTAATGGAATAACACATGTAAAGTGCAAGGATTCTAACAAAAATGCTCCTGAACAGGTTGTAAGCGTCTACAAGTATGCAAAAGTAGTAAGACACAGCATAAAAACATCTAAGTATGGGTACAAACAATTTTTAGCATTAAAGAAGATGACTTATGAGGGGATTAAGGTGTTGAAAGAATGGGGGTTTGATTTCAAAGATTTCATCTGTGTACCTGTACCTACTACAAATAATAAATATATAAAAAGAGGGTTCAATCAAGCAGAAATAATTGCAGAAATATTTTCCAAACAATTACACCTACCTATGTATATAAATATTATAAAAAGAGAAAGAGAAACTAAGGCACAGTATTATTTAGGAAGGAAAAATAGGTTTGAAAACGTTAAAGATGCTTTTAAAGTAATAGGAAATGTTAGTGGAAAAAACATTTTGGTTGTAGATGATATTGTCACTACAGGTGCTACACTTCTAGAAATATCTAGAATTCTCTATGATAACGGGGCGCACAAAGTTCTGGGATTTACTCTAAGCAAAAAGATGAAAAGAAAGTATACTGGTGCACCCGGAGGGAATTGAACCCCCGACTTCAGCGTCCGCAACGCTGCGTTCTATCCTCTGAACTACGGGTGCTTATTTACATGGATATTATACCAACAAATTAGAGTTTTAATTTATCTACAACAGAGTCGTAAATTTTATCTAGAGAAGTTTGAGGAACTTGCTCCAAGAAGTGAATATATTTTTCTAAAGCATTTGTAATTTCTTTATGGTCTTTAATAGAAACAATGGCAAACAACCTACCTGGAAAGGTATCATAAGTATCAATGGCTAACATATTATCTTTTAAGAAAAAAAAGTTCTTAAGTTGATGCCAATAATACAATTGACCAGCATAGCTAAAACCATGTGTACTAATCTCATGTGTAACCTTTTCTGGAGATACTTTTTTTATAGCATGGTTAACAAAAACTAAACTAGCGATCAAAAGGATGAGAGCATACTCCTGCATAATTACTAACAATAAACCAATGAATATACCAATAACCATCAATGTTCGGGATATTTTTTCGTTACCTTTAGTTTCAACTCTGCTTGGGGCACTCCATGTGAACAATATTTTCTTTGGACCTAATTTGTCTGGGTCAAATGTTTTAACAAATTCTTTGTTGGGATTTTCTTCTTTCATTACACCTAACATAGACTGAACGGATGGTAACTTCATAATTAAATTATACAACAAACTAAAAGAGATATGTCTACAAATAATATATGGCGGAGGGAGAGGGATTTGAACCCTCGATAAGATTTCTCCTATACAGTCTTTCCAGGACTGCGCACTAGACCACTATGCGATCCCTCCAAAACAGAATATATTTTATCATGATTATCAAGAATAAGGGCTAGTAAGCAGCACCCTCGAACCCGGGACAATTAGCAGTAGCCCAATTCAAGTAATCTTCAGTACATTCTACCTTTTTTAAACTTAAAGGGGGCATACAATCTACCCATTTGTCTACAGGACAGGTATACATAGATCCAGGAGCTGTTACTTGTACGATAGTTGTATCTGGTTCTAGAGTAATAGGCTCCTCCATTATAGAGTCCAAAGCACTTATAACCGATCTATCTGTATAAGCCATACTAATCTGATCACCTCTAACAGACACTAAAATCAATGTATTTTCATTCCTAGTATCGAAGTAGAAATCAAAACATCCAGGACATTTATAGGGTAAGGTTTTGATTAGATACACAGTGTCTTTGTATAAGGCATTCCTAGATACTAAATAATCAACTGCTTTCTTAGCCCAAGCTCTATCTCCTTCGGCTATTTCCGACTCTCTTATACAAACCCCAACTTCCTCACTATAAGAAAACCCAGTAGAGGGATTACACGATACCCCTTTAGGTGTTTCATCAAGTATAGGTGTAGTAACTATTGGGAAAGAGGGTTTTTTAGTAAATGCAAAAAATAAAGAAGCCGTTACAACTAATAAGCCAGCAAATATAATTATCATTTTATTTTTCATAGGTAAATACTAACACAGAGGTGTAATACCAAATAAAAAGTAATAGACTTAACGTATGAATAAAAAAATGATAATTGTTGGACTCATATTAATCGTACTTATAGCAGGAAAACTAGCCTATAAGCCAAAAACTACTACACCACCTATAATGATTGAATCACCTTTAACGACAGTAGAACAAGCCAAACCAGGCACCTTTAGTGGAAAAATTACCAATGTAATAGAAGATTGTCATTTTGATGGTATATGTTCCCTAAGTATAGGTAGTAAAAGTGTAATATTTGAACTGGGAGGGGATGTATCTCCAGACATGGAAAAAGAAAGGGGCTCTAAAGGAAAATTATTAGATTCTTCGGACACTCCTATTGGAACTATAAGCAAAGAAATGATTGGGAAGGAAGTAGAGGTATACGCAAAACCAAGGGGAACAGATACATATACAATATACGGGAACAAAGATTACTATATAAAGTTTAAATAATGGCGGAGGAAGAGGGATTCGAACCCTCGTGTAGGTTACCCCACGCATGGTTTTCGAGACCAGCCCAGTATGACCGCTTTGGTATTCCTCCTCATTATGGTGGACTGTAGGAGAATCGAACCCCTGACCTTTGCAATGCGAATGCAACGCTCTACCAACTGAGCTAACAGCCCTAAATAATAAGTGAATTATACTAGGAAATCATTAAAAGTGATGAAACCATTGAGGATGAGAATGACCTAAGTATTTTCTTTCTTTCAAATAATCTATATGCTTATTCCTATTGTTATACAACTTCTTTATATCAAACCCCGCACTTTCAACTAAAGCAGCGGCATATTCACCACCAATAAAGTGAGGTAATACAACATAGGTAGCCCCCTTTTCATATAAAGCCATGGCCTCTTCTATGTCGTAGGAAAGAAGAATAACTATAACATCTTCACTTTTTTCTCGAATCTTTCCTAACATGTAGGAATTAGTCTCATAATCAGGTATTGTGGATATAACAACTTTAGACTTATATACAGATATTTCATCTAAAAACTCCCCATCTTCTGCATCCCCATAGACGCAATTAATTCCATTTTCATTCAAAGTTTTAATAACATCGGGATCAAAATCTATAGCAAGAAAAGACTTACCCAAATCCTTGAATACTCTAACAAAGTCGTATCCCACTCTATTACAACCAAATAAAATAACCTCATATCTCTTAGCACGGGATATTTCTCTCTCTAAAGGGTTTTTCCGTTCGAATACTTTAACAAAAGGAGCTACAAGGGGATAAATTTTCTCAGCATAATTTATTAAATAAGAAGATACGAGGATAGAGACCATACCTAAGAAGGTGATCATAGAAAGGGTATTTGCATCTAGTTGGGAATGCTTTATACCAACAAGAGCAAGGATCATAGAAAACTCACTTATCTGAGATAAACTAGCCCCAGCCATGTAGTAGGTACGAGAAGCATATCCAAGCGCACCGCCTAATGCCATAACGATAAGAGGTTTGATTAAGAGAACAAAACCTAAAAACACTAAAGTTGGGACTATTATCGAAGACAGCGAACCTAATGAGATATTAGATCCCAGGTAAATGAAGAATATAACTGTGAAAAAGTCTCTCATAGGACGTAATCGGGTGCTTATTTCTTGACTATAAGGGGAAATAGATAAGGCAATACCCGCAGACAAAGCGCCAATCTCAATAGAAAAACCAAGCTCGTGAAATAAGGAGGATACTCCAAATCCCCAAGCCAACGCAAACAAAAATAGATACTCCTGAGATTTGGCAAAGAAAGAACTCAATAGGGGCAAAATGTAGGCAGTAAATATGGTTAAACCGAGTACTAAGGCAATACCCTTTATCAAAGTGGACAACAATACAGTGGGATTAACGGTTTCTGAGATAGAACCAACAAAAATCAGGAAAACTGCTGCAACTATGTCTTGAAGTAATAGTATTGCTATAGCGATCTTTCCATATAGTCTTTCCAACTCTTTTTTGTCGCTAATGAGCTTTAAAACAACGATAGTACTACTAAATGTAACCCCTAAACCAATATAGATAGAGGCTATCGTAGAATACCCTAATCGGGTAGAAATAATAAAGCCAAGAATAAATGTTATAAGTATTTGGCCAAACCCCATCAAAAGTATCTTTGCACCATACTTTTTCAATTCCTGGGGATTAAGGTGCATTCCAACAACAAAAAGTAGGATAGAGATACCCATTTCTGAAAAGATAGAAACAGTAGAAGAACTTTTAAAAATCCCTAAAAACTGAGGACCTAGCAATAATCCTGTCAAAATATAACCAATAATGATAGGCTGTTTAAGCAGTTTCATCACACCGGAAACGATAGTAACGGCTACTAATATAAGACTTAATTCATAAAAGGTAGTCATAGGCAGTAATTAATTAATTCTAGCATTTTCATTCACAAGGTATAAGGTATAATATGCATAGTTTGTGGAGGGTTAGCCAAGTGGTTACGGCAACGGTTTGCTAAACCGTCACGGGTAAAACCGTGCATGGGTTCGAATCCCATACCCTCCGCCAGTTGTTTAAATCGCCTTTTTTTGCTTCTCGCATCACTGCCCGCTTGCGTTGCCAAAGATGCAACTATCACCAAAACCACTGTTTCCATCACCATGAATTTGGAAGACGATGGGTGGTATTGGGTACAGTTTCATTTACCCGCTGATGGCGAGCTTTCGGCTCTGATTACGAAGCAGACTTACGATGATTACCTGCACGACGGATTTGAAATGCTTGTGGACAAAGGTACTGTCGGGAAAAACACTTTCTATGGAAATTTCTGTTGTGGAGAGACTATCCCAGAAAGATATGTTTATCTACCCACGGATGATTCAAACGAAGGTGTTACGCAGTTGGTTTACTTTGCCAAAGACTACATCTTGGTCATTGATATTCCCGCTGAGATTATGACCCCGCAGAATGGTACAACCCAAGCAAATGCAACCAAGTACAGTGTCGCGGAGGATAAATGAGGGTTTAAGACCTTATGGAAAGTACGCGAAACCCTAAACCCCATTTGACTGATTCAGTTAGGTGGGGTTTTCGCTTTTTATAAACTCTTTTTCTCTGATAAAACCCGCATTGGATATATGGATAGGTATTTTCCAATATCGCCCCATACCCCCCCCCGCCATAAACAATATGAATACACTAGCTATTTCTTACCTTATAATTGCTACTGTTGCCGTTGGTATGACCATACTAATCCTCTTAGATAGACGTCCCCATAAATAATCTCTGATATCATTTATTAAATGCGAAAAGATTTGTTTCTGAAAACATTAATATATGTTCCCTTAGTAATATTTTTCTCTCTATTTTTTTCTCAAAAGATACATTTGGTAACACAAGATTTAGGTAGACACATAACGAATGGTAGGCTATTCATCGAAAAGGGAATAATTGTTTCTACAAATTATTATTCGTATACAGAACCTACTTTTGAAGCAATAAATCATCACTGGTTAAGTGGTGTAATTTTTTATCTTGTACATAAGGTATGGGACTTTAAAGGACTATCACTTTTTTATCTTCTAATAAGTGGGTTAACAGTATTTTTCTTTTTCCAAACAGCGAAGTATAAATCTGATTTTAATACAGCATTCCTTATTACTTTCCTTTTAATACCCCTGTTATCTGATAGGAAAGAAATACGTCCCGAGGGTTTTAGTTACTTATTTCTAGGGATCTATTACTATTTGTTAACTTTATACTATGACAAGAAAATACCTTTTAAACCCATATTACCCACAATACTTCTTATACAATTGATTTGGGTTAATACTCACATTTTTTTCATTTTTGGTATTTTCATAATTACCCTTTTTCTTGTAAATCATTTTATTAAAACAAAAGAAATAAATAGGGAATTAACTACGCTATTAGTGTCATCGATACTAGTCTCCTTAGTTAACCCATATGGAATTAGTGGGTTAGTAGAACCTTTTAATATATTCAGATCTTATGGGTACCTGATAGTGGAAAACATGTCTGTTTTCTTTATGCAAAAAAGAGCTCCAGAGTTCAAATATATCTATGTAGAAATATTAGCTATAGTATGGGGGTATTTTGCAATACACATAACACTAAATAAAGAGATTAAAAAACACTTTATACATATCGTGCTAACGGTAGTATTTATGCTTATGGCATTTAAAATAAACAGAATAATACCCATATTTGCTATGGTCCTAATACCATACATAGCAGAAATATTTTACGAGGGCATGAAAGATTATGGATATAAGATACCCCAGTGGATAATACCCACAGCTATTTTAATTTCTTTAATACCAGGGCACTACTACTCTTTACTTAAACCAGGTATAGGGATAGGTTTAGCAGAAAATATTAATGCTTCCGCGGATTTCTTTAGAGAAACACATATAAAGGGCCCCATATTTAATAATTACGATATTGGAGGATATCTAATTTACCATCTTCCAGATGGCGAAAAGGTATTTGTAGATAATAGACCTGAAGCATACAGTGTAAGTTTTTTTGAGGATATATACATTCCAATGCAAGAAAAGGAAAACATCTGGGAGCAAATGGACAAAAAATATGGCTTTAATACAATATACTTTTACAGAAGGGATGCCACGCCCTGGGCACAACCATTTTTGATTAGGAGAATACAAGATGCAATATGGGTACCCATATTTGTTGATAACTACACTTTAATAGTAATTAAAAATATAAAAGAAAATGAGGATATAATAAAAAAACATGCATTACCAAAGGAAATTTTTATAACCACATAGTATATGAATAGCGTAAAAGAGCAAAAATTAGAAATAGTAGTATTTTTAACAGGTGCTATTGTCATGGTTCTGGAGATACTTGGAACTAGAATTTTGAGTCCTTACTTTGGATCCTCAACATATACCTGGACTAGCATTATAGGAATAATAATGGGAAGCTTGAGCCTGGGATACTACTGGGGTGGAAAAACCGCAGATAAACAAGCATCTTATGAAACTATATCCAAAATTCTATTGCTTACAGGTATATATATATTCGGTATCAACATTGGAAAAGATATATTGCTATCCTTTATACAGAGCCTATGGCTTACATTGTTATACAAAGTAACAATAGCCAGTGTAGCTATATTTACAGTACCTTCTGTATTACTAGGTCTAATCACCCCTTATGCCGTGAGAATAAAAATAGATAATTTGAAAACATCTGGGGAAGTGGTAGGAAATCTTTATGCTATTTCCACCCTTGGAAGTATCGTAGGTACCTTTATAACAGGTTTCTATTTAATACCTCAATATGGAATTTCCAACATACTAACCACACTATCCATAGTGACGATACTTACCTCGGCAATGAATAAAATCACTAAGGAGAATAAAGCAATGATAATACTAATATTCTTTACTCACTTTGTGATTAAACAAATACCCACAATGGATGCAAAACAAAAGGACATTGCAAATATAGAGACACAATACAGCAATGTGCGAATATATGAGGAGAAAGAGAGGGGTACTGGAAAAGCTATAAGAAAGATGAAACTAGATAATCAAAATGCATCTGCAATGTATGTTGATCAACCAACAAAATTACAAGTGCCCTACACAAGATATTATGATCTTGCATTCTACTATAATTACGATATTACGAAAGCCTTAGCCATAGGAGGTGCTGCATATTCATACCCCAAAAGTTTTACGGAAAGGGCACCTAATGCGCAACTAGATGTGGTAGAAATAGACCCAAAATTAACCGAAATAGCAACAAATTACTTTAGTTTAGATTTAAGTAAAAACATATCCGTTCATCATGAAGACGCTAGGGTTTTTTTAAACTCTTCTACCGATAAATACGATGCTATATTTATGGACGCATTTTCCTCTCATAGAACAATCCCCGCACATTTAACCACTAAAGAATTTATAGAGAATATGTACAACCATTTAACGGATAATGGTGTTGTAGTAACAAACACAATTAGTTCTATAAATGGTAATACTTCAGGTTTTTTCGAGGCAGAATACAACACATACAAAGCGGTATTTCCACACGTTTTTGTGTTTAAAGTTAATACCTCCAACAATAAGCTTATTCAAAATATAATGTTAGTTGCGGTAAAAAATAAAGACCTACCGAAAGAAATTTCTGTGGAAGCACAGGAGATGTTACAGAGTCAGTATTTAGGTACAATACCAACACATTATATATTAACAGACGATTATGCCCCCATAGAAAGTTTCTACAGGAATGTAGAATAGGTTATTCTTTGTACTTTCTTCGGTAATATGATATATCATATCTAATGGATTCAATCTCCCAAATCAAATCAAAATTGGACATCGTAGATATTATTGGTGGGTATATACCCCTTAAAAAATCAGGTAGAAACTACAGTGCAAATTGTCCCTTTCATGGAGAAAAGACACCCTCTTTTATGGTATCCCCGGAGTTGCAAATATATAAGTGTTTTGGATGTGGTGTTAATGGGGATATGTTTAGATTTGTACAAGAGATAGAAGGAATAGACTTTGTACAAACATTAGAGCACTTAGCAGAAAAGGCAGGGATAGAGTTAGAGAGGAAAGATTATGATCCCACTTCTTTAAAGAAGAAAAAGATATTTGAGATAAATAATGTTGCTACACAATTTTATCAACAGTTATTAAAACATCCTGCAGGAAAAGAAGCACTAGAATATTTGAAAGCAAAAAGAAAACTTAAAGACAGCATTATTGAGGAATTCAAGCTAGGATACGCGCCAAATGCTTATGATCTTCTGTACAAATACATGATAAAGAAAGGATATGCTGTAGGAGACTTATTGGATGCAGGTGTAATAACTAAGAGATATAGTGGAAATGGGTATATAGATAAATTTAGACATAGGATAGTATTTCCCCTTATAGATATTGCAAGCAAACCCGTTGGATTTACGGCCAGATCATTAGACAGTACAGAACCAAAGTATCTTAATTCACCGGAAACATTGATATTTCACAAACATACTTATTTATACGGATTGGATAAAACAAAGGTAAATATAAAGACAGAAGGAGCAGTATTTGTCGAGGGACAAATGGATCTCATAGCAGCTTATCAGAGTGGTATTAAAAACGTAATTGCATCCTCTGGAACATCTATTACACCCGAGCAACTACAACTCCTAAAGCGATATACCCAAGATATAACATTCTGTTTAGATTCGGATACTGCAGGGATAAAGGCAGTATACAGGGCGGTAGAGCTAGCGGAGAAACAGAATTTTAATATTAAAGTAGCCGTAATACCTGCACCATATAAAGACTTGGATGAGGTATTAAAAGTGAATACGGAACAAGCAAAAGAAACATTAAAAGATGCCGTAAATGCATATGATTTCTTTGTGGCAGACAAGATAAAACGTAACGATAAACATAGCGCCTATGGGAAAAAGAGAATAATTGAGGAGCTAAAACCAATACTATCCCGTATATCAAATCCAGTACTATTTGAAACGTATATAAAAGAATTAGAAAAAGAACTGGATATAGAAGCTAAAACACTGGAAGAAATCATAAAAATGAATAAAAAGATGGGAGATATTAAGGAAGTATCAGAACCAAATATATACGAAAATGCCAAAAATGATGTAGAAACGTACTTTCTTGCTATACTTTTAAAAGCTGATATTGACGGAATAAAAGCCTATCTGTATACTTTCGATCCGAAGGAGTGGGTAAATCCTCAGGTCAGGATTCTGCTACAACTGCTTGCAGAATTTACCCTAAAAGAGACCAAGTTTGACATAACTAAATATATAAATTCTCTTGATGAGAACCAAAAAACATTCATAAAAAACCTGTATATACAGGACATTCAGTTCGATACTAAAGAACTTGAAGAAACATTAAATAGAATCCGCAAAATCGGCGGAAAAGAAAAAATAAAACGATTGACCGAAGAAATTAAGTTGGCAGAAAAACAAAAGGATAATAAGAAGGTAGAAAATCTACTAAAAGAAATAGAAACCCTTAAAAAAATACTTTTGTAATAGCCCAAGTATAAATTTTCATATATTATTTAGAATATGACCAAAAAAGAAACTACTAAAAACAAGGATTTGGAAATAACTAAACTCGTTAATCGTGGCAAAAAACAAGGTTATGTAACAATAGATGAAATAATGGAGTTGTTTCCAGAAGCAGAGAATGATATCGAATTACTAGATACCCTTTACGAAAAATTACAAGAAGCAGGAATAGACGTATTTGACGTGGCATCAGAAGAAGCTGCCGCAGAAATGTTGAAGGAACAGGATATTGATTTAACCAAATTGAAAATGGATAAAACTCTATCTTCTGATCCTGTAAGAATGTACTTAAGAGAAATTGGAAAACATGAACTTCTTAATGCAACGGAGGAAGTAGATTTAGCTCAAAGAGCCGAGAAAGGGGACAAGATAGCTGCAGAAAAGTTAGCTAGAGCAAATCTTAGGTTGGTTGTATCTATTGCTAAAAAATACATGGGTAAGGGGTTAGCCTTCTTAGATTTAATCCAAGAAGGAAATATAGGGTTAATGAGAGCGGTAGAGAAATTTGACTGGAAAAGAGGTTTTAAATTCTCTACCTACGCAACCTGGTGGATTAGACAGGCTATAACAAGAGCAATCGCAGATCAAGCTAAAACCATTCGTATTCCTGTACATATGGTTGAAACCATAAACAAATACAAAAAAGTCGAAAGGCAACTTGAACAAGAATTAGAAAGAACTCCAACTGCAGAAGAAGTTGCAAAGGTAATGGGAATAGATGTAGAAAAAGCTAGAGGCATTGTTAAAATATCTCAAGATACTACCTCTTTAGAAACACCTGTAGGTAAAGAAGAAGATACAAGGTTAAAAGAATTTATAGAGGATGAAACTACCTTATCCCCCTTCGAATCTGCCAGTAGAGAATTGTTAAAAGACCATATCGAAGAGGTATTAGAAACCTTAAATGATCGGGAAAGAAAAGTCTTGGAATTGAGATTTGGGTTGGAAGATGGAAAAACAAGAACCTTAGAAGAAGTTGGTAAAGAGTTTGGTGTTACAAGAGAACGTATCAGACAGATAGAGGCAAAGGCACTAAGAAAACTCAGACACCCAACTAGAAGCAAAAGGTTAAAAGATTACTTATAGCAAATACAAAGGCCGGGAAACCGGCCTTTTTTAATTCTCAAAATTAAAATTGGGTATTTTCGTATATAGATACCTCAGATAAAGGTATTAAGTTTGGGGTTGTAGTTTCAAAGTGTTTTATTAGTTTGAAATTATTGCTATTTGTAACTTTAGTCTCGAAATCTCGCCATCTCCCTGCATAGTTTGGATATTTCCTAACAACAGGAGCTCTTTTGAAATTATCCATTGGGCGAGAAGATATTATTACATACTTGTATATATTTGGGTCTTTTGGGAAAAACAAATTAGCTGCATTACTCTCATAAACATTAAATTGGGATACATCAGCATAGGGTAACTTATTTAAGGGGTCTAGTCCCTCTTCTGTATACGCAAGTGTTTTTGTAAAGGGATCTTGGATAGTGGTGTTATCTTTCATCCAAAGGTATGCAGCAGATTTAGGCGTATCTTTTTTGAATTGGTTCAATAAGGTCCAAGGAAAAGATACATAGTAGAAAGCAATAGATCCCAAAAGGGCATACCCCAAGGCTTTCTTTTTATGAGTCGCTAGAGATGTATAAATAGAGGAAATGCTATAAGAGGCATAGAGAATGATTATTGGTAATATGGGCAACAACCATCTATCTACCCTTCTGGATTGAATGGAATAGAAAAGAAGATAAATAAGGACATTCCCTAAGAGAAAGAAATGGAATCCTTTATTATCTTTTATCTTTGTAATACCAAGTAGGGAAAGGATAAGTATAGGTAAAGTACTGATCCAGGAAAGACCGAATATGTATTTGAAAGAACTAAGATCTACAGAATCAAATACTAATCCAGCTTCCTTAAACAACATAGAATAAATTCTAAAAACAAAATCACTGGCAAAAATCATCGAGAAGGGATTGGTAACAATGAAAGTACCAAAGATTAGGAAATGAAAGGCAACAAAACCCCTAGAATCCTGTTTTCGTAAGAATATAAACCAATATAACGGTAATGTTATTAATACGGTTATTTTAGTACCTACGGCTAAACCAAAAAGTATTCCTACTAAATATGTATAGAGGCTATCTCTTTTTCCCTCTTGATATAAATATGCAGTAAGATATGTTGCACATAAAAGTATTGTGATAAAAATATCCATATTCACATAATGAGCGTGGGATATAAGTTTCCAATTAAACGCTAGTAAGGTGAAGGCAATAGCTGTACCAAGCTTATCTTTAAACAATTTGTAGTAAAGGTAAGAGATGGTGGGGATAATAAGTAGAGACAAAAGGCTGTTGATACTACGAAGGAATATATACAGAACTGTTTTATCAAAAGAGATAGTAAGTATTGCACAAATTTTAGAGAAAGCTATCGTGAAACCCGTTAACAGGTAAGTTGGAAATGTTCCATATACATAAGAGATGGGAATTAATTTATACCAATTATTATTTGAGATTATATCCTTTAATTCAAAAGTATACTTAATTGCTAATTCTGCTATTTCAGGCTCATCTGCATAGAAACTGTGAGGTAATCCAAACTCTATATGCCAAAGTCTAAAAAAAGCAGCAAGTATAAAAATAAGGAACATGTAGAATATATACTTATGCTTTGGATACATAATAACTAAAGTATACAATAGGATATACATAAGTATGAAACAAAATACGCAAAAACTATTTGAAACACCAATGATGCTCCAATATCAAAAACTCAAGGTAGAATATCCAGACTGCATACTCCTTTTTAGATTAGGTGACTTTTATGAGATGTTTATGGAGGATGCAAAACTTGGAGCAGAAATATTAAATATTACCTTAACGGCAAGGGATAGAGGGAAAGACGGGAAGATACCTATGGCGGGGATACCCTATCATGCAATTGATTCCTACTTATTTAAGTTAGTTAATGCAGGTTATAAGGTGGCTATAGGGGAACAAGTTGGGGAAATAAATGGCAAAGATTTGGTAAAAAGGGATGTAGTAAGAATAGTCACTCCAGGAACAATATTAGATGAGAAATCACTAAATAGAAAAGAAAACAACTATATTATGGGGATAGATATAGAAAAGGGAATTGTTGGGATATCCCTTTCTGACGTAACCACAGGTGATTTCCATGCAGAAGAATATCCATTAGAAAATTTAGAAAATGTAATAATCAATGAAATAGTGAAATATTCTCCTAAAGAATGTGTACTTCCATCTACTTTATACAACGATCCAATTCTATTAAGGTTATTAAAAACAAATAAAAGCCTAAGCATCTATCCCTATTTTGAATGGGAAACTTACGCGAACAAAGCTAGTACAGTCATAAAGGATCATTTTTCTGTAAAAAGCTTAAAAACATTTAATATGGAAGATAAAGAGCAAGCACTTAAGGCAAGTGCAGGCTTATTAGGATATTTAAAACACACACAGAAAAATAATGTTCCTCATATAAATAAGATAACTGCATTAAGAGAGCACAAGTATGTTGGGTTAGATCGAGCTACAATAACAAACTTAGAGATATTTGGAACGCTACGGGATGGGCATAAAAAGGGATCTCTCCTGGATTTTATGGATAAGACAATAACACCAATGGGAGGTAGGTTAATTAAGCATTGGATAATAAAACCACTAACACAGAAAATGGATATAGAAAAAAGGTACAGTTGTATTGAAAAATACATCAAAGAAAAGACATTGAGAATAGAAACAGTGGGGTTACTATACAATATAGGTGATATAGAGAGACTTTCCTCGCGGATATCCCTAGGAATAGGAAACCCAAAGGACATTGGGAATTTGAAGAACTCTCTGGAGACAAGTTTGTATGTACTAAAAAAGAATTTAATTAAAGAATTAGACATAAAACCGGACTACCCAAGTATTGAAAACTTGGTCTCGAGGATAGGACAAACAATAGAAGAAGAATCCCCTGTAGACCCTAAAAGTGGGAATTTTATTAAGAACGGAATAAATCAAGAACTAGATAAATTAAGAGCTACAGTACAGGGCAGCAAAGAATACATAGCTAATTTAGAAAAAGAAGAAAAGACTAAAACAGGAATAACCTCTCTTAAAGTTAAATTCAATCAAGTGTTTGGATACTATATTGAAATAACAAGGGCAAATCTAGATCAAGTTCCTTCTTCTTATATGAGAAAACAGACATTGGTCAATGCAGAAAGGTTTATTACCCCAGAATTAAAGGAACACGAAGAAATAATATTAACTGCAGAAGAAAGAATTAACTCCATAGAATATGAGATTTTTTTAGATATATGTGACCTTATAAAAAAGGAAACAAGAGAAATACAAGGCGTTGCTGCTGACATTGCAAAAATAGATTGTTTACTAGGGTTGTCAGAATTAGCTATAGAACATAACTTAATTAGACCAACAATTATAGAAACAGGAGAAATAATCCTAAAAAGCAACAGACATCCAGTTGTAGAACAGCATTTAGAGACAAAAGAATTTGTACCAAATGACGTGTATTTAAATGCGAGAGAACACCAATTACTCATAATTACAGGGCCCAACATGGCAGGTAAGTCTGTATATATTAGACAAGTCGCCATAACAATGTTAATGGCTCAAATAGGCTGTTTCATCCCTGCAACAAGAGCTAGCATTACATTAGTAGATAATATCTTCGTACGAAGTGGTGCTTCAGATATTATTACGGCAGGTTTATCCACATTTATGGTAGAAATGGTTGAAACAGCCAACATCCTTAACAATGCAACTTCAAATAGCCTAGTGATCATGGATGAAATCGGTCGCGGAACTAGCACATATGACGGTATAAGTATTGCATGGGCAATAGCAGAGTATTTAGTTACAAAAGCGGGACATAAACCTAAAACACTATTTGCTACCCATTACCATGAATTACAAAGACTAGAAAACAAGTATCCAAATGAGATTAAGAATTACCACTTCTCTGCAACAGAATACGAGGATGAACCGATATTTTTACATAAAATAGAACGGGGAGGGGCAAGCCATAGCTTTGGTATTCAGGTTGCAAAGATAGCCGGTGTGCCTAAAGAGGTATGTACTAATGCAAAGGATATTCTGCAAGAATTAGAAAACGCCAAACAGAATAGATCAGATTATCTGCATACCTTAAATATCGAGGATATTACACCCATAGAAGCATTAAACATATTAGAAAAGTTAATTAAAAACAATGGGAAAAATACATAAATTAGATAAAAACTTAATACCTAAAATAGCTGCAGGGGAAGTAGTAGATAGGCCTACATCCTTGATAAAGGAGTTAATGGAAAACTCCTTGGATGCAGGGGCAACAGAGATAATAATAGAGATAAATGAAGGGGGAAAAGAGTTAATAAGGATTTCAGATAATGGGGAAGGTATGGATAAAGAAGATTTGGAAAAGTGTTGGTTACCCTTTACTACAAGCAAAATATCCACAGAAGATAATTTGAATAATATAGAAACTCTTGGATTTAGGGGAGAAGCATTGAGTAGTATTTCTGCAGTATCAAATATGACAATCAAAACAAAAACTTCAGGCAGTAAAAATGGGTATGAACTAAAAATATCTGGGGGAGATAAAAAAAGTATAAAACCTGTAGGTATGGATAACGGAACAATAATAGAAGTAGCGGAGCTATTTTTTAACGTACCTGCAAGAAAAAGGTTTTTGAAGAGTGAAAATACAGAGATAAAACAAATAATTCGATTAGTAGAAAAAGCTGCAATGGCTAATTGGAAAAAAACATTTAGGTTAATTAGTAATGGGAAAGTATTATTGGATTTGAGAGGGGAAAATAATTTAAAAGAAAAAGTTCTGGATGTATACAAATATGTAGATAAGGATTTGTTAGAAGTGGAAAATTCCAATGAGTACCTTCGAGTATTCGGATATATAGGATCACCAAAGTTAAGCTCCTACACGGGAGCAAATAGTTCTTTATTTGTTAATAGAAGGATTGTAGAAAATACTCGAATAAACAAATGTATTAAAAATGCTTATGGAAAAATAATAGAGAGTAATGCACACCCCTTCTTTATATTATTCTTGGAGATGTTGCCCAGTTTAGTAAATGTAAATATCCATCCACAAAAAAAAGATGTGCATTTTTGGAATGAAAAAGAAGTAGAAGATTTTCTAGAGAAAACTATTCGTGAAGTATTACAAAGAAAAGCTATTACATATGATACTGACTACTTTGGAAACCCTCTACGTAAATCGTCTAGGAACCAATTTGATTTATTAAAAGAGGACACTTCTATATGGAATGTGAAGGGAATTGAGGAAAAGGACGACTATGAGGAGCTATTCCAAATAGGTAATACCTACATCGTAACTCATACAAAAGAAGGATTAGTTTTAGTAGATCAACATGCAGCACATGAAAGTATTTTGTATGAGCAATATATGAATAATTATTTGGATAAAAAAGACTTATCTACGATAGAAGTAAATAAAGTGATACAGGTAAGTGGAGGAATGAAGAATAGTATAGAAAATAATATGGGTATATTAAATATATACGGGTTTGATATCGAGGGGTTTGGAGGAAATAGTTTTAAAGTTAATAAAATACCTACGCTATTTAAAGATCATGATTTAGTGAAACTGTTAGAAGAATTATTGGAAAGCTTAGAAACAACAAGGTTTGTAGATGAAAAAACGAAACAAACAATTGCATTTTTATCATGTAGAGGGGCAATAAAAGCAGGGGAAAAATTAACTAAAGAAGAAATGAAAAATATCCTTAAGAAACTGGAAGAATCCAACAACTATCTAACCTGCCCACACGGAAGGCCTACAAAAGTAACAGTACCTTTTCGAGATATGGAGAAAATATTTAAGAGATTGTAGGCCAAGAAGATAGAGCAAGCGTTGTACTATCCTTGTCTGGTAACTCTTTCCAAATAGCCTCCGTAACAAAAGGCATGTATGGGTGAAGAAGTTTTAAACTATCTTGAAATACTTTATCTAATACACTCAAGGCTACATTCTTATCCTCTCTAGTTTTCACATGTTCAATATATTCGTCAGCCAATCTATGCCATACGAATTGATAAATAAGCTCTCCTGTATTTTGGAAATCAAAGGAGTCTAACCCAAGATTAACCTCTTTTATCAAAGTGTTTAACTCATCTAATATCTTTTTATCTTCTTCATGTAAAGGTAAGTTGCTATTGAATGTATCTATGTCTTTACCATATTCTTCTTTCATCAAAAAAGAGAAACGAGCCATATTCCAAAGCTTATTTGCAAAATTCCTATAGCCTTTTACTTTTCCTTCACTAAGAGAGGTCATTTTTGCAGAAGTGTTACCCCCCACAATTATTCCCATTCTTAGAGCATCAGCCCCGTATTTTTCAATGAATTCTAAAGGATCGATAACATTACCCTTACTCTTACTCATTTTCTGACCCTTTTCATCATTTATACGACCATGAATGTAGACATTTTTGAAGGGTACTTCCTTAGCAAGATACAAACTCATCATAATCATTCTGGCAATCCAAAAGAATAATATATCCCACATGGAATCCATGAAGGAGGTTGGAAAAAAGTTTTTGAAATCATCACTATTTGGATACTTAGTTGTAGTTAAAGGCCATTGAGAAGAACTAAACCAGGTATCAAAAGTATCGGTTTCCTGTATATAGTTACCCGCAGGTTTGTCTTTTGAGATTAGGTATTTTGCATCCTTAGGGGCAATCACCTTTTGAAGTCCTAGAGTAATATCCTCTAAGGAATATGTTTTTAGTAATTCGTCTAAACTACCCTCATGAGAATTTTTATCTTTATCCAAAAATACTACAAATAAATTATTGTTTTGTATTTCATACCAAACAGGTATACGTATACCAAATACCGTTTGTCTGCTTATTGGCCAATCTTTTATATTATTCAACCAAAACAACATTTGTTCTTTCCAGGTGTCTTGGTTAAACTTCACTTCTTCTTTTTCAACAGCTGTAATAGCTTCTTTTGCTAACCTCTCCATTTTTATAAACCAATTTGGTAATAACATGGGTTCAATAGGTTTACTATCTTTGTAATCTACAAGGAGGGAGTTTTCATAATTCTCATTTATCTTTTCTAATAATCCTTTTTCTTGAAGTATTTCTACAGCTTTTACACGAGCTTTTGTTAGGAATAATCCCTTAAGTTCTTCTCCAGCACCTTCTGTCATTTTTCCGTAAAGATCAATAATTGAAATGGGTTCCAAAGAATGTTTTTTACCTAATTCGTAATCATTAAAATCATGTGCAGGTGTAACCTTTAAAGCACCGGTACCAAATTCTTTGTCCACATATGAATCTGCTACAACTTTCATTTCTCTACCGTTTAAGGGGTTCAACACACTCTTTCCAACATATTGGGAATATCTTTCATCTTCCGGATTTACAGCAATTGCTACATCTGCAGGTATGGTTTCAGGTCTAGTAGTTGCTACGGTTAGGAAACTCTCTTCTCCTTTTATCTGGTATTTTACATAATATAAATTAGTTTTTTGATCTATATGTTCGGTCTCTAAATTGGAAAAGGTAGTTCCATGAAACGGGGAATAGTTAACCATGTAATCATCTCGATATACTAATCCATCATCGTGCATTTTTTTAAAAGTATTAAATACAGTATCTAAAACAAAATCATCTAACATAAAGGTATTTCTAGACCAATCGGCACTCATCCCTATTTTTTTAAGTTGGTTGGTAGCTACTGTGGAATTCTCTTTAACAAAGTTTAAAATGTCTGTGTATAAAGTTTGTCTATCAAAATCAAATCTGCTCTTTCCTTCTTTTTTTAGTTTTCTTTCGTATACTACTTGGGTCTCAAATCCAGCATGATCAGTACCGGGGAAATAGCATACCTTGTATCCTTGCATACGCCTATATCGGGCCATTAAATCTTGTATAGCATATGTAGCATGACCACAGTGCAAAGGGGCATTAGCATTAGGAGGGGGCATTAAAACACTAAATTGTTCAGATAAACACTCTAACCCATTAATCTTTCTGAATTCCTGGGATTTTTCAGGAGAAAATACTCCAATATTTTCCCATTCCTCATATATTTTATTTTCTAATTCCTTATGGTTATAAGTCTTTTCCATAGGGGTATTATAGCAGGGATATATTATTTACGGATTATATTTTCCTGATAGAAACGCTCGTGTTCCTCTTGGGTATCTAGATATGGGGACTTAGGAGAATCAATATCGTGAACAAAAGTGGTAACCATACCTGCTAACAAAGTAGCCTCAGGAGCATTGGAAACAGGGGTTCCCCTAACTAATGCTAGTGCATCCGAGACACCTTTAGGGCTGACAACGTACTCTAAGAAACTTTCTAACTCTCTCTGCTGTTTTCTATTATGTGCATCTTCCAATTGTTCTAGCCTAATCTTCATTGCCTTTTCATAGGCAGCCAGTTTTTCTAAGGCGTTTGCAAATCTGACAGGATCCTCAGGAGAATCACCTATGATAGAAACTATATCCCAATAAGTACTTTCGTCTCTATGGGATAGGGGGTTTAACCGGTAAACGCCATCCGCACCAGCAGTAGGGTAAATAAAGCCACCCCTAAGAGAAGATATTTCCTGGAGTTTTTGTTTTGCTACTCTCTTCACATATACATCATTGTTTTTGATGTTCTCTTCTAAATACACATCTCTAGCAATCAAATAATCACAGGTATCTCTCAGTCCTTTTAGAGATGGATTAAGTTTTTTTGCCATTAAAAATACTTTCAATCCATCAATAGAGAAAGGTATACCTCGTTGCAAATTAGGAACAAGGGATTTTATTTCGGTCAAAACGTCAAACTCACGCAATTCTGCTTCTTCCGCGTGCATTCTCTGTTGAAAAGAGTCCTCCTCTACTAGAGACATTTTCTGTAGGGCACCCCCGGGACGGAGTTTAAACTTAAATTGTTTATCTGCAAATGCTGGACAAAACTCTTTCAAATAACTCATAGAAACAAGTCTGAAGGTTTGGCCATTTCCATCGGTATATGGATGCATAAGTATTCCAAGGTTGTAGGACAATGCCGCTAAACGCTTTCCCATAGAAGATCTTTCCCTAGCAGAAGGCTCCTCTAAACATGTGTCGTAAGCATTATCTAAAAGCTTAGTATACCCTGGTAGAAATACTTCTTGTACCCTATCGCTTTCAGAAAAAGTGAGAAGGGATGTGGAAACTAGTACTTCCCGTGGGCGAGTAGCCGCGGCACCATGAAGTGAAGAGAATGAAGAAAAAAGCTTTTCTCTAATATCAATGCACCTCTCCAAAACAGACATCCCACGATGTTTTTCAAAAGATGTTTCAACCTTATGTTGACCTATTGCTCTGAGAGACCTACCCAAGTAAGTATCCTCATATTCAGGAGCGTGGAGAGGCTTAATAGGGCGAGTGTCTTCTACGGATTCAACATTTTCTAGGCTCATAAATATAGCTATTTCTTATTCAACATCTTTTCTTCAAAGTGTTGCATTGCTACGCGTCTAGGATCCTTGCTTATTACAATAAACCCAAGAGCAAAAGAAATCATGGATACAAAGAATCCCCATGTTAGTTCAGTAACACCACCGTTAGGTACAGCAGAACCGGAGGTAACTTTAGCAGGCGCAGTACTTGCAGGTGCAGTGGATACTCTGGTACCCGCTGCATTGCTTAAACCGGTACTCATGCCTGTTGTGGAACCGGCTAATACAGCTCTAGACGTAGTAACTACGGGACTAGCCGATATCTGACCAAATACAGTTTTATCTTCAGCTTCTTCTATATCTTCTTCAGTATCATTTGATGCTAAAACCATACTATCTTCATTATCTGCTACAGAGTTTAAAGATTCCATTGGTTGAGCATCAGAAATAAAGTAGTAGATAATACTAAATATGATGAGAGAAACTGACAGGGTCAGTATGAAGGTTTTAAATCCTTTTTGCACTTGTGTCGTAGCAGTGTAGTTATCGTTCATAGGCAGATCCGAGAGATTTCATTAACTCTACATCTATTTTAACATCAATAGGCACTGATTTTGCAAGTACTTTTTCATCTATGAAATCTTCTCTATTTACAGAACTGGATAAGGAAAATAACCAGACGATGAAAGTAATAAGTATTATCGATGTAAATATAAAAAATTTACGCATTGTTACCTCGAAAAAATCTGTAACCGCAACTCCATACGTTCGTTACCCTTCGAATCATTTATTACAACACTATTTATACGGGTCGTTCTTTTCATCATCTCTACATTTTTCAATAGGTCCGCAACGTCCCCGTAGCCATCCACAGATATACCCATATCTACAGTATTATCCACCTCTTTAGAAACAGCTACTCTACGAAGGAAAAAGCCCGAAGAGGAGATAGCACCATTCAAGTTAAGTATATAATCCTCTGCATTAGACTCCTCTGGCATAAATACATCCAAATAAGAGATATAAGGTTTAATAATATTGTAATCCTCTCGGGCACTAATTAAACTTTGTTCCTTTAGAGAGAAGGCAGTTATGGCAGAATCCAACTCCTTAGAAATAGAAACCTTTTTATTTATAGAAAACCCTAAAGGAACAATACCCAGAAGACCAAAAAACAATATACAAAATAATAGAGAATAAAAATAAAAGAAGGGCGACTTATCTAAGAATTTGAAATATCGTAATGTATTACCGAAATTGATCATTTAAATACTCCGCGTAAAGCAACCTGGTAATAGTCCTGATCTTCTACAAGCAAGGTAGCGGAATCTAATGAGATACTAGAAATCATAGGGTTCTTTGCATATTTATCAATAAGAGTGGAAAACACTAACACGTTATGGCCAGTTAAGTACATCTGAAAGACGTCGGGAGCAAGAGATAAGCTGTTTACTGTAATTCCTTCTGGAATCGAGGAATATACGGACAGTGCTCTATCACTCATGGATACTTTGTTCTCACGAAGAGTCTTATAAAGAGCAACACTATTACCAACACGGTTGTAAGAATTTTCTAGATCTGAATATGACTCAACACGGGAAACAACCTTATCTAGAGAGGCCTTTTTTGAGTTAAGTTGTAAATCTAAAGAAAGGTTAACAAAGAATAAGAGAACAAATACCACACAAAGAATAATGGAAATTGTCTTATATACAATAACCTCTTTAGGATAATGGGTCTCAGAATCGGCAGAGGAAGTGTTATTTTGCTTTCTTTGCTGACTTAGACTTGCTGGAAGATTTTTCAACCAATTTGGCAGTTTTTCTAGCATAATTAGATTTTAACCTATTTGCCTTGTTTTTATGAATAACTTTTTCTTTGGTTGCCTTATCTACAGCCTGTTGTAAGATAGTTAGTTGCTCTGCAATAACCTTGGAATCAGTAACCTTATCGGCAACAGTCTTTTTAAGAACTTTTAATGCTGATTTGATTCTATTTTTCCACAATTGGTTATGATCTCTTTTTTTGAGAGAGCTACGAACTGCTTTTTTTGCTGATTTAGTATTTGGCATAATCGCTTAGTATGATAGCATAAAACAAAGTTAAGTAAACACTTTTATATTAGTATGAATCTAACAAACTTTATTACAAAAACACAAAATGGCGTTTTATCCGCAGCAATGGTCATATCTGCTGCAAGTGGTATAAGTGCCATACTAGGGTTTGCCAAAGGCAGGCTTTTGGCTAACTATTTTGGGGTATCCTCAGAACTGGCGATGTTTTATACAGCAGATAGGATACCAAATCTTATGTACTCCATATTGGTTGTGGGTGCTGTATCAACAGTGTTCATACCTGTATTTACAGAAATATTGAAAAAGGATGAAAAGAGGGCATTTGAATCGGCATCCTCCATTGTCACTGCAACCTTACTATTGTTTTCTATCCTAGGGATTGTTGTTTTCATATTCGCTAAACCAATAATACAGCTATTAACTATAGGTAAGTTCACAGTGGAAGAAATATCCCTAGGTGTAACACTTATGAGGATAATGATTAGTGCCCAGATGGTATTGGTACTAAGCAGTTTAGTGACCAGTATACTGCAATCCTTTAGATATTTTTTAGTGCCTGCAATAGCTCCGGTCTTATACAACCTAGGGATGATACTAGGAATTGTAATGTTATCTGATAGATATGGCATTTACGGTCCTGCATACGGAGTAGTTATAGGGGCAATCTTGAATTTGCTAATACAGTTACCTCTGCTAAGAAGGACTGGGTTTAAGTTCTCACTTAGTTTAAATTTTGGTGATCCCAGTTTCAAAGAAATGACGAGACTAGTCCCCCCAAAAATAATTGCAGTGGCAATGACTAATGTGGTAGGAACAATAAATAATAGTCTTGCAATATTAATATCAACATCTTCTGTAGTATTTCTTAAGTTCGCTACACAATTACAAACATTTCCAATAATGTTATTTGGGTTATCTATGGCATCCGCAGTACTACCAACCCTATCAAAAGAAACTGATATAGAGGATAGAGAAAAATTTAAACAGACACTACTAACTACGTTACACCAAACACTGTTTTTAGTTGTACCTATAAGTGTAATCCTGCTTATATTACGTATACCTGTAGTTAGAATTGTGTATGGGGTATCTAATTTCCCTTGGGAAGCTACAGTAAAAACAGCGTATGCGTTAGCATTTTTTAGTCTATCCATATTTGCAGAAAGTGCTAACTACGTACTATCCAGAGCTTTTTATGCCTTGAAAGATACTAGGACACCCGTATTAATTAATTTAGTAACTATAGTGATTAATGTTCTACTATCGGTACTTTTTGTTATATACCTAAAGTTAGGGGTTTGGGCCATTGCACTCGCCTACACAATAACATCAATCGTGGACTTCCTTTTGTACTTATACACCTTGGATAAAAAGGTTGGGGGGTTTAATAAAGAAAAGCTTATAGTTCCGTTCACTAAAATAGCTATATCAGCATTATTAATGGGAGTGTTTTTGTATATACCCCTAAAATTCTTGGATAATTATATATTTGATACACAATACACAGTTCAACTATTAGGCTTAACGGCAATAGCAGGAGCCACCGGCATGTTAGTATATCTGGTATTCACTAAACTGTTCCGCGTGGAAGAAATAGAATTGCTATACAAACTACTGAGAAAGCTAAAACTGATGAGTACCCCTATTCCACCGGAAACAATAGGCTAATTACTGATATAATCTCCGTATGAGCCAGGCAAACATTAGAAATTTTTGCATTATCGCACATATAGACCATGGTAAATCTACCCTAGCGGATAGGTTTTTGGAGATAACCAATACAATAAGTAAAAGGTATTTGGTCAATCAGACCCTAGACTCAATGGATTTAGAAAGAGAAAAAGGTATCACTATCAAACTTAAGGCGGTGAGAATGAAATATGAAACACATGGAAAAGAATATCAACTTAACTTAATTGACACCCCGGGGCATGTAGACTTTGCCTACGAAGTATCTCGATCTCTTGCAGCATGTGAAGGCGCAATATTGGTAATAGATGGAACACAAGGTATACAAGCACAAACAGTATCTAACGTATATAAGGCATTGGAAGCAAACTTAATGATAATACCTGTAATAAATAAGATAGATATTTTGGGGGCAGAGGTAGATAGAGTTGAACGAGACCTGGAAAAGATGTTTGGATTTAAAAAAGAAGAAATGGTACATGTTTCTGCGAAGACCGGTTTAGGCGTAGAAAATCTTTTAGAGGAAGTAATAAAAAGAATTCCCAGTCCTAGAGGAGGGGGAAATACACCCCTTAGAGCCCTTATATTTGATTCCTTTTATGACGAGTATCTTGGTGTTGTAGCATCTATCAGAGTAGTAGATGGCAAGTTATATATTCCTAAGGGAAATAATAAAACACAAATAGGATTTTTGGCTACAGGATACACATCAACTCCGGAAGAAATTGGAATTTATCATCCTAAGAGAAAATCTCTAGAAACGCTGAACACAGGAGAGGTTGGCTATATCGCCACCGGGTTAAAGGATATAAAAGCAGTAAAGGTAGGAGACACAATAACATTGGAAAATACTAGAAAAGAAGTTACTCCACTGGCAGGATATAAAGAAGTAAAACCATTTGTGTTCGTATCTATATATCCCATTGAAAATGATAAATTTCCACAGCTTAGAGAGGCTCTTCAAAAGTTAGCGCTATCCGACTCTTCTTTAAGTTTTGAACCAGAAAATAATACAGCCTTGGGGTTTGGTTTTAGATGCGGATTTCTAGGGTTATTGCATGCAGATATCGTTCAGGAAAGATTAGAAAGAGAGTACTCCTTAGAGTTAATATCCACAATACCTACAGTCGAATACATTGTTAAATATACTAACGGTACAGAAAATTATATTAAAAATCCTGCGGAATTCCCCGATAGATCTTTTATCCTGGACACATTAGAACCCTGGATAAAGATACATATCGTAACACCAGATAGCTATACTGGCGGGATAATCAAGCTTTGCGAAGAACGTAGGGGTGTAATGAATAAGATGGAATACCCTACAGAAAATACGGTATTTTTTGAATATGAGTTACCCCTCTCCGAATTGGTATTTAATTTCTTCGATGATTTAAAGAGTACGTCTTCTGGGTTTGCGAGTTTAGATTATGATTTCTTAGGTTATAAATCCGTAGACGCGGTAAAACTAAATATATTAGTGCATAACGAAGTGGTAGAACCATTATCAATGATAGTTTTAAGGACTAAGGCAGAAGATTTTGGAAGAAACGTTTTGAAAAAGTTAAAAGACGTAATACCAAGACAACAGTTCCAAGTATCATTACAGGCGGCAATTGGAGGGAAAATAATTGCGAGAGAAGATATAGCAGCGTTGAGAAAGAATGTATTAGCTAAAATGTCTGGTGGTCATAGGGAACGAAAAGATAAGTTATTAGAAATACAGAAAAAAGGAAAGAAAAGGATGAAGAAACTAGGTAAAGTGGAAATACCCCAAGAAGCATTTAGAGAAATACTTAAGAGTTGATATATCCCATAGTAAGTAGTATAATCATAGATAGAAATAAAAATCCCTTTTATGGAGGCAAAGATGCCAGTAAGAAGACGTGTAAAACGTCAAAACCCCATCGTAGCATGGGGAAACGGTCTTTGGGAGAGACATGGCAAAACCGTTAAAACAGTTGGTTGGATTTTGGCGGTGTTATTCCTAATCGGCACTCCCAATCTGTTCGGTACAATCCTTCCCAATGCCCTTGGGTACAACGGATTGTTACGAATAGGTCCCGCAGCAATTGCTGCGATTGGGGTCCCCATGTTGTTGGTCCCAAAAATAAAGGGTCCTCGCGTATTCTCCAGAATAGTTGCTGGCGTAATTGGGCTAGCAGTCATCTGGTTTGGATACAAAACAGGGATCAACGTCCTACCCCTGTTCGTCATCGCTGGAGCAGCCCTTAAGATTGCGTTGTTCTAGCACTAATGGTTGCCTGCCTTTGCGGGCAGGCAACCAGATCACTCTTGACTCTTTTATCACTCATGATATATTGATGCTAATATGTTAACTGAACGTCAAATAGAACTACTAAATGCGATCATAAAAGAACATACTGAAAGCGCAGAACCTGTTGGATCTGTAGAAGTAGTAGCTAAATATAATTTCAAATGCTCTCCTGCAACAATTAGAAACGAAATGGCAAAGCTCATTAACATGGGTTACTTAGAGATGTTCCATACATCCTCGGGTAGAGTACCAACAAAACTTGCATATAAATTATATTTAGAAGAAATATTAGAAGAATCTGAAATGCCCGTACTACAGGAAGTTGCTATGAAACAAAGACTATGGGGATCCAGAACAGATTTTGCAAAGTTATTAAAAGATGCAACACTGTCTCTCTCTGATACAACTAAAGAACTATCAATAGCCACAACCGACGAAGGATTTGTGGTATTTTCTGGGGCATCCAATCTATTAGACAATAAAGAATTTGAAAATATAGAAACAGCAAGAACAGCTTTAACAATTCTAGATAATTTTGAAGTATTAAATCAAATATTTAGAAAAGCAATGTTTGGAGAGGATATTAGATATGTAATTGGAGATGAAATAGGAATAGAACATCTAGAAAGAGGCGCCTTCGTATTTTCTGAATATCACGTGGGGCAGAGGAAAGGATACATTGGCATATTCGGACCCGCAAGGATGCACTATACCAACGTAGTACCTTCTTTAAAATATACAAAAAGATTAATCGAAGAACTTGGCGAAAGTTGGTAAAAATTATCAAATAAAATTATGAATAAGAACAAGGATATACAAAATCAGAATGACAACAAAATACAAGAATTAGAAACTAAACTTGTAGAGATGGAAAATAATTGGAAGAGAGCTTTAGCGGATTATACAAACCAACAGAAAAGATTTAATGAAGAACGAGAAGAAATACGAAAACGAGCCAACGAAATATTGTTATTAAATTTACTCCCAATAGTGGATAACATGGACATGTTATTACAACATACAAATGATATGGGATTTAAAATGATTGCTAAAGAATTACAAAAGATAGTTAGTATGGCGGGGTTAGAAGAAATTAATACATTAGATAAGGAGTTTGATGTAACTACAATGGAAGCAGTGGATAGTAAAGAAGGAGAATTGAATAAAGTGTTAGAAACTAAAGCAAAAGGATATTTTTTAAATGGTAAATTAATTAGACCTGCAAAAGTAGTTGTAGGTAAAAACATTAATAAGGAGGAACAAAAATGAGTAAAATACTAGGTATCGATTTAGGAACAACAAATAGTTGTATGGTAGTTATGGAAGGGGGACAACCAAAAGTAGTTCCTAATATAGAGGGAACAAATACTACACCTTCCGTAGTAGTAGCAGACCAAAACATTGTAGGTATACCCGCAAAAAGACAACAAGTGGTAAATCCTAAAAACACTGTATTTAGTGTCAAAAGGTTAATGGGAAGAAAATTCCAGGATGCAGAAGTACAAGAATTAATTAAGGATTACCCTTACACCATAGTTGAAGGTAAAAATGGATTAGCCTGTGTAGAGGTAGAAGAAAAGACTTATACCCCACAAGAAGTATCAGCAAAGATACTAGCCAAAATGAAAGCAGATGCCGAAAAATATTTAGGACAAACTATTACCGAAGCTGTAATTACAGTACCAGCATATTTTGATGACGCTCAAAGAAACGCCACAAAAGAAGCAGGTCAAATCGCAGGGTTAGATGTCAAAAGAATTATCAATGAACCAACTGCAGCAGCACTTGCATATGGGCTAGAGAAAAAAGCAAATGAAAAAATAGCAGTATACGACCTTGGAGGTGGTACCTTTGATGTATCCATCTTAGAAATTGGAGATGGGGTGTTCGAAGTTAAATCCACAAATGGAGATACTCATTTAGGTGGTGATGACTTTGATAGAAAAGTTCTAAATTGGTTATTAGATGAATTTAAGAAGGAAAATGGAATAGATCTATCCGCAGATAAACAAGCGATACAAAGACTAAAGGATGCCGCAGAAAAGGCAAAGATAGAGTTATCTTCTACAGTAGAAACAGAGATAAATATACCTTTCATAACAGCAGATCAAACAGGACCTAAACACTTAAACGTCAAACTGACTAGAGCGAAGCTAGAACAATTGGTAGACGATCTAATACAAAGAACCATAATACCTATGGAAAACGCCTTAAAAGACGCAGGCTTGTCCAAAACCGACATTAACGAAGTAGTAATGGTAGGAGGCATGACTAGAATGCCTAAGGTAAACGAAGTTGTAAAAGCGTTCTTTAATAAAGAACCACATAAGGGGATAAATCCAGACGAAGTTGTAGCTATAGGGGCAGCGGTACAAGGGGGCGTTTTAACAGGGGATGTAAAAGATGTATTACTTTTAGATGTGACACCATTAACACTGGGTATAGAAACACTAGGAGGAGTGATGACACCTTTGATTAAGAGAAATACCACAATACCTACGTCTGCAAATCAAGTGTTTTCTACCGCAGCTGACAATCAAACCAGTGTAGAAATAAACATATTACAAGGTGAGCGGGAAATGGCCGCAGATAATAAATCCTTAGGAAGATTTATTTTATCTGGAATTCCCCCTGCACCAAGAGGAGTGCCTCAAGTAGAAGTAACCCTAGATATTGATGCTAATGGCATTTTAAATGTCACTGCAAAAGATAAAGCAACAAATAAAGAACAAAAGATAACTATTCAGGGAGGGACAGGATTAGACAAGACAGAGGTAGAAAAGATGGTTAGAGAAGCAGAATCACACAGTAATGAAGATAAAAAGCGCAGAGAAGAAGTTGAGTCTAGAAACCTTGCGGACTCTTTATGTTATACAGCAGAAAAAGCTTTAAAAGACGCAGGAGATAAAGTTCCTGCCGATTTAAAGAAAAGTATAGAAGATAAAGTTAAATACATTAGAGATAATCTGCAAACAGCAAATGTAGAAGATTTGAAACAAAAAACAAAAGAATTGTCTGAGGAACTACAAAAGATTGGACAAGCCATGTACCAAAATCCACAAGATAATGGTAATACCCCTCCAAAGGAAGATGGACCTGTAGAAGGGGAAGTCGTTCAATAGGAACTAGAGAAAGCTCCTTCGGGAGCTTTCTTGTTATGTGCTATACTTTAAAGTATGGATATACAAACTGTATTAGTGTTTATATTAGCTGTTCTAACTATAAACCTTATTATTGTCGGTGTTTATATAATATTAGTCCTCCGAGAATTTAGAGAAACTGTAAGAAAAGCTAACTATGTGTTGGACAACGTAAACGGATTCACAGACGCTATTGTTAATCCTATAACAACGATAGCCGGTATCATTTCTGGTGTAACTGAGAGCGTTAAAGCAGTAAAGCAGATAAGTAGTTTAATGGAAAAAGAGGAGGATAAAAAAAAAGATGAATAAAGAAAGTAAATTTGCAAAAGGTGCTATTTTAGGAGCTTTGGCTGGAGCCGTTTTAGGATTGCTTTATGCACCATCTTCTGGTGAGGAAACCAGAAAGAAAATAAAAGAGGAAACAGAGAAGTTGAAAAAGGAAGCTAAACCAAAAGTAGAGAAGCTAATCAAGGATGCTAAAAAAATATCTAAAGAAGTTAAACCTATTATTAACAAAGAGATAAAAAAAGCTAAAAAAGAATTCGAAAACCTCAAAAACAAAAAGAGATAGTATTAATTACGTTCCCAAATAGTATAGAATAAATACATGGATATTAATGATATTCCACAAACGAATCCCACCGATGATATAAATGCACAACCTGTTTTTACAGAAGGGGGAGAGGGTATGTTATATACAGAGACACCTGTAGTAGAACACGAGGCAAAACCGGAAGTAGAAAAAACAGTAGAAACAGAAACACCTAAGGCAGAACAACCCATTGTAGAAGAAACACCAAAAGCCACTCCTATTAGCACGCCTGCTACAGAACAAATTACAACATTAAATGCAGTGGATAAAAGAACCAATGACGTTATTGAACATGACGTGGTAACTAAGGACAAACTATCACAACTTGCAGATGATGATGAGAATGGATTTATAGAACAAGTTGAAACTGCCCACAATGCTAAACCATAAATTACACCTAAATGAAAAGGTATTAGTAAAAGATACGGACAAAAGAGCAACACGCGAGGGGTTTGGATATGCAGTTACTAATATTGCAGAAAAAAACAATGATATTGTCGTACTATCAGCAGATTTATCGTCATCACTAAAATTAGAGAAGTTTATAAAAGGTAATCCCAAACGATTTATACAATGTGGTATAGCAGAACAAAACATGGCTAGCATCGCAGCAGGTTTAGCATTAGAAGGGAAGATTGCTTTTGTAACATCTTTTGCATGTTTTAGCCCATCTAGAAACTGGGATCAAATACGCATGTCTATTGCACAACAATGCGCAAATGTAAAAATAATAGGATCACACGCAGGGTTGTCTGCAGCATCCGATGGGAGGTCTACCCAGGCACTAGAAGATGTAGCACTAATGAGAGTGTTACCTAATATGGTTGTAATACAACCCTGTGACTATTTCCAAACAGTAAGAACAATAGAAGAGAGTGTGAAACATAAAGGATCTGTATATATAAGACTACACAGGGAACCACTACCAGACATTACAACAGAGAAAACGCCTTTTGAAATAGGAAAAGCATATACATATGTTGAAGGAAAAGATGCAACAATTTTTGCATCTGGACCAATATCCTTGGAAGTTATAAAAGCAGTAAGTAATATAAAGGCGAAACATAAAATAGATATTGAATTGGTAATAGTACCAACTATTAAACCTTTAGATGAAGAAACAATTTTAAGTAGTGCAGAAAAAACAAAAAAAGTAATAACCGTAGAAGAGCATCAGGTTATCGGAGGATTAGGTAGTGCCATATCCGAATTGTTAAGTGAAAAGCTACCAACACGGGTATTACGTATTGGCATGAATGATGAATTCGGGGAATCCGGAACATATGCAGAATTGTTAGATAAATTTGAGCTAAGCGCACATCACATAGAAAGAAAGGTTTTGGAGTTTATAAAATAGTATGGATATTTTAACAATAGGAAATACAACTGTAGATTTATATTTACATATACCAAGCAACAAAAACATAAACTCATTGGTAGAAGAGGGACCTAAGATGTGTTTCTATCATGGGAGCAAAATAGCAGTAGATAAATTTGAGATGTCTCCAGGAGGTAATGCATTAAATGTTGCCATCGGAGCCTCTACAATGGGACTTAAAGCACAGATATATACTGAGATGGGTGATGATGAGTATACAAAGGATATTCTGGCAGTATTGAAAGGAAGAAAAGTAGACACCAAGCATTGCTATAAAAATAAAAATACACACAATAATGTTGGAACCGTAATAGTCCACGAGGGGGAACGTACCATATTTTCGTATCATGAGAAACACGAGTATAAACCCCGAGATTGGGGAAGTCCCAAAATTATTTATTACACATCTATGCCAGATGGAAATGAATTATTCCAAAAGGTAATTGTTAATTATATAAAACAGAATGGTAAAACTATTCTTGCAGTGAATCCCGGGAGCGGCCAATTGAAAGTGGGTATTTCATCATTCAAAAATATTTTAGAAATAACAGACATACTATTCTTGAATAAGGAAGAGGCAATAAGTATTACAAAGGA
>Ga0172368_10000090_pt1 | contig 116704 bp, 101 predicted proteins | sample Lak11m_FD_114540 | JGI IMG/M metagenome (GOLD analysis project Ga0172368, IMG submission 114540) | Freshwater microbial communities from Kabuno Bay, South-Kivu, Congo - kab_022012_11m | ecosystem: Environmental > Aquatic > Freshwater > Lake | place: Democratic Republic of the Congo...
CCATGAACAAGAAAAATATTCTGCATTCTTTTTTTATCAAGCTTTGATGTATAATTAATTAATTCGTTTGCATCTGCGTGTGCACTGAAAGATTGCATCACAATAACTTCAGCCTTAACATTATATTCGTCTCCCAAAATATTAACATTCTTTTCACCGTCAATTAGTTTTCTGCCGAGAGTATTCTCAGCTGAATAGCCAACCATTAAAATTATATTGTTGGGATTCTCAATGTTGTTAGCAAGATGGTGTAATATACGCCCGGCTTCGCACATACCCGAACTAGACATTATAATACATGGCCCCGAAACATCATTAAGTTTTTTTGATTCCTCAACACTTGTTATGTAAGTGAGACGGTTGAATCCAAACGGATCATCATTTCTTAAAAGAAATTCGGCAGTTTCAGAGTCGAAACATTCGGGATGGAGGCGAAAAACCGAAGTTGCATTTACAGCGAGCGGGCTATCAACATAAACAGGAATTCTTCCGGCTTTACCAGTCTCAAAAATTTTATGCAATGAGTAAACAATTTCTTGAGTCCTTCCAACACTGAATGCGGGAATAATAATTTTAGATTTATTATTAATCGCTCTTGAAATTACAGCAGATAAGGTTTCCTCAGAATTTGTTGCGCTCTCATGAATTTTTCCCCCATAAGTACTTTCGCAAATAAAGTAATCAACGCTTGGAATATTTTCAGGATCCTTTAAGATTGGAAGGTTTGGCCTGCCAAGATCGCCGGAAAATGCTAGGTTAATAATTTCATCGTCTTCCTTAATTGTAAGTGTAACAACAGCCGAACCAAGAATATGTCCGGCATCATAAAACCTGAGTTTAATTCCCGGTACTATCTCGTATTCTTGGTTATAATTTAATCCAACAAAAAGTTCTAATGCTTTAAGGGCATCGTCTGGAACATAAAGCGGTTCAAAAGATTTTTTGCCCTGGCGCTTTCTTTTTTTGTTTACAAATTCAACATCTTTTTCCTGTATATGTGCGCTGTCTTGCAACATAACAACAGATAGATCCCGCGTTGCAAATGTTGAATAAATCTTTCCGAGAAAACCATTTTTAACAAGTGTAGGTAAATTTCCTGCGTGATCAATATGGGCATGTGAAAGGATTACAAAATCAATATCCGAAGGATTGAAAAAATTGAATGTTCTATTAATTTCAAAAGCATCTTTTCTTCTACCTTGATAGAGCCCGCAATCAAGTAAAAAATTTGCTTCTTTGGTTTTTATATAATGCATAGAGCCCGTTACAGTTTGTGCCGCACCTATAAATTGTATTTCCATTTCTTTCCAAAAATTTTGGTATCAAACTATCCAAAGTTTGTTTGAGATTCAATTCACAAGATTATTACGTTTTAAGGAAGGCGGTAGCGTTTAAGCTCTAATGATTTGGTAATTCTTATAACCAAGATATATTTCCCGTGCAGCGGTTTTAACAACAGTTGCAGTTGGTACTGCAAGAAGCATCCCGAAAACGCCAAGTGTTTCACTTCCAATAAGTATTAATAAAATTATTACAAGCGGATGCATATCGGTACTTTTAGAAAAAACGTTTGGCTGAATAAATCCGTTATCAATTGCATAAATACAAGCAAACATAATTATTATACTTGGTATCATTGAGAAATCACCAAATTGAATTATCGAAATGATGATGGCGGGAATTCCGCCAATGACCGGACCGAAGTATGGGACTAAATGACCAATCCCGGCAATAAATCCAATAGAGACAGCGTTCTCAATACCCAAAATTGATAGTCCTAAACCGCTTAAAATTCCAACAGCAGAAGCATCAAAGATCCAACCGCGGACAAACCTGCCAAGTTGATAAGTTATTTTACTTACTACCGAGTAGGAAACTTCAAAGTATTTGTTGGGCATTATGTTTATGATACCGCGCATTAGTCGTTTATTATCTTTAAGTAAGAAAAATGACATAAACGGTATGATGACTAATATAGTAACGAGAGAAACTATACTATAAAAGATTTCGCTGATGTTATTTACCCAGTTAAAAATTACGTTTTGAAAAAAACTTGTAGCTTTTTGAACGAAGTTAACCGAGCTGAGAAATGGGAAAGAATGTTTCAATGTTTTTTCAAATTTTCCGATTACAAGTTCTAAATTTTCTTGTGATAATGTTCCTCCAAGATTGCTTAACTGATTTACAATCTTGGGCATTAAAAAGGAAACCCCGTTAAAGATTAATGCACCAACCGTAATGAAAACTATCAATACAGAAACAGTTCTGTGTATTCGTCCTTTTTCAAGAAAATCTATAACCGGATTGATAATCATTGAGAGAAGAATTGAAACAATAAGAATTGCTAAAATATTGGCAAATATATATGAGAGGTAAACTATTAGACTAACAGAAAATATAACGAGAACTATTGTTTTAATTTTCTTTATTTGTATTTCGGTTAATTGCATAACAACGATTATTAATTCTTAGTGCAATATTCCGATTTATCCTTAAAAATTCAATCCGATTCTTGATAAACATTAATTCTTGTTTGCTCATTAAACCCGTGTGAATGAAATTCCATATATTTGTAAGGAAATTTTCAACAATACTGGATAAAGATTATGGCTGAAATTGAATTACTTAATCAAATTAGAGCAAAAGCCGCACATCGGAAGAAAACGATTGTACTTCCTGAATCGCATGATGAAAGAGTTTTGAAAGCCGCTGCAATTTTAACTAAAGAAAAAATTGCTTCTGTGGTAACGCTTGGTAACGAAGATAAAATTAGAACCGATGCTAAAAAGATCGGGATTGATCTTCAAGGAATTAGAATAATTGATCCCGACAAAGCAGATAAGTTAAGCGACTTCACAAATTATTTTTTTAATTTAAGAAAGCACAAAGGGGTAACAATCGAGCAAGCCCGAGAAACAATGCGGCGCGATATTTTCTTTGGGGCGATGATGGTAAGAGAAGGATTGGCAGATGGAAGTGTTGGCGGATCAGTTGCAACAACTGCCGATATAACTCGTGCAGGAATTTTTTGTGTCGGATTGAAAGAAGGAATTTCAATTCTCTCAAGTTTCTTTTTAATGGTTTATCCGGATATGGTTTATAGTTTTGCGGATTGCGCTGTTAATCCGAATCCCGATGCGAACCAGCTTGCAGATATTGCTATTGCTACAGCCGATAACCACAAAAAACTTATTGGCGAAGAACCTTATATTGCAATGCTTTCGTTTTCTACCAAAGGAAGCGCTGAACACGAATTGGTTGACAAAGTTAGACAGGCAACTAAACTTGTTCAGGAGAGACGCCCCGACTTAAAAGTTGACGGCGAACTTCAATTTGATGCCGCGATAGTTGACGGCGTTGGTAAGAAAAAAGCGCCGGGAAGTTCTGTTGCTGGTCGCGCAAATGTTTTAGTCTTTCCGGATTTGAATGCCGGTAACATTGGTTATAAAATTGCCCAGCGTCTCGGTAAAGCAGAAGCAGTTGGTCCGATCAATCAAGGATTAAACAAACCATTTTTTGATCTAAGCCGCGGATGCAGTGTAGATGATATTGTTAACACCACTGCAATTGCATGCTTAGCTGCTGAATAATTTTAAGGTAGTGACGACTCTCATGTTGTCACTACTTTTTCTCCATCATTTATTGAACTAAAACTCCACAAAATCAGTTTTGCAGATAAACGACGAAAGGGAAGCCATGAAAGCATTTAGATATATATCATATCTATTATTCTTACTTGGAATATCATTTAATTCATCAGCAAGAAATAAGGAAGGTGAATCTTTGACAAATAATATTAAAGATATTGTAGTAAAAGATATGAATGGCAAGGAAGTGAAACTTTCCGATTATAAAGGGAAAGTTTTATTAATTGTTAATGTTGCCAGCAAATGCGGTTATACCCCTCAATACACAGGTTTGGAAGCAATCTATAATAAATACAAAGACAAAGGTTTTGAAATACTTGCATTTCCATGTAATGATTTCGGCGGACAAGAGCCCGGAACAAACGAAGAGATAAAAGAATTTTGCTCCACTAAGTACGATGTCACTTTCAAATTATTTGATAAAATAAAAGTTCTTGGTGATGAAAGATCGCCACTTTATGACCGTCTTATTAATAATAATATTACCGAGAAAGGTGATGTTAAATGGAACTTCGAGAAATTTTTGATTGGGAAAGATGGGAATGTTGTTAGTCGTTTTAGAAGTAAAATAAAACCGGAAAGTGATGAACTAGTTGAAGCCATCGAAAAAGAATTAGCAAAGTAATTTTTAGTAGTGGCCGCAATATTTGCGGCCACTACAATCTAACTATTATTCTTCTTCTACCTTAATTTTAGCATTTTCATTTTTCTTCAATGGCGGACGCTCATACATAATTGCCATCTGTTTGTAATTACTTGCCAATGATTCATGAACTTGATCCCATGTAAATCGCCAAGTCCAATTCCCACCTACAGTACTCGGCAGATTCATTCGAGCTTCATTATTTAAATTCAAAATATCCTGCATTGGAATAACACATATATTTGAAACAGAACCATATGCCGTACGGATTAATTCGTAAGTCATGTTATCACCGTAATAATTAAAATATTTTTGAGCCCATTCATAGATACCGGAATTTTTCTTCCTTTCGGATTCTAAAAATCCGCGTGTAGTTTCATTATCATGAGAACCGGTATGAACGACGCAGTTCTTAACATGATTATGCGGTAAGAATTTTTTATCACCATGTTCTCCTAAACCGAATTGTAAAATTTTTATTCCCGGAAAATCAAATTGATCACGCAAATCTACAACCGAATCAGTAATCACTCCCAAATCTTCCGCTATAATTGGTAAATTGCCAAGTGCTTTCTTTACAGAATTAAATAATTTTTCGCCCGGAGCTTTTACCCACCGCCCTTTAATTGCAGTTGTTGCGCTACCCGGAATTTCCCAATATGCATCAAACCCGCGGAAGTGATCTATTCTAATAATATCAACCATTTCCAGCAATTTTGAAATTCTTTTTCGCCACCATGAAAAATTATCTTTTTCCATTACTTTCCATTTATAAAGTGGATTACCCCACAATTGCCCGGTTGCACTAAAGTAATCCGGCGGCACACCTGCAACAAATTCTAGAGAACCATCTTCACGAACGGTAAAAAGTTTTTTATTAGCCCATAGGTCTGCGCTATCGTAGGCAATAAAAATTGGAAGATCTCCGATAATTTTTATTCCATTTTTATTTGCATATTCTCTAATAGCAGTCCACTGTTTATTAAAAATAAATTGTAAAAACTTTTGAAATTCAATTTCCTCTTTGAGCTTATTTTTCCACTCTGCAATATTTTTTCTGAACGCTATTGATTTATCCCATTCGGTCCAAAGAACTCCTTTGTGATATTGTTTAACTGACATGAAAAGTGAATAATCATCCAACCAATAATTGTTAGATTCGCAAAACTGTCCGCATTCATCTTCAAATTTTTTCTGTTTCTTCTTAAAATTCTGAAATGCTAATCGTAGTATTTTGTATTTGTATTCAATAACTGAACCGAAATCAATTTTATGCGGATTGTAATCTGGTATGTTTGAAAGATCTTCATGGCTAAGCAAATGATCTTTTTGTAATAATTCAAAACTGATTAATAATGGATTACCGGCAAATGCTGAAAAACATTGATAAGGTGAATCGCCATATCCAGTAGGGCCTAATGGAAATGTTTGCCACAGTGTTTGCCCTGCACTTTTTAAGAAATCAACAAAGTGATAAGCATTTGGGCCAAGATCGCCTATTCCAAATTTACCTGGTAGGGAAGTAGGATGTAATAAAATACCAGCAGACCGTTCGATGTTCATAAGTTCCTCAATAGTTTGTGATATAACCGCTATAAAAAAATAAAATAAAAAAACAATATTTACTTCAAACTTTTATTTAGTATTTTGTACCCACTTACAAAGTTAATCAATTGCATAATTTTTAAAAAATTGTTCATCTGATTGCTTCAAGAATATTTTTTAGTTATGTTGAACTCACCTTCAACGAGGTAAGAAAATCGTTCCTCAAAAAAATAAATAATAAAATTATTTTATCATAAAAAGAAAATTTTTCAATAAGCTTTTCTAAGATCGGAGTATTGAATGAAGATTAATCGTCTTTTCACTAAAGCAGGAAAAGATCCTCTTGAATCAATTGAGTTTGTTAAAAGAACATCTGAAATAAAAAATCCAGATGGCTCAATTGTTTTTAGAATGGAAGATGTATTTGTTCCCAAGGAGTGGTCACAAGTTGCAACCGATGTACTTGCACAAAAATATTTTCGCAAAGCTGGTGTCCCTAAACTATTAAGTAAGCTAGATGAAAAAGGTGTCCCGGTATGGTTACAGCCTTCGGTAGCCGATAAAAAACTTGATGAACTACCTGAAAAAGAAAGATATGGATCAGAAAAAGATTCAAGACAAGTTTTTTATCGTCTGGCAGGAACCTGGGCATACTGGGGATGGAAGGCAAAATATTTTGATAGTGAAGAAGATGCAAAAACTTTTTACGATGAACATGTTTACATGTTGGCAAATCAATTTGCCGCTCCCAATTCACCTCAATGGTTTAACACAGGTTTACATTGGGCTTACGGTATTAATGGTCCTTCTCAAGGACATTATTATGTAGATTACAAAACCGGTAAACTAACTTCTTCAGAAGACGCATACACACATCCTCAACCCCATGCGTGTTTTATTCAATCAGTAAGAGACGATCTTGTTAATGAAGGCGGAATAATGGATTTGTGGGTTCGTGAAGCGCGTTTATTTAAGTATGGTTCAGGAACGGGAACAAACTTTTCAGAACTGCGGGGAATCAATGAACCGTTAAGCGGCGGTGGGAAATCTTCTGGGCTAATGTCTTTCTTAAAAATTGGTGACCGCTCAGCCGGTGCAATTAAATCTGGCGGAACAACACGCCGTGCCGCTAAGATGGTAACACTCGATATTGACCATCCAGATATTCAGGAATTTATAAATTGGAAAGTAGTTGAAGAACAGAAAGTTGCCGCTTTAGTAACAGGTTCTAAAATTTTAAATCAACATCTTAACAATATTATCAAAGCTTGCTATGATGAACATCCCGAGAACGACCGCTTTAATAAAAAAACAAATTTAAGATTGCGCAAAGCAATCATTGAAGCACGCAAATTAAATGTTCCGGAAAATTATATTGATCGCGTAATTAAACTAGCCAAACTTGGTTTTAGATCAATTGAAATTCCTGTCTATAATGAAGATTGGAATTCAGAAGCATATACCACAGTATCGGGACAAAATTCGAATAATTCTGTCCGTGTTAATAATGGTTTTATGCAAGCAGTTTTGAATGATGATAATTGGAATTTGTATTGGAGAGTGGAAAAGAAAAAAGCAGAGAAGGATGGAAGAGAACCAAAACCATGCAAGACCCTTGGCGCAAAAGAACTTTGGGACGATATTGCTTTTGCAGCTTGGTCAAGCGCAGATCCCGGACTTCAGTTCGATACAACAATAAATGAATGGCACACATGTCCTGAGAGCGGATCAATTCGTGCGTCAAATCCTTGCAGCGAATATATGTTCTTGGATGATACTGCGTGCAATCTTGCCTCTCTTAATCTTGTAAAATTTTATAACGATGACACACAAAAATTTGATATTGAAGCTTACCGTCACGCAACAAGATTATGGACAATTGTTCTTGAGATAAGTGTTTTAATGGCACAATACCCTTCAAAAGAAATTGCACAAAAAAGTTATGAGTACAGAACACTAGGTCTTGGTTATGCAAATCTTGGTTCATTGTTGATGAGACAAGGCATTCCGTACGATAGCAAAGAATCTTCTGCGATCTGCGGAGCGCTCACTGCAATTATGCACATGCGTGCTTATGCAACATCGGCGGAGATGTCCAAAGAACTTGGCTCGTTTCCTCGCTATCAGGAAAATGCTGAAGCAATGCGTAGGGTAATTCGGAATCATAAACGCGCATCTTATAATGTAAAGAAAGATGAATACGAGGGTCTATCAATTCTCCCTGTTGGTATTAATCCGGAAAATTGTCCTTCTGATTTATTAAATGCAGCAAGAGAAGATTCTGATTTTGCATTAGAGTTAGGTGAAAAGTACGGTTTCAGAAATGCACAAGTAACAGTAATAGCTCCAACCGGAACTATTGGATTAGTTATGGATTGCGATACAACCGGAATTGAACCAGATTTTGCATTAGTAAAATTTAAGAAACTTGCCGGCGGAGGTTATTTCAAAATTATTAATCAATCAATTCCTCCTTCTCTTAAAAGATTAGGTTATAATGAAGATCAAAGCCGTGAAATTATTAAGTATGCAAAAGGTGCAGGTACACTTATTGGTTGTCCTCATATAAATCATGAATCACTTAAAGCAAAAGGATTCAGTGATGATGTACTGAATAAGATCGAAACTATTTTACCTTCCGTTTTTGAATTAAGTTTTGCTTTCAATAAGTATACTCTTGGTGAAAAGTTTTTGAAATCAAATCTCAATTTTGCCGATGAGCAAATAAACGATTTTAATTTTGATCTTCTTATAGGACTCGGATTCACAAAAGAAGAAATTGCTTCGGCAAACGATTATGTTTGCGGAACAATGACGGTTGAAGGTGCACCTTTTCTAAAACATGAACATTATCCCGTGTTTGATTGTGCTAATAAATGCGGAAAGAAAGGGACACGCTTTATCAAAACAGATGCACATATTAATATGATGGCAGCCGCCCAGCCATTTATCTCCGGCGCAATCTCTAAAACAATTAATCTTCCTAATAATGCCAGCATTGATGATATCAAATACGCTTACCTACAGTCATGGAAACTTGGAACAAAAGCTAATGCTCTTTATAGAGACGGTTCAAAACTTTCTCAACCACTAAACAGCATGACCGACGAAGAAGTTGAAGACTTGATAGAGAAGAAAGAAGAAAACGATATAATTAAAATTGCCGAAAGAATTATTCACAGGTACATTGCTAAGAGAAGAAGGTTGCCGGATAGAAGAACAGGCTATACACAAAAAGTAAAAATAAATGGTCAAACAGTTTACATAAGAACAGGTGAATACGAGAACGGACAGCTTGGTGAAGTATTTATAGATATGCACAAAGAAGGTGCGGCATTCCGGAGTTTGTTGAACTGTTTTGCAATTTCAATTTCTCTCGGTTTACAGCACGGGGTACCGCTTGATGAATTTGTTGACGCTTTTGTATTCACACGATTTGAACCCAGCGGAGTATTAACAGGGCACAGCAGAATAAAAATGGCGACCTCAGTAATAGATTTCATTTTTAGAGAACTTGCAGTTACATATCTCGGCAGAAATGATCTCGCACATGTTGAAGAAGAAGAGTTAGCTAAAAAAGGTGATCATCGCTCCGTTGCTGAACCGGATTTTGAAAGTGAAGAAATTGTTAGTGAGAAAATGATCGAATTAGATAATGCTAAGGATCTTATAGATCGTTATCCCGGAGATACACCATCCGAACAAAAAGCTCATGCTATTACACTTCATCAAAGTGTTATGAAAGCCCGGCAACGCGGTTACACGGGCGATATTTGTCCCGAGTGCCAAAGTATGACAATGGTTCGTAACGGTACTTGTTTGAAGTGTACAACATGCGGCGCAACTACGGGATGTAGCTAGATTCACAATGATCAATACGTTTCTTCTTTATAAGAAAGGGGCTAAAGCTTAGCCCCTTTTTCATTATATTAGGATAGTAATTCGTTGACTTTTATAACTCAAAGGAATACATTTTCACCCTCATTTTTGAGCAATGATTGCAGAAAATCTTAAAAAAGTAGAAGCCGAAATTGCAGAAACTTGCATAAAATGCGGTAGGAATCGTTCTGAAATAAGACTGATTGCGGTGAGTAAAACTCAGCCGGTTGAAGTTATTAGAGAAGCAGTTAGTGACGGAATTAAAGATTTTGGTGAGAATAAAGCTCAAGAACTTCGCGATAAATCTGATTTGATTTCCGGAAATTTTGACTGGCACTTTATCGGGCATCTTCAAACAAATAAAGTTAAGTATGTTATTAAAGCCGCAGAATTTATTCATGCTGTTGATTCGGTAAAGTTAGCAGAAGAGATTAATAGAAAATCCAAAGAGATAAATAAAAATCAGAAAGTTCTTTTGGAAATTAAAACTTCTGATGAAGCAACAAAGTTTGGACTTGCAGACGAAAAAGAAATTTTTGAAATAGCTCAGTTTTGTAAGAATAGTTCTAATTTGGATTTAGTTGGTTTGATGACTATGGCGCCATATACTGATGACCATAAAGTAATACGAAATTGTTTTATTGAATTACGAAGACTAAAAGAAAAGCTAAATAAAAATGGATTTGTTCTTTCTGAACTTTCTATGGGAATGACGAACGATTATACAATTGCAATTGAAGAGGGAGCTACCATGTTAAGAATTGGGACTGCAATCTTTGGTAGTAGAATTTATAAATAACGTGGGAACAAAATGAAATTCACCCCGTTTGGAATAAAAAATCAAGAGTTCAATAAAAGCGTCCGTGGTTATGACCGTGACGAGGTAAATGCTTTCCTTGAACGGTTATCGGATGAGTTTGAACAACTTCAAAATGAAAATGAAAAGCTGAAGAATGAACTTGACCGCCAGGAAGAACAATTAAAAGAGTACAAAAGAATTGAAAAAAACCTTCAGCAAGCAATGTTAAATCAAACAGAATCAACTTCAAAAACAGTTGATTCGGCAAAGAAGCAAACTGCTTTAATGATTAAAGAAGCTGAACTCAAATCGGCGCAATTAATTGAAAAGGCAAAAGAGAGTGCTAATTCTGTACGCGATTCTGTTTTGAAACTCCGCGAAGAAAGAAAATTATTAATTGCCCGTATCAAAGCTTTGATTGATTCTCAATCAAGTCTACTTGAGATGAATGTTCAAAACATAGATACACGTCCTAAGAAAAAAGAAATTCCCCAAGAACAGACAAATCAAGAAGAACAAAGTGATATTAACGTTGATGATATTCTGGAGAAACTTTTATGAGTACTCTTGTTGAAATGATAAATGAAACATTGGAAGTAATCAGAAAAAAGACGGATAAAAATTATGAAATTGGAATTATACTTGGAACCGGTCTTGGTGGTTTAGTTAAAGATATTTCAGTTGAACATGAAATTGATTATTCCGAGTTACCTCATTTCCCGCTTTCTACTGTTGAATCACATCAAGGTAAATTAATTTTTGGAAAAATTGGCGGGAAGAATGTTGTTGCAATGCAAGGCAGATTTCATTTCTATGAAGGATACAGTATGCAGCAAATTACATATCCGGTTCGTGTAATGAAATTTCTTGGTGTTAAAACTTTACTTGTTTCGAATGCTTGCGGCGGAATGAACCCTATCTATCAACGCGGTGATATTATGCTGATGGTTGATCATATAAATTTATTAGGCGATAATCCGCTTATTGGAAAGAATGAAGATGAATTCGGACCAAGATTTCCTGATATGAGCGAGCCTTATAATTTAGACTTGATAAAGTTAGCCGAACAAGTTGCTCTTGACAATAAAGTTAAAGTCCAGAAAGGTGTTTATGTTGCTGTGCCCGGACCGAACCTTGAGACTAAAGCAGAATACAGATTTTTACGTGCTATTGGCGCTGATGTTGTTGGAATGTCAACCATTCCTGAAAATATTGTAGCAAATCATATGGGCATGAAAGTTCTTGGTCTAAGTATTATCACTGACGAATGCTTTCCTGATGCGCTTAAACCGGCAAAGGTTGAAGAAATTATTGCTACTGCAATGGCTGCAGAACCAAAGATGACTTTAATAATGAAAGAGGTTATAAAAAGACTGTGATTGAAAAAAAACCAATTTATTATGCAACACCGGGATTGCTTGCTCTTATAATTTTTGCATCCAACTTTTTAAGCACGGATTTATTTAAAGCGGGCTATCAAAATTTTTCCGTTTGGTTTGTACTTTCGGTTTTTTCGTTTGCCTGCGGTTGGCTGATAAATAAAACACTTAGTTATAATCATGGTGGCAAAGTTGTATTTGCAGTTATTGTTGCTTCTGTATTTATAAGTATAATACTCGTTTCAATATTTAGCGATTATTTCGGGTTGAGCAATCTTCTTGTTGAAAATATGATCTTATATGTTCTCCGTAACATTATGCTTGGTGCCATAGCATTTTTTGGTATGGCTTTGTCGGAAATTATACTATTGCAAAAAGAAGGGAATAAAGGTAAATCAAAAGAAGAGGATGCGAAAAAAATATTAATTGCTGCCCAGCGCGAAGCTCAATTAATAGTTGAAGAATCAAAATTAAAAGCGGAAAAATTAATTTATCATGCTCAGCAAAGTGTTGATGATATGGTCGAGAGAAAAACTCAAATTGAAAGAAGACTGAAAGAATTTCTTTCCGCCGAGAAAGAATTAATCAAGAAATACGAATCAGAGGAAGAGTAAATTACCTTCACACAATTCAAATATAGAGTTAACAAATGTTCAAACAGTTCGATGAAAAAATAAATTATCCAAAGATTGAAGAAGAAGTGTTTAAGTTTTGGCAAGAGAATCAAATCTTCGAAAAAAGTATTTCATCACGCCCAAAATCAAAACCATTTACTTTTTATGAAGGACCACCTACAGTAAACGGCAAACCGGGAATTCATCATGTAATGGCAAGAGCATTAAAAGATTTAGTCTGCCGTTATAAAACTTTGAAAGGATTTCAAGTTCACCGTAAAGCAGGGTGGGATACACACGGTCTCCCAATAGAAATCGCTTTAGAAAAAGCACTCGACTTCACTCAAAAATCTGATATAGAAAAATATGGCGTTGCAGCTTTCAATCAGAAGGCAAAAGATCTTGTGTATCAACATATTGAGATGAAAGAAGGCTGGCGTACTTTAACAGAAAGAATGGGTTACTGGGTTAATCTTGATGATCCTTATATAACTTGTACGAATGATTACATTGAATCAGTATGGTGGGCTCTGTCTGAATATTTTAAGAAGGGCTTGATTTATAAAGGATTTAAAATTGTTCCTCAGTGTCCGCATTGCGAAACGCCTTTATCATCGCATGAACTTGCTCTTGGTTACGATGACGTTCAAGATCCAAATGTTTATGTAAAATTTAAATTGAAGAATGAAGATGCATCAATCCTTGTCTGGACGACTACGCCATGGACTTTAATTTCTAATGTAGCATTAGCTGTTGGAGAAGATATTGATTATGTAAAAATAAAAACCGAGAAACATGGAGTTTTGTATTTAGCTGAAGCGCGCTTATCTGTAATAAAAGAAGAGCACCAAATAATTTCTAAGCTGAAGGGAAAAGATCTTTTAAATAAAGATTACGAACCGCTTTATTCTTACGTCAAAGTCGATCAGAGAGCATGGTATGTTATTGCCGGGGATTTTGTAAGTACTGAAGATGGAACCGGTGTTGTTCATATAGCCCCTGCATTCGGAGCGGACGATTATGAAATTTCTAAAAAATATAATTTACCTTTTGTTCAGCCGGTTACTAAGAGCGGAAGATTTACAGATGAAGTTACAGATTATGCCGGACGGCTTGTTAAGACAATTCAATTTGAAACACATGAAGAAAAAGGTGTTGATCCGGATATTATACGCAATTTGAAAGAACGCGGATTAATTTATAAAGCTGGAAATGATTATGTACACTCTTATCCGCACTGCTGGCGCTGCGATAACCCGCTTATCTACTACGCACGTGATAGTTGGTATATCCGTACAACAGACGTTGCAAAGCGAATGATAGAATTAAATAATACTATCAACTGGTACCCGCCAGAAGTTGGTTCCGGCCGTTTTGGGAATTGGCTTGAAGAAAATAAAGATTGGTCTCTATCCAGAGATAGATACTGGGGAACTCCGCTTCCTATCTGGTTAAATGATGATAGCGATATGATTGTTGTCGGTTCGATTGCAGAATTGAAAGAAGGATTTGTTGAGCGTGACGGGAAACGAATTTCTGTAAAAGATTTATCCGCAGATGAGATTGATCTTCACAAACCATTTGTTGACGAAGTAAAATTTGAACGAAATGGAAAAATTTATAAACGCACCCCGGAATTGATTGATGTTTGGTTCGACAGCGGCGCTATGCCGTTTGCACAATATCATTATCCGTTCGAGAATCAAGAATATTTTAAGGACAATTATCCTGCAGATTTTATCTGCGAGGGAATAGATCAAACTCGCGGTTGGTTTTATACTCTTCATGCTATCGGGACTATGTTATTCGATGGCATCTCGTATAAAAATTTAATTGTTAATGAACTAGTTCTTGATAAAGCGGGACTGAAGATGTCTAAATCGCGGGGAAATACTGTTGATCCATTTGCTCTCTTTGAAAAATATGGTGCTGACGCTACAAGATGGTACTTAGTTACTACTAGTCCGCCATGGAAACCAACTTTGTTTGATGAAGAAGGTATTGGTGAAGTCCAGAGAAAATTTTTCGGAACTTTGATCAATACATACAATTTCTTTGTCCTTTATGCCAATGTAGATAAATTTGATTTTTCCGAAAAGAATATTCCTTATAAAGAAAGACAGGAAATAGACCGGTGGATTATTTCAAAACTTAATTCAGTTGTAAAAGAGTACGATGAGTTGATGAGTAATTACGATGTTACAAAAGCTGCCAGATTAATTTCCAATTTCACGATTGATCAGCTATCGAATTGGTATGTACGCAGAAGCAGAAGGCGTTTCTGGAAATCAGAGATGAATAAAAATAAATTCTCTGCGTATCAAACACTTTATGAATGTTTAGTAACGATTGCAAAATTAACTTCTCCATTTGCTCCTTTCATAGCAGAGGAACTTTATCAGAACTTAAACAAAACGACAAAACGGGAAAAGTACGAGTCAGTACATTTAGCTGATTATCCGGAGACTACTTATTCCGAACCAAAACTTGAAGGGAAAATGGATATTGCTCAGAGGATCGTTTCTTTAACAAGAGCAATTAGGGCTAAAAATGAGTTAAAGGTTCGACAACCTTTACGTTTGATGATGGTTCATGTTCAGCCCGAAGAAATGGATCCTGTTCTAGAAATGAAAGATATTATTCTTGAAGAAGTAAATATCAAAGAATTAAAATTTGTTGATACCGACGCCAACTTTGTTCATAAAACTGTTAAACTGAATTTCAAAGTTGTTGGCAAGAAGTATAAAGAACATGTTAAAACTTTACAAGAATATGTAAAAACAATTTCCAATCAACAAATTGATGATCTTGAGAAAAACAAACAAATTGAAACACCTGTCAACGGATTATTATTAAGTCGGGAAGATGTTGAAATATTTGCCAGCGGAATTGAAGGATGGATAGTTGAAAGTGAAGGTAGTGTAACAATTGCTGTTGACACACACATTACAGAAGAATTAGTAGCAGAAGGATATGCAAGGGAGTTCGTTAATCGTGTTCAGAACATGAGAAAAGATGCCGGCTTTGACGTGATTGACCGTATTAGCGTATCTTTTCAAAGTGAACAAAAAATGATTGATTATGTATCCAAATATTCTGATTATATTTCAAGTGAAGTACTGGCTGATTCTCTCGAATCGAAAAATAATATTGAAGGATTCAAACAAGAATTTAAAATAGGCGATTATGATTGTACTATCGTGATCGTTAAAGTAAAGAATTAAATAGGTAAACGGAGGCACTCATGGCTAAAAAGGCTAATAAAAAAACTGTAAAAAAATCCACCGCAAAAAAGAAATTGGTTAAAAAGCCGGTGAGCAAATCAAAGAAAATAAATAAGGTAAAATCTGTTAAACCAAAAGCGGCACTTAAAAAGAAATCAAAAGTCCAGAAAGTTTCCAGGTCCCGCAAGCATGTTGAAGTTATTTCTCCAACCAAAAAAGTTAGAAAGATCCAAGGCTACTCGAAAAAAGATTTAGATGATTTTAAGAAAATTATTTTCGATAAGAGAAATGAAATTATTGAACAATTACAGACGCTGAAAGATCAAATGATGGATCCGACGACAGGCCAATATGTAAATGAAAGTTCACCTTATTCTTTGCATATGGCTGAACAAGGAACGGATGCGATGGAACGCGAGAAACTTTATTTATGGGCACAAAGAGAAAACAAATTTCTTGGTTATTTAGACGATGCACTTCAGCGCATTGATAACGGTACCTACGGTATCTGCATTGAATGTATTGATGAACCGCAAAATCTATGTCCGACGTGTCCGTTGGTCCCGAAAGACAGACTTGCTGCAGTCCCGCATACCCAGCATTGCTTGCAAGTAAAACAAAAAATGAAATCAATGTAAAATTACTTTTTCAGAAAACAGGAATTATCTTGAAAGTATTATTCTTTTCGTTGTTCATTGTAATAACCGATCAATTATCAAAATTTTTTATTAAAGGGGGAACCATTCCCTTATTGAATATTCATATTAACGGTATGAGCTATGGGGAAAGTATTAACATTATCGGAGATTTTTTCAAATTAACTTTTGTCGAAAATCCAGGTATTGCATTCGGGATTGATGTTGATGGGGTATCAAAATTATTATTATCACTTTTTACACTTCTGGCAAGCATCGGTGTTTTTTATTATTTGTGGAAATCAAAAGAGCAAAAGTTAATCATACGCCTCGCACTTGCTTTTATTCTGGGTGGAGCTATCGGTAATTTAATTGATAGAACTTTTTACGGATTATTTTACGGTTATGCACCTTTATTTTACGGAAAGGTTGTTGATTTTTTCAATATGGATTTTTTTGATTTTACGATTTTTGGAAAAACTTATGACCGGTTCCCGATATTTAATATTGCAGATTCATCTGTGACCATTGGAGTTGCACTGTTGTTGATATTTCATCGAACGCCATCTGGAGAAACTAAAGAAGCTGAAATCAAAAAGAGTGAAGATAAGTTATTAGAAAATAATGAAATCAACTCCGAAGTGAATAGTAAAACCAACGATTCAGAAACAACAAATTCTTCTTTGAGCGAAGACAATAAGAATAATGTCGAAAATTATAAACGAGAAGAAATTCAAAATTGATGTTCCTGACGGTAAGAAAAAAGAACGCATTGATGTTTTTCTAGCCAATTCAATAGAGAATGCAACCCGCTCGCGAATCCAAAAACTAATTAAAGCCAATTGTGTTGTTGTAAATGGAAAAGTTATTAAAGCTAACTATCTCATTTGCCCAAAAGACAAAGTAGAAGTAACAATCCCAACATCACCGCGTCCTGATGTTAATGAAGCTGAAGATATTCCTTTAGATATAATTTATGAAGATGAATATCTTTTAGTTGTTAACAAAGCTGCTGGAATGGTTGCACATCCTTCATTGGGAAATTATACAGGTACGCTTGTCAATGCCCTTCTTCATCATACAAAAAAATTAAGTACACTTAACGAACCCGGTCGCCCTGGAATTGTTCACAGGATTGATAAAGACACGAGCGGGCTTCTTTTGATTGCTAAAGATGAATGGACTCATGCTAAACTCGCAAAACAATTTTATGATCATACAATTGACCGCGAATACTGGGCTGTATGCTGGGGATTATTTAAAAACAGGAAAGGAGAAATTATTGGTAACATTGCAAGATCAACGAAAGACCGGAAAATTTTTACTGTTAGTGAAACCGAGGGCAAACATGCACATACTTTCTACGAATTAATTGAAGAATTTGAATTTGCATCGTTGATAAAATTAAAATTGAAAACAGGAAGAACCCATCAAATACGAGTTCACATGTCGCATTTTAAGCATCCAATCTTTGGCGACCCCACTTATGGAGGAAGAGTTATTGTTTACGGATCAGCATTGCCAAAAATAAAAGCAAGAGTTGATAATCTATTGGAGATTATGAAACGCCAAGCTCTTCACGCTAAAACACTGGGATTTATTCATCCACATACAAAAGAAAAAATTTATTTGGATTCTGAACTGCCAGATGATTTTAAAATGTTATTAAAAAAATTGAGGGCAAATAATTAACCTTACTATTTTATCTTATCCCATTCAGTTATAGCTTCACTAAAAGGTAACAAAGCTCTCGGGATTGCCCCATGCATATAAGAAATTGCAACACCGTAATTCACAATAGGAATTCCAATTATCTTTGCTTGCTTAATTCTCATTTGCATGACCTTTCTTGTAAGCATGCATCCGCCGCAATGCACAATTAATCTGTAGTCAGCAAGATTAGAAGGGAAATCATGTCCATTAATAATATCTATATCTAAATTCTTTTTAGTATAAAGGCGAAGCCACCGCGGGATTTTAACTTTTCCTATATCATCTTCTTGTGCATGATGAGAACAAGCTTCGGCAATTAATACTTTGTCGCCATTTTGCAATTCTTCAATTCTTTTTAATCCCCGAACATATTCTGGCAGGTCACCTTTATATCTTGCCATAAGAATTGAGAATGTTGTTAGCGGAATATCATCAGGGACATCGGCTGTAACGCGCATGATTGCTTGGCTATCTGTTACAACTAATTTTGGTTTATCGGAAAGTTTGGAGAGTGCAGCACGAAGTTCTTTATCTTTTGCCACGACTACAATTGCGTCTTCATCTAAGGATTCACGGATTGCTTGCACCTGTGGCATAATCAATCGTCCTTTAGGCGCACCAAGATCAATCGGGACAACAAGAACAATTACATCATGTTGTTTGATAAGATCACCAAGTAATGTCAAATCTTCTTCGGTAGGAAGTAGTCTTATAACTTTCTCTTTCAGTTCATAAATGCCTTCATTAGTAAAACACGAAACTGTATGATAATTAATGCTATAAGATTTTAGTTCTTCAATTAATTCATAGTTGATACCCAATTCAGACTTATTAATAACAGCAAGAAAAGGTAATTCAAGATTTCTTAATTGTTCGATTAGTTCCTTTTCATATTCAGAAAGATTTTGCTGGGGTTCTAAAACCAAAATTGCAAAATCGGATTCGGAAATAACCTTGATTGTTTTATCAATTCTTTTTTCTCCCAGTTCTCCTTCGTCATCAATGCCAGCAGTATCTATTAACACGACAGGTCCCAACGGTAATAATTCCATCGCTTTCTTTACCGGATCGGTTGTTGTGCCTGGTGTTTCACTAACGATAACAAGATCCTGCCCGATAAATTTATTTACGAGAGAAGATTTTCCTACATTACGTTTTCCTATGAACGCAATATGTATTCTTTCGGATTGTGCGACCTTACTCAATGTCAATTCCTAAGTCTTTAGATATTATATTATACAGTTCGTTCTCGTCTAACAGTTTACTTTTCATTAAAGCATTCACAAAGGGTATTTTATTTTCGTAAGAATATTTTACTAATTCTTGAATTGTGTCATAACCAAAAGTAGTGATCAAAGAAGCAGCAATTGCAGATGAATTAATTAGATTCAACTTACATCGCTCAATATTTGCAGTTATTCCTTCAACGCAATTTTTAGCCAAATTAAAATTTGAATCCCGTAGAAAGGAAAGTGATTTCAAAAACAAATGCGCAATCAACGGGGAGAAAGCATTTAATTCAAGGTTTCCCGAAGAGACTAAATTTGAAATCATCACGTCATTACCTTTTACAAGCTCACAAAATTGAATTGCATTTTCTAAAATTACCGGATTAACTTTACCGGGCATGATGCTGGAACCGGATTGTTTTGGCGGAAGATTTATTTCCCCAATTCCGCCTGTTGGTCCGCTTGATAAAAAGCGCAGGTCATTACAAATTTTTTGTATTGATGTTGCACCGGCTTTTACTATTCCATGAACTTCAACAAAAACATCTAAATTTTGTGTTCCATCTATCAAGTCTTCACTTTTAGCGATAGGAAGTTTTGTAATTTTTTTAAGAATATTGTTTACGTTCAGAACATATTCTTTAGTCGCAGAAACTGAGTTACCAACTGCAGTTCCGCCAAGATTAACAGAGCGCAGGCGTTCTTCGGCATTATATATGCGCCATCTGTCACGGGCAATTGCTTGTGCATAGGCACCAAACTCTTGTCCCAAAGTAATTGGAACAGCGTCCTGAAATTGAGTTCTGCCTAACTTTAAAACATTTTTGAATTCTTCTTCCTTTTTTTGAAGTGCATTTTGCAGTTGAGAAAAAGAATCTGCAAGCTCTCTCAATAAATAAATGGAGGCAATTCTCAGTGCGGTAGGATATGTATCGTTTGTTGATTGACTTTGATTAACATCGTCGAGAGGATGAATTGTAGAATAATCGCCAAAAGATTTTCCTAATATTTTAAGAGAGGTATTTGCAATTACTTCGTTCACATTCATATTTAATGAAGTTCCGGCTCCTCCTTGATGCGGGTCAACAATAATTTTATTGTAAATACTTTCAGATGAACCGTTGATGCAATCATCAGTTTCTTTAATTAGGGAATGGATTGCCTCATCTATAGCATCAAATTTTTCCTTGAACAAAATTCCACATTTATAATTTGTCTCAGCAGCGGCCATCTTAACTTGGAAAAATGCTTTAATCAAATAAGGATTAATCTTTTCGCCGGATTTAGGAAAGTTGTTTACACTTCTTCGAGAGTGAATTCCAAACACTGCATCGTCTGGAATTTGAATCTCTCCTAAAGAATCTTTTTCAATACGCATACTTTTCTCAAAATAAATTTATCCACAAATGAAATATACCAAAAATCAAAAATTTGGTTAACTCTTCGTAAAATAAAAGACCCCGCTGAGTGCGGGGTCTTTGAAATAAATATATCAATATGGACTATTTTACAAGAAGCATCTTGTTTACTTTTACGAAATTATTAGCTTCGATACGATAGAGATAAACACCGGAAGCCATGTTTCTAGCAGTCCACTCAATTGTATGTGTACCTGCAACTAATTCATTATTAACCAAAGTTTCTACTTCTCTGCCAAGTGCATCATAAATTGTCAACTTAACATGCCCGCTGTTTGGTAATGCAAATTTAATATTCGTTGTTGGGTTGAATGGATTCGGATAATTTTGATACATAACATACTGTGTTGGAATAGCTTCTTCTTTTTCTACAGCAGTTGCAATTCCTAACGAAGCCATAGCACCTTTTAATGCAGTAATAATATATTTCGGATTATGAATACCACCGCTCTTATCTTCCCATGCAGTAACACCATTCCAGAACGCACTTAACTGTGCCTTTGTCCAGGACGAAGTTGGAACAGGGAAACCGTAAAATGTACCATCTTCTTTATAGTAGCCTGTTGATGTACTCTTTGTAACTCCTGGGATAGTAGCAATTAATTTATCCATAATTTTTGTATACATTCCTCTAACTTCTGTTTGTAATCCTTCAACAAGTCCGTTGTTATCATGATCACCGTTCCCATTATAGAAGAATTTTACTTCCGAAAATGAATTCCCGAATGTAGTTCCATGACATTGTGCGCAAGCTTGCATATTATCTTGAGCAGTAATTCTTCTACCATCCGGTCCAGTCAAGAAGTTACCAATTGCATCTTTCTGAAATGTACTCATACTGAATGAATGTCCACCCCATTGCATGACAACATTATTTTGAACTGACGCTCCGGTATACATATGGCATGTTACACAAAGATCAGGGGCAAATCCATAATGATTGGACTTCTTTAATGTAACACCACCTAATTCTAACATATTATTTCCTAATAACATATCACCTTGTGGGCCATGATGAGGGCCAAAACGTGAGCTAATTGAAGATGCTAAAGCTTGATTAGCTTCTGTTCTGGAACGATGGCAATTAAGGCACATTGTTCCCATTCCAGCATTGGTTACATCTTTAAGAATTGGTGTTTTTGCATCTACAGAGTTATAGGTAAGTATTTGAGCGGTAACTTTTCTCAATTGGAATACATTGGTTGCATTATGTGGATCGTGGCATCCTGCACAAGTAATTGGTGAATAAGAAACATCAAAGTATGGGTCTGTTGTTGATACGCCAGCAGTGTATTGAGCGAAGCCGGCACCTGTATGGCATTGAACACAAGCTTCACGTCCCGGACCACTTTCGTTTACAACAGCAGCATGAATAGAAGCATCCCATTGTTCTGGGAAAATGTGATGGGTACCGGAATCATGGCAATAAGCACAAACAGCAGCATCATAAGTTGCTTGCATTCTTGAGTCGGTTGTGACCCCCAAGTGGCTGCCTGCAGGTCCATGGCAACTTTCGCATTGTATGTTTGCTCTGTTTATTGCATCAGGGAATTGAGTCTTTAATTGATCAAATACTCCAGAACCAAGAACAGCAGGGTAAGTGAAAGTTAAATCATCGAATCCGTCGTTAACCGCTGTCGAATTTGCATCATACCCAGTAGTATGACAGGATATACAGCTTTTTGAATAATGATCTGCTGGGCCACTTAAACCGGGTGTACCGTTCATTGCTCTTGTGAACATTGTTGCATGATTTGTTCCTTTCCATTCCGTAACTTTTCCAGAGTGACAAGTATTACAACTCAATTTAGTATCAACACCATTGACAATTGTATTTTCATAACCTAAATATTTTGATGCATTGAACGTAACTGTTTTAGAGTATGAACCATCTGTGATAGTAACTTCATAAGCTCCAAGTTTATCGGGAGTTAAAAATACAACTTGATTATACTCGTCTATAATGTGTTTAGTAGCATTAACTGCAGTTGCAGATCCTGATGGTCTTCTGGTGACAGTCCAGGTTGGTGTTCCAAATTTTTGACCAGTCATTGTTGCTTTGAAATACATTATTGATCCTATACCAACATTTGTTAATCCTGTTGAAGGATAAGTATAAATGTCAGTTGTTGATTTTGCTACATCTCTTGGAGACACGCCCAAAACATTCATTGAAAGACTAACAACTGTTGTCTGTGCCCAAAGGGATGCAGTAAGAAGGATCGTGATAAAAATAAAAATTGTTGATCTTCTGAACATAAATTTCCTCCGGTGATTAGAGTTGATTGCTAATTGTAGATGTGTTTTATTCATTTTAAGATAAAAAGACTTACTTAATCTTTGTTCTATTTTCTTGACAGAAATATAAAAATTAATTCAAAGATGTCAAAGTCCGTTAATAAATATTCTGTATAATATTTTTGTTCCACCTTATGTAAAGCAAGAATTGTTCCTCACGTAAATTTGTATAAACTGAGCTCAATTCGTATATTTTTTCTCATAATTTGGAAAAAATGATGAAGATTTATAATACTTTTACCAAAACTAAGGAAGAATTTCAGCCTGTTAATCCCCCTGATGTATCCATGTATATGTGTGGGCCAACAGTTTATAATTATTTCCATATTGGAAATGCTAGATCTTTTGTTATGGCTGATATTGTTAGAAGATATCTTGAGTACAAGGGATTCCTTGTTAAGTTTATTATGAACATTACAGACGTTGATGATAATATTATCAAAAAATCATTTGAAGAAAAAAAATCTACAGAAAATGTTGCTAGTTTTTATACTGAAGCATTTTTTAACGATGTAAAAAGATTAAAGATTAAAGTGGCAAATTTTTACCCCAAAGCTACTTTGCACATTTCAGAAATGATAGAAGTTATTAAAGAATTAGAACGAAAAGGATTTGCTTATAATGTAGATGGCAATGTGTTTTATGATGTCTCAAGGTTTTCGGATTATGGAAAACTTAGCGGTAAGAATACTAATGATTTAGAATCTGGTGCCCGTGTAGACGTTAATGAAGAGAAAAAAAATCCGCTTGATTTTTCTTTATGGAAAAAAGCTAAAGATGGAGAACCGAGTTGGGAAAGTCCTTGGGGGAAAGGAAGACCCGGCTGGCATATCGAATGTTCAGCGATGAGCACAAAACATTTGGGTAAGTCAATAGATATTCATGCAGGAGGTAATGATTTAATATTCCCCCACCATGAAAATGAAATTGCACAGAGTGAGGCTTGCTTTGAACAAAAATTTGTTAAATACTGGATACATTTTGGTTTCTTAAATATTCAGAATGAAAAAATGTCTAAATCACTTGGAAATTTTTTTACTGCACGTGAAGTTTTGGATAAATATACAGCCGAAGCTATTCGTTTATTTTTTGCTCAAACTAATTATGGCGGACCGCTTAATTTTGGTGATGAATTATTAAATTCGGCTCAGAAAGGTTATGAAAAAATATTAAACCTCGCGGAAAAAATTGAAAGAGAAATCAAACTAAATGTTATAAGTGAAGTTAAACCAGAATTTGATGTAAGAAAATATTATTCCGATTTCGAAAAAGTAATGGACGATGATTTCAATTCGCCTCAGGCAGTGGCAGTTATTTTTGATTTTATTAGAGCTGCTAATAAGGTAATAGCAGAAAGTAGTAGTAATATTGATTCTAGCTTCTATCTAGGACTAAAACAATTTCTTAAGAATACTGCAGAGAATGTATTAGGAATAATTCATTTCGATGATTTGGTTAACGAAATAAATCCGAGTATTGATAACGAACAAATAGAATTGTTAATTAAGAAAAGAGATATTGCTAAAAAAGAAAAAAACTTTGCACTTGCAGATCAGATAAGGACAGAATTAATTAGTTTAGGTATCATTCTTCAGGATAGTAAAACAGGAACTACTTTTAAGAAAATAAATCTGAAATAAATAAAGATTATGTCTAACTTTAATAAACCTCAAAATTAAAAATGAAAAAATATTTCTTGATATTACTAGTTTTTCTAGCTTACTCTCACCAACTATTTTCTCAAGGCACCGGCGGAACTAATGCTAAGTTCGAATATCGCAGATTGATTGATCTTCCTACAGCAGGTATTCTTGAAAAAGGATTTGCTGGTGTAACTCTTGATGTGATGCCGTTAGGGGTTGTAATTACAAGAATAGAAGTTGGTGTTGTTGATGGTTTTAGTTTTGGTATTTCATACGGCGGAAGAAATATTATTGGAAGCGGGGATATTGATTGGAATAAATGGCCTGGCGTAAATGTTAGAGCTAGAATTATTGATGAGACTCCATTATTACCTGCAATAGCAATTGGTTTTGATTCTCAGGGAAAAGGTGCTTATAACAGAGACCTCTCTAGATATCAAATCAAATCTCCCGGTTTCTTCGTTGCCGCATCAAAGAATTTTGAACTGTTTGGTTATTTAAGTGTTCATGGTGTTATCAATTATTCTATGGAAAGAGACGATGCTGATAAAGACTTAAATTTAGGTGTTGGATTTGAAAAAACAATTGGTTCTAAAGTTTCCTTTATTGGTGAGTATGATTTTGCTGTTAATGATAATACCGGTAATGCACTTGGAAAGGGAAATGGTTATTTGAATTTTGGTTTACGATGGTCTGTAGGAGACGGGCTAACACTTGGTCTTGATTTACGTGATTTATTAAATAATAAACATATTGATGGAAATAAAGCTGACCGTGGAATTTTTGTAGAGTATGTAAAATCTATCTTTTAAGTCAGGCTGTATTCATAAAAACACATATTAGTTTACTGATATAGACATAACTCATCTCCGTACTTCCTTTTTGCCTTTCATTACATCATTAATTAGGTATAATTTTTGTACATATAAATTATCAATTGAGAAGGTGCTATCATGAAAACTTTAATTCGACTACTAATTGTTTTACCTCTTCTTACACTAGGAGGGTGTTACACACAAATTGCTTTTCGTGATTATAGTCCTAAAGACACAAACTATGAATCTGATGAAGATGAATATGCTTATGAAGATCAAGCAGATTCCACTTATTACGATGATAATACGTACGATTATTATTATCAAAACTCTTACTACCCGAGTTATAGAAGATTTTTGGGAAGTTATTACCCATCGCTTGGATTCTCTTTCGGATTAGGATATGGTTCTTATTATTACAGTTTATTTGGATGGGATAGCCCTTACTGGTATTGGAGATATAATTCCATTTGGAATTACGGTTATTACGGGTATAACTATGGTTATCCATACTATTGGTATAATCATAACTCACATTGGAATAATTATGCCGGAAATATTGTGAGATACAGAAATAATGTAAGTACAAGAACTCGCGATAATGATGGTCTGCGCGGTAGGGGTGGAAGCGGAATTGGCGATCGCACTAGAACGAACACAAATTATACTACTCGTGATAGAACCAACCGTTCTAACGATGTTGATCTTGGAAGAGTTCGAGTATCAAGAGATGCAAATAATAGAAATGACGGAACTCGTGTTTCAACACCAAGGAATGATAATTCATCTACACGAAATGGGAATACCCGGACGCGCGAACGTAGCAATACTACAGACAATAGATCTACACAACCGGCAACACGTGGAAATGATGCATCACGCGGACGCAATCAATCTACACAACCTGCAACAAGAGAAAGAACATCTGCACCATCATATTCGCCTCCTCCTTCTTCACGTTCTAATGAAGGATCGAGATCTAGTAGTTCAAGCAATTCAGGTAATAGTTCACGTTCAGGCAGTAGTTCTGATAGTGGAAGGAGACGTTAATCAATGTATCTTCAAAAAAAATGGTGGAGGGATTAAAAATGAAAAATTTATCTAAGATTATTTCAGCAATCGTTTTAATTCTTTTTATCTCAGATATAACGATAGCACAAAATTACAATGATGTTTTCCGACTAAGTGAATCCGGGATGGTTCTTGGTGCAAGATCATTAGGAATGGGAAATGCATACACTGCTGCCGGTAATGATTTCTCTACAATAATGTTCAATCCCGCTGGCCTGGCACTAATTAAAAAGGCCGAACTATATACGGGTTTCAATTATAATAACTATGATAATAATGTTGGATTCTTTAACAGAAATTCTTCATTATCTAATAGTATTTCAAAATTGGGGCAATTTGGTGTTGCACTTCCAATGCCTACAATTCAAGGAAGTTTTGTTTTAGGTTTTGGCTATTCACAAGTAAAAGATTTTAACGGAACATTAGGATTTAATGCTTTTAATTCCGGTTCAAATTCTTATATCCAAGATTTAGTTTATTCTCCATACATGGCGGACCGGGATATAGCATTTAAGCTGGCACTTAGCTATCCACTATATTCTTCGAATGGCGTTTATCTAAATGATACTACCAGGATTAACGGTAGATTAAATCAACGCGGGAATATTTTGCAAGACGGCTCACTAAACGCATGGTCAATTTCTGCCGCAATAGAAGTAGAGAAAGATATTTTTATAGGAGCTACGATTAATCTTTACTCCGGAAATTTTAATAAGAATAAAGATTATAGCGAAGAAGATGTAAATAATATCTATCCGTCATCACTTTTATTAGATCCAAGTGAACCGGCTTCTGCCGATTTTAAATCTTTTGCGATTCACGACAGAATCTCTTGGGATATTTCCGGTTCGGGATTTAATATTGGCGGCTTAATGAAAATAAATAAGAATTTGAATATTGCAGCTAACATTAAATTCTCTAAAACATTTACAGTAAAAGAAACTTATTATGTTAACGGTGAAAGTCATTTTGGTCTTGATACAAGATTTGTTTTAGATCCTGCCATAGATTCAAAAAGCGATTACGAAATTACTACCCCCGCTGAATTCACTTTTGGTGCATCATACATTTTAAATAATTTAACTGTAAGTGCTAATACAACAATGATTGATTATAGTAGTGCTAAATTCAAATCCGGATTTGATATGATCGCTTTAGAAAATAAAAATTTCGATATAAAAGATATGTTTAGATCGGTAGTGAATCTAAATGCCGGATTTGAATATGTTTTTCCATCAACAAATCTTGCTATTAGAGGCGGCTTTATTTTAATGCGTTCACCATTCAGAGATGATCCAACTGAATATGATAAAAAATTTCTAACCGCCGGAATTGGTATCCGCCTAACAAACTCAATAACCATTGACGGCGCTTATGCATACGGCTGGTGGAAAGATTACGGTGACAATTACGGCAGCGGACTATCACGCACATATCAGGATATAAAAAATCAAAACATTATTACCTCGTTGAAATATAATTTCTAACCTTTCATAATATCATCTCAATTGACAACCCTTAATAAGCACCTTATTTTTAAGGTGCTTATTTATTAATAGCGGAGGCTACAATACAGGGGACCATTTTTAAAATTGAAAGTAAAGATTATTATTTATTCGATTCTAAAGGGAAACAAATTCGTTGTTCCTTAAGAGGAAAATTTCAAAAAGATTTTGCACTAAAAAGAAATAAACTCTATACGGTAGATATTGCTGCTGTTGGTGATAAAGTTAAATTCGAAATGAACATAGATGGCTCCGGTGTTATTAATGAAATACTTCCAAGGAAAAATCATATCTCACGAAAAGTCCCGCGCATAAAAGGAGCCGGTGCCCGCGGCGAACGGCTTGAACAAATTATCGCTTCTAATGTTGATAACCTGATTATCGTCAGCAGTTGCAAGTTTCCTAAATTTAATAATCGTTTAATTGATAGATTGATAGTCTGTGCTGAGAGCTCTCACATAAATCCAATTATTATAATAAATAAAACCGATCTTGATCCACATTTGCACTACGAAGAATTTGTAAGACTATACTCTTCAATTGGATATAAGATAATTGCCGCAAGCACTGTTGCTAAAAACGGTATTGATGAATTAAAAAATTGTTTGTTGGGAAAAGTAAATTTGATTTGGGGTCAATCCGGTGTAGGCAAATCATCATTATTAAATGAAATTTTTCCAAACTTGAATTTGAAAACCGGTATGATAAGCGGTTCAACTTCTAAAGGAAAGCATACAACAGTAACTTGTTTACTATTGAGATTCGAAAATGACACGTCGGTAATTGACACACCCGGAATCCGGGAAATTGATCCGTACGGAATTCGCGAAGAAGATTTAGGTCATTACTTCAAGGAATTTGTTCCGTTTATAAATAAGTGCAGGTTTAATACATGTACACATGATCATGAACCCAGCTGCGCAGTAATAAAAGCTGTAGAAGAAAAATTAATTAGCAAAGAAAGATATCAGAGCTATTTAAACTTGCGTGTAACTATTGAAGATGATATGAATTTCTAAAGAGTGATAATTTTCTTCTTCATCGCTTCAATAAACTCCGTTACAACTTCATCAGGTATTCCGTCAAAATGATTTGATTTCAAACGCATATCGCATTGATCGTTAACGTAATCAATCAAAATAAATTTGTGATCTTTTGTTAGTGCAATTTCTGTGGAAAAATAATCGAGCCTTGTTATCCTTGCCAGCTTTTTCGATATTTTACTAAGCTGTTGAAGATTATATTTTTTTATTTCACTATCAGTTACTTTGTAATAAATATGTGTTTTGTCGTCCCACCAAGTTGGAATAACTTGACCGAACGCATAAATAACTCTAAACCATGCCCTTCTTTCGTTTAAAATTCTAGGTTGTATTTTCTCCTGTACCAAATATTTATCACCGTGGTTCTTAATTCTTTCTATTTGGATTTGTTCAAGTGAGGATGCATTCCGGATTACGCCTTCACCACCGCCTGAAAAAGTTGCCGGTTTAATAACAAAGGGATTACCGAGCGACCTCAATTCTTCATTAGTTGTTAAAAGTTCTTTCTGTCTATCATAAGGTTGGAATGAAAATGTTTTAGGGAGTTGAAATTTTTTCCTAATCAATTTCTTGTGTACCGAAACTTTGTCTAAAGATTTTACAACTTTTGCATGCGGATTAATTAAGTAGCATTTTTTCTGTCCAAGAAGTTTAGTTAAGGGAATAAACTCCGGATCTTCATCCGAAGCTCTATCAAGGAAAGCTTTGAAACTTATTTTATTTTTTTTTGTAAGAGCTATAACTTCGAATAAGTTGAATTTACCGATAACAAATGTTCTCAATCCGCTTAGTTGAAAGCTTTGTTCGATCAGTTCTACAAATTCTTGATCATATTTCCATTTATATGCTATTGCAAGATCGTAGATATTCTTTCTCTTAAAATATTTAAACAAAGATAGAAAAATGAATTATTGACATCAATCTTTACTCTTGTGATTCAAACCGTTAAAAACTATTTTTTGTTTCAAATTTATGGTGCGTATGAAGTTCAAAATCTTTCTGATATATATAACCTTTCTATTAGCCGGTTGTTCTTCCGATGTTGTTAAGGAGAGCAATCTTAATGGTAATAACGATCCAAGTTTTAGTGCATTGCAGAGTAAAAAACTTGCTCAGGAAAAATTTATAGCCGGCTCTCTTCTGGAGTTAAAAGGACAATTTACTGAAGCTATAAAGGAATATCTTGAAGCGCTTAAGTATGACTCTCAACCGGGAATTAATTATGCAATTGCAAAAAATTATTACCGGCTGAATAAACTTTCTACAGCGCTGACGTATTCTCAAAAAGCTGTTGAGAATGAACCAAAGAATACCGAATACTTAACTCTCCAAGCTTCAATCTATACCTCTTCACACTTGGAAGATTCGGCAGCAGCAGTTTATGATAAAATTATAAAGCTTGATTCAACAAATGTAACCGCATATTACAATCTTGCACAATTGATCGAAGTAAAAAAGACTACCGTTGCCCTTTCATATTATAAAAAAATTATTGACTTGATTGGTCCTGAATGGAGTGTGCTGGTACGAATTGCTGATATCAATGAACGGATGGGAAATATAAAAGAAACTATTACAACAGTTGAAGAGCTTATAAAATTAAATCCGTCCGATCTGCTCTTGCAAAAATTATTAATTGAATCATATATCAAGATTAAAGATTTTGAAAAAGCATTATCGAAAGTCAATGAATCGCTCACAAGTTTTCCGGATGATGAAAGTCTTATTGATCTGAAAGGAAGAATTTTCATTCAGCAAGGAAAATGGCAGGATGCATCCGATGTTTATATGAAATTGGTGAAGAGCAAGAATATCAGCATAGAAGACAAATTAAAAATCGGGACTTCATTTTATTTTCAATCTGAAAAAGACTCAACAACTTTAAATATTGCTAAACAGATTTTTTTGGAAGTAAGCAAAGATACATCGGATTGGCAGGTGAATGCTTACTTGGGAGAGATTGAACTAAGATCGCACAAAAATGAATCGGCGATTGAATACTTTAAGACAGCGGCAAAACTAGCCGAATGGAATGCTCAAGTTTGGGTTCGTCTCGGCGGATTACTCTTTGATACTAAAAAATACAAAGATGCAATTGAGTACATGAGCAAAGCTTCAGAAAAATTCCCGAATGATTTTGCGGTTAATTTAATTTACGGACTTTCGCTTTCTACAGAGAACCAGCACCTAAAAGCAAAAGAAGCGCTTGAGAAAGCTTTCAAATTAAATCCGGATGATGTAACAGTACTTTCTGCGCTTGGTTATACACTTAATCAATTGAAGAATGATAAAGAAGCGCTGTTGCACTTAAATAAAGCTTTGATAATCGAGCCGAATAATATTCAAGTCATAAGTGTTTTAGCGATGATACATGAATCGCAAAAAGAATATCAAATTTCAGATTCGCTTTACACATCTGCATTAAAAATTGATTCGGCAAATGTTCTTATAATGAATAACTTTGCATATTCACTTGCCGAACGGAACATTCGTCTGCAAGAAGCATTAACTATGTCGAAGAAAGCAATTGATGCCGAGCCGAAAAATTCTTCATACCTTGATACGATTGGCTGGATCTATTTCCGTCTTGGCGATTATAAAAAAGCGAAAAAAAATATTGAAGAAGCCGTGAAAATAGAAAGCAAGAATGCAACATTGTTGGATCATTTAGGCGATGTTCATTTTAAACTTGGCGAGAAAATAAAAGCGGTTGAATTCTGGAAAAATGCATTCGAATTAGATTCGACAAAAACTTCTATTAAGATGAAAATTGAAAAAGGAGAATTGTGAAAAAAAGTTTATTTGTTTTTATGATTGCAGTACTTATCTCGCAATTCTATTTGAACGGATGCGCGCCATCAACTCCTGTTCAGGTTGATAGAATGATTTCTTCGGACAGGTTGATCAAACGGCTTGAAGCCAACAGAAGAAAAATAAAAAGTTTTATTGGTACAGGTTCGATAAGTATTAAGACTGCTGAGCTTGATGCAAAAAGCAGTTTTCAAGTTGAAATTAAAAAACCGGATACAGTTAAAGTATCTTTCTACGGACCGTTTGGAATTGATCTTGCCTTTGCTCTAATAACACCGCAGAATTTTCAGTTTTACGATGCGATTAACAACATTTATTATAAAGGAAAAGTTACCCCCGGAGTTATGAAAGATATTTTAAAAATTAATATTTCTTTTGATGAACTCATTGATGTCGCCACCGGCTCGGTTAACTTGACTGATAAATTAAGAAGTGAACCGGATAAGTTTGAAGCTGTTGACGATCTGTATAAACTTACCTACATAGATTCTGTCAGCAGAAAAACCAGCGTATATTGGATTAAATCTGATGAACTTGAAATACGCCAATATCAAAAGAACGATTCGAAAGGGAAAAATATTGTTGATGCTAAATATTCGGATTTTTTGAAAGTTGAAGAAAATCCGATTCCCAAACAAACAAGTATGGATGATCTTCTCAATAATCAAAAAATAAAAATTGAGTACCGTACAATTGAAGTAAACAAAGAAATCGGGAAGCTAAAAATTGATATACCAGATGATACTAAAATCATTGAACTGTAAATCAATATTAATTTTTCTTGTAATCACATCGGTAACTCTGCACGGGCAAACTTCCGATAGTATCCGCACAAAGAATCAAGAATTAGACCGCATCAAGAAAGATATTTCCGCGCTGGAAAAAGAACTACAGTCAAAAACCAAAAAAGAAAAAGAATCACTCCAAGCGCTTGAAAATATCAATCAGCAAAATCTGCTGTTGAATAAATTGATTAATAATCTTCTTGCCGATGAGAAAGACAAAGAGATTTTGATTAAAGAGATTGAAGATGAGATTGGGCAAGTTGAAAGCCGTGTTAAAGATTTAAAAGAAAAATATTCAAGATACATTGTTTGGATCTACAAAAACCGCGGACTTTCTATGTGGCGTTTTATTCTTAATGCAGATTCCTTCAATCAGGCAATTAAACGTTACCGTTACTTAAAATATATTTCCGAGCAGAATGAAAAAACTTTGAAACAGCTCAACTCAAATAAATTTCAGCTTGGTCAGCTTAAAAATGATTTAGAGGGGGAACGGAAAGAAAAAGCTCAATTAGCTCAACAGAAAATGAGTGAACAGGATGCTTTGGAAAAGAAAGAACAGGAGAAAAAAGATCTGGTAAAACTCCTAAAGAATGATAAAAAACTTATTGCCCAGGAAATTGAAGCAAAGAGAAGAGCTGAGATTGCCATTAAAAGTATGATTGCAAAGTTGATAGAGATAGACCGTGAACGCAAAGCTCAGCTTCATGAAAAAAAAGCAACAGATAAGAAAAGTTTAGCTTACAAAAAAAATATTCAATTTTTTGATTACAGCGCATTCGAAAACTTTGCCCAACTGCGCGGCAAACTCGGCTGGCCCATACATGAAGGAAAAGTTGTACGTCCGTTCGGTGAAAATAAAAATGAACGTCTCAATACGGTTACATTGAATTATGGAATTGATATTGCTGTGAACGGGGAGCAGAATGTATTATCGGTTGCAGAAGGAATTGTTTCTGCGATAGACTGGATACCGGGTTACGGCAGTATTGTAATTGTAACTCACCGCGATGATTATAGAACTGTTTACGGACACGTATCCAATATTTCAGTTAAAGAAGGCGAGAAGGTTAAGGGCGGAAGTGCAATCGGTAAAGTAAATGAAAGTCTTGAAGGAAAAATTTTACATTTCGAAATCTGGAACGAACGGAATTACCAGAACCCTGAAGTTTGGTTAGCAAAAAAATGAATGAGCTTTCGGCTGTCTGCGTTCAGCTGTCAGCTTTTAACTGTTAGTTTTTAGTTTTAAGCTGAACGCCGACCGCTGATGGCTGACAGCTAATAAAGTATTGACATCAATTTTCTTTTAAGCTAAGTTGAAGTTGTACCAAAAACACTTCCTTAAACACGGGGTACTTTGTTTTGAAATATTGAACAAAGAAAATAGATTTCCTTTACACCTAGATTAAACTATAACACGCTTTTATATTGCTTTTTATAAATATTACAGGAAAAATGAATATCATTAGAAAAAATATCGTGTTTTTAGGCTTGATAATTTTTTGTTCATGTGAAAATCCATTGCAATATGAAGTGATTGAGTTTGACAATAAACTTTATAAAAATAATATACCGATAGAAGAATTTGATGATCAGACTTATATTAATGAATTATTAACCAAAGCTAAAAATTCATTGTCTTCTAAAGCTGAAAGTCAAGAACTGAAAAGTGTTCTATCTGCAAGAGTTGATGAAAATGATCACCTTATTATTAATGGTATACTCAAAGGTACTAACAGCGATGTTGATGAGTTAGTACTCTATCTTGGTAAAAAGATGTCAAAGATGGAACGCAAAACAATTATTCCAAAAGGTATGAGAGTAAATCGTGTCTATGTAACATTTCAATTCCATAAAAATGGTTGGTCATATACTGTGAATAATTTTAAATATGAGCAATAATTTGTAGCGCAATATATCCAGCGTCTCAGTCCGCCCACTTCTTCGAATCGGTCGTAGTTGTTTTTTGGGGATTTAGTTTTTAAAAGTAAGTTGCTCTTAAAAGTGTGATTGTAAAACAAAGCTGATTTTAAAAATAAAGTTGTGTGAGGTTTGCTGCATTGTAGTTCTTGGCGGCGGGCTAAACGCAATACCGTTATATGCCATAAGGCAAATGTAAATCAAACTAAGGGAGGAAGTATGAAAACCAAGTATTTATTAACCATTGTTTCAATAATAATCATAATTATTTTTTTGTCAAGTTGTAAAGAAGAGCAAATTGTTGAATCAAAGAAGGGAGACACAAAAACTTTTAGTAAAGTATTAGCAAAAGAGAATATTAGTCTAGCTATAGTTTCAGATTCACTATCCAAAAAAGAGAAGATTGCAAAACTTAAAAGAGAACATGAAAGGCCGTACGTGGTTATTGATAAACCGGAGAAATTACTAGCTGAGAAATTAAAATATAGGCCTACTGGTAAATCTCTGTCAAAGTCATCAAATAATCTTGGTTCTTACTCCGCACAAAGTATACAATCATGCTATACATTGGAAATTGATGTATGGGCTTTTGAAAAGTATCATCCGATATCCGGATTAATAGTTGGCATTTTACCTAAAGGTAGCTTTAACTATCCTGATAATTTATATTGGCAATATAACCAGAACATTCTATCAATTCTAAAAAACACGTATGCTTTTTCAAAAATAATTATGGAAAGTGCTGCAATCAACGCAAATACAGTTTTTCAAGCGAATGAAATCATCGCTGGAATTGATGGGTGTAATATTAGTGCTGTAAGTCAATTTTGTAATAACTATTCTGGTCAGCCTCTTTGGGGTATGTATACAGATGAACCATTTAGCAGAGATGAAAACCCAATGCCTGATGGATATACTGCAAGAAATTACTTAAACGCATCTAAACTGATTTGGAAAGAAAAATTTGGTCAAAATTCTAACTTTATTGTTGGAGAAACAACTACAAGTTATACCTCTGAAATTGTTTCGGTATCTGATTATGTAAATTGTTCATGGTATGGTGACCCATTAAATTTTTGGCCGTTTACAAAAGACCAACGTAATAGATGGACAGATTTTAATAATTCTTTTGGGGCTAAATTTAATCACCTTTGGATATCTGGGGAATTGGATAGAGGGGAGATGGACCAATTAATTGGTCATGCTCAAAATATGGGTAAAAATAGTATATGGTTATATGCTGGAGAATTAGGAATATCAGATCAAAGTTATTGGGATGCTATTGGAGAGAATAATTATTATGCCTTTATGCATGGATATATAAATAGAGAAGAGAGAAAATTCATTTATGTCTACAGCTATATTGGTAATGGGGACCCTTGCTCTGATCCTCAAATTACAAGTTGGGACTTGATCGACATTATTGATACTGGAGAAACTAGGGTGCTATCTCATTGATCACTATTAGAAATAGAGATGATTTTAAATCGTTGGAGTAAAAAATGAAACAAAAAATTATATTATTTTACATTCTCACAATATCCAATTTCTTTTGCTCGTCAAATATTCTTGGACAAGATAAAGATTATAAATCAAATGTAGCGTACTTTGAACTAGGGGGTAACTGTATTTTATACTCATTCAATTATGAAAGAGAAATATTAGATAACTTGAGTCCAAGAATTGGTCTATCAATTTTTCCACTTCAGAAAGTTTCAAATTCGGGGCCAGCAACTGGAACAAGATTATTGGCTACATTCCTGATTAATTATTTCATCGATCTAGGTAGTAATAATAAAATTGAATTTGGTGTGGGATTAACTAATATATTCTCAGTTGACAATTATCCTGCAATTTCACTTGGTTATAGGTATTCTCCATTTGATGGAGGTATATTATTTAAAATAACATACACTCCAATTTTAGAATCGAAATTATTCGATAGTCATGCATGGTTTGGAATTGGAATTGGGATTAGATTTTAAGCGTATAACCGCTTAAAAAAGGATCCGCCCAAAAGATGGCGGACAAGTAAATAAAAAGTTGTTGCGGTTAATTGGCATTGTTATTCCGGGCAGCGTGTTAACTGTAATGTTGTTAAGCTGATTGTTTAGGCGGTAAGCAGAGGTTTAGTTTTTAATCAATTAGAATATTCAAATAAGCAAAAAAGAGTTGAGCAATTTAGAGGTAAGCCAATATGAGCAAATATAACCGGCTATGGGAATTCATTAAGCAAGACGGCAGCAAGTCAATAAAAATGTCTTTCGATAAAATACAAGCCGTTTCCGGAGTTGAGATTGACCATTCTTTTTTGACATTTAAAAAGGAATTACTTCGATACGGCTACGAGGTGGGTAAGATTTCCCTTAAAGAGAAGACAGTTACTTTTAACAAAATGAATTAATAAATAATCATCGGCAAAGTTTTCATAGCTGTCCGCCGCGGCGGACTGTGTTGGGCGGTCCGCTCCGGCGCAGCCGAAAGCGAGGCGATCGGCCCCGTAAAAATAACGGGGTAAACTTAAAAACAACACCGTTATTGCTGTGAAAATATACTTGAATGTTTTGGACAGCGTAATTACATTGTAGCCACGTTTTATTAAAAAGGTAAAAAATGAAAACAAAGGTTGTAAAAATTGGTAATTCACGCGGTATACGAATCCCAAAATCATTAATTCATGAAAGCGGCTTAAAAAATGAAGTTGAACTTGAAGTTAGTGATGGCCAAATAATCATAAAGTCGATTTCAGCAAACAGAGAATCTTGGGATGCTGCATTTAAGAAAATGGCGAATAAACAAGACGACATTTTATTGGATAGCGAATCTATATCAAGTCAGACGAAATGGGACCATGAAGAATGGGAGTGGTAAATGTTTTCTCGTTTTGAAATTTACTATGTTAATTTAGACCCAACAATTGGAAATGAAATTAAGAAAACACGTCCGTGTGTAATTGTCTCACCTAATGAAATGAATTACCATATTTCTACTGTAATTATTGCCCCGCTGACTTCGAAGTTACGTAATTATCCAACAAGAGTCCCTTGCAAAGTTGAAGGCAAGCAAGGTCAAATTGTATTAGACCAAATCAGAACAGTAGATAAAATTAGATTAGTCAAAAAGATAAATACATTAAATAAATTGACTCAGATAAAAGTTCTCAATGTTTTAAAGGAAATGTTTTCCGAATAAGCAACCTAACCGCAAAAAAAGATCCGCCAAAAAAAGAAGGCGGATAAATTCCGGGCGGTCTGCTTCGGCACCGCCGAAGGCGAGGCGATCGGCCCCGTAAAAATAACGGGGTAAACTTAAAAACAATATCGTTAAGCACATAGTTATTTTCAATATGCAATTAATGAATTACTTATAAAACGAAAATTCTATGTTGTCGTAATTAGCCCTTAATTTTGTCGTACTTACACCTTGTACAGTTTATTAGGTAACTATTAGTTTACATTAAAAATTAAATTAAAAATATATATATGAAAGGAATTCAGTCATGAGAAAAATAATCGTTTTATCATTTATTACATTAGACGGAGTAATGCAGGCACCGGGCGGACCAGAGGAAGATAAATCGAGCGACTTCAAATACGGCGGCTGGGTAGCGCCGTATTTTAATGAAGCTGACGAAGCGGCCGGTGAGTTCATGGAAAAACAAATGAAGTCCGCAGACCTTCTATTGGGTAGAAAAACATTTGAGATTTTTGCCGCCTACTGGCCCAAACATGCCGATATGTGGCCGGGTATCAATGATGTTACCAAATATGTCATGAGTAATACTATGGACAAATCAGACTGGCAAAACTCAGTGTTCCTGAAAAGCGTTGATGACATAAAAAAGCTTAAGGACTCAGATGGTTCTGGTATCCAAATTCACGGGAGCGGTAATCTAATCCAAACACTTCTCAAGCATGATCTGGTTGATGAGCTGTGGCTCAAAACGTTTCCGGTTACGCTCGGTACGGGCAAGCGTTTGTTTGTTGAAGGGACCATGCCTGCGGCCTTTACTTTAACAGAAAGTTTGGTTACACCAAATGGTGTGATTTTCGCCAATTACAAGCGGGCCGGAAAGGTCAAGACAGGTACTATCGGATCTTAAGACGGCATTGTTGTTCGGGGCGGACGGGTGAAAAGCCGCGCCGTTAAAACATACGAATCACTTATTGCATAGTTGTTCGTGTTCATGATGATCCTAAGAACGACCGCACTTAAATAACAATAACCGGAGGAATTTTAATATGCAAACAATTTTAGGAGCTAACGGAACAATTGGTTCCGTATTAGCAAAGGAATTAAAAGTTTATACCGGTCATATAAGATTGGTAAGCCGCAATCCAAAAAAAGTAAATGAAACAGATGAACTATTCCCGGCCGATTTATCAGATTCAAGTCAGGTTGAAAAAGCTATTGCCGGTTCTGAAGTTGTCTATCTATTGGTTGGATTTGATTACAACATAAAAGTTTGGCAAAATAATTGGCCGAAAATTATGCGCGCCGCAATAGATGCTTGTATTAAGCACAAAACGAAATTAGTATTTTTTGATAATGTCTATATGTATGATATAAATGCTATCCCGCACATGACAGAAAATTCAATCATAAATCCGCCAAGTAAAAAAGGAGCGGTAAGAAAAGAAATTTCCGATATGCTTTTGAATGAAGTAAAATCCGGGAAATTAACTGCGCTAATTGCCCGCTCTGCTGATTTCTATGGTCCTAACAATGATAAAAGTTTTTTGATTGAAACGGTTTACAAAAACATGAAGAAAGGCAAAAAGTCCAATTGGTTCATTGATGCAGATAAAAAACATTCCTTTACTTATACGCCGGATGCCGCCAAGGCAACTGCATTATTGGGAAACACAGCCGATGCATATAACCAGGTGTGGCATTTGCCCACTGATAAAAATACTTTAACCGGTAAAGAAATGATTGCATTGTTTGCAAAAGAAATGAATGCAGATAACAAGGTTTCTGTTTTACCGATGTGGCTGTTGAAATTACTCGGTCTGTTTATTCCATTAATGAAAGAGATGCCTGAAATGATGTATCAATACGATAGAGATTATTTTTTTGATTCAAGCAAATTTGATAAACGGTTTAACTTTAGGACTACAACTTATCAAGAGGGTGTAAAGCTAACAGTGAAGCAAACAAAACAGTAAATGAATTGTTACTGTCATTGCGAGCCCCAACGTAAGATGGGGCGAAGCAATCTCGAATCAGGATAGATTGCTTCGCTCGTTGCACTCGCTCGCAATGACAGGATATGCATTGTCATTGCGAATCGCTACGTAGTAGTGATGAAGCAATCTCAAAACAAACAGATTGCTTCGCTTCGGTTACACCTCAGCTCGCAAAGACAGTTTATATCTTTGTCGTTGCGAATTGCTACGAAGTCGGGATGAAGCAATCTCAAAACAAATAGATTGCTTCGCTCGTTGCACTCGCTCGCAATGACAGGATATGCATTGTCATTGCAAATCGCTACTAAGTCGGGATGAAGCAATCTCAAATCAGGATAGATTGCTTCGCTTCGGTTACACCTCGGCTCGCAATGACAGGATATGCATTGTCATTGCGAATCCATACGAAGTATGGGTGAAGCAATCTCAAATCAGGATAGATTGCTTCGCTTCGGTTACACCTCAGCTCGCAATGACAGTTTTAAACTTCTATCCTATATTCTCTTTCAAAAACTTCATAAGCTCATCAACTGTTTCGAAGATATAATCACTATTCATTTCTAAAATCTTCTCTTTAGCATAACTGTCCCAAACAACAGATGCAATTTTAACTCCTGCATTTCTTGCGGCCAAAACATCTGCAGGCGCATCACCTATCATTAAAACTTTATTGCGGTTCAAATTAAATTTGTGCACAAACATGTCTATTCCTTCCGGTGAAGGTTTATGCCCTTCAATATCATCACCGGTAACTATCATATCGAAAAGATCATAGACGCCAATTTTCCTTAGCGTTATATCGGTTGAGCCTCGTCCTTTGCCTGTGTAGATTGAAAGAGGAATGTTTTTGGACTTTATAAATAAAAGCGCTTCTTTAATTCCCGGATAGACATCTGCCATTGCATGATGTTTAGCTTCGTAGAAAGCCATATAATCTTTGCGTGCGTCTTCGTAATCTTCTTTCATCCACTCTTTTAGAATTACATCTTCCGTTGGACCGAATAGAGCGATAATCTCTTCATCCGTAACTTTTTTGTTGAGATATTTTTCAGTTACGTGCCGGAAAGTTGCAAAGATAAGTTCGTTAGTTGATGTGAGTGTCCCATCAATGTCAAAAATGATCCCTTCAAAATTATTCAAGGCTGCCTTATTGAGAAAATTATTATTGTGTCGGTTGTATTGGAAGTAAAAAATATATTTTTATCAATCTGTTGCAATGAGCTTATAGAGGAATTCCCGTATGAAAAAACATTCTCTTCATTAAATTTTTCATTTAGAGAAAAAATAGAATTCCAATTTGTAAAAAGAATCTTCTTTTTATATTCAAATGGAAAAACATTGTCGCTTTCAAAAAGATCGTTACGCTTAATCCCCTTTAACACCTTACCGCTCAAAGTTGAAAGAATAAAAAATTTGCTGTACAATCCTTTAGCGTATAACTTTTTCTTATCGGTTGAAATTCCAATCGCATCAAAAATCTTTGCGGTAGATTTCCATGTAAAATTTCCAAGCAGCAGGTCAATTGAGAAAAGGGAATATTCATTATCATATACATAGACTTTCTCACCGTCACACATTATCTGTGAATTGAAAAAATCGGTTTCTGCTTTTTCTTTCCAACGCCAGTTTAACAATCCGTCACGAGTATCAATGCAGTATAGAAATCCATCCTTGCTGGTAAAAAGTAATTTATTGGCAACAACAATAGGATCTGTTTTGATCATCCCGGCGGCATCATTGTTATGCCAATATTCCTGCAGAGTTTCCAGATCATAGCAATAAATTTTACCGTTGTTTGTCCCGAATATAATAGCAGATCTCGATTCTGTTGTTTTAGGTATCATTAATTCTTTCCTGCCGGCATACTGAAGCAAGATCAAATTTGTTGTAATGCTATCGTCAATTCCAAATGATTGTATAGGTGACCCTTTTTCTAAACTAAAAGTCAGAATTTCATTTTTACTATTTGATGTACATAATAAATTATCTGTTATAACCAATTTTGATTGAAGTTTGTTTGAAGTACTGCGGCTCCAAATTTTTTTGCCGGAAATATCAAAACATGTTATCACTCCGGTTTGATCTGAAGCATAAATTTTATCCTGGTAGAATAATGGAGGAGAAGCAAGCTGTGCTTTTATTTGAATCTTTAAGACAGTATCAATTTGTGGAGTGTTAGTTATCGAAGGCGAAGTTGTACTTTTATTCTGTGAGAATAGAACGGTGAAAAATAGTACTAGAAAAAATATTATATGCCGAATTTTCATTTCTTAATCCTTAAACAAAAATAATAAAAAGACAAGTTACATTTCGGTTTTTATGCTCTTCATAATCAAAGATAATCCGGCTCGAATCAGCTTCTGAAGTCTCGCGGTCAAATTGTAATACCCCCTCTATTTTCATATATTTTCGCACCAAAATTTAAAAAGTATGATTGACATTCGTAATTTTTGCATAATAGCTCATATAGATCACGGTAAATCTACAATTGCAGACTGTCTGCTTGAGTTCACGCATACAATATCTAAAAGAGAAGCAAAAGATCAATTGCTTGATAGTCTGGATCTTGAACGTGAACGGGGTATTACGATTAAATCGCACGCAATTCAGATGAAGTATCAAGCTCTTGACGGCAAAATTTATGTTCTAAATTTGATTGATACTCCCGGTCATGTTGATTTTTCTTACGAAGTCTCACGTTCTCTAGCCGCTTGTGAAGGTGCAATTTTAGTTGTTGATGCTGCACAAGGAGTTGAGGCACAAACAATCAGTAATCTTTATATGGCAATAGATGCCGGACTTGAAATTATTCCGGTCGTTAATAAAATTGATCTGCCGAGTGCAATGGTTGATGTTGTTAAGAAACAGATCATTGATCTAATCGGCTGTAAAGATGAAGATATAATTCCGGTTAGTGCAAAGGAGAGAATTGGCATTGAGGAAATGTTGGAAGCAGTTGTTAAAAGAATTTCTCCTCCAAAAGGTGATGAGAATGCCCCGCTTCAAGCGTTAGTTTTCGATTCAATATTTGATTCATACCGCGGAGCTGTTGCTTACGTCCGTTTGTTTAACGGAATTTTAAAAGAAAAAGATGAGATTAAGTTTTTTGTAAATGATAAAAAATGTCTTGCGGAAGAAGTTGGAACTTTACGTCTTGGAAGAATTCGCACCGGGGAATTAACAGCGGGAAATGTTGGATATCTTATTGCCGGTGTTAAAGATGTACATGATACAAAGGTTGGTGATACTGTAACGCATTTTAGAAACGGATCTGAATCAGCATTACCAGGATATAAAGAAATTAAACCGATGGTTTACAGCGGACTTTATCCCACCGATACAGATGAATATGAAAATCTTCGCGAAGCGCTTGAGAAATTCCGTCTTAACGATTCTGCACTGAGTTATACTCCGGAAACTTCAACAGCTCTCGGATTTGGTTTTCGCTGCGGATTTCTTGGTATGCTTCATATGGAAATTGTTCAGGAAAGATTGGAACGTGAATATGGTCAATCTATTGTTACCACACTTCCAAACGTTGAATACTGGGTCTTCAAAAAAAATGGAGTTAAGGTTGTTGTTGATAATCCGGCAGATATGCCGACTGTTGGCGATATTGATCGCGTAGAAGAACCCTATGTAAAAGCTCAAATAGTTACACCGAGCGAATATGTCGGGAACTTAATGCAGCTTGCGATTGAAAAAAGGGGAGTATATAAGAATACAACGTACATTGATCCGACCCGTGCCGATATAGAATTTGAATTTCCTCTTGCAGAAATAATTTTTGATTTTTACGATAAACTGAAATCTATATCGCGCGGTTATGCTTCTTTTGATTATGAGTTTATCGGTTACCGCGAATCCGACCTTGTTAAAATTGATATTTTGTTAAACGGAGAAAAAGTTGATGCGCTTTCGATAATCTGTCATGAAAAAAAGTCTTTTACATGGGGGCAGAAAGTATGTACGAAGCTAAAAGACCTGATACCAAGGCAGATGTTCGAGATTTCGATTCAAGCGGCGATAGGTTCAAAGGTAATTTCGAGGACAAATGTAAAAGCGCTCCGTAAAAATGTTTTGGCAAAATGTTACGGCGGAGATATTACAAGAAAGAGAAAACTTCTTGAGAAACAAAAAGAGGGAAAGAAGAGAATGAAGCAAGTGGGTAACGTAGAAATTCCTCAAGAAGCATTTTTAGCTGTCTTACAAATTGATGATTAATATTTTTTTCGTAATCATGATCTTGCTCTTAATCTTGATCGAGAACATTAGCACGATCAAGAATACAATTGGAAAATTAACAAATCAATTCGATTAAAAATTTCAAGAAGGGAATATGTCCATATTTAAAAAAGAAGAATCAACAGAGAAAAAAAAGCCGGCCTTAAAAACTCCCCAGCAAAAATTTTGGGAGTTCTGGAAAAATTTGTTATTCGCCGCAATAGCAGCATTTCTAATCAAAACTTTTCTGATTGAAACTTCCCGCGTTCCAACCGGATCAATGGAAAAAACAATTTTGGTAGGTGATTTCCTTTTTGTAAATAAATTTGTTTATGGTTCATCCTCACCAAGAAGCATCCCATTCACAAATATTTCATTGCCGTATTTTCAAATGCCTGCATTGCGTGAACCCAAACATGGTGATATTGTTGTCTTTGAATTCCCCGGTGATAAAGATGAATTAGTCCCTACGGAATTAAGTAATTATGTAAAAAGATGTATAGGAGTTCCGGGTGATACAATTAAGATTGTTGACGAAGTAGTTTTTGTTAACGGAAAAGAGGCACCACGCGCTCCGCAAATCCAATATGATAATTATGTCAGACCGATATCTGATGTTGACACAAGAATATTTCCAAAAGGCAGCGCATTCAACGAAGATAATTATGGACCGGTTGTAATTCCTAAAAAGGGTGACGTAATAAATTTAACCTTGGATAATGTAGAACAATGGCGGACAATTATAGACCGTGAATTTGGCAAACGTGTAGTTACTGTTGAGGGCAATCAGATAATGATTGAAGGGAAAGCGGTTAATTCATACACATTAAAAGAAGATTACTATTTTATGATGGGTGATAACCGTGATGACAGTTTGGATAGCCGATTCTGGGGGTTTGTCCCGCGCAGTAAAATTATTGGTGAAGCGTTTTTGATTTATTGGTCGTGGGATCCAAGCATACCATTCTCTGATTTTTTCAAACTTCTCGGGACGGTTCGTTTAGGCAGAATAGCAAAAATAGTTCATTGAGTTTGAGCGGATTATTAGTTTAATTCTAAGTGCGGGTAAGTATAAATTCTTATTTCGCACTTTTTTATTTTATTATTTGTTAGGTAATGATAATAGAGGTTTTTATGAAAAAAATATCCATTCTGTTTCTTCTTTTAATTATTTCAGCTTCTGTAAATTCACAAACGAAATATTTAATTTATTTCAAAGATAAAGATATATCACCAAATAATTCTTTACAGAAATTATCTGCACTTTTTAAATTAGCAGAAAGGGAATTATCGGAAAGAGCAATTGAAAGAAGAAAACAAGTTATGGGTGAAGACCACTATATCACTTATGAAGATCTACCAATAAATGAAAATTATATTAGTCAAATTGGAAATGCCGGAATAAAGATTGAGAACAAACTGAAATGGTTTAATGCGGTTAGCGCATATTTAACAAATCAACAACTTGCACAAGTAAAAAAAATATCATGCGTTGAACAAATTGAGCTTGTACGTGTGCTCAAATACAAACCGGAAATCGATAATGATCCTACGAATCTGCAAAAACAAATTTTACAAAAGAATAATTCGTCACATTCTTTAAACTATGGTCCTTCATTTACTCAAGCAGAATTATCTGATATCCCTGCTGTTCATGATTTAGGTATTAAGGGAGACAGCGTAATCATCGGGATACTTGATTCCGGTTTCAGATGGAAATCGCATAATTCCTTGAAAAATTTATCGGTGCTCAATGAAAAAGATTTTATACAAAATGATAATGTTACGGAAAATCAAGCTGGAGATGCAGCAAATCAAGATGGACATGGAACAGCTGTGTTTTCTATAATAGCAGGATTTGACCAAGGCAATATTGTAGGACCTGCATACGGATCAAAATTTCTACTTGCCAAAACCGAATATGTGCCGACGGAGACTAATGTTGAAGAAGATAATTATGCAGCAGCGCTTGAATGGATGGAGTCTCAAGGCGTAGATATAACTACAAGCTCACTTGGTTATAATATTTTCGATAATGGTCAAAGAAGTTATACATATCAAGAAATGAATGGAACTACTACTAAAGTAGCACAAGCTGCTAATCTTGCTTTTCAAAGAGGTGTAACCAGTTTTACTGCTGCCGGAAATGATGGTTCTTCTTTTTGGGGAGTTGGAAACGGAGGTTTGAGTTCACCGGGAGACGCATTAAATATTATTACTGTTGGTGCTGTAGCTTCCGGTAATGTTGTTGCTGGCTTTAGCAGCCGCGGGCCAACTTCAGATGGAAGAAAAAAACCTGAAGTTGTTGCAATGGGTGTAAATGATTACCATGCTGTTGTTGGCGGAAGTTATGGCAACGGTGATGGTACTTCATATGCAACTCCGATTGCCGCGGGAATTGCAGCATTATTAAAATCATGCTGGCCTCATTTAACTAACTTGCAGATTAGAAAAATATTTCTTGAGTGCGGAGATAATGCCGCTTCACCAAATAATGATAGGGGCTGGGGGTTGATCTCTGCCAAGCAGGCAATATCTTATCCTAATCTTAGTGCAGTTGGAAATATTTACAATGTTATAAATAAAATATTCATTAATAGTGATGGAGTGCAACCAACGACGGTAAGATTAAACTTTAAAATTGGTACCGGCCCTAATCAATCTGTTAATATGAACACTGTAGTATTTAATAATACGCTAAAATATAATTATACACTTCCAGTCTCAGCGAACGGTACAACTGTTGAATTTTATTTTACTTATCTGACTAATGCGGGAGGATCGGCAGTTGAGCCTGCAAACGGAACATATAAATTTTCTTACGGCAGTTACAATATCAGCAATCTTACTTCTGTGAAAGGAGGAAATGAAATTCCTTCTCAATTTTATCTCTCTCAAAACTATCCTAATCCGTTTAATCCATCAACGGTTATCGGTTATCGGTTGTCAGTTATCAGTAAAGTCAGTTTAAAAGTTTATGATTTACTTGGCAGAGAAGTTGAGACTCTTGTTAATGAAGTACAATTACCCGGTTCTTACAATTCGCAATTCTCAATTCGCAATTCTCAATTACCCAGCGGTGTTTATTTCTACAGATTGCAAACCGGAGATTTTTCCGAGACTAAAAAAATGATTTTACTTAAATAAAAATTACAATAAAAAAATGTCCAATATATTATATGATGATCAGGTTAAATATCTAACTTTTTTAAGGAATGAGTCCAAATCTTTAATAAAGGAAATGGAAATCTATGCCGCAAAGAATAAGATACCGATCTTAGATTGGATGTCGGCAGAATTTCTTGAGCAATTAATAACCGTCAGTAAACCGAAAAGCGTTTTGGAAATAGGTACAGCAATTGGATATTCATCAATCCGTATTGCAAGTAAGCTTCGCCAAAAAGCATTGCTTGATACAATCGAAAAGAGTAAGAACAATATTAAACTTGCTAAAGAATATATCAGACGTGCAAAGCTTACTTCTTCAATAAATATTTTAGAAGGTGATGCATTAGAAATTATGCCGGGTCTGGATAAAAAATACAACCTGATATTTCTGGATGCTGATAAAGAAGATTACGAGAAACTTTTTCATTACTCGCTTATGCTTTTAAAAAAGGGAGGTGTTCTTTTCGTTGATAATCTTTTATGGCATGGTTATGCTGCGGCAAAATCTGTCCCGGAATCACATACGAAATCAACAAAGATCATTCGTGAGTTCAACAAAATGTTTATGAATTCTACAGAACTTCAGTCTGTAATTCTTTCGATAGGTGATGGAATTGGCCTTGGAGTAAAATTATAATTATGAATGAATCTCCACCGGATGTAAATAAAATATTAAAGGCTGTTGAAAGGCTTTCTAATAATCGTCTCTATTTTAGAGATGATTTAGAAATATTGGTAAAAATCGCACAACAGAGCAGTAAACTTGAAATGTTGAAAGAAATATCATTCCATGCAAAATTCTCAAACGGATTGTTAAAAGTTATTCAAAGAAAAGATCCGTTAGTTGAAGAATCATTTTTAGTCAAAGCATCAAACGAGTATAAGAATAGTCTCCAAAAAGTAGTAAAGCTGTTGGAAGATTTACTAAGTGCGGAAAATGATTTTATAAGAAATATCTTTAAGGAAAAATATTTAGAATTAAATCAGCAATGTTTATCTAATCTTAATAAACTTTGTTCGGATCTAAGTTATCTAAAATTATATTTTAATGATTTGAAGGATTTGGCAATTACCTGAAATAGAAAAAGGACTTGATGTTTTGCAGCAAGTCCTTTTTTATAATAAAAAAAGAATTATTTTATTTTTCTCAAAGTCTCTAAATATTTTTCAGCAACATCTTGTACCGATCGGCTTGAAATAAGATTATAGATTTTATTTCTTAATTCAGCCCATTCTTCATGCAACGGACAAGGTGTTTCTTCCGAGCATTCTTTTAGACCGGTAACACATTTTAAATTAATAACAGGTCCTTCTACCCTCTCTACAATTTCAAGAATAGAACTCTTTTTAGCAAGTTCTGTAATCTTAAATCCACCGCCTCTGCCTTTAAACGAATCAACGTATCCGTATTTAGCCATCCTTTGCAAAATTTTTGCTAGATAGTGAGCCGGAATGTCTTCACTTTTTGCTATTTCTGAAGACATAATCAGACTTTCTTTGGATTGACGAGCCAAGAACAAAATTGCTCTTATTGCGTATTCTCCCGTTTTGGTATATATCATTTAATTCCTCTTTTGTTAAATTATAATAAGTATTTGAGATTTAAGGGAGCCTCTTATCTTATGATCAAATTAAGTAAAAGGGAACTCTTTGTCAATAATTAGGACTAATAATGATCTGTATCTTAAATATTCAGATAGAATAAGTTATTTGTAATTCTTAAAACTAAACTCGGATTGTAATTCTGATTTAACTCGGATGAGATCTCATTTACTTTAGAAGCTTTAATTGAACAATGCATTATTGGGGACAATTCAAACAAATTTTTGTTTACAACTAATTCAAATTTTGATATCAGATGATGAACATATTTAGTCTGTTCGAATTTATATTCTAGTTCTATGTTCTGATATAATTCTTTTTCAATTTTTTTTGAAGCTTCTAAATTTTGTATTGCTGTTTCATAATAAGCTTTTCCTAAATGACCGACACCTAATTTAACGCCGCCAAAATACCGGACGACAATTGTAATAATGTTTGTGAGTTCGAAATGATTTTGTGCATTATTGATTCTTATTCCTGCAGTTCCATTCGGCTCGCCATCATCAGAATATTTGAATAATCCATCGGCCAGTTTATATGAGAAACAATGATGTGTCGCATCATAGAATTTCTTCTTAACGGAGTTTAAGAAATTTACCGCGTCTTCCTCTAAATTAATCGGCAAGGATAATCCTATAAACATAGATCCTTTCTCTTTGAATCGGAATTCAGATTCTGCAGCTATTGTTTTTATCTGAAATGGTAGATTAGACATTATTTTATTCTCACTAAAAATTGATTTTCAAACTTCCAATGCTTACAATAACATTTTGAACTGCGGAAATTTATCTATTTGAACTCTATAAATAAAATAATAATCAAAGGGGCCAGGGAACACAATCTTAAAAATATTGATTTAGAAATACCCCGCGATTCACTCGTTGTGATTACAGGATTGTCCGGTTCAGGAAAATCATCCTTAGCTTTCGATACGATCTACGCTGAAGGACAACGCAGATATATTGAATCTCTTTCTGCCTATGCTCGTCAATTCCTTGGCGTACTTGAAAAACCTGATGTAGATCTGATCGAAGGATTAAGTCCGGCAATTTCTATAGAACAGAAATCCACACATGGTAATCCGCGTTCTACTGTAGGAACTGTAACGGAAATTTATGATTATCTACGGCTTTTATATGCACGGGTTGGAACGCCTCATTGTTATAATTGCGGGAGACCTGTTGAGAAACAATCCACCGATCAAATTATTGATACCATCTTAGAAAAATTTAACGATAAGAGAATAATAATACTTGCACCCGTTATTAGAGGAAGAAAAGGACATTACAAAGAACTATTTCAAGAAATTTTAGCAGATGGTTTTATTCGTGTCCGAGTTGATAATGAAACCTATGATTTGAACGAACCTATAAAGATTGACCGTTACAAAATTCACAATATTGAAATAGTTGTTGATCGGATTAAAGTTAGTGAAAAATCGAGAGCAAGAATTGCCGAATCTGTAGAAGTAGCACTGAATTACGGGAATGGAAATGTTTTAATTAATGACGGGCAAGAAGATGTAACATTCAGCCGTAATCTTGCTTGTGTCCATTGCGGAATTAGTTTTCAAGAACTCGCTCCAAATTCTTTTTCGTTTAATTCTCCTTACGGATCTTGCCCCGATTGCGACGGACTTGGTGAAAAGAAGGAACTGGATATCAACTTAATTATTCCGGATTGGGATAAAACAATTAACGAAGAAGGTTTATCTCCGCTTGGAAGACCGAGAACTGTTTGGTTCTTTAATCAATTAGAAGTAATTGCAAAGAAATTTGGATTTGATTACGACACACCCCTAAAGAATTTATCTAAGGAACAACTGGATATTCTCTTAAACGGTACAAAAGAGAAAATACCATTCACATATACATACGGCGGAGGAAGGACGGTAACATACCAGCATAAATTTACCGGGGTGATAAATTATATTAAACATTATTACGATAACACTTCGTCAAATAAAATTCGTGAATGGGCGGAATCATATATGAATACACTTACGTGCTCGACTTGCAATGGTGGAAGGTTAAAGAAAGAATCGCTTTTTGTTACGATAAATGGTAATAATATTTCACAAGCAACAGAATTTTCGATAGTCAAAGCCAAAAGATTATTATCATCACTAAAACTCGGCAAACGGGAAGCAATAATTGCAAAGCAAATCTTAAAAGAAATTAATTCCCGACTCGATTTTTTATTAAATGTTGGTTTGGATTATTTAACTCTGAGCAGATCTGCACGAACACTTTCAGGCGGTGAATCACAACGAATAAGATTAGCTACACAAATCGGCTCACAGCTTGCAGGGGTGCTTTATGTTTTGGATGAGCCAAGTATTGGTTTACATCAAGCTGATAATATTAAACTTATAAATTCACTTAAAGATCTCCGCGATCTTGGTAATACAGTCATTGTTGTTGAACACGACCGGGAAACTATTGAAAGTTCGGATTTCATTGTTGATCTTGGCCCGTTTGCCGGTGAACATGGCGGAGAAATTTGTTTGCTCGGTGATACGAAAACAATTGTAAAATCTGCAAACGGTCAGAATTCACTAACAATTGATTACCTCCTTAATAAAAAAAGAATCGAATATAAACCTGAGAGAAGAAGAGGAAATGGAAAATTTATTGAACTCAAAGGTGCAGGCGGAAACAATCTGAAAGAAATAAATCTAAAAATACCGCTGGCGAGTTTTATAGCAGTTGCAGGAGTAAGCGGTTCAGGAAAATCTTCATTGATAAATGAAACACTGGTAAAAATTCTAATGAAGAAAATTTACGACTCGAAAGTTGTACCGCTTCCATACAAATCAATTAAAGGTTTAGAAAACATAGATAAAGTAATTGAGATTGATCAGTCTCCAATTGGAAGAACACCCCGATCTAATCCGGCTACTTATACAGGATTGTTCACTCATATTCGTGATTTGTTTGCTCAGCTGCCTGAATCAAAAATGCGGGGTTATGCACCGGGCAGATTTAGTTTTAATGTCTCCGGCGGAAGATGCGAAGAATGTGAGGGTGACGGCTTAAAAAAAATTGAAATGAATTTTTTGCCTGACGTTTATGTGCTATGTGAAGTTTGTAACGGAAAAAGATATAATCATGAAACCTTAGAAATATTATATAAAACAAAATCTATTGCAGATGTTTTGGATATGAGAGTGGAAACTGCGGTAGATTTTTTTGAAGATCTTCCGGCACTGCGAAGAAAAATTAAAGCACTTAACGATGTTGGTTTGGGTTATATAAAACTTGGTCAGCAGGCAACAACATTATCGGGCGGTGAAGCTCAAAGAGTGAAATTAGCAACGGAATTGAGTAAAGTTGGAACAGGAAAAACAATTTATATTTTAGATGAACCTACAACTGGATTACACTTTGAGGATGTTAATATTTTGCTCAAAGTCTTGAATCAACTTGTTGATAAAGGAAATACCGTGATTGTAGTTGAACATAATCTGGATGTTATTAAAGTTGCCGATCATGTTATTGATTTAGGTCCCGGCGGAGGTGAATACGGCGGCGAGATAGTAGCTTCCGGAACACCGGAAGATATTGCAGAAAATAAAAACAGTGTAACAGGTAAATATCTTAAGAAAGAACTTAATAGATTGTAGGAGATTAAAGATGAAATCAACTGTAAATGAATTCCGCGCTTACCGGAAAGAAATGAATGATAGAATACTGAACTCCGGGTTTCGTGATTATAATAAATTTTTTGCGTTAGACAATAAGGCTTATGTTAACGGTGCATTAAGTTCAAAGACAAAAGAACTGATGGGACTTTCTTCTTCAATGGTTTTGCGATGCAACGATTGCATACTTTATCATATTGACCGTTCGATTGAAGAAGGCGCAACACAAGAAGAATTATATGAAACATTTAATGTTGCTTTGATCGTAGGCGGTTCTATTGTAATACCTCACTTGCGTTATGCGATTGAGAAGATGGATGAAATATTTGCCGAGAAAAATAAAAAATGAAGCGTAAACTTTTAATCCCAAAACAAATTGTGACTGTAAATACTAAGAACGAAATTCTTAGTGATCATGCAGTTGAAATAATTGATGGAAAAATTGAAAGAATTATTTCTATTAAGGATTTCAAAACATCTGAATACAATGGGGACATTTTAGATTATCATAATTGCACACTCATTCCGGGATTCATCCAAACACATATTCATCTTTGCCAAACATTGTTTAGAGGATTAGCAGACGATCTGGAGTTGTTAGATTGGCTTCAAAAAAGAATTTTCCCTTACGAGAATTCTCATACAAAAAATTCTCTTCGTGCATCAGTTAGATTAGGTTTGAATGATCTGTTAACCGGAGGTACAACAACTTTACTTGATATGGGCACACTTCGTTATCAAGAAATAATTTTTGAAGAGTTGATAGCTTCAGGTATTCGTGCTTTTGCCGGTAATTGTATGATGGATAAGAATGAATTGTATCCGGCATTTTGTGAAACCACGGATTGGAATCTCAAATCAACTTATGATTTGGCAAAATCATTTTATAATTCAAATAATGGTAAAGTGCAATACGGTTTCGCTCCGCGTTTTGTTTTATCATGTTCCGAAAAACTTCTCAAAGAAACAAAAGAAATGATGAAAGATTTTCCCGGTTCAGTATTTCATACCCATTCTTCGGAAAATAAATCTGAAATTGAAACCGTTAAACGAAAGACCGGAAAAGAAAATGTTGAATATTTTGATTCGATTGGGATACTTGATAAGAATACAGTTCTTGCTCATTGTGTACATTTAAATGATTCTGAAGTCAAGACATTAAAAGCTAATTCAGTTAGAGTAGCACATTGCCCTTCTTCAAATTTAAAACTTGGCTCAGGTATTGCAAATATTCCGCGATACATCAAAGATGGGATTTCTGTTTCCCTCGGCGCAGACGGCGCTCCTTGCAATAATGGATTAAGTATATTTAATGAAATGCGTCTCGCAGCTTTAATTCAAAAACCGATTCACGGTTCAACTGTAATGGATGCGCTAACAATTTTCCGACTTGCTACAATAGAAGGTGCTAAAGCTCTTCATATCGAAAAAAAAGTTGGAAGCATTGAAGTTGGAAAGAAAGCTGATTTAGTTTTGTTGGGTCTCGACAAAGCCGATCAGCCATTGCAAATTAATGATGAAGGGATTTATTCAAGTATTGTTTATTCTGCGTCTAAAGAAAATGTAAAATCAGTTTTGATTAATGGTGAGTTGGTTATGGATGATGGAAGATGTTTAATGTTTGATGAGAATGAACTAATTAATTATGGCAAAGATGAATTACAACAATTATTGAAGCGGGTAAATATTTGAAACTAATCTTTGCAACACAAAATATTGGTAAAGCAAAAGAAGCTAAAGCAATTTTTGCAAACGCATCAATTGAAATATTCTCACTTTATGAACTCGGAAATAATATAGATATAGAAGAACACGGAAAAACATTTAGTGAAAATGCTTTCATCAAAGCTAAAGTTGTTTATGATATTTATAGAGAACCGGTTTTAGCAGATGATTCCGGGCTTTCAATCGATCAGCTTGATGGAAGACCGGGTGTCTATTCGGCAAGATATGCCGGAGAGAATTGTACTTACGAGGACAACAATCTAAAAGTTATTAATGAGCTGAAAAAATTTGCCGAACCCCACAAAGCAAAATTTATAAGCTGTGCTGTTTTTTACAATGGCAAAAATAAAATTGAAGCATTTGGAGAATTACACGGTAAAATAATATCGGAAGAACGTGGTATGAACGGATTCGGTTACGACCCGATTTTTATTCCGGATGGTTATAATCAAACAATTTCTGAAATGGACTTTGAGGAAAAAAATAAAATTAGTCACCGCGCTCAATCATTCAATTTGCTTAAAGAAAAATTATTGGATTTATAATTTTGTTGATATTGGCTAAAACTATTCATTTATTTAATTAGTTGTTGCTGCATCTATTAATAGATGAGGTTGTTCTAAATGGAATGGATCTTACTAATCTTATGGCTTTCAATAATTAATGGAGCTTTAGGCGGTCAGTATGTTCTTAACTGGATGGGGAATCAGGAAAGATTTGTAGGTAACCAGCCGGTAGGCGTTTCTCCGGGAGTGATGACGTGGTGGCGCGAGTTATCAAAATTAGCTTGGGCAGTAATTGCTGTAGTAATAGAAGTTATTCGAGGCAAGAAATTAAAGTATTTATGGCCAGGTATGATTTCTATGGCCACGATTATGATTTGTGCATTCACCGGAGTGATAGAAAACATCGGCTTCTTTTATTTACCACGATATTATTCCCCTCATCTCTTTGCACCGTATGTAAATATTTATTTAGCACTCCTCCCGTTTTTTGGAAAGTTTCTTTTTAATGCTCCAATCAGAAAAGCGCACTGGATCGGTGTATTGTTAGTCATAGCCGGATTGTCAATACCGTATCTTCCACGCATTATGGGAGGTGTCGTTGACCCGAAGTCGGTTCTTGATAGTTCTGCAATTATTTGGATAATCATAATTAATTGTTGCCTCTTCTCTCAACAAATATTAAATAATAAAACTGTACAAACTGCGTTTAAAGGAGTCGGACCAAACGCACTTGTTGTATGGCGCGAGATATGGAAGATGGTTTTTATCACCTCTGCGCTTTTTATTATTCCATTCCTTGGTGATTCAATGAATGTAAATATTCCCGATCATATAAAAGCAAATACATTTGAGACAAGAGTATTGGCAAAACTAGATACAGAAAAAAAAGAATATCTTCTAAACTGTTATTTTGAAAAAGACGGTTCATATATTCAGAAAGAAAATCTTGATAAAGCAACGAAAGAAAATGTTAAGAAAATATTCGCATCAACTGAGTATCACAGATTCTTTTCCCTGTTTCAAGGTTCGATTATTCCCAAAAATTGGTGGCCGATTTTATTTGTAGTATTAGCGGGATTCACCGGGTATATATACAGTTTTGGATTTTTCAAACTTGCACGCTTCTCTGCGCATTTTTGGGTTCCTTACACAAATGTTTACCTGGCAATAATTCCTTTCGTAATGTTCTTATTCGGTCAAAACGTAACTACCTATCAAGTCATAGGAGCTGTTATTACTACCGCCGGATTAATGGTTGGAGTTTCTGATTATAAAAAGAATAAAATTGAAGAGATTGAAAAAAAGTATAAGTAAAAATAATTTTTCGCTGTTTAGAGAGTTGGATGAGGGTAACTTTATTTTTCCGCAATTACAATCTGAACTAATCCAAGTGAAAGAGAATACTTCTCTATTTTAGAGAAACCACATTCATTAAAAAGTTTAACAAGATTAACTTTTTTATCAAACTCGCCAACAGATTCCGGTAGATAAGTATATGCTTCTTTGTCTTTGGAAATTAATCTTCCGATAAATGGTAAAACTTTATTGAAATAAAAGAGATAAAAATTTTTTACCAGAAGATTTGAAGGGAGACGGAATTCAAGAACTGTAACTTTTCCATTTGCGGAAAGAACACGATGAAAAGTTTTAAATGATTGAGGTATATCGTAAAAATTACGTACACCAAAAGCTACCGTAATATTTGTGACTGATTCATCTTTGAATGGAAGATGCTCAGCCACTGTTTCAACTACTTTCCCGTTAATCCAATCAACTTTTTTGTTGAAGAGTAAAAGCATATTAAGTGAAAGATCGGCCCCGAATATTTTTTCTATACCAAATTTTTTAGCTGTGATTGCAAAATCACCCGTCCCGCAAGCAATATCCAACAATTTTGATTCGGATGACATTCCGGAAAGTTTAATAGCTTTTTTCCGCCAGTAAAGATCAACACCAACACTTAGAAAATGATTTAAAAAATCATATCTATAAGAAATGGAATCAAAAATTCTTCTTACATGAGTTTTTTTATTTGTGCCTTCCATCTTTGCCAACTAATTGGTAATTTTTCCTAAGTATTAACAAGGCAAATTTATGGATAAATATTTAAAAGCATTAAAACAAAATGTATGTTTGATATGTGTAGATTCCAGCGAAAAGGGGAGTTGCACATTAAATGAGAAAGAATCATGCGCAGTCGAATTATTTTTACCTCGAATAATAGAAGTAATTCATAATACTGATTCCGATAACATGCAGGAGATTCATCAAAAATTAAAAGATACTATCTGTGTTGAATGCCGTGCTCAAGAAAACGGTAATTGTTATTTACGTGAAGATGCCAATTGTTCTTTGGATAGATATTTTTGGTCAATAATTGAAACAATCCAAAAAGTTGATGCCGGTTTAATTATATAATCGTACTCATGATCTTGCTCTCTAGAAGTAAATCTGATTATGATTAAGATTACGAGCAAGAAATACTAGGACTGAAATCCATCCTTAATGTTTAACCACCAATAGTATATATATTTTCCGCTCCACAACGTAAAAATCATAAAGAATAATCCACCGATTAAATCTATTACGTAATGATATCTTAGATAAACGGTAGCAAAAATTAACAATGAACCGTTTATAACAAAAAACCACCTCAGCTTACTTTTAAATTTTATTGAAAGGAACATAACCAGTAATGTCATTTGTGTATGTCCGCTTGGGAATGCATCGCGTTGAACTATCAAAGCCGGATTAAGTGTTCCACTCGGAATTGATTCTCCGCTGTTCACAACCTCACGCAAAAAGTCTGTTACAAATAAGCCGGGTAATTCTAAATTATTAGTCTCAAAGTTGTGAAGTGTAAAGCGCGGACCAATTGCCGGGACTAAAATGTATCCTATGAAAGAAAGAATAAATCCATAAACAATTATAAAAGCCGAGTAATTAAATTCTTTGGATTTCTTTTGTCGGATTAGGTCAATTCCAAGAATTACCGGCAAGAAAAAAAATGTTCCGTAAACAATTTGCAACAACTCTGTAAAATATGGATTCGCAATCCTGTACAATTCAACTGTCGGATCAAATCTAAAGATAAAACGGTCAATCAGAATCAATATATTATCATAAATAATTCCGCGAATCGGATTAATCATTCCATATAATTCTTTGAAAAAAATAAATATAAGAGGGACTAAATACCAAAGATGAAATTGCTTCCAAATAAAGCTCTGCGTTTTTATCTCTTGGTAAACGGTTAACAAGATAAATTCGATAATTATAATATTTGTCAGGATATGAATATGCCACAATGTAACTTTTTGAATGAAGATTAAATTTAAGAGAGAAAGAAGAAAGCAAAAAATGATAACGATAAAATCAACCGGCAATAAATTCTTGATAGATGATTTGAAAAAGTTCATGTTCAGAGTATAATTAATTCCGTATCAGTTTACTTTGATAATTCTTTATAATCATGGTTAGTTCGACAAATTCCATAATGGTTAATTCCTCAGCGCGACGCGATAAATCAAATTCGCAATTATCAAAAACTATTTCCGAAAAAGTACTATTGCCGAGTGAATTTTTTAATTTCTTTCGTCTATTGCCAAATGCCGCTTTTACAACTTGAATAAAAAGTTTATCATCAACGTTGCCGGGAAGTTTTTTCCTAAAATTAAGATGAATTATTGCAGATTCCACTTTTGGTCTGGGATAAAAAACATTCGGGGAAATCTTGAAGCACAATTTTGTGTCGGCAAAATAATTTAGTAAAACTCCTAAGATCCCGTAATCGTCACTTTTTTCTTTGGCGGTTATTCTTTGTGCTACTTCTAACTGAACCATTAATGTCGCATCAGAAACCAGAGAACGATTCTCAATCAACTTGAATAATATTGGTGAAGTAATGTTATATGGGATATTGCCGATAATTCTTATAGGAGATTCATCAGCAATAAAGTTTAAATCCATTTTCAAAAAGTCTTGATTAATCACAGTGACCACCGGAAACCCAAGTGCTAAGTTCTCAACAACTCGTTTATCAATTTCAACAGCATAAAGTTTTTTAACTGCATGCATCAGCTCGGTTGTTAAAGCACCTGTACCAGGGCCTATTTCTAAAACAACATCAGTTTTTTGCGGATTGAATTCCCGGACAATTTTTTGGATGATGTTCTTATCAATTAAATAATTTTGTCCAAACCGCCTTAAAGGTTGTAATTTTGACATTAACTTTTTATTAAAATTTAAATTTACATGTGCAATATAGATTTCTTCGCTTTAACTTATAACTATGATTTTACTTTTAAAGGTGAATTAAATTGCTGTTCGAAATCGTTTTCTTAACCGGGCTTTCTCTCTATTTTATCCAACTTGTGATATTTACTATTGGTGCCGGTAAGAAATATCCTAAAATACCGGAAGATAAATATCCATTAGCCACGGTAATTGTTGCGGCGCGTAATGAGGAAAATAATATCCTAGATTGTTTACAATCCCTTAATAATCTTGTTTATCCGAGCAATAAGCTTGAGATAATTATTGTTAACGATCATTCTACCGATTCAACCGGTAAGATTATTGAATCGTTCATAAAAGACAAACCAAAGTTTAAATGTATTATTCCCAATGAATCTATCGGTTCATTAAAAGGAAAGACAAACGCGCTTGCAAATGCAATCAAGATTTCTAAAGGGGAAATTATACTTACTACTGATGCAGATTGTATCGTATCTCCGGAATGGGTTGTAACGCACGCATCATATTATAATAAAGACATCGGTTTTGTAGGCGGATTTACAACTCAGCAAGATCAAAATTCATTTAGCGGAATGCAGGCAATAGATTTTGTTTATCTTCTTACAGTTGCAGCCGGTTCAATAAATCTTGGTAAACCGTTAAGCTGTATAGGAAATAATATGTCTTACCGGAAAAGTGTTTACAAAGAAGTCGGCGGTTATGAAGGATTGCATTTTTCAGTGACAGAAGATTTTAATTTATTGATGGCAATTCATGATCTAAAAAAATATAAAATAATTTACCCGCTTGATGTTGGCGCATTAGTTACATCAAAAGCTTGTCCCGATTGGAAAACTTTATATTGGCAAAAGAAACGTTGGGGTGTTGGCGGAATGGAAAGTGATTTGATCGGTTATTCGGTTATGGTTTGGGGATATATAGTCCATGCAGCTATGTTATTGCTACCTTTCTTTTTCTCAATGACGGGATTATATTTAAGCATCTTTAAAATATGTGCCGATTATTTTTTTGTTAAACCTGTATTTAATAAATTGAATCTAAGGATGAAGTTTTCTCATTTCATTTCGTTTGAGATTTATTTTATCATTTATGTCTTAGTGCTTCCATTTATAGTACTTCCAAATAGAAAAGTGAGATGGAAAGGAAGGACGTTTTAATAATTTTATGAACTCTATTATGAAAAAAAAATATCTAATACTTTTGATTTTGATTTTCCCATTTCTTAGCCATGCCCAGAATTTATCCGAAACTGAAATTGAATTTTTCCCCAATGATTTGACGATTCATCCTTTTACTGCAAATCATTTGGAGCCAGAGCTGGGATTTGTATTTAAAATGGACAGCAACCAATTGTTTCTAAATATAGGAAACTCAATGGATCTGGTAAGGCTCAAACACAACAGTGAAATTTTCTCAATTGGTGCCGATCTCTTCACATGGACACTCTTAAAAAAAGAGGATAACTTTCACTTCCCTGTTGATGCAATTGATTATATGTTCGGATTAAATTTTGGATTTAAGACAGCGGTACATGATTACGCATTTGGTGCTCGTCTAAGGTTAAGTCATATTAGTGCTCATTTTGTTGACGGACATTTTGATAAGACTGTTCAGCAGTGGAAAGATGGAATGAGCCCAAGGGTTTTTAGCCGTGAGTTTATAGAAGTATTGGGATTCTATTCATTTTATAATTTAAGAATTTATGTTGGGGGAACATACCTTTACCATGTAGACCCTGCCGGAATTGGGAAGGCCTCCTTACAGGCTGGCTTGGAATATTTTGCTAAAGATGCTCTTTCTTATAATATATCTCCATACATATCTGCCGACGGAATAATGAGAACCAACGACAATAAAAGAAATTTTACATTAAATGCCGGAGTGAAATTTGGTAAAGTCGAGGGAAGAGGACTAAGAATATTTTATCAATATTATAACGGTTATGATACTAACGGTGAATATTTTGATGTAAGAAGAGAATACTCAGCTCTTGGAATAAATCTGGATTTATAGAATGCCTAATAAAATATTTGAGACTTTCATTAAGTCGTTCCGCGGGAAAAAATATAAGCATAATTATATTCTTCACATTTCATTGTTTGTAGTTACATTCATAACAACTGTTCTTGCAGGAATTGAATGGACAACAGGTAAAATGGGTCCTTATCAGTTAAGTGATTTGAAGTTTGGGTTTGCATATTCTCTCTCAATATTATTTATTCTTGGGGTTCATGAGTTCGGACATTTTTTTGCAGCAGTTTATCATAAAGTAAAAGTTACACTACCGTTCTTCATTCCATTTCCTCCTATTAGTGGTTTCTTGAATTTTGGAACTATGGGCGCCGTAATAAAAACAAAAGAACCGATTCCAAATAATAAAGCGATGTTTGATATCGGGGCCGCTGGACCAATTGCTGGTTTTGTGGCATGCTTAATTGTATTGATCTATGGCTTTACTCATTTACCTCCGGCGGAATATATTTTACAAATTCATCCGGATTATTATTCGCCGGATTATGGTAAAAATGCGATAGGTTTAGCATTCGGAGATACACTTTTATTTTCCATGTTAAAATTTTTGTTTACTAATGCATCGCAATTTGTTCCGCCGATGTCCGAAGTTTATCATTATCCGTATTTATGTGTTGGATGGGGAGGATTGTTCATTACATCAATGAATTTAATTCCGGTTGGACAATTGGACGGCGGGCATGTTATTTACAGTATGTTTGGTGCAAAGAAGCATGAAGCAGTTGCAAGTATAGCAATGATAATGTTGTTATTGCTAGGAGTATTGGGAATATTACAATCATTTCTAAATTTTGGTATAACTATCGGTTGGAGCGGCTGGTTATTTTGGTCATTAATACTTTTTTTCTTTATTAAGATTAAGCATCCGCCTGTATATCAATTTGAAAATTTAGACTGGAAGAGGAAGGTTGTCGGTTATATAGCAATTCTTATCTTCATCCTTTCATTTTCGCCAACACCAATTATAATTTCACTTTGAATTGATGATGAAAGATTACTCTTGATTATATTATCAAACATCCATTAATTTACACCCAAGAAAATGGGAAAAAATCATAGAGAACTCCGCTACTGTTATTTTTTGAAATCAATTAAGTAGGAAAGTTAATTCTCTATGATTTTTTCTTTTTTTATGCATACCGATAATAATTCCAGTAATTCTAAGATTGATTTCTCATTAGTCCCTATATTTATGAAAAAATTTGCAATCAATATTTTTAGTCTGCTTTTAATTTTTTTTACTTTTATCTCATGCGATAAAATTCCCGATGGGATTGTGGATTCCAGATTAGTTGATTATAAAGTATTAGAAATATCTGCACCGGCATCATTTTCTACCAATGCCTTAGATTCAATTATTACTACTTCGGTCAAACTTCAAAATACAGCAGAAATAAAGTCCGTTTGGTGTACCGTAAAAGCTATTGACGGGACTGAAACTAAATTTTCCCGTATAGATTTACTTGATAACGGAGATATTCAAAAAAATGGAGATCAGAATAGAGACGATGGAATTTACTCGGCTAAGTATGTTATGAGTAGAAAATTTTCCAACGGGAAATATCAAATTGAATATTATATTGAAGACAATGTCCGCATTTCTCCGGATAATGTGAAAAAAATCGGGGCAAGTATTTATTCGTATGATAACGGACAAACAAATTTTGCACCTTCATTATCAAATCTAATAATTCCTGTATCCGTTAATAGAGGGGACAGTTTTACATTTACAATAAAAGTAGAAGATACAAACGGACTAAACGACATTTCTCAAGTTTATTTCAAGTTAATTAGACCAGATAACACCGCAGTTACTCCGGGCGCTCAGGATGATAATGGTTCAGGATCCTTTTTAATGCATGATGACGGAAGCAGTAATTATGGTGATGTTCAAGCTGGTGACGGAATTTATTCTTTCAAAAATTCTTTTGGTGTAACTTCTCAAACAGGGGTTTGGAGATTTGAATTTCAGGCAAAGGATAAAGGAACACCGGCAAAATTAAGTAACATTATAACTTCTCACATGACCGTTAATTAATGAAAAAAATTCTAATCACATATTTGTTTTTTGTTTTGGCTGTTAATCTTTTCGCACAGCAGAAGTTGACTAATTACAATCTTGGGAAAGAAAATAATGTTACATCTGGAGATGTAACGCAGCAAAGCAATACAATAGAAAAAATATTAATTCATGATAATGTTATTTGGTTGGCTACTTCGAAAGGATTAAGTAAATCAACTGATAATGGTTTGAGTTGGACAAATTATTATAATATTCCTGAATTTGGGACTGAAAGTGTATCATCAATTGGATATGTAAACGGTGTAATATGGGCAGCCACATGGCATTATGAATTTGAACTCGGAAGCAATGTTCCTGTTGGCACAGGTATTAAATATTCTATCGATCAAGGACAAACTTGGAATAAAATTCCTCAGCCGGTTGATGCCCCAGCTGATTCAAGCATAGTTTATGGAATAAATAAAATTCGTGCACTACCCGTTACTGTTCCAGAACAAAATTTTATCTACGATATTGCATTTTCAAGTAATACAATTTGGATTGCAACATTTTCGGGAGGTTTGCGTAAGTCAACTGATATGGGACAAACTTGGAAAAGAGTTGTGCTCCCTCCGGATAATCTAAATTCAATTAAACCTACAGACACTTTAAAATTTTCATTACAACCTCAATCTGGTAAATTCGGTCCAGAATCTTATTTGAATCACAGAGTGTTTTCAATTCTTACCATCGATGATAATACAATCTATGTTGGTACCGCTGGCGGAATAAATAAAAGTACAGATGGCGGAATAAGCTGGACAAAGTTTAATCATACAAATCAAAACAATCCTATTAGCGGTAATTTTATTTTATCCTTAGAAAAAAATGATTTTGATAATTCTATTTGGGCTGGGACATGGAAAGCGGAAGGACAATCGGAATATTGGGGAGTAAGTTCATCTAATGACGGTGGCTTAAACTGGAAAACTTTTCTCAATGATGAACGCGTCCTCGATTTCGGATTTAAATATTTTGGTAATCCTGGAAATTATGTCGCCTCAGATGTGTTTGTTGCAACTCAGAACGGTTGTTACAGATCGAGTAATAACGGTTCTACCTGGATTGCCGCACCTGAAATTATTGATGATAACAAAAATGTAAGTTTGAATACAAAACACTTCCGCAGCGTTAAAGTAAATCGTAATCAAGATAATTCTTATGATATTTGGCTGGGGACACTAAACGGTTTAGCACGATTAAAAGAAACAGCAGGATTCTGGAGCGGAAACTGGAAAGTATTTTTGGCTTCTGAAAAACTTGCTTCTGCAAATGACACTTATGCATTCCCAAATCCTTTTTCACCGGATGAAGAAAGTATTAGGATTAAATATTCAACTCCTCAAGCAGCAAATGTTACTATTCGTATTTTTGATTTTGGAATGAATCTTGTAAAAACGCTGATTCAAAATTCTTATAAAAATATTAGTACTGAAAATTTTGAATTTTGGAATGGAAGGGATGAAAACGAGAAAATCGTTCCTAACGGAGTTTATTTTTATAGAATTGATCTTGGAACAGGTACACCTTTGCACGGAAAAATTATGGTTATGATGTAATGATCAGAAAAATAATTATACAAATATTTCTTGTGTCGTCATTTGCATATGCGCAGGCATCCATTTCGGAAATTAGCAGTATGCCCGGTGCTTTTAGCCGTATGGGATTTGGTGCACGGGGAATGGGAATGGGAAATACAATGTCGGCCGTAAAAGATGGAAATCTTGTATCTTATTACAATCCGGCGCTGATTTCTTTTCAGGAAGGAAATTCATTTCAAACTTCTTATAGTCTTCTTTCTTTAGATCGTTCGCTCAATTTCTTAAATTTTACAAAAAGATTTGAATTAGGTAAAAAAGAAAATGCTGATGGGACAACCAAACCAAGATCAGTAGTAGGTTTAAGCATAGGTTTAATTAACGCTGGAGTCTCACACATTGATGCGCGCGATAGTGAAGGAAGAAAAACCGGTGATTTATCAACGAGCGAGAATCAATTTTTTGTGGCAGTCGCAAATCGTTTTTCTGAAAAACTTTCGATTGGAATCGCATTTAAATTTTATTATTATAAATTATACCAGGATGTAACTTCATCTGGGCTTGGGTTTGATCTCGGAGCGTTGTACTCATTGAATAATGAAATGACTTTATCGTTTATGATCTCGGATATCAATAGTAAATATGAATGGGATACTGGAAAATTATACGGTGCAAACGGAAACATCACTAAGAATAAATTCCCGTTGCTGAAAAAGATTGGATTCTCATATAAGTTTGATGAGCCAAAGATTATTGCAGCAGTTGAATTTGAAAACAGTGACGGCGGAACTAACTTCGTGCGGGCCGGAGGTGAATACAATATTTATGAGAATCTTTTTTTTCGCGCTGGGCTTGATAAACTAAACATAAGTAATTTTGATTTTCCCGTCAGACCAACATTCGGGTTCTCTTATTTTTATTCATTGAATTCAGTTAGATTTGGAATAGATTATGCGTTCGTTATAGAACCTTATTCACCAAGTGATCAACATATTATAGGCATCAATGTTAATTTCTAGAAAAGAAAATATTGTAATAAAATTTCTCGTTTTGTTTTTCATCAGTGCTGGTTTATTTGCTCAATCGGCAGGAGAGAACGGATTAGCTTTCCTAAAATTCGGATTTGGTGCACGCAATGTTGCAATGAGTGATCTTGGCGTGGTCTCTGCTAATGATTTGTCTGCATTAAATTATAATCCTTCCTTAATTGCTCTTAATAACAAAACGCAATTATCGTTCACACACAATTCCTTATTCCAGGATCTCAATTCTGAAATGTTCGGTGCTAGTTTTTCAGTTTTCGGTTTACCGGTAGCAGTTGGAGTAAATACAACTACAATAGCAAATATTGAAGTACGATCTCAGCCTGGGGATACAGAATCAACATTTAGCGCTCATTATTTTACGGGAAGTATTTCTACGGCTTATGAGATTATAAATAATTTCTATGCCGGCGCAACAATGAAATATCTTTATGAAAATCTTTTTTCTAATGATGCAAACGGATTAGGTTTTGATTTCGGTATAGCATATAATGGACTGATGGAAGGTTTATCACTAGGATCTGCTATAAGAAATATCGGCTCTATGAATGAACTTCGTTTTCAAGCAACAAAACTTCCGACGGATATTCGATTAGGTGCGGCTTATAATTATTCCATTACCAATTCCAGATTGGATTTTACCTTGCTCACAGGATTTCAAAAATATTTAGAACAAACAGATTCACACCTTCATGCCGGCGGCGAAATTGTTTACGATAAAATATTCGCGCTCCGAATAGGATTCGCAAGCGGTTATGATTCAAAAAATATTTCTACCGGATTTGGTGTTAAATGGAAAGGATTAAATTTCGATTATACTTACGTTCCATTTCAGTATGGTCTGGGTGATTCACACATCATAACTTTTGTTTATACATTTCAATAGAGTATTACTAGCAAAAGAAACTTAATGATGAATTGATTTTTACTGTCTCAAAACACAATAATAGCGAACAATTAAATGGAGGAAGCTATGTTTGTTAATATGCAGTATCAATCGTGTATCATCATGTTTGTATTTTCGTTTATCTTCTTGAACAATTCTGTCAAGTCACAAAATCTAGCTGGCGAATCTAAATTAAAAATTAATGTCCAATACGTTCTTGATGGAAATGAATTACCAAATATCACCCGTGAGATTGGAGCTTATTTTGTAGAAACACTTAAATCTAAAAATGTTTTAATAGCTGATGACGCATTTTATGAACTCGCTCTCTCAGTCAAAGAATTATCTGAGAATAACGAAATAATTATTTCTATCACTGAGAATATGGCATTACCGGATTACATTGTTAATCTAAATGTTGAACACGAATCCTTTTATAAAGATGTCTCCGATAAAACCAAGTTTCCTCCTGAAGGTAAAGAAATACGTAAAATGATTACTAGAGAATTCATGTACAAGTATAGAGAAGCAATGGATAATCATATTATAATAACAAATAAGACTGATTGGAAAAAATATTGTAATGAATATTTTAATGCTTTCATTAGTAAAATTACTAAGTATCAAAAACGAAGTTAATACAGTTATTAACAAATTGTTTATTTTTATACAGCACTTTTTGAAAATCTTCTTATGGGCGTAAATGGAAATCATCAAATACTCTGATGAATGGAAACTGAAGTGGGATGAATTTGTTCTGAACTCAAATAACGGAACAATATTTCATCTGCAAAAGTTTTTCGATTATCACACACCCGGCAAATTCAAATTCGATCATCTTATATTTCTAAAAAAAAATAAAATTGCAGCGCTTCTTCCCGGAAGATTATCGGACGGAATTTACGAATCGCCTATCGGTGCCAGCTATGGTTCAATTGTAACCGGAGATATTAAATTTGCAGAAGCTATGGAAATTGTTTCCGTGCTTTTAGATTATGGCAAGAATAATAATATCAAAGAGTTTGAACTTACTCCTGCTCCAATGATATATGAAAAATATCAGAATCAAAATCTGGAATTTGCAATGAGATGGCTGGGATTTGATTACAAGCTTCATTATATCTCAAGTGCAATTAAATTAGGCAAAGATGATGATTACCTTTTAAGATTTACCCCAACTACCAGAAGAAATGTTAGAAAAACATTCCGTATTAAAGAATTGCGTGTAGAGATCAACGAGCGTTATGATGAATTTTATCCGATACTTGTAGAAAATAAAGCTAAACATGATGCGAAACCCACTCACTCCTATGAAGATCTTCTTCGCTTAAAAGAATTATTGCCAAATAATCTAAAACTTTTTATGGTTTACCTCGGCAGTAAACCTATCGGTGGTTCGTTGATGTTCTTTGCAAATAAAAATGTTGCTCTCTGTTTTTATAATATGATGTTATATGAATATGCGGAATACAAACCGATGCACCGTATAATGTATGATGTAGTAAATAATGCAACAGAGAACGGGTATTCGTACGTTGATATTGGCGTATCACAGGATACGAAAGCAGAAAATCCGATGACGCCAAGTATGAGTTTAATAGAATTCAAAGAACAATTTGATGCAAAGACAATTATGAGAAATACTTTCCATATTAGACTTTGAGATATGGAATGTATGGAACGAACAAAAAAAATCTATATAACATTTCTTGGCAATCCGCGTTTTGATTCACGCATAACTAATCTTTCTAATTCTCTTCGAGAAGAGGGCTGTAAAGTTTCTATTCTTGGCTTTGATTGGTTTATTTCTCAAGAAGATTATTCTGACGAACAGACAAGAATATTTGCAATCAAGAAAAGCAAGTTTAGTTTATTTTTCTATCTGCAGTTTGTGTATATATTGGTTAATGAGTTGATAAGATCAAACGCAGATATTTACTTTTCCGAGGATCTTTACACACTTCCATTTGTAACAACAATTGCAAAAATTAAAAAAGCAAAGATTGTTTATAACAGCCGCGAGATTTATGCTCACCTTGGAGGATTGCGTAACCGCCCTGCGCTTCAAAAAATCGTGAAGTTAATCGAGAAATATTTTATTAGGAAAGTTGATCTTGTTCTTACAACCGGTCCACTAGATTCAGAGTACATTGAAAAGCTATATAAGATTAGTGATACTTTGGTAGTTAGAAATATTCCGCTCTATCAACAGTCGGTTTCTAAAATTGATCTAAGGAAAAAATATAATATTAATCCGGATAAACTAATTCTTATTTATCAAGGTGTTATTTTGCCGGGAAGAGGTTTGAGGCAGATTATTAGTGCTGTAGCTAAACTTCCCAAAACAGTTTTGATAATATTCGGTGAAGGCGAACAGAAAAATAATTTTTTAGACCTTGCCAAGAAATTAGATGTACATGATCGGGTTATCTTTGCCGGTACGATTGATCAAAAAGAATTGATAAATTACACTGCCGGCGGTGATGTTGGTATCTCGTTAATTGAAAATATCAGCATTAGTTACTATCACGCATTACCCAATAAATTATTTGAGTACATAATGGCCGGATTACCGGTTCTTTGCAGCGATCTTCCTCAAATGAAAAAAATTATTGACGATTATAAAGTTGGTGAAAGTATAAATATAGAAAATGAAGGAAATATTTTTACAACATTGAATAATTGGAACGAGGATCCAAATCTTCTTGATACCTACAGAAAGAATTGTGTTAAGGCAGCAAAAGAATTGAACTGGCAGGAAGAGTACAAAAGAGTTAGAGCAAAACTGATTTAATGGCAAAACAAAAAAAAATATTAATTGTCCGCCCGGATAGAATTGGAGATGTAGTACTTTCAACTCCTATTCCTCGTGAAATAAAAAAAACTTATCCCGGTAGCTTTGTTGCCGTTCTTCTCCGTAAATACACCCAGGACATTTACGTCAACAATCCTTATGTGGATAAAATAATTTTAATAGATGACGAAGTTAGTAAGTCTTTCTGGGAAAAAGTTACAGAAATTAGAAAATATAAATTCACACATTCGCTGCTGTTATTACCTAGAGAGCAATTAAACTATCTTTTATTTTTTGCCGGAATACCATACCGCATTGGAGTAGGACATAAATTTTATCAGTTCATCACCTTTACCCGTTATGCGGATCGAAAGAAATATATCCCGCTAAGGCATGAAGCGGATTACTGCATGGATCTTGCAAGAAAGATTGGTGTTCAACCAACTAACCTTGATACGGAAATATTTTTAACCGACGAAGAAAAACGAAAAGTTAATCTAACCCGTGAAGAATTATTAAAAGGGAAGAAATATTTAGTTGGAATTCATACAACGAGCGGCAACTCATCTCCAAATTGGAAGTCAGAAGAATATAGAAATCTTGTTCTAAGATTGATCAAAGAGAAAGATATTAGCGTGGCTGTAACGGATAACATTATTCCTGAACAGCTTAAGCAAATTGAAGGCGTGTTATATCCGAATGAAAATAAATCTTTGCGGAAATCAATACTCAATTTTGCTTCTCTTGATCTTTTAATTTCTGCAAGTACGGGACCGATGCACATAGCCGCGGCGTTAAAAGTGAAAACACTTTCTATGTTCTGTCCTTTAACAGCGTGTTCACCAAAACTATGGGGACCGCTTGGCAACGAATCTAAAATTATTTTACCGCAAGAAAATTATTGCCAGACTGTTTGTCCCGGCGATCCGAAGAAATGTACATTTAGCGGGGTAGGTGGGATTGATTCAGCTAGAGTATTTGATGAGTTAGAAAATATTCTAAGGTGAAAATAAAGCAGATTTTTTAAGATCATAATGATCAGCGTTCTATTATTAAATTTTCTATATTAGCACCCCAATTTTGCCAGGCACTAATCGGCAGGTTTATACCCAACCCCGTCAGATCCGGAAGGAAGCAGCGGTAAGTATGTAACCTGGGTGATTGGCTGTCTGGCATTTTTATTCAACGCTACTGTATAATTCATCTATCTCTTCTTGAATCTCAATTGTATTAGAGAGAGCTTTTACTATTTTGGAATAAGTTTGAACTTCATCGCTCGATAAAATTTTTCCCTTACGATCTTTCAGCCATTTCTCACAGACTTGATAACCGCCGACTTGATATTTCCAAACCTCTTCTTCAATATTACTAAAACACTGTTCAGAGTTTATCCAAACTTTTCGGTCTTCGTATGATACCTTTTCAACTTTATTAATCCCATCAGGTTTTAATGTAGTTAATTGTTTATCAAAGTCCTTCGATTTAAGCAGATGTAATTCTGCAAGATGCTCACCAAGTTTTCCAAGCTTAATAAATAGTTTGTAATCTTTTGTAAAAGGTACTCGTGGGAAATCTATTTGAAGAAAATCTGAATATTTTTTGCGGTATGTGTTGCTGAATAGAACAGCATAGATGTAAAAAAATATTTGTTCTGGAGTACTTCCTCTTTTGAAATTTTTCCTTAAAAGCTCAAATATTTCAGGACTGATGTTTGGTTCTTTGCCATGATATTTAACTTCCGGTTCAAACATAAATATCTGAGTAAAGGTACCTTTTTTCTTCTGTTCAGGGACGGGATAGATGTACAGTGGGAACAATGATTCTCCACCTTTGTTATCAGAACGAATCACTCCATCTGCAATCATTATATCGCTAATGAAGACATAGTTACACGGATTATTTGGTAACATTTGTCTTCTTGTTATTATACCAATATTGTTGTGTCTCATGTTTTCCATAACTTCTTTTCTTGTGCGTTCTACCATGTCGTCGTGATACATGATCCACTGAATATCAAAGGGACGGTAAAGGATTTGAGTAATGGAATCTTTCCAATCATGATCTTTTCTAAGTTTTTCTCTTTGTTCTTTTATTTTCCAACTTTGATTTTCGTTTAAGCCGTAAGTTTGTTTCAATATTTCTTCATCAACATTTGGATCAATAAATTCTCTAATTCTTCTTTCAAGTTTCTTCCTATCATAATCAATAACAAAACTATCCCTTGCCGTTACTATTCCAACACTGTTAATAGGAAAAATATCAGTTATTTTTGCAAACGAACCATAATGATCGAGCAGTTTGTTGTTTGTAGGTTGGAATCTATAAAATTCGGAAAGTGGAACTGTCTTTTTCCATCTTACTGTGTTGATATCGTTCTTCAAAAGCCAGTTATATTTCTTTTCACGTAATCCGTAAATCTCGGAATAAAAAACTTTATTGCTTTTATATTCTTTCTTGTCTTTAATAAAGAAAGCAATTGCTACGCCCTGCTGAATGTCAAAAACATTTTCGTCTTTAGATCCATCGGGCGCTTTTTCTTTTTTCAAACTATTACCATGAAGATCTAGAATGTAAATTTCATCAAAGCTGTTCATCAAACTTCGCCGCATTCCGCGGAAAGTTGGGTTATCCAGGTAGCTATGGTTAGTTATAAAACCAATAACTCCGCTTCCGGCTTGATCAATTTTCCATTGAGCAAATCGGATAAATTTTACGTAATCGTCCTGCAGCCACTTAGGATTTTTTTCGCCAAGCGGTTTGCCGTCAACTTCATAGTAAGCTTTTATCTCTTTGGAAATCCAATCGCCCGTATTTGATGAATGACCTGAATACGGCGGGTTGCCAAGTATAACAAGTATCGGTTCTTCTTTTTTAATTTTTCCCGCTTCGTGGGATTCATGCGAAAGCGAAGACATTGTTGGGAATTTTGATTCTTCAAGCTCCTGCATATCAAGCGTGTTGGTCAAGTAGTATTTTATCCGTTCATCATCTTTCATTTTGTAACCAAGTTCTTCAAGAAGAAAAGACATTTTCATGTGGCCAATGGCATAGGGTGCCATCATCAGTTCAAAAGCATAATAGTTCTCAAGGATATGTTCTTTAATGAAAGGACGTGTAATTCCTTCACCAAATCTATCCGTCATTTCATTAACAATAAGCTGAATGGCAGCGGCAAGAAAGCTAAGAGTACCGCCTGCAGGATCGAGAAGTGTAACCGCACTGTTGCCCAATCCGTTATCCATACCGAATTTTTCTTTAAGAATAATATGAAGTGAACGCACGATAAAAGATACAACCGGTTCAGGCGTGTAATAAACACCGCGTTTCTCTCTTGTTGCCGGGTCATAAACTTCAAGAAATGTTTCGTAAAAATGTAAGACAGGGTCGCTGCCTTTGCCTTGCACAAAATATTCTTCAAGAATTTTCTTGGTATCGGCAACATCCAATACATCGGCAATATCATCAACAATAGACTGCATCTGCTCCGGTAAATCTGTACCGGAGATGAATCTAAAAATATCTCTTAGTATGCCTATTGTTTTAGGAATGTAATCAAAAGCCAACCGTCTGTTAAAGGTTTTATCCGCACGCAAGCGTGCGGCAAATAATCCGTAAGTAATTGTTTGAGAATAAAGATCAGCAAATTCATCTTCATCAATTCCTGCTATAAGAAATTCTTTGAAGGCATTATGGAAACCGATTAAATTTTTATCGCCATTGCGTAATTCTTCTGCAATTACCTGGTCTTTTAAGAAGCGGGTTCTTTTGGCAAGTTCCGTTGCAAGTGTTTTAGCAGTAAAAGTTTTTGGAATTGAGTATGAAAGAAACCGCTCGAGCAGTTGAAAGAATTTATCTTCGTTTTCTACAGCCGGAACAACACCAAGTTTTTTAATCACCATTGAACGTGCAATAGAAATCTTGTCAACGAGTTTTCCATCGCGGTAGAAACGGAAATCGGTAAAATTGGTGAGTATTACATTAGGAAATGTTTTAATATATCGCTGCAGTTGTTCAGAGTCTTCTATTTTGTCAAGGTCAACTCCAATTGTTTTTGCTTCTATGTAACCGATTATGCGGTGTTGACCATCCGTGATTTTGAAATCGGGGTTACCGGCTTCGGTTTGTTTTGGTAGAATAGTAACATGGATTTTTTTCTTCCTTTTATTCTCAGAATATTCAACAAGTAATACATCTAAATATTTATAGAATGAGTTTTCAGTTGAATCACCGGTTGCATATTGATTCTTGAGTTTCTTAAGATAAGAGGAAATCATTCATACCCCTATATTTTATGAATTCAAGATGCTCAACTTTAATCTTGAATTCAAGTATTGAATTGTATTATCCAATAATTTCGAAAGATAATTCTCTGTCAACTACATTATTATCAATTAAGAATTTCCAATCAACACACCCGCAAGGAATACTAATATTCCTCCAACAACTACTTGAAAGATTGCAGTGCCAAGCGGTGTATCCATAAATTTATGTCTGATCCACGCAATTGTACCTAATTCGATAAGGACAACAATTACTGCAATAGTTGTAGCAGTATAAACGTTGGGGATTAAATAGGGAAGTGTATGACCTAAACCTCCAAGAGTTGTCATCAATCCTGTTATAGCACCGCGCATCCAAGGATGCCCGCGGCCTGTAAGAGTACCGTCATCGGATAGTGCTTCGGCAAAGCCCATACTTATTCCGGCACCGATACTTGCAGCGAGACCAATTAGAAAAGTATCCCAGCTGCTATGAGTTGCAAAAGCTGCAGCAAATAACGGAGCGAGAGTTGAAACGGAGCCGTCCATTAAACCAGCAAGTCCCGGTTGTATAATTTGAAGCAAGAATAATCTTTTCTGCGCGGCTTGTTCGTTTTCTACGTGAGCATTTGCTTCCATAGTTTGAGCAGTGTGAACATGTTTTCGCTCTTCATCTATTAGATCTCCTAATAATTGGCGGAGACCAACATCTGTTGTTCTACTCGCGGCAACTTCATAAAAACGGCCGGTTTCAATTTCCATTTCCTGAGCTCTCTTGCGTGCAGCCGATAGTTTTAACGGACGGGTAAGCCAAATCGGTTTTCGTTTTACAAATCCCCTAACATCATCGCGGCGAATTAGCGGTATATGTTCTCCGAATTTTTTACGGTAAAGATCAAGCAGACGGTGACGATGCCCATCTTCTTCTTTACGCATTTTTACAAATTCTTCCGCTTGTTCGGGAAAATCCGCACGCAGAGCTTCCGCAAAGTCGTCATATATTCTTGCATCATCTTCTTCAAGAGAAATTGCAAGAGCTAAAACTTCCTGTTCGGTTAGACTATCAAAAGAACGCATGTGAACTCCATTAGTTTTTGTAGAGCGATTTGCTAAATCGCTCACAGGATAAGTAAATTATTTCAACAGCAATTTTAACTTACAAATATTTGCAATAACTCCACTTCCAGTCGTAAGGATTTTCAACCAGTTTTGCCTTGGCTGGATTGTTTAAGACGTACTCCACAATTTTGTTAAGCTCTACTTCATTTCTAACAACATGATCGTAACTTTCGTGTTGCCAAAATGCGCCGGAACGATCGAGAAGTTTGTTGCATTCCCGTGCTGTGTATTTCTTTAGATCTTGTAAAATCTTAGTCACAATGTAGGTCGAATCGCCGATTCGACCCTTAGCATGTATTCGTTCTTTCTCTTTGAGCGATTCGGCTAATAGTTTCTTGTCTTGTTTCTCATTGAGCGATTCAGCGAATCGCTCTACAGGTGAAAAAACTAAATGAACATGATTAGGCATAATAGTAAAACAGATTAGATCATAATCTTTTTTATCACGGAATAATATTGAATCATATACAAGTTTAGCTATGGAAATATTTTTTAGAAAATTATTGTTGGAATATTTATCTAATAATGAATCAAAGTTTTCAAAATAATTCCATTTCAATTCCGAATATTTGATACGTTTTTCTTCTTGTGATTGAATACCGTCAACAATATTTATGTGATTCTTGTATTCGGACTTTAATTTTTCTATTGCCGTATGAGGAAGTGAGCCTGTTAATCTAAAAGTAATAAAAAAGGTATATCCTTCCGGTTGATAATGAGGTAAATGCCTTCTGTAATATGTTTTATTTAATTCCAATTTTTAAAAACCAAAGATTCGCATAATATTGATATTAGCGAACAATCTGTTCACTCTACATTTTATGGAAATAATTATAAATCAATTTTGCTTTTGCGCTGCCAATGATGTCAGCAAGTTTTTTCTCATCAGTTATTTTTATTTCTTCCAAACTAAATTTTGTTAAAAGTTTCTGTGCAACTTTTTCGCCAATACCTTTTATTTCCAGCAGCTCACTTGTAATAGTTCTTTTGCTTCTTCTTTCGCGATGGAATGTAATTGCAAAGCGGTGAGCTTCATCTCTAACATGCTGAAGAAGTTTCAAGCTTGATGAAGTTTTTGGAATAGATTGTGCTTCAGATTCTCCCGGTAGAAAAACTTCTTCCAAACGCTTAGCCAAGCCAATGATCTCAAAATTTTTAATGCCGAGATTGTCGAGAGATTCAACCGCACTGGAAAGCTGTCCTTTTCCTCCATCAACCATAATTAGATCAGGGACAGGTAATTTTTCTTCTTTAACTCTGCTGTAACGACGAGTAATAATTTCTTGCATGCTGGCAAAGTCGTCAGGACCTTCTACCGTTTTGATAATAAACTTGCGGTATAAACTTTTCTTTGGTTTTCCATCAACAAATACAACCATGCTTGCAACTGCATCAGTTCCTTGAAGGTTGCTGTTATCAAAACATTCAATTAAACGCGGAAGTTTTTTCAACCGTAAATCTCTTTGCAACGCTGAAAGCACAAACGGAACATTACCTTCCTTCTTCATTTTCTGTAGCTGAATTTCTTTTAATTGGAATTCGGCATTATGTTTACACATTAACATTAAAGATTTTGTATCGCTCTGCCTTTGCGGAATCACAAGCTTACATTTCTTAAATGCTTTTGTATTCAGCCATTCAATTAAAGTTTCGGAGTCTTCAGGTTTAATTTCTAGAATAATTTCTTGCGGTACTTCAACGTACTCATTGTAATAAAATTTTATGATAGCAGAATAGATCTGAACCAGCTCTTCGTTTTCTTCAATGCTCAAATTAAATTGGCGTTTACCGACAAGCTTTCCTGACCGGATATTTAAAATTGTAGCCGCAGCATCCTTACCTTCAAATGCCGCACTTATAACATCCCGGTCTTCAAGGTCATTTGTTATAATTTTTTGTTTTGAGGAATAAACTTGTAACTGATCAATTCTATCTCGCAATTCCGCCGCTTTTTCAAACTCGTATTTTGTTGATGCACTCTCCATTTGTGATTTTAATTCTGAAATAAGTTCATCGGTTTTTCCACGTAATACTTTTATAACCTGATTCACCATTCCGTTGTAATGTGCTTGAGTAACCAGCCCCTCACACGGTCCTTCGCACTTTTTAATGTGATAATCTAAACAAACCTTAAATTTTTTCTTGTCAACTGCTTCTTGAGTGATATCAAGCTTGCAGCTTCTAATCTTGAAAAGTTTGTTCAAGATGCGAAGGGAATTTTTCATGTTCTTTACATCAGTATAAGGGCCAAAATATTTTGATCCGTCTTTCGCAATATTTCTGGTCGGAAAAATTTTGGGGAACATTTCATTTGTAACTCGAATGTACGGGAATGATTTATCATCCTTAAGATTTATGTTATAACGCGGTTTAAACTCTTTGATAAGATTATTCTCAAGTACTAATGCTTCGATCTCGGAATCAGTTACAATTAATTGAAGATCAAAAATTTTTGAAACAAGTATTTCTGTTTTTGGTGAATCAACTTTGCCCTTAAAATAAGACCGGACTCTATTACGCAGGTTTTTTGCTTTTCCAACGTAAATAACTTTTCCTTTCTCATTAAGAAATTGATAAATGCCAGGCGAGGAAGGAAGCGAGTTAATTTTATCTTCTAAAACCGCATTCATATATTTTCTTGAATTAGTAACTCTTAATTAAAAAATGAAAATGTGAATTGCAATTAGCGGATGGAAAATATTTTATTAGTAGAAACAGAATAACTTGTCCCAGCTCTTCGGAATATTCGGTCTCTACGTTTATTAAAATATATAATTCTTTGGTATTACAACGATGCCTGTATCTGAAACAGTGAATTTCTTTTTATCAGATTCCGAATCAAAACCAATTTCTGTCCCTTCAGGAACAACAACGTTTTTATCAATAATTGTTCTGCGAAGTCTGGCATATCTGCCGATGTTACAATTATCAAAAATTATTGAATCGGTGATATAAGAGTAACTATTAACACGAACATTAAAACCGACTATGGATCGTTCAACTAATCCACCCGAGACAATTGTCCCATCGGATACAAGGGAATTGATTGCTCGTCCTACACGTTCTCCTTCATGAGAGACTGTTTTAGCGGGTGGATACTGCTGCTGCTGAGTCCGCAGCGGCCAATCATAATCGTATAAATTAAAATGCGGGCTAACATTTATCAGATCCATACTTGCAGCATAATAACTATCAATTGTTCCAACATCTACCCAATACGGTTCAGCTTTTTTGTTCTCATCAATAAATCTGTATGCCTGAACGTGATAATCATTCTTCAACATAAACGGAATTATATCTTTTCCAAAATCATGATCGGGAATTTTTTCTTTTTCCATTTTGGCAAAGACTTCTTTTAATGCGGCAATATTAAAAACATAAATTCCCATATTAACAAAAGAATAATCTTGCTTATCGGGTATGGCAGGCGGTGATTTCGGTTTTTCTATAAAAGAAGAGACTTTATAATTCGGATCAATTCCAATTACTCCAAAACGCGAAGCCTGTTCTTTCGGGACTTCAATTGCCGCTAGGGATAAATGTGCTTTCTTTTCAATGTGATACTGGATCATTTTTAAATAATCCATCTTATAGATATGATCACCGGACAGAATTAGAAGCCACTCGTAATGTTCATCTTCAAGCAGATTGAAATTTTGTCGGATGGCATTTGCAGTACCCATATACCAGTTATTGCTAATTTTGAATTGGGGCGGTATCGAATAAATAAATTCTCTTAATTCCGGATTAAAAATATTCCATGCTTCATAAAGGTGGCGGCTTAGCGAATCTGATTTGTATTGGGTTAAGACGAAAATTTTTCTAAATCCTGAGTTTAAGCAATTGGAAAGAGTGAAATCAATTATTCTATATTTCCCCCCGAAGGGTACTGAAGGTTTTGTCCTATCTTTAGTTAAAGGGAATAATCTTTCACCTTGCCCGCCGGCTAAAACCATTGTCAATGTTTTTCTTAGAATCGTTGAACCTGTATATGCCATAGCAATCCCCTTAGTGTTTAATTAAAATATATCTAATTAGTAATTGATTGGCAATTAAAGAAATTGTTAACTTTGAATAGAAATTCATACTTAACGGCTTATAAATTTTCTTAAATGCTTAAACGAAAAAATATTCTGTTTGCCGGTCTTTCAATATTTGCAGTAATAGTATTGATAATAGGCTTCTTGGTAATTAAATGGGCCTTCAATAATTTAGATCCGCTTAAAAAAGCTAAGCAATCCATCTCTGTTGCAGTTCAAATGAAAGATCTTAATGAAAAAGAACTTGGAAAATATAATCCTAAAAGCCAAAGAGCAGTTGATGTTAAACATTATCTAATTAATCTTGATTTGTACCCCGAGCAAGAAAAAATAATTGGAGATGTTACAATTAGCTTAAAAATAAATGATAAGCAATCTGATAGATTTGAGATTAATCTCTATGATAATTTTAAAATTAGAGAAATCCAAATAAATGGTGAGCAAGCAAAATATGAGCAAACAGAAAAAGTATTAACAGTTCTGAAAAAAAATAAAGAGTCTGATTCGGCAGACGTAAGAATTAAATATGAAGGAACTCCAAAAAGTTTAGGTTTCGGTTCATTCAATTTTGAAGAAGTAGACGGGCATTTACAAACTTATACTTTAAGTGAGCCGATCTTCGCCTCAACTTGGTTCCCATGTATTGATCTTCCGGATGATAAGGCATTACTTGATATTTATGTTACAAATGATTCTTCCAACATATCTCTTTCAAACGGAAAATTGCTTGATGTAAAATCAAACAAAACCAGAAGAACTTATCACTGGAAAACATTTTATCCAATAGCTACTTATTTGATAGCGGTTTATTCAGGTAACTATAAAACTTTTTCTGAAAGATATAGATCGGTTTCCGGAGACTCTCTTAATATTGCCTATTATGCTCTTCCCAAAAATATTGATGATGCAAAAAAAGATTTTTCGGGGCATTCTTCATATATAAAGGTTTTTGAAGAATTATTCGGACCATATCCGTTCATAAAAGAAAAATACAGTGTCGCTGAGTTTTGGTGGCAGGGCGGTGCAATGGAAAATCAAACGCTAACCGGAATCGGTTCTAATTTTATAAGTGGCTTACGACTCAGTACCGACGTACTGATTCATGAACTTTCACATCATTGGTGGGGAGATGCTGTTACGCCAAAAACATGGAAGGATATTTGGCTCAACGAAGGATTTGCTACTTATTCGGTTGCGTTGTATTGGGAAAAAAAAGCCGGCTTCAGTGCTCTTCAATCAACAATGATGACAAGATTTGAAATCCCTGATGGTACTCTTTATAATCCTGGTAACACTTTATTTAGCAGTCTTGTTTATAATAAAGGTGCTTGGGTTCTACATATGTTGAGGAAGGAAGTTGGAGATAACCTTTTTTTTAAAATATTGAAAGAGTACTTTCTAAAATATAAATATAGAAACGCCTCAACAGATGATTTTAAAAATCTTTGTGAGAAGATATCTAAGAAGAATTTGAATCAGTTTTTTAACCAGTGGGTTTATAAAGGGGAGGGAATAATTGAAATTGAAGCCGATTGGAAGCAGATTCAATCAAATAATTTAGAAATTAGAATAAAACAGTTACAAAAAGGTTATGATATTTATAAATTTCCGATAGACATTAAATTGATTTATGATAAGCAAGATGATTTTAATGTTTCAACCGTTTATGTTTCGTCAAAAGATACAGTTATAAATATTCAATCAAAAAAGAAACCGTCTAAGGTAATTTTTGATCCGGATAAATGGCTTCTTAAAAGAATTATTCTGATTAATGATAATTAGATAATTGACTAATGAAGAAAACCTATTTTTTTATATCGGATATTCATCTGGGTCTTCAATCCACGGAGGTCGAGAAAGAAAAAGAAAAACTTCTTGTTAAGTTTTTAGATTATGCAAAAACATCATGCGATGAATTATTCATTATAGGTGATCTGTTTGATTATTGGTTCGAATATAAACGTGTTATTCAAAAAGGATTTATCAAGACTTTAGTTGCTATTTCTGAATTCGCCGATTCGGGTAAGAGAGTTCATTATATAATCGGTAATCATGATTTTCTTCATCGTAATTTTTTTGAAACGGAAATTGGCGTAAAACTTTATCATAATCCTATTGATAAATTATTAAATGATAAAAGATTTTTTATGGCTCATGGCGATGGTTTGGTTAAAAATGATCTTGGTTATAAGATATTAAAAAAAATTCTCCGCAATAGATATTTGCAAAAAATTTATTCACTAATTCATCCTGATCTGGGAATTAAAATAGCAAGTTCAAGCAGTAAAACGAGCCGTGATTACACGGCCAATAAAAATTATGGTAAAGTTGATGGATTGTTTGAAACTGCAAAATTAAAAATTGATTCTGGGTTTGATGTAGTAATCTTCGGTCATTCACATATTAGAACATTTGAAAAATATAAAAACGGTACTTATATCAACCTTGGTTCATGGTTGGATAAACCATGTTATGGTAAATTTTCCGAAACATTTGAGATAATTGATTGGAAATAAGATGGACTTAAAACAAAAACCCAAATTTGCAAATAAGCTGAAAAAACCTGATAAGAAAACCTTAAAATATATTCTCATTGGCGGCGGTATTTTTATTGTAGTGGTAATATTTTTATTCATGCAATATGTCTCTGAAGGATTGCCTTCACTTGAAGAATTGGAAAATCCAAGCGCTCAACTTGCAACAAATGTTTGGAGTAAAGACGGACAGTTAATCGGATCGTTCTTTAATGAGAATCGTGTTGAAGTTAGTATAGACAGCATTCCCGCTAATGTAATAAATGCTTTGATCGCAACAGAAGATAAGAATTTTTATCATCACTGGGGTGTTGATCTTCAGCGTTTCATTAAAGCAATGATTAAAAATGTTATACTCTTTAAACGTGAAGGTGCCAGTACAATTACACAACAACTTGCTAAAAATTTATACGGATTGAAAAGCCGGAATGAATCTGCTCGCGGAACGATTATAAGAAAAATTAGAGAATGGATTACAGCGATACAGATCGAAAAAAATTATACAAAGCGTGAAATACTCGAAATGTATTTTAATACATCTTACTTTGGGCACGGTGCATACGGATTAAGTGTTGCGGCCAGAGTATATTTTAATAAAAGTGTGAAAGACCTAACAATCACCGATGCCGGAGTTTTAATCTCACTTTTAAAATCTAATGTCTATTACGATCCATTTAATAAGTATGAAAATTCCATGCGGCGAAGAAATCTTGTAATGAAAAATATGGTTGATGATGATTACTTATCCGAATCGGAATATGAAAAATTGAAGCTGGAGCCTATCAAACTTTCGTATAAAAAAATTGAAGAAGGAATTCGTGGCGGTATAGCTCCTCATTTTCTTGAATATATCCGCCAGCAGGTTCAAAAACTTTCACCGAAATTTGGAATAAATCTTTATCAGGGCGGATATAATATTTACACATCGTTAGATAGCCGTATGCAAAAGATTGCCGTTGATGCTGCTCATAAACATCTCGAAACTTTTCAAAAAGAATTTGACAGGTTCTGGAATTGGCAAAAATATCCCGATGTGCTTAAGGACTTGATAGATAAAGCTATTAAAAATAGACCCGACTACCATTTTGCAATTAGTCAAAGTGAAAAACAGATTATTTATAACCGGCTTTTACATGATAAAACTTTTACTGACTCAGTTAAAAGTATAGGCAAAAGAATTGAAGTTGGATTTGTGGCTATAGATCCAAAGAACGGTGAGATTAGAGCTATGGTAGGTGGACGCGATCAAAAGTTCTTGTATGGCTTAAATCATGTAACGCAAATCAAACGTCAGCCGGGTTCTGCGTTTAAACCTATCGTTTATTCCGTTGCTATTGATAACGGTTTATATCCTGCTTATCCAATAATGAATGCTCGTTTTTTATATGATGACGGTTCAGCTAAACCTTGGAGCCCGGTTAATTTTGAAGATCAAGGAACAGGAAGGTTCATGACTCTACGAGACGCGCTAGCTCACTCAACAAATATTATTGCTGCACGTTTGATAATTGAAGGACATGCACCTCTCTGGAAAGTAGGCAGATTTGCAGAAAAGTTAGGAATAAAATCTAAACTTGATTTAGTCCCTTCGATTGCGTTGGGTTCCTCTGTAGTTTCACCTATTGAATTAACTTCGGCTTACGCAACACTCGCGAACCGCGGAATTTATAATGAGCCGATTTCCATTTTAAGAATTGAAGATAAAGACGGTGTTCTTGTTGAAAATTTTACTTCTTCGACGAGTGAAGCAATTCCAGAAGAGACAAATTATATTGTTGTTGATATGTTGCAATCGGCAATTAATTACGGTACCAGTGCATCTGCACGTTCAGTTTACAATTTTCAAAGACCGGCTGCAGGAAAGACAGGTACCACACAAGATTATACTGATGCCTGGTATGTTGGTTTTACTCCTCAATTAGCTGCGGGTGTGTGGGTTGGTTTTGATGATCAACGAGTTTCGTTTACCGGTACTTACGGACAAGGTGCAAGAGCAGCTTTACCAATTTGGGCAATTTTTATGAAAGAAGTTTACGATAAATTAAATTTACCCGTAGAAGATTTTGTTAAACCATCGGGTGGCAATATTGTTGAGGCTAGATTTTGCAAAGAATCAATTTATGAATTAGGGGATCCCAAATTATATTCGGCTGATTGCAGAACAGGTATGTTGGCAGATATTATAAATGTTAAAGATATGCCTCCAACTTTTGATGCTTATCGCGATACTACAATGAAATTTTTTGACCGCTATCAAATAAAAGACACGGTAAGACATGAAGCAAGGGAGATAAGATAAATATTAAAATCTAATCGCGTTATATTTTTGAATTGAATATTGCCCGGATGGCGGAATTGGTAGACGCGCTAGCTTCAGGAGCTAGTTGGTGTAAGCCAGTGCAGGTTCGAGTCCTGTTCCGGGCACAAAAATTTTGGATAGAAATATTTCTTTTGAATCTGCATATAACCAGGCACTCTTTTTCACAAAATCCCACTATGAAAATTTTCCGGTAGTTTCATTATTCCTTCCTAAAAAGTTGAGAAAACATATTGCTATAGTTTATCAATTTGCAAGACAAGCGGATGATATTGTGGACGAAGGGGAAAGCAATTGCGAATTGCGAATTGAGAATTTAGAATTGTATGAAGATACATTTTCTAAATCTCTAGAGGGAAAATTTCAAGATGGATTTTGGTTTGCTCTAAATAATACAATCAATGAGTTTATACTTAATCCAAAACATTTTTATGATTTGTTAAGCGCTTTCAAACAAGATATTTCTAAAACACGATATAATTCTTTCGATGAGATATTAAACTATTGTGAACGGTCCGCAAATCCGGTGGGGAGAATAGTGCTGGAATTATTTGATATTCGTAATGAAGAAGCTTTCAAATATTCAGACGCAATATGTACAGCGCTTCAACTTACCAATTTCTATCAGGATGTCTCAATAGATATGAAAAAAGACAGGATTTACATACCGTTAGATGAGATTGAAAAATTTGATGTAAAACTTAATCAGTTTGAGTTAAAGCAAAATAATACTAAGTTTGAACAGCTATTGAAATATCAGATAGATCGAACAAAAGAATATTTTTCAATAGGAAAAAATCTTTTTGACAGATTACCTGGTAAACTTGAAAAGCAAATTAAGGCAACGGTTTTTGGCGGAGAAAAAATTCTAGAAAAAATTGAAAAAATTAATTATGATATTCTTAATCATCATCCCAAACTTTCAAAAATTAATTACTTCAATATTTTATTAAAAGCATTAATTAAATAGTATGTCGGATAATTCAAAACAAATAGCAAAAGAAAGCAACAGCAGTTTCTATTACAGCTTTTCTCTTTTGGCTAAACCGAAAAGGGATGCAATGAACACGGTTTATGCATTCTGCCGTAAGACAGATGATATTGTTGATGAAGGGACTGAGCCAGAAGAATTAAAGTACGAGCGGTTGCGCAAGTGGAGAATAGAATTAGAAAAGGCTTTGTATGGGACATCAAATTATCAGCTCTTTAACAAACTCGCTGCAATTATCAAGCAATTCAATATTCCCATAGATCCTTTCTTCGAACTAATTGTAGGAATGGAAATGGATTTGCAGCGCAAACGCTATCCAAGTTTTGATGAATTGAAATTATACTGTTATTGTGTCGCTTCAACAGTTGGATTAATATGTATAGAAATTTTTGGCTATAAAAATAAGTCTGCAAAAGATTATGCTATAAATCTTGGACTTGCAATGCAGCTTACTAATATTTTACGTGATATTAAGAAAGATTCTGATAGAGGAAGAATTTATCTGCCCCAAAAGGATATGAATGATTTCAATTATTCCGAAGCGGATCTGATTAAAAGGAAATACAATCCGGAATTTGTTTCATTAATGAAATATGAAGCAGCACGGGCAGAAGAATTTTTTAAGAAGGCGGATCAATTTCTTGATTTTGAAGATAAACACTCTATGTTTCCTGCAAGAGCAATGCAGCACATCTACCATAAACTTCTTACAAAAATTGAAGCTGAGAACTATGATGTATTTACAAAAAAAATAAAAGTTGGTAAGTTGGAAAAAGCTGCGATCTCACTTGGGGTTTGGGCAAAGTATAGTCTAGTATATTAATGAAACGTGTTATTGTTGTTGGCGGGGGATTCGCCGGATTAACTGCATCGGTTTATCTAGCTGAAAATAATTTTGAAGTTACTCTCCTTGAAGCATCTCCTAAATTAGGCGGTCGTGCCTACTCACTTTATAATCAGAAATTTGACGATTACTATGATAACGGGCAGCATATATTGATGGGTTGTTACGAAGAGACACTATCTTTCCTAAAAAAAATTAATTCAACTGATAATATTGAATTCCAAAACTCACTAAAAGTACCATTTGTTCAAAAGGGCGGTGGAGTTACTGAATTAAGTACATACAAAAAATTCTATCCTCTAAATCTTCTGTTTGGAATACTTAATTTCAAAGTGTTAAGTATTAAAGAGAGATTAAAGGTAATTGATTTCTTTCTCGATTTAATGTGCTGCTATTCTTGTGATCTTAAAGATAAAACCGTTAAAGATTGGCTTGAATGTAAAAAGCAATCTGCAAATACAATAAAATCATTTTGGGAAATTTTAGTTGTTGGTACACTTAACACAACTATAGAAAAAGCTTCAGCTGAAATATTTAGTGAGGTTCTGCAGCGTATATTTCTAAGTGGGAATAAAGCAGCAACTATTGTCTTGCCAAAAACATCACTACAAAAATTTTATGTAGAAAATGCAAATCACTTTATCAAAACAAATAACGGAAAAATAATTCTTTCAGAAAGTGTAGATCGAATTGAAATAAAGAATAATAAAATTCTCAAGATTGAAACTGGAAATAAATCCTATTCAGATTTTGATTTTGTAATTATGGCACTTCCGGATTATGCTATAAAAAAAATAATGTCTGACTCAAATATTGTATTCGATTTACCTGAGTTCGAGTATTCTCCAATATTAAATGTCCATCTTTGGCTAAAGGAAAATCCATTCAAAGAAAGATTCTATGGATTAATCGGTTCACAAATTCATTGGCTCTTCAACCACGGTAAACACATCAGTTTGACCACTAGTTCAGCAGAGTTTTTGATCAATTTAGATAATAGCGAGATAATAAGACATTTTTGTTCGGAGATAGAACTATATTTTCCTATATTTAAAACCGAAATAGTGATTGATTCACAAGTAATTAAAGAAAAACGTGCAACATTTATCCCCAACATTGCATCAACAGAAAAAAGAAAAAAAATGAATTTGAAGTTAGAAAATTTTCAATTCGCAGGAGATTGGACAAATACCGGTTTACCTGCAACGATTGAAAGTGCAGTATTGAGCGGTAGAATTGCAGCAACGCAAGTTATTTCTTCTCTTAAATGAAATTGAATTCATTTTTTGAGAATCATTATAGAAAACAGATACTGCAATAATCACAAACGGAGGAATTATGTCCTTACTTAAACAAAAGCTTCGCGAAAAAATATTGATCGAACGGCCAAGGACTGAGAAACTATTGAAAGAATATGGCAATGTTAAGGTTGATGATGTAACAATCGGGCAAATAATTGGCGGAATGCGTGATATTAAAAGCTTAGTAACTGATATTTCTTATCTCGATCCGTTCGAAGGAATACGTTTTCGTGGTTATACCATTCCGGAGGTCCTTGAAAAACTTCCATTAGTACCGAATGAAGAAATGCCTTCTGTTGAAGCTTTCTTCTATCTTCTGCTTACCGGTGATATTCCAACACAAAAAGAAGTTGACGATGTTCACGAGGAATTTAACAGAAGAAAAGAAGTCCCGAATTATGTATTCAATATAATCCGGGCAATGCCAAAAGATTCTCATCCAATGACAATGTTTGCATCAGCAATTTTAGCAATGCAAAAAGAATCCATCTTTGCAAAGGAATATCATAAGAATCTAAAGAAAGGAGATTATTGGGATCCTTATTATGAAGACTCAATGAATCTTCTTGCAAAACTTCCAGAGATAGCTGCTTTCATTTACAGATTTAAATACAGAAATGAAAACATTATTAAAGGTGATCCGCATTTAGATTTTGGTGGAAACTTTGCTCATATGATGGGAATTCCTCATCCTTACGATGATATTGCAAGATTATATTTCATTCTTCACAGTGATCATGAGAGTGGAAATGTTAGCGCTCATACAGGACATTTAGTAGCAAGCGCACTTTCGGATATATATTATGCAATCAGTGCAATGTTAACCGGTTTGGCCGGTCCGTTACACGGTCTTGCAAATGAAGAAGTGTTACGCTGGTTACATGGTGTTATGGAAACAATGGGAGGTAAGATACCAACAGAAGATGAAATGAAAAAATTTGTTTATAATACTCTGGATAGTGGTCATGTTATTCCGGGATTTGGGCATGCTGTTCTTAGAAAGACCGATCCGCGCTATATGGCACAAAGAGAATTTTGCATTAAACATCTGCCTGACGATCCAATCTTTAAATATGTAGATCTTCTTTACAAAGTTGTTCCACCAATTTTGTTAGAAAGAGGAAAAGCAAAGAATCCATGGCCAAATGTTGACGCACAATCCGGTGTAATACAATGGCATTATGGTGTTCAAGAATATGAATTCTATACTGTACTATTTGGCATAGGACGAGCACTCGGTGTTTGTTCAAATATTATTTGGTCAAGAGCGTTAGGCTATCCACTTGAGAGACCAAAGTCTTTGACGACAGCAATGCTTGAAGAAGTAGCTTCCAAAAAAAACTAATTCTTTAAGAAATATTTTTCTTTAAGCCCCGAATTATCGGGGCTTTTTGTTTTAGGATTTTTATTTTTACATACATTGTTGAAAAGATTGAATAATGATTGACAAAAAGAAACTATTTTTAATTATTGCAATTCCAATATCGTTTACGGTATTGGTCTTTCTTGTAATATTTTATTATATCAGAAGTGAAAAAGCGTTACGTCAAACACCTGTTATAATTACTGAAAATGAAAGAAAAATTTCTTCGCCGCCCATACCGGAAGAATTAAATTTTTGCGGCGAGAGAGTTCCGCTTGAAGATTTTGATGTACACGAAAGAATTGATAGAGAATTCCTTGTAAATACTTACTGGCATTCGGCTACATTACTTTACTTAAAAAGAGCCAACAGATGGTTCACGGTTATAGAAAAGATTTTGAAGAAGAATGGTATTCCGGAAGATTTTAAATATATGTCAGTTGCTGAAAGCGGAATTATTAATTCTGTATCACCGGATGGAGCAACCGGATTTTGGCAGTTGATGGAACCGGCCGCAAAGAAATATGGCCTCGAGATTAATAAAGAAGTTGATGAACGATTTAATATTGAAAAATCAACTCAAGCAGCTTGTGAATATTTGAAAGAGGCTTATTCAAAATTCAAAAATTGGACTTTAGTTGCAGCAGCTTATAATATGGGAATAGACGGAATTGAAAAACAGATGCAGCGGCAGAAAACAAAAAATTATTATAACATGTTTCTAAATGAGGAGACTTATAGATTTGTATCCCGAATTGTAACATTAAAAGAAATATTTAAGGAACCGAATAAATACGGCTTTTATTTTTCAAATTATGATCTTTACCCTAACATTGAAACCTACGACGTTAAGGTCAACTACTCGGTAAATGATTTTGCTGATTTTGCCAAACAGCATGGGATAAACTATAAAATTCTGAAAATTTTTAATCCATGGTTGAGAGAAAGTTACCTGAAGAACAAGGCCAGAAGGACTTACTTGATTAAAATACCAAAATCCCGTGAAATTACACTGCCGGAAGAATAAATGAAAAAAATAAAATGATTTAATTTCTTTGCTTTGATATAAAGATTTTTTTTTATCTTTGACAAACAGAATGTCCAACCAAATGTTTATCATTAAATGCCTCTCAAGAAAAAAGTAAAATACATTTTTGTAACCGGCGGTGTTGTATCCTCTCTTGGTAAAGGGATTACTGCATCATCAATAGGGTTACTCCTAAAATTACGCGGCTATAGTGTAACAATTCAAAAGTTTGATCCCTATATCAATGTAGACCCAGGTACAATGAATCCGTTTCAACATGGCGAAGTTTATGTTACAGATGATGGAGCTGAAACAGATTTAGATCTCGGCCATTATGAACGCTTTCTGGATGTTGATATGTCCCGGGCAAATAATACAACAACCGGTCAGGTTTATCACGAAGTAATTACTAAAGAAAGACGCGGTGATTATCTTGGCGCCACTGTTCAGGTCATCCCGCATATAACCGATGAGATTAAGAAACGGATGAAATTACTTGGTGAAAGTGGTAAGTATGATATTATTATTACCGAAATTGGAGGTACAGTAGGTGATATAGAAAGTCTTCCCTTTATTGAAGCGATGAGACAGATCATGCTTGAGATTGGGAGAAAAAATGCTTTGAGCATTCACGTTACACTTGTACCTTTTATCAAATCAGCCGGAGAAATGAAAACCAAACCAACTCAGCACGCAGTTAAAAATCTTCTTGAACTTGGAATCCAACCAAATATTTTAATCTGCCGTTCCGAGGAAAAATTGTCTAAAGAAATTCGTGAAAAAATTGCTCTCTTTACTAATGTTAAGACAGAAGCTGTTATCTCTGCTTATGATTGCTCAACAATTTATGAAGTTCCTGTTGTTCTTTATGAGCAGAAGCTTGATGAATTTGTTCTTGATAAATTAAAATTACCGGAATTGCATATTAAGTTAGAAGATTGGCAAAATTTTGTTAACACAATTAAAAATCCAATTGGAAAAGTTAAGATTGCAATAGCAGGCAAATATGTAGAAAATAAAGATTCTTATAAAAGTATTGTAGAAGCATTTATTCATTCCGGTGCTGAAAATAATGTGAAGGTAGAAGCAGATTTTATCAGTTCAGAAGCAATTGAAGACAAAGGCGCAGAACATTTATTAAAAGGCTATAGTGGTTTATTGATACCCGGCGGTTTTGGTGAAAGAGGTATTGAAGGCAAAATTCAGGCAATAAAATATGCACGGGAGAATAAAATTCCTTTCTTTGGCATTTGTCTTGGATTACAATGTGCAGTAATCGAATTTGCCCGCAATGTTTGCGGAATTAAAAAAGCCAATAGTCAAGAATTTGAAAAAAATGCTTGGAATGTTATTCACATTATGCCGGAACAATTAAAAGTTACAAATAAAGGAGCGACAATGCGTTTGGGTGCGTACCCTTGCGTTCTAAAGAAAAATTCAAAATCTTATGATGCTTACAGGAAACAAAAAATTTCTGAGAGGCACCGGCACCGTTTTGAAGTGAATAATAAATTTAGAGAGGTAGTTGAAAAGTATGGGATGGTTATGAGCGGTACTTCACCGGATGAAAATTTAGTTGAAATGATTGAACTAAATGATCATCCTTGGTTTATTGGCTGCCAATTCCATCCTGAACTGAAATCGAGAGCAACAAAAGCACACCCGCTTTTCCGTGAATTTGTAAAAGCAGCATTTCAATATTCTCAGAGGATGAATCAGAATTGAAAACTAAATTTTTTGTTTTTGTTCTATTTATATTTTTTTCAAATCTGTTTAGCCAATCTCAAATACAGTACTTGATTCAACAAGGCCAAGATCAGGCTTATAATATGGATTTGATCTCAGCAGAAAAAACTTTCAATAAAGTTTTAGAACTCAGGCCAAATTCTCCTGTTGGTTATTATCATATTGCACAAATTCATTTTTGGATCTATTTAGGCTCACGGGATCCTGGGGAGTATCAAGTATTCTTAAAATTTGCAGATATAGCACGTGAACACGCGGAAAAAGTTATTGATAAAAATCCCCTGGATTATCAGACTAGGTATATTGCAGGTAATTTAGCTTCCTTTAGAGCAATGGCGCAAGCAACCAACAACTCCTCAGTTGATGCTTTCTGGTCCAGCAAAAAAGCTGTTAGTTATTATGAAGAAACTCTAGAGCTTAACCCAAAATTTTATAATGCCTATCTTGGTCTAGGATTATTTGATTATGCAATGAGCTTTGTCCCGGATTTTCTTAAATGGGCTGTTAATCTAACCGGACTTTCTTCGGATAAAGAACGCGGATTTAATTATATCAAAACGGCATTTAAAAAGGGGACAGAAAAAACAGAAGCTGCATTCCATCTTTCAAAAATTTATACCGATTATCTTGCTGAGTATGACAGTGCTTTTATACTACTTCAAAATTTAACATCGCGCTATCCAAACAACACACTTTTTATTTATCAATACGCTGTCAGTTTAATCAAAGATAAACAGCTTGATAGAGCGAACGATTTGTTGAATCGTGTAATTAAACTAAATAATAAAAAGCTGCCCCAGATTACGGCACTTTCTTACTTCAGGAAAGGTGAAATATATTTTAAGAAAAATCAATTCAAGAGTGCAATCAGAAATTACAAGAAATTCTTGGATACATCTAGAGAGCTCGATTTTATTGGCTTGGCTGCTCTTAACACTGCCCTTTGTTATAAACAGAATGGACAAGAAGAAGAATTTAAACTGTATCTTCAACAAGCTAAGAGCGGGAACCAGGATATTTTTGAAGATTCTTATGCAAAACAAAAGAGTGAAAAATATTTAAACGACGGCATTACACCCATCGAATTAAAACTTATTAGACTAAAAAATGATCTTGACGCCGGGATATATAGAATCGTTTACGACAGCTTAAAAACCAACGTTGAAAAAATTGATTCAAGAGAAGATAAAGCAATAGCATATGTACTTTTATGTGAAGCATCATTAAATCTTAAAAAATATTCTGAAGCTATTTACTTCGCTGATCAAGTTGGGCAGATTAAAGTTAATTCAGAGAAATATACTGAGGTGATGGCTTTGCTTTTGAAAGCTGAAGCGAAATACTTTTCAGGCAAAAGGGAAAATGTTAATGATTTATTGGAAGATGCTGAGGATAGTAACGATTTTGAATTCAAAGATTATATTCAGTCCAGAATTGAATGGTTAAAACGAAGATTAAGTAAGTAAAAAAGCGAATTAACCTCATAAATCTTAGCAAAATTCATCTTATTAATTGATTATTTATCCTCATTTAGATAATTTTTTCCACCAAAACAAATAATTTATGCTAAATATTGCAGTTTTTGTTTCTGGCAGAGGTTCTAATTTAAAATCTCTAAATGAATCAGTAATAAAAGAAAAAATTAGAATCTGTGCAGTAGTAAGTAATAAAGAAAATTGTGGTGCTGTTAGTTACGCAATTGAGAATCAAATTCCAGTATTTCTTGTAAGTCAAAATAATTCGGATAAATTTTTTAGCTACGAAAAATTATTAGATCAGCTTAAAAAAATTAAAATTGATTTAATCGTTTTGGCTGGATTCTTAAAAAAAATTCCGAATGAATTTATTGATGAGTATGAGAATAGGATAATTAACATACACCCTGCTTTGCTTCCAAAGTTCGGTGGGAAAGGGATGTATGGAATAAATGTTCACAAAACTGTTTTTGATTCTTCTGAAAAAATATCCGGTGCAACTGTTCATTTTGTTGATAAGATTTACGATAACGGTAAAATTATAGCTCAAAGTTTTGTTGATATTTCTAGCTTAAAAAGTCCGGAAGAAATTGCTGAGAAAGTATTAGTAGCCGAGCATAAACTTCTTCCATTTGTTGTAGAAAAATTTGCAGATCAAAAAATTGTAATAAATCAAAACCGCGTAGTAATAGCGGATTAATTGGACGGATTGTGTGAAGAAATTTGCCTTAATCAGTGTTTCTGATAAAACGGCCATTGTTGAATTTGCCCGCGAACTGAATTCCCTTGAGTATCAAATAATTGCAACCGGAAATACATTCAAACTTCTTCAAAGCAATAAAATTAATTGTTCAGAGTTAAAAGATTTTACCGGATTCCCGGAAATATTTGATGGAAGAGTCAAAACTCTACATCCTAAAATATTCGGCGGAATATTGATGCGTACAGATAACAGATCAGATATAGAACAAGCAGAAAAAAATGATATTTCTCCGATAGATATTATTTGTGTAAACCTGTATCCGTTTCCTCAAGTTGTAAATAGAAATGATATTTCACTCGAGGAAAAGATTGAGAATATTGATATAGGCGGACCAAGTTTGATTCGCGCATCGGCAAAAAATTATAAACGTGTTTCTGTGTTGACTGATCCTTCTCAATACACAGAATTTCTATGCGAAATTAAAAAAGGGAAGGTAAGTGATGAGACAAGAAAAAAATTAGCTTACGCCGCCTTTAGCTACACCTCGTATTATGATACCTTAATTGCTAACTACTTCGAAACGGAATTTGATCAGCCAAAATCTGCGATCAGGTTGAATTATAAATCATCGTTCGATCTGAGGTATGGTGAAAATCCTCATCAAAGAGCTTACCTTTTTGGAGAATTCGAAAATTATTTCAACATTCTTCATGGTAAAGAATTATCTTACAATAACATTGTTGATCTTACATCAGCTTATGATCTTGTAAATGATTTAGACAGCTGTGCTTGTGCTATAATCAAACATTCTAATCCTTGCGGTGCAGCTTTAGGGAAAAATGTTTTAGATGCTTATGAACGCGCGTACTCATGCGATCCGGTTTCAGCTTTCGGGGGAATTGTTGCTTTCAATAAAGAAGTTGATGAAAGTACTGCTGATAAATTGAATGAGATATTTCTTGAAATTGTAATTGCACCATCTTATACTGAAAAAGCACTTGAGAAACTGAAAACAAAAAAGAACCGCAGAATTGTTAGTGTTAAGAAAAATATGGTTGATAATTCATTGCAGATTAAATCTGTCCCCGGCGGTTTGTTAGTGCAAGAGAAAGATAATTCAAAATTGAATAATAATTCCCTGAAGTTAGTTACAACTAAAAAATATTCTGATAAAGAATTAAATGATCTGAAATTTGCATGGAAAATTTGTAAGCATACAAAATCCAATGCAATCGTTTATGTGAAAGATGAAAAAACAATTGGTATCGGAGCGGGCCAGATGTCTCGCGTAGATTCAACTAAAATTGCTGCATCAAAAGCCAAACAGTTTGGCCACGATCTAAATGGTGCAGTTGCTGCTTCAGATGCATTCTTTCCATTTGCTGATGGATTATTAGAAATAATTTCTAATGGAATTACATCTGTTATTCAACCCGGGGGATCAGTAAGAGATGATGAAGTTATCAACGCTGCAAATGAAAAAAATATTTCAATGGTATTTACCGGGATTAGAAATTTTAAACACTAAGAGGAAAAATGGGAATTCTCGATTTCTTTTCAACTGATGTAGCAATTGACCTTGGCACTGCGAATACTCTTATATATATCAAAGGAAGAGGGATTGTTCTTAACGAACCATCAATAGTTGCTTTCGATAGAAACACGAAAAAAATTATTGAGCTTGGAAATAAAGCTAAAGAAATGCAAGGAAGGGAACATAGAGAGATCCGTGTTACAAGACCTATGCGTGATGGCGTGATTGCAGATTTTGAAATTGCTGAGGGTATGATTCGTGCCTTCATTAAAAAAGTTACACCAAACTCTGTAACCAGTAAAAGAATTGTAATTGCTGTTCCCAGTGGAGTAACCGAAGTTGAAAAGAGAGCAGTGCGCGATGCAGCAGAACATGCCGGTGCAAAAGAAGTCCATTTAATTGCTGAGCCGATGGCTGCGGCTATCGGAATCGGTATTGATGTTGAAGCTCCCGTTGGAAATATGATTATTGATATAGGTGGAGGTACTACCGAGATAGCCGTTATTGCACTTGCCGGAATTGTAAATGAAGAATCAGTCCGCATAGCCGGTGATGAAATGAATAATGCCATAATGCAGTTCTTCAAAAAGAATTATAATTTACTAATTGGTGAAAGAACCGGCGAATCTATAAAATGCGAAGTTGGCAGTGCAGTCCCGCTAAAAGAAGAAGTTACTATTCAAGTTAAGGGGCGTGATCTTGTAGGCGGAATTCCTAAGACGGTTGAAGTTAGTTCTGTTGAAATTAGAGAAGCATTAAACGAGAATATTTCACAAATTGTTGAAGCTGTTAAACAAACACTGGAAAGAACTCCTCCGGAACTTTCGGCCGACATTCTTGATAGAGGTGTTATGCTAACCGGCGGCGGTGCGTTATTAAAAGGACTTGATGAAAGGATCAGAATGGAGACTAATCTGCCTGTACATGTTGCCGATGATCCGTTAACTGCAGTAGTACGCGGTGCAGGACGCGCTATTGATAATTTAAATAAATATTCTAAGGTGTTCATTCGTAAAAGAACATATTAATGAGAAAGTTTTTAAGACGATTTGTTTCTGATTATAAAGAATATTTTCTGCTAATAATTCTATCCATAATTAGTCTCTCAATTTTAGCCCAGAATGAAAAACCGGCAGCAAAACATTTAAAGTCTATTGCGCTCGGCAATTTTGCATTATTAAATGAAATTACTAACTCATTTGTATCAATCTTTAAGAGTGATGAATCCCGTGATGATTTACGAAATGAAAATGCACATTTGATGCTTGAACTAAACCGCTTACAAAAATACCGTGCTGAAAATGAAGAGTTACGTTCAATGATAGCATTTAAGGATACAAGCATGTATCCTCTCATCCCAGCAAAGATTATTTCAAAACTTATTACGAAAACTCAAGGTAATTATATTGTCAATAAAGGCTTCAATTATGAAATAAGAAAAGGCATGCCGGTTATAAATGACAAAGGTTTGATTGGATTGATTATGGATGTGACTGAAAATTATTCGGTTGTTCAAAATTTATACAATAGCAACTTAAGTATTGCAGTGACAATACAAAGAACCAATGTTGACGGTATATTAAATTATGACGGGAACAATCTTATTATTAAAGACATACCAACAACGTATGATGTTCAAATCGGGGATGTTATTGAGACATCGGACTTTAGTTCTCTTTTCCCTCCGTCAATTCCGGTTGGTAAAGTGTTAAAGAAAGAATCAAACGTACTTGGACTACTTCATACCGTAACAGTAATGCCGTTTGCAGATATATCGGCGGCAAATAATTTATTTATCATAAAAATTATTCCCAGCAAACAAATCAACCAACTTGAAATGAATTTAATTAAATAGTGTCTGAATGAAAATCCAATACATAAAACCAATTTTGTTTTTTATTCCTCTTGCTGTAATTCAGCTGGTTATAGTTCCATTAATTTCAATTAGTAATATTGCGCCAAATCTAGTATTTGTTCTGATCGCGTATTTTACATTGAGGCGGGGGCAGATTTATGGAACAATCCTAGGATTTATTTTGGGTTTTCTTCTAGATATTATATCGGGAGGATTGATAGGTGCATATATGTTTTCGTTCACTATATCTGCATTTATAGTAGGTTACTTTTACGGTGAAAATAAAATTGATATTAATCTTTCGACTTATTTTTTATTATTTATTTTATTTATCTGTGGAAGTATCAATTCGTTCTTGTTCGCAGTTGTATCAAGTTCCAATTCCAACTTAAGTTTATTTTTTATGATGCTTGAAGAAGGAATTTTACCCGGATTTTATACAGCACTTTTTGGATTACCAATTGTAATTTTTCATCCGAAAGAAGGAATTTAATGGACGATAATTATTTCGGCTCATATTTTAGAAGAAGAATCATATTTGTAATTATCATCGGCTTTTTTGCGATCTCTATTACGCAATTATTCAATATGCAGATTCTTGAACAACCTTCTTATTCTGAAAAATCTGATGAGAACAGTGTTAAGCCGATTTATCAAACGGCACCCCGCGGAGTATTCTTTGACCGGAATCATAAAGTACTGGTTGGAAACAAACCGTCTTTTACTCTTCGTATAACACCTTCTACTTATGATAAAAAATTAACACCTTATATAGAAGCTATACTTGGATCAAGTCCCGGTTACATAAATAGAATATTGAAACAGAATGAATCATACTCAAAATTTGTCCCCCGCAGGATTGCAAAAGATGTTAGTTTCAAAGTAATTGCTTGGTATGAAGAAAATGCGTCCAAATTACCCGGTGTAGATTATATAATGGAAACTCAGCGCGATTATTCTTTTGGTATTATTGGTGCTCATATGTTTGGTTATACAAAAGAGATCCCTATGGAAACTTATCTGCATAGAAAAAATGAATATGATATTGGTGATGATATAGGATTTGGTGGAATTGAAAAAACTTACGAAGATTATTTACGTGGCGAAAAGGGAATTAAATATATGCTTGTAGATGCAAAACAAAAAACTATTGGCAGATACAAGAACGGAGAAGAAGATCAGGCAACAGTAAAAGGCGATGATTTAATTTTAACGATTGATAAAGATGCACAGAGTGTTGCTGAGGAAGCATTTAAGGATAAAAGAGGTGCGGTGGTTGCAATTGAACCTTCGACAGGTGAGATAATTGCATTCTTAAGTTCACCACAATATGATTTACAGGATTTTGCTAAAGTAACGACAAATGAAGTTTGGAGAGAACTAAACAATAATCCCGACAAACCGATGTTTAATAGAGCTTCTATGTCAACATTTGCACCGGGGTCCACTTTCAAAATGATATCTGCAATTGCAGCTTTGGAAGAAGGAATAATTGATACTAATTATAGAGTTACTTGTAATGGAGGATTTCAATTCGGCGATCGTTTCTTCAAATGTCTGCACGTTCATGGTACAGTTAATGTCCAAACCTCGATAGAAAAATCATGTAACACATTTTATTATACTTTGGTTAATAAAATTGGTCTTGATACTTGGTCTAAGTATGCAAAGAAATTTGGATTTGGAAGTAAATCAAGAATAGATATTCCGGAAGAAGCTGCCGGAATTGTTCCATCAACTGATTATTACAATAAAGTGTACGGTAAAAACGGTTGGACAAAAGGATTTGTAATAAGTTTAGGAATAGGCCAAGGTGAATTAAATGTTACACCTCTTCAACTCGCACAGTATGCGGCTCTTTTTGCTAATTCAGGGAAATCTGCCAGACCGCATTTTCTAAAAGGTTATACTGACACTCGTATCAATCAGTATGTAGAAGTAAAACCACAAACATATGATATTGGAATTAGCAAAAAGTCATTCGATATAGTTAGACGTGCAATGTATCTTGTAGTAAATGGGGCCGGTACCGCCACAAATATCAGATCAGATGAACTGCAAATTTCCGGAAAGACGGGCACCGCGCAGAACCCGCACGGGAAAGAACATTCTTTATTTATTGGTTTTGCCCCGTTTAACAATCCCAAAATCGCAATTGCGGTTTTAGTTGAGAATGCAGGATTTGGAAGTACAATCGCCGCACCAATTGCACGCGATGTTATCAAAGCATTCTTGATAAAAGGGGACAAGAAAGGAAATAAAAACCTCGCCGCTAATACGGGTACCCGGGAGGAACAGATTGCACATTAATTATAAACTTCAGGATAGGTTTGATCTTGCAATATTTATTCCCACGATAGTTCTTATAATTTTTGGTTTGCTGGCAATTTATAGTTCAACATACAACCATCCTACCGCTAGTGGAAATTTTCAGAAACAATTAATTTTTACCACTGTTGCAGTAATTGCGTTCTTTATTACATTTTCTTTACCGCAGCAAATATTCAAATCGTTTGCTATACCGATTTTTTTTATGTCTCTGTTTTTTCTTTTAGCAGTACTCGTTGTTGGTAAGACAATTTACGGTGCCAAAAGTTGGTTTGGTGTAGGAGGATTCGGATTTCAACCATCTGAGCTTGCAAAACTCGGTACAATTTTAATGTTAGCGTATTGGCTAACATATAAAAGCCGGGATATAAATAATCTTTTAGATATTGGAGTTGCTCTAGCAATTGGTTTTGTCCCAATCATGTTGATTATGCTTGAACCGGATATGGGTACTTCAATTGTATTTGCAATTATTACAATCTCATTAATTTTTTGGAGCGGAATAAGTTTATTTGGTTTATTCGTAGTACTATCGCCTAGTGTTGTTGTGTTTGCATCTTTATTCGGAGTTTATGCTTTTATAGCAGCATTACTTTTGATTGTTGCCGCTTTGTTTTTTTTCAAAAGAGATTTGTTCAATAGTATTACTGTTTTCATAATTAATCTCTCGGCAGGTTTCTTTTTCGATTATGCATTTAAAATACTTAAGCCCCACCAGCAAAAAAGAATTGCTTCATTTCTTGATCCGTCTGCCGATCCGTTAGGTTCAGGTTATAATGCACTCCAGGCAAAAGTTGCAATCGGTTCCGGCGGTTTTTTCGGTAAGGGGTTCCTGCACGGCAACCAAACACAGCTAAGATTTATTCCAGAGCAATGGACTGATTTTATTTATTGTGTAATTGGAGAAGAGTTTGGATTTCTTGGAAGCGTACTTGTAATAACATTATTCCTAATAATATTCTTAAGGTTATTCAAACTTTCTGCAAGTGCAAAAGATAAATTTAGTGTGCTGATAATTATCGGCGTGCTAACATTACTATTCTCGCATTTTGCAATCAATATAGGAATGAATCTTGGTATAACGCCTGTTATCGGATTACCTCTTCCATTTTTAAGTTACGGCGGAAGTTCTTTACTTATAAATATGGTTATGTTAGGGATCGTAATGAATATTTACAGAAACAGAAAACTTCATACCTGAGAAATTATGACTGCACAACAAAAACTTCAGCAGAAATTAGATCAAAACTTACATATATGTGTAGGACTTGATACCGATTTCAATAAAATTCCGAAACACATAAAGAATAATTCTTCACCTATTATTGAGTTTAATAAAATTATTATTGAGAATACCTGCAAAGACGCAGCAGCGTACAAAATCAATTTTGCTTTTTATGAAAAGGATGGTTCCAAGGGAATTGATAATTTGTACAAAACATTGGAACTCATTCCGAATGATGTTTTAACAATAGCGGACGCAAAACGCGGCGATATTGGAAATACCTCTCAGATGTATGCTGAATCAATTTACAATCATTTTCATTTTGATTCCGTAACTCTTCATTCTTATATGGGATTTGATTCATTAAGTCCATTTTTAGATTATGAAGATAAAATTAATTTCATTCTTGCCCTTACATCAAATAAAGGATCCGAAGATTTTGAAAAATTAAAACTATCTGACGGGAAATTTCTCTATCAAAAAGTTATAGAGAAAATTGTTGAATGGAATAAAAATCAAAATTGCGGATTAGTTTTTGGCGCGACGAATTCTTCGGAACTTAGAGATAATATTTCCTTGATAAAAAATTTACCTGTATTGCTGCCTGGTGTTGGTGCACAAGGTGGGAGTATGGAAGATGTTGTAAAAATATTTAAGGATAATAACTCCAATCGTTTTCTTGTTAATGTAAGCCGTTCTCTTATCTATGCGGATTCAACAGTTGAATTCGCATCAGTAACTTCTAAAACAATTAAAGACTACAACTCGCTTATTAAATCTCTTTCATAAAAGATTGGTAGCTTTTAGTATGGTATTGTATTAAATTTTCTTTGAGAAAGATTTAGCTGAAATATAATCCGAACGCAACTCAATCTTTAACTTGAAACATGGGCGAGAAAAATTCCATAGTTCATGAAAGCACCCTCTACGAAGTCTGGAAAAATCAAAATTACAATAGCACATTAAAAACAAATTCCGGCGAAGATATAGCTGTTCTCGACGTAGGAATTCATAATGATGAATTTGCGGGGCCGGATTTTAAAAATGCGCGTATCAGAATAGGCAATTTAACCTATATAGGAGATATTGAAATTGATCGAGATTATTCAGATTGGAAAGCACACGGTCATCACATTGATAACAAATATTCGAAAGTAATACTCCACGTTTCACTTACAAACAGAAATAAATATGGGAATGTTTATACAAGAGACGGTAGAAAAGTCCCATCAATTTGTATCTCAGATTTCGTCGAAAGAAATATTCTTGACAAATTACGCAAAGAAATAGGTGAAGTAAAAATAAACACAACATCCAATATTAAGTGTGGTAACTACATAAATAGTATGACAAATGAAGTTAAAGATAAATATTTATATCAGCTTGGTGTGAGTAGATTTGAAAAAAAATGTAAAAAAATATTTAACCGTCTTAAGGAACTGCAATTTATAAACGAACTGCACATTAAAGAACCTGTGATCACCTACGAACTAACATCGCAATTTCAAGAACGAAAATTCAAACATTCCGATTTTGTTTCGAAAGAAATCTGGCAGCAGTTATTTTATGAATTGGTCTTTGAAGCCTTAGGCTATTCTAAAAATAAAAACCAAATGATGAACCTTGCTCAAGCAGCCAATATTAAGTTTTTATCAAAAATAGATTATGACGGAATACTTGTGGAGAAGTACGAATCTGCGTTGTTAAATATCGGCGGTTTTTTCCAAGAAGCTGATATTTCCTCTGAAGAAAACACAAAAAATTATTTGGAAAAAATTTCTCTTTATTGGAATTCCATTCGATCATTTTATGACGGCAAAATTATATCTGAAACCGAATGGCATTTTTTCAGATTGCGGCCGCAAAACTTTCCGACAATAAGAATTGCCGGTGGTGCAAGAATCCTTAAAGAATTACTGCATAATAATTTGATCGGAATAATGTCTAAAAAAATTGCCGAGATACATAACCTCAATGTTTTGATAAATTCTTTGCGCTCGTTATTCGTGATTAAATCGGACGGTTATTGGAAAAATCATTATGTATTTGATCAAACTGCAAGCGGCGAAATCAAATATTTTGTAGGTGCTTCACGAGCTGATGAAATTGTTGTTAATGTAATTATACCATTCTACGCGGTTTATTACGAAATATTCGGCAACGCCGTACTTTCAAAAAAAATAACAAACCTTTATAGTATTTACGAACAGAGGTCGGAAAATCAAATCATAACTGAAGTGGCCGAAGCTTTGAATCTTACTAACCAGGTTAAGAGAACAGTAATGGCTCAGGGAATGATTGAACTTTTTAGAAATTATTGTTCAAAAAATAAATGTTTGGAATGTGAAATTGGGAAAGTGGTATTTAATTAATTTGTACTTCCGCCTAATTTATTTATTTCATCTCTTAATTTAGCCGCTCTTTCATAATCTTCTTTATCGATTGCTTCTCTAAGCAGATCTTGTAATTGTGCCAATTTTGTCTCTGATAAATTTTTCTTCGGTCCTTTTGTATCTGATTCGGTCGGAGGATTATGTGCTTCATTGAATTCATCGTCGGAATCTTCGCTTGAAGGTACGAATGCAGCAATCTTCATAACTTCTTCGGCAACATATAAAGGAGCTCCGGTGCGTACAGCAAGTGCAATTGCATCACTTGGGCGCGAATCAATTTCATTTGTTAACGTAGCAATCTCAAGTTTGATTTTCGCGTAAAAGGTATTCTCTCTTAACTCATTAATTATTATTTCATTAATTGTTGCACCAAGATTATCAATAACGCTTTTAAGAAGATCATGCGTAAGCGGGCGGGGAGGTTTTATTCCTTCCATCTCTAACGCGATTGACTGTGCCTCGTACTGACCAATAATTATTGGTAAGCGGCGAATACCAAACACTTCTTTTAGTAACAGAGCATAGGCTCCGCCCGCCGATGGACTTGCCGACAAACCTAATATTTCAACTTGTACTTTGTGCAATTAACCTTCTACGATTTAATTTTTTTAATTTCTTCAATCATTGCCGGCACTATTTCAAAAACGTCCCCGGCAATTCCATAATCTGCTACTTGAAAGATCGGCGCATCTTTATCTTTATTGATTGCTACAATATACTTTGAAGAACGCATTCCGGCCAAATGCTGGATTGCACCGGAGATTCCTAATGCAACATATAAACTTGGAGAAACAGTTTTGCCTGTTTGTCCAACTTGTTCGGAATGGGGGCGCCAACCTGCGTCAACAACCGCACGTGAAGCACCTGATGCAGCACCTAGAACTTCCGCCAAATCCTCAACAAGCTTAAAGTGTTCGGGACCTTTCATACCGCGCCCGCCGGAAACAATAATATCTGCTTCTGCCACATCAATTTTACCTTCGGATTTTTTGATGTCAATAACCTTAACGCTCAGATTTGGTGAACCAACATTTACAGTAGAAATTTCTGCTTTTTTATCTGTTGGTGTTCCGGAATTAAAAACATTAGGGCGAAGTGCAAAAACCTTTTTGGGAGAAGTTAACATTACATCAATCAATGCTTTGCCTGCATAGATCGGCCTCGTAGCAACAACATTATTTGCTTCAAAGTTTAATGAAATACAATCCATTGCAAGTCCGGAATCTGTTTTGACAGCAACACGCGGTGCTAAATCTTTACCCATAGAACTAGCAGCAAAGAAAAATATGTCAATACTGTTTTCACTTGAATATTTTGCGATTATGTCTGCATAAGCGCTTGGAGAATAATTCTCTAGATCAGCATTTTTAAAATGAATTACCTTGCCGGCACCAAACCCGCCGACATTTTCTAAATTTTCAATTTCATTACCAATAGAGATTGTCTCTACCGATCCGGAAAGTTTTTGTGCCATATCGGAAGCAGCTTTAACTGCTTCTAGTGATGACTTTTTTATTTTACCATTTCTCTGTTCAATAAAAACTAAAATTTTATTTGCCATAATAATTTTTCCTTAAATGACTTTTGCTTCTTGTCTTAATAAACGGACCAACTCAGGTACTGCAGTTGCATCTGTACCGAGAATTTTACCGGCTTGTTTTGGCGCGGGTTTTTTCATTGAAATGATTTCTACAGAATTACTTGCAGCAGTCGGCTGTTTTTCTATAATTTCTTTTTTCTTTGCAGCCATAATTCCTTTTAGCGAAGCATATCTTGGTTCATTCAATCCTTTCTGAGCAGTAATCAAAGCAGGAGGCGTTGTCTCCACAATTTCTTTACCGCCTTCAATCTCGCGTTCGCAAATAATCTTATTACCTTCCAAAGAAAAACTTACAACAACTGAAATACAATTGTAACCCAAAAATTCGGCTGTAAGCTGTCCTACAACTGAATTATCAAAATCTACGGATTGTTTGCCAAAGAAAACCAGTTCAGCATTTTGAGCTTTGATTTCTTCAGCAAGGGCTTTTGCAACAGAAATAGAATCACGATAATTATTATCTTTTAATAAAACCGCATTATCTATACCCATGGCAAGAACCTTGCGCAAAGTTTCCTTATTCGCATCAGAACCTAAACTTATTGCAACAGTTTCACCGCCAATTTTTTCTTTTGTTTTTAATGCTTCTTCAACAGCAAATTCATCATATGGATTTACAATAAATGTAACACCATTGGGGTCTACTGTTTTGCCATCACTTCCGATATTAATTTTAGCTGCAGTATCGGGAACATGGCTAACACAAACAGCAATTTTCATTTATCCTCCTTAAAATCAATTTACGTAAATGATTAGAAACAAATTAATAATCAAACCCTTTCGCTGAACAAATATAATTAAAATTTATTTTTGTGAGGCAATTTTATAAATTGAATAAGAATTGATGAAGAATATGAACGAAGAAAGTCCACACGGAATATCTGAGCCCGAATCCGATGAAGAAGTTACGGTTGGGTTGCCGTACAAAGTTATTTTATTTAATGATGATTGGCACAGCTTCGATGATGTAATAAATCAAATAATAAAAGCTATAAAATGCAGTTATGAAGAAGCACGTTCTCACGCTTTTGAAGCTCACGTTAAAGGGAAAACACAAGTTTTTAATGGCGAGTTGAACGAATGCTTAAAGGTAAGTTCGGTATTGGAAGAGATTGCTCTTCACACTCAAATTATTTCTTAATCTTACATTTACTCTCATTACGGTAGTTATTCAATTCCATCAAAATTTAGTTATATTTTAAATAGTAATTGTTTACTATAAATATTGAGATGAAATATGCAAATAGGTTTGGTCGGATTACAATTTTCCGGTAAGACAACTTTATTTAATACGCTGGCAAAGAAAGAAATCGAAGCTGCATCGAAAGAAGAAGCTTCAATCGAAGTAGTAAAAGTCCCGGATGAACGATTAAATCAACTCACTAAAATTTTCAATCCAAAAAAACAAGTAAACGCTACAATAGAAGTTTTTGATATACCCGGTTTGAAAATGTCGGAAGATAACAAAGTTAAAATCACTTCAACTTTTCTGAATGCGGTAAGAAATAACGATGCGATATTTTATATCATCCGTGGTTTTGAAGATCTGTCAGTTTCTCATCCTATGGGAAGTATAAAGCCGTTGCGTGATATAGAATTTCTGGAAACAGAATATCTTCTTTCCGATCTTTCCTTTTTAGAGACACGAATTGAAAAGCTGAAAAGAGATGTATTAAAGACTAAAGATGAAAAAATGAAACGGGAAATTCTAACATTAGAAAAATGTTTAGCTCACTGTGAAAAGGAATTTCCGTTAAGAACTCTTCATCTCGATGAAAATGAAGTTAAATTATTATCCGGCTATCAGTTGCTTACAATCAAGCAACTTGGAATCGCCATAAACTATGATGAGAGTTCAATCTCAGCAGTAGAATCAGAAATTGAAAAATTAAAAATAAAATTAAATAAATCGCATGCGGCTATAATTCCTTTTTTTGCAAAAATAGAATTGGAGCTTTCTAAAATGAGCGATGAAGATCAACTGGTTTTTATGCAAGATTACGGAATTAAAGAATCAGCATTAAGCAAGATATTAAGAACATCTTACGAAATGCTCGGGCTTCAATCTTTCTTTACAGTTGGTGAAGACGAATGCCGTGCTTGGACAATTAAAAAAAATTATACTGCTCAGCAGGCTGCGGGAGTTATTCATACAGATTTCTTTAATCGTTTCATCAGAGCAGAAGTTGTTCACTATGAAGATTTTATAAAAAATGGTTCATTTGCAAAATGTAAAGATGCCGGTGCTTGGCGGCTTGAAGGGAAAGAGTATATAGTTAAAGACGGAGATATTCTTAATATCCGTCACAATTAAAATTTGGAGTAAAAAATGTTAACATCAGCCATAGAAGGACTCACACCTATAAATTTGTGGAAAAGATTTTTTGAGATTAGTCAAATTCCAAGACCATCAAAAAATGAAGAAAGAATCCGACTATACCTCAGAAATTTTGCGGGACAAAATAATTTTGATATGAAAGAAGATGAAGTAGGAAATATTGTGATTTTCGTTCCAGCTAAACCAAGATTTGAAAACACAAAGACAGTTGTTCTTCAGAGTCATGTTGATATGGTCTGTGAAAAAAATAAAGATACTAAACATGATTTTTCAAAAGATCCGATAAAACTTTTACGGGATGGTGAATGGATCAAAGCCGATGGAACAACTTTAGGCGCAGATAATGGGATTGGTGCTGCGGCAGCTTTAGCCGTATCACAAGATGATGATTTTAACCATGGACCTTTAGAATTACTTTTTACAGTTGATGAAGAAACCGGCTTGACCGGTGCGAACAATTTGAAAAAAAATTTCATAACGGGAAAAATGCTGTTGAATCTTGATACGGAAGAAGATGGAGCGTTTTATGTCGGCTGCGCCGGCGGGATGGACTCTGTTGGAACTTTTAAGATAGAATATGAAGAACCTAAAAAAGGTTATGTCCCGTTCACAATTAATGTTTCGGGTTTAAAAGGCGGGCATTCGGGTATTAATATTTCTGACGGAAGAGCAAATGCAATTAAAATCATTGGGCTTTTATTAAGCATGCTTGAAAAATATGATTATCAACTTGCTTTTATTAATGGCGGTTCTAAGCGTAATGCAATACCACGCGAAGCAGAAGCAGTAATTTTCCTAAACGCTGAAGATGATGCATCTGTACGCGAATTGATAAATGAATTTACGATTGAGACCGTTTTAGAATTTAGGTTAAGAGACGATAACATTAAAATAATTTTTGAAAGAGACGATGCAGTTGCTAAAATTTATCCAAAAGTTTATTCAAAACAATTTTCTACAAATGTTATCAATACAATATTAGGAATGCCGCATGGTGTTATGGCAATGAATGTACAAATACCGGAACTTGTTGAAACTTCTACAAATCTTGCCACGGTTTTAGTAGAGGGTGATAAACTAAAGATAGGGACCAGCCAACGCAGTTCAATTGAAAGCGCTAAGAAAAATATTGCCAAAAGTGTTAAAGCAGTTTTTGATTTAGCCGGAGCTGAAGTTACAGTTGGTGATGGTTATCCCGGATGGCAACCTAATATGGATTCTAAATTATTAAAAATATCGAAAAAAGTTTTTAATAATTTATTCTCTAAAGAACCGGAATTAAAAGCTGTTCATGCAGGATTGGAATGTGGAATTTTAGGTGATAAATATCCCGGACTTCAAATGGTATCTTTCGGTCCTACTATTGAAGGTGCACACTCTCCGGATGAAAAAGTGAAGATTGCTGATGTTGATAAATTCTATAGATTGCTGAAAAATATATTAACGGAAATAGCTAACACGAAATAAGTAATTAAGATATTTATCATTAACTGTTTTTTAGTTCTTCTTGAGCTATTCGATCATTCATAACAAAAATAGATCAGACATGAAAAAGGAAATTAAGCTCAACGCTGTTCCGCACATCATTTCCATCCAGGATATGATTTTACAATCCGCAAAAAATTTCAGTACAAAACTTGCTCTTGAAGATTTGAATGATACTCCGATCAATAAAGTAACATTCCGTGAGCTACTGGAAAATATTTTGAGATTTGGTTCCGCATTAAAAGAACTTGGTATCAAAGAAAAAACACATATAGCGATCATTGGTGAGAATCGCGTGCAATGGGCAATAGGTTTTTTAACCGGTTTGTGTTTCAATTATGTTATGGTTCCAATAGACAAAAATCTTACCACCAATGAAATTATGAACATAATTCATGAATCTGATTCCGAAGTAATTATTTTCTCGGGAAGTTATTCCGGAATTATGGCAGAGGGAAGAAATTTTTTAAAGAAGCTGAAATATTTTATTTGTATGGACAGAACAGGCGAAGAAAAAGATTTTCTTCAGATGGCTGAATTAATACGAAAAGCTAAACCGGTTCACAGCGAGACTTTACCCAAAATAAATCCCGATGAGCTTGCTGAAATAATTTTTACTTCAGGTTCACTGGGCCGAGCAAAAGGTGTTATGCTCTCTCAAAAAAATCTTTCTTCAAATCTGGTTGATATGGTAAGTCTTGTATTGATTGATGATAAAGATCGTTTTCTTTCCGTTCTGCCTATGCACCACACTTATGAATGCACTTGCGGAATGATGTGTCCGTTATATTGCGGTGCATCTGTTCATTATGCACGTTCGCTCAAAACAATTGTTGACGATCTTCAGAAAGTGAAAGCCACAATCCTACTAGCTGTTCCATTGCTTTACGATAAAATGTTCAAACGTATTATGAAGGGGATAAAAGACGATAAAGTGAAATCAATTATTGTTCCCCCACTCGTAAAATTTACAAATCTATTTACAATGGTTGGATTAAACGACATTAAGAAAAAAGTTTTTCATGAACTTCATGAAAAGTTCGGCGGCTCGGTCCGTATGTTTATTGCCGGAGGTGCGGCGCCTGATCCGCTTGTAGCAAAAGGTTTAAGAGAATTTGGATTTAATTTTATTCAAGGATATGGATTAACCGAAACATCACCCATTCTTGCTCTCAATAGAGTTGATAATTTTAAGGATGATGCCGCCGGAATTCCGCTACCCAATGTGCAAATTAAGATTAATAACCCGGATGAAAATGGAAGCGGGGAAATTTGGGCTAAAGGACCGAATATAATGCTTGGTTATTATAAAAATGAAAAGGCAACTGAAAATACATTTGAAAGCAATTGGTTCAAGACGGGTGATATCGGTTATGTAGATAATGATGGTTTCTTGCACATCAACGGAAGAAAGAAAAATGTTATTATCTCTAAGAGCGGCAAAAATGTTTTTCCTGAAGAAGTGGAGGACATTTTAACACGCAGCCCGTTTATTTTGGAAGCCCTTGTATCCGGTGAAGAGGATTCTAAACAAGGAGAAATAATTTCCGCCCAAGTTGTTGTTGACGCCGAAGCATTTATTGAATTGGCTGAAGCAAGCCACACAAAAATTAATGATGAATTGCTGCACAAAACAATTTCAGAAGAAATTGAAAAGACTAATAAACAACTTTCTTCTTACAAGCAGATAAAGAAATTTTATATTCGAGAAAGGGAATTTGAAAAAACTACTACGCAGAAGATCAAAAGGTATCTAGTTCATAACTGAAATTGAATTGCAATATTTTAGACTGTGATATTTCTAACTAATTACAAAGAGGCGGATATGAAACGGACAAAATTATTCTCCAAATTTGCTCTGTGTTTGTTATTAGCGTTTTCGGCAAACAAAATTGCTGCCCAGGATAAACCAATCCAGTTGGCGCTGTTCAACCCGATTCAAATCTTTAATGAAAATACATCAATAACAGGGTTAAGAATCAGTCTTCTTTACGGAAAAAACGCAACAGTATCCGGACTCGATTGGGGTTTGGTGAATCACATGACTACAGGTGTTTCAAAAGGTGTACAGTTTGGTTTGGTTGGACTTGTTGAAGCAGATTATGTTGGCTGGCAGGATAATGGTGTGAACATAACAAATGAAAAATTTGAAGGATTGCAATTGGGGATAGTAAATTATGCGGGGACGGTAAGTGGTGTCCAAATAGGTCTTGTAAATTATGCTTCGAATATGAGCAAGGGTCTGCAAATAGGTTTGGTAAATATTATTAAGCAAGGCGGTCAATTTCCGTTCTTCCCGATTGTTAACTGGGCGTTTTAAGAATTTTAATTATTCTAGAGAACATATTTAATTGGAAATAAAAAAACGTCTACAAATTTGTAGACCTTTGATCTGAGGGCCGCTTGTCCGGCTCAGACGGAGTCGGATTCGCCCCGAAACAAGTTTCGGGGTTGCAGCCTATTCCTTCAAGGTATAATAAATTTCCCTTTTTTATTCTTGATTCCATTTTCGCTTTTCATTGCAGCGGATTTATTTTCAAATTGTTCTGAGTAAATTAATTTTAAAGGTCTTCTATTTTTGGTTGATTTGACTTTACTAGTGTTGTGTTCGATAAGTCTTCGTTCAATATTATCAGTAAAACCAATATATCGTTTGTTGTCTTTTTCGCTTAGAAGTATATAAAGGTAAACATATAGAAAGGAATTAAGATTTGAGGCGCCGGTCGGATTCGAACCGACGAATAAAGGTTTTGCAGACCTTCCCCTTAAGCCACTTGGGTACAGCGCCTTATAAAATAAATCCCGATTTTATCGGGATTGCAGAGCGGGAAACGGGACTCGAACCCGCGACATCAACCTTGGCAAGGTTGCGCTCTACCAACTGAGCTATTCCCGCATTTCAAAATTTTTAGAACACTAATTTCTCGCACCGCAAATATAATACTGCCGAATCATTAATCGCAAGATTAAGATTTTTTTACTAAACACTTGAACCATGCATGAATCCTCGATAAGGGATAGATTGTTGTACGGTTATAAATGCCTGCTTGTCAATCTTTTCTATATTTGACATTAATCGCTTTAGAAATTTCCGTTTAATAATAACCAAGATAATAGACAATTCACCGGACTTTCCTTCTGCAGGAAGAATAGTAACACCAAATTTAGAGTCTCTTAACTTTGCAGTTATTTCATCTGTATGATGTCTTGATACAACATTTACCTGCACGTATCCGATAGCGACTCTCTGCTCTAGAGTTATTCCTAAAATATTACCAAGCGCAAAACCGGTTGCGTATCCAAGAAAATTGTAAAAATTATCCAGATGTTGAACAATATATCTCATTGCTGTAAGCCATATTAATACTTCAAAAAATCCGGCCACTGCTGCATGATATTTTTTCGATTGTACAACCATAATAGTTCTGAACGTACCAATAGTTACATCACAGATACGCATAAACATTATTAAGACTGCGCCGGTTAATACTTCCAATATATTACCTTCCATTTATAAATGAATGCTGAGAATAAGTTCTAAGTTTTTATCTTTGCAATGCAAATTTAACATCTAATATTAAATGTACGAAACCGAAAGAAAAGAATTAGTAGAAATTTTACGCAGCAAAGGAATATCTAATCAGAGTGTTCTTGATGCATTTTGGAAAGTTGAGAGGCACCTTTTTGTCCCGGATATAATGAAACAACACGCTTACAAAGATGTTGCGTTGCCAATAGGATTCGGGCAAACGATTTCGCAACCGTACACAGTTGCCTTTATGACGCAAGAAATTAATCCGCTGCCCAAACAAAAAATTTTAGAGATCGGAACCGGTTCGGGATATCAAGCCGCAATTCTTTACGAAATGGGTGCGCGGGTATTTTCGATCGAACGACAGAATGATCTATATAATTCAGCTATGAAAATTTTTGATAAACTGAATCTTAAAATAGCTGCCCGCTGCAGCGATGGAACAATCGGATGGGAAGAATTCTCTCCGTACGACGGGATAATTGTAACGGCAGGGGGACCAACTGTTCCCTTAAATTTGAAAAAGCAGCTTGCTGTTGGCGGCAGATTGGTAATTCCTGTGGGTGATAAACAAGTTCAAACTTTACAGATTATTACAAAAATTTCTGAAGACGAATTTCGTACTAATGAAGTTCCGTATTTTGCTTTTGTGCCACTCATCGGTAAAGAAGGATGGAAAGAAAAGTAATTGTTATAGTCGGGCCGACATGTTCAGGAAAAACTAAGGTTGGAATTTCTCTTGCGCAAAAACTACACTCCGAAATAATTTCCGCCGATAGCCGCCAGATTTATAAGAGACTCTCCATTGGTACTGCAAAGCCGGGGGAAGATGAACTCCATAAAATCAAGCATCATCTAATTGATTTTCTTGAACCGGATGAAGATTACAACGTAAGCCGGTTTGAATCCGATTCGCTAAAAATAATTGATGAACTTTTGTCGCAGCATAAAATCCCGGTTGTCGTCGGTGGCTCAGGTCTTTATATCAAAGCATTAACTGAGGGTATTTTCAATTCTGTTGATAGTGATGATGATTATCGCGAAGAATTGAAAGTGAAGCGGGAAAAATTTGGCAATGAATATTTATACGAAGAATTAAAAAAAGTTGATTTGCAGAGCGCTTCGAAAATGCTTCCTCAGAATTGGAAACGCGTCATGCGGGCGCTTGAAGTCTTTCATCTGACGGGCGAACCGATATGGAAATTTCAAGAGACATACAAACGGCAAACCGATCTTGAGTTCAGAATTTTTAGTTTAAACTGGGAACGTGAAAAGTTATACGGTAATATCGAAAACCGCGTTGACGAAATGATCGCTAACGGTTTGGTGGATGAGGTCAAAAACATTTTAGCGCTTGGTTATTCAAAAAAAATAAACGCATTGAATACTGTCGGTTACAAAGAAATTATTTCTTACCTCGAAAATGAAATTACCCTCGAACGCTCAGTCGAACTTATCAAACGCAACACCCGCCGTTACGCAAAGAGGCAAATGACATGGTTCAGAAAAACAAAAGAAATTAACTGGCTTGCTTGCAATGAAAACATCTCCGCTGAACAGATCGCTTCACTTATCTTAAAAAAATGTAGAAAATTGGTAAATCAATTCCTAACTTACTCTCAGAAACATTTTAATTGATGAATCTTAATCCTGTTATCCTTTGAAGTTGATGTAGTTGTTAATATAAATCAGCAAAGCTGAAAAGTTTGTCACGCGTCCACTCGAAGTTGGGGCACGGAATTAATTTTGACAAACCGAATATGTGACAACTTCTAACTTAACTATCAGACATAAAGCAGAGGACAACATGATTGGAATAGTTGGCTACGGCTCATATCTTCCTCGATACCGCATCAAAGTTGACTTAATCGCAAAACAATGGGGCGCAGATCCCGAAGCAATTAAGCGCGGATTGATGCTCTACGAAAAAACAGTTCCCGGTCTTGATGAAGACACAATAACAATTTCTGTTGAAGCGGCAAGGTATGCATTACAGCGGGCACGGATTAATCCGCAGAAAATCGGCGCAGTGTACATCGGTTCGGAATCCCATCCTTACGCTGTAAAACCAAGTGCAACAATTTTGATTGATGCACTCGGCATCGGCCCGCACGTTCACGTTGCAAGTTATGAATTTGCATGTAAAGCCGGAACGGAAGCAATGTATGTTGCTTACAGTTTGGTGAAAGCCGGAGAAATGGATTACGCACTTGGTATCGGTGCTGATACTTCTCAAGGCGCACCGGGCGATGCACTCGAATACTCTGCGTCTGCCGGCGGTTCTGCATACATCATGGGAAAAGAAAAAGTTGTTGCGGAAATTTTATTTACTAACTCTTTCACATCAGACACACCGGATTTCTGGCGGCGCGAACATGAATATTATCCGCGTCACGCAGGAAGATTTACAGGTGAACCCGCTTACTTTAAGCATATTCATAATGCCGGAAAAACTTTGCAGGAAAAATCCGGAATGTCTCCGAAAGATTTTCAGTTTGCTGTATTTCATATGCCGAATGGAAAATTTCCGCAAGAAGCAGGAAAGAAACTTGGATTCACAAAAGAGCAAATGGAAGTTGGATGGATTTCTCCTTGGATGGGCAACACATATTCCGGTTCATCGCCAACGGGACTTGCAGCAGTTCTCGATGTTGCGAAACCCGGCGATAAAATTTTCATGGTCTCATTTGGTTCGGGCGCCGGAAGCGACGGATTTATTTATCAAGTTACAGATGAAATAAATAAAGTTAGGGATTTGGCTCCGAAGCTTAGAGATATGCTCGACAACAATAAAATTTATCTTGATTACGGCGAGTATGCAAAGTTCAGAAAAAAAATTATTCTTAATGAGTAGGGAGGAGACGATATGTTAAATGGAAATAGAGAAGTAGCAGTAATTGGTGCTGGAATGACAAAGTTTGGTGAGCTTTGGAAAAAATCTATGCGCGATATTTTTGTTGAGGCATCCTTAAAAGCGATAGAAAATTCGGGAGTAGATCATATTGATTCGATGTATGTCGGCACGATGTCCGGAGGATTATTTGTAGGACAAGAACACATCGGTGCTGTGATGGCTGATTATCTCGGCATTGCACCGGTACCCGCAACAAGAGTTGAATCCGCTTGTGCATCGGGAGGAGCGGCGTTTCGCCAAGCGTATTTTGAAATTGCTTCGGGACAAAGCGAAATTGTTCTCGCTGGTGGAGTCGAAAAAATGACAGACGGTGCGGACGTTACCGATGCATTGGCAACAGCCGCCGATCAGGAATACGAAGTTTACAACGGAATTACTTTTCCCGGTTTGTATGCTATGATTGCACGTGCGCACATGCATCAATATAAAACCACACGCGAACAGCTTGCGCATGTTGCAGTGAAGAATCATAAGAACGGTTCGATGAATCCGAATGCGCAGTTCCGTTCTCCGGTAACGCTTGAGCAAGTTATGAAAGCAACAATGGTAGCAGATCCTCTGCGATTGCTTGACTGTTCTCCTGTAAGTGACGGCGGCGCGGCGGTAATTGTCTGCTCTGTTGATTATGCGAAGAAACTTAAAAAGCCGTATGTGAAGGTTGTCGCATCGGCGCAAGCGTCTGATACAATCGCACTTCACGGTAGAGAAAGTTTAACCGCTCTGAAATGTGTTTCCGTTGCGGCGGAGAAAGCGTACAAACAATCCGGACTGAAACCATCCGATATAAATTTTGCCGAAGTGCACGATTGTTTTACAATTGCAGAAATTGTTGTAACCGAAGACCTTGGATTTTTTGAAAAGGGCCTGGGCGGTGCGGCGGCAGAAAACGGATTCACTGCAATCGGCGGAAAAATTCCAATCAATACAAGCGGGGGATTAAAATCAAAAGGGCATCCGGTTGGTGCAACCGGCGTTGCGCAGATTATCGAATTGTACGAACAATTAACCGGAAACTCCGGCGAGAGGCAAGTTAAGAATGCAAAGTACGGATTGGCTCAGAACATGGGCGGTTCCGGCGCAAGTTGTGTCATTCACATTTTGGAGGCAATATGATCAGTCCAAGATATCATCGTGAAGTTCCTCAGCGTTACCGTCTCGAAGCAGGTAAGTGCAAACAATGCGGACGCATTTCTTTTCCTCCGCGATTGGTTTGCCCGAAATGCAAATCGAAAACTTTTGAGACTGTGAAGTTGAGCAGGGAAGGAAAAGTTTTAACGTTCACAATCATCCATGTTGGACCTGATAAATTTTCCAAAGAAACTCCTTATGTAGTAGCAATAATTGAATTGAACGACGGTGTTCGTCTTACAGCGCAAGTAACCGATTGCGATGTGAACAAAGTTGAGATCGGCTCTAAAGTAAAACTCGTTTTCCGCAAAATTCAGGACGAAGGGAAATCTGGATTACATTGTTATGGGTATAAGGCAATTCTAAATTCAACAGTTTAGTCAAAAACTCTTCGCGTCCTTTGCGAGATTTTTCTTTGCGTCCTCTGCGGTAAAAGCTTTAAACGCAGAGAGCGCAGAGAAAACGCTGAGGACGCAGAGAAATTATCACTTCATTTTTTTCCAACCCCATCTTTTTTTTGCAGACGGACAATCGCAGTGTAATTGAAATGATTCTGTGCAGAAGAATCTGGATTGCATTGTTGCCCATATAAAGCTATGTTATCCAAGCACGAAAAAAGAGAATCATCCACATAAATATTTCCTATACCGTATAACATCGTTGATTATTTGATCAACAGAACATTTTGTTTAAGACAAGCTTTAATCATTGATGGCCCAGATTTAACAATTTAGTAGAAGGAGTTGCTATGAAGTCCATTGTTGCGTTCTCCGTAATTTGTATTCTCTTTTTAACGTGCAAGAATCAATCTTCTGAAGTAAGCGATGTGCCATCGGCAGATGCGAAATATGTTTTGCCGTACCCGGTCGGACGTGAGTACACATGCTCTCAAGGATTTAGCGGTCAATATTCGCACTACGGTTCATTCCGTTACGCAGTGGATTTTGCAATGCCGATCGGAACACTGATCACCGCAGCCAGAAGCGGCCGCGTTGTTTACATTGTTGAGAGTTACTCGGACAATGACCGCATGGAGGGGCATGAAAATGTAGTGATCGTCATGCATGATGATACAACATACGCACGTTACGTTCACCTAACGACAAATGGTGCTTTAGTCGCGATAGGACGAACTGTAGCGCCAGGTGACACAATCGGCTTGAGCGGTAACTCAGGCAGCAGTGGCGCGCCTCATTTACATTTTGACGTTACGAAAACTTATTCCGGTCGGAGCGACCAAACGATTCTATTTGATTTCAAGAACACAATACCGCACCCGAATGGATTTGAAGTTGGTGTTGCTTACAAATCATTTCCTTTCTAGTGCAGCGCTTATTTTTGCTCTAAGCTTAGCTATTATGTCTTTGCG